>PVMP01000088.1_pt1 | contig 394462 bp, 435 predicted proteins | sample 1853391 | NCBI WGS metagenome assembly PVMP01 (sample SAMN08533512, study PRJNA380276) | Human gut metagenome, whole genome shotgun sequencing project. | isolation source: participant 2, synthetic long reads | host: Homo sapiens | collected 2017
AATATATACCTTTTCTACATCAGTTACCCAAGATGCATGTTCAGGACGCTCTTTCATCCAGAATGCGAAAATGAACGCAAAGATCACAGCAGGAATAGCTTCAACGATAAAGAGTGTACGCCAACCATGTAGACCAAAGAACGTTGTATCCAATAAAATACCTGCCAATGGCCCACCAATGATGTTAGAGAACAATAAAGATGTCAACATCAAGGAGATTGCCTTCGCTCGCTCCTTTGGCAAGAACCAATTTGGAATGAGTAATGAATAAATTACAGGATATAAAGAAGCCTCACATAGACCAAGTAAAAATCGATAAACATAAAATTCCAACTCAGTGGTCATCGTCGTCATAAGAATACATACGAGCCCCCAACTAAACATGATACGCGCCACCCAATGCATAGCATTACAACGAGCTGCAATTAAAGATGCAGGCACTTCAAACAAAACATAACCAATAAAGAAAATGCCTGCCCCCATACCAAATACTTCTGGCGTCAACCATGGTAAATTCTCCTTCATAGTCAAGCCTGCATAAGCAATGTTAACGCGATCCAGGAAGGCAATAATAGAAACAATAAACAATGGTAAGACTACGTGAAGCATACGACGTTTCGTAAAATCTCTGAAATTGATATCCCCACTTTGAGGCTCTAGTGTAGATGAGTTCATATAATTCCTTTCTACTTATTAAAATATTACATACTTTACCATCTTAAAAGAACAAACGTCCTCTGTCAATGGAATTTTATAGAGTATAGAAATAACAAATAGGAATAGTAAAACCAAAATAATGACATATAAAATAGAAAAGGTATATTCGCTAGAAATGACTGTATAAAATAAAAAAGCACTTTATAGTATGAATATATCTCTATCACAAGATAAGAAAATACTATAAAGTGCTTTCATATTAATTAGTCTTAACAGGATCATAATCAGCAGGCACTGGAGCAACGATACTCACAAAGACAATATCTTCCGTTCCAGTATTTTTTGCACCATGACATTCACCCTTTTTAGATACTATAACTTGCCCCTTTGTAAAAGGCACCTCTGTATTAGGCGTTGGATAAAATACACCCTTGCCTTGCAATATAACCCATATATCATCAGAGTGATGATGATAATGTTTTGGTAAGATTTGACCAGGTTTAATAACCCATACTGAACCACCTGTGGAATCAGTTTGATAAAATGGCGTCCTAACAGCGTTCTCCAAACTTTCAACTTTCACAAGTTCCATATCAAAAACACGTTGATCACTCATAATGCTCACACCTTTCATTGATTAACAACTACCGAGTTCCAGATGCGTATTCACCCATATTAATATCTAGAACCTCTCGAACGGGCTGGATTAAAGAATCCTCGTATTGAACCTTCCACTGAATATCCTGATTCATCTCGCCATTTTGTAACCCCGCAATGGTTTCCCCATCACCTATTATATTACAATGTTCGAAAATATAATTCAACACATTATAAGCATGAAATACTACATGATTAGGATCTACACCGTGAAAGTGATACTGTAAATCAGGTAAAAATAATGTACTCATACCCACAGAATCTACCATCATATCATTGGTACCTTGAATACTAAAATAACGCACATTTACAGCATAATACATGAAACGAGTCACCTCTTTATCAGGATGATTTTCAATCGATTCTCGACTTAAGAACTTACGAGATGGTCCAAATACAACGGCTTTACAAGAGGGATATAATTCTAGTAATGCATCTACATACTTTACAAGCATATCAGCTCGTTCTTTAGGTTCTAAACCTGAAGCTAACATATCTGTAGCAAATACTCTATATTGGCACTCATCTAGCAAATCGTCTACATTTGGACAATCCCACACTTGACTACGTTCAAAATCATCTAGCACAGGTTTGTCGATTTTCTCACAATTTGTCACCATTAAGGTCGGTGAAATATCGGCATCATTATCTTCATAATGAACCTTATAATTTTGAGGTGCAAAACCAGCAGATTCAGCTCCATAACTAAAGCAATCAACAGGACCTAAATGCTTTGTAAATACCTCTACCATTGTATCGCGGCTAGGCATATCACACTGCTCCGGCATTAATAACTCAACGAAAAACAAACCGCCAGGGCGAACAGAATTATCTGTTAGATCTTGTTTAAATACTTGGCTCATATGCTCTCTCCTAATTTTAACTATTTTTTGATGAATGTATCAATTTATACCATTTTACAATACCCTCAGGGATTAAAAAGCTATTATTCTTTATTTTTTCTTCAGTCCAATTATAAAGTTCATATGGAGAAATACCATGTATGTTATTTATATGAATATCACCTTGAAGCTTACCTTCAGTTGTAAATAAATATACTTCTTTATTTGGATTATCTTTAATTAACTCCATATAATCATTAATGTTTAAATTATCTCTACCTTTTTTCACTTGAGGATATGCTAATTTGCCATTCGAGGGATTAACTAACACACATTCATATAACTCAGTAGCTATCTTATTAGTAGATGGAATTGCAATATAATTCGCCTTATCATATAAATATAAGCAAACCAAATCCTCACAATCTGATGGAGATAGACAATTATAAAATAATTGCTGTAAATACGCTTCATTTGAATTCTCTAATACCATAGGGTTTCCCCAAAATGCATATTCAGCATACTCAAACATATAGCTTTTATTTATACGTTGTATAGTTCTCCCGCGAATAAAAGCTGTTGCTACTGCACCCGGCACTTCACTTTCATCACCAATCGGTTTCCACTCAATACCTATAATTTGATTAGCTGCATCATGTTCTAATGCATCAATACTAAAATCAAATTTATACCTTAGATTAGATTCCTCATATTCTGGTGCATCATTACTAGAATTATAGTCACACCTTAAATTATCTCCAACATAGCCTAAATAATATATACCATCATCGCGCATCCAAATATAGTCGCCTTTTTCGACTTCCAACAACATATCAACAGCAATCAAGCGTTTTTTATTATTTATCCCGTACAAACCATACGTTCTAACAACATCATAATATTCATCTATAGTTTTTATATCTTTACGTTTTTCTTGTATTTCGGTTATAGCTTCAGGATTATATTTATTTATATGGTCATCTTTAATACTCCAACCTAAAGCGGCAACATGATGATCCAAACAGTATTTTGATATTTTTTTGCCATCTTTACTATCTGTTCTTGTTTGCAATCTCCATACAGTCCCCATGGTGTCAACCTCCTAATTAAATAATACAAACTTCACACAATAAATACATTACCTTCTAATTTATAGTATACAGGATGATATTCAGTACTACAAATCGCCATCCATCGTTTTACAAACTTCTCAAAATCAATGTTATAATTACAATTTAATAGAATTTGCATAGAGTTTTGTAATAGATATACTCGTTCAATTTCTAATTTATCTATTAAAGAATTGCTTATGAGTTCACCCTGTACAACTTGTTTAAATCTTGCATATAAATAATCAATACACTGATTTTTATATCCAAGTTTATAATTGCTAGCCACAAATAAACTACGATATGATAATTCACTTGGAAGAAAAGATTCCCATCCTAGTATTTCATGTCCATCTTCAACCATTCTAATATACATATCATTAATATCGATATAATCTCGAATCCAACATTCAACCATTAAGTAAATATTTAATTCTTGCTCCATTAAGTCATCTATATAAAAGTCCTTTAATCCATCTATATCAAATTCTACATTAGCCCTATATTGATACATAGATATCCCCCTTAATATATAATCACATTCTTTTATATAGATATTATAACTTTATGAATGCCCAAATTTTCACCCATAGCATCATATTTAATATGTAAAAATCTCACATTATCCCCTCCCTATGGCCCTACAATTCATAAAAATACAAAGACCCGCTCCATGGTCCTCAGACTCATGGAGCGGGTCTTTGTATTAACTTACTAGCATGGGATGGTGAGATGACAGTGGAACCCAAACGGACTCTACCGGACTCCAACCCCTACTCAATTATAGAGGTTTACGAACCACGTCGATGATGGAGCCATCGCGGTATTCTACGATTGCCACGATATCTTCGTCTTTGTCAGATACAGGGATATCTTGTGGTTTACCTACTAAGTCAAATGCTAATTGTTGTAATTCTTCAATTGTGAAGATAGGCAAGTTGCTATCTTTGAAGCGTTCAATCAAATCAGTACGAGCTGGGTTGATTGCGATACCATATTCAGTAACGAGTACGTCAACAGAGGAGCCTGGTGTAATTACAGTTGCTACTTTGTCACGGATCATTGGCAAGCGGCCACGGATCAATGGGCAAGTAATAACTGTGCATTTAGCACCTGCTGCTGTATCGGAGTGACCGCCAGAAGCGCCCATCAATACACCGTTGGAGTCAGTCATTACGTTTACGTTGAAATCAAGGTCGATTTCAGTAGCACCAAGGAATACTACGTCTAGGTAGTTTGTAGTGCAGTCTGTCCATGGGTTAGCGTACATGGAAGCAGACATTTCAATGTGTGCAGGGTTTTTATCTAAAGATGCTGCTGCAGTTGTATCGAATGTTTGAGTATCGTAAATTGCACGGATCAAACCTTCTTCAAGCATACCAGTCAAGATACCAGTAGCACCACCGATAGCAAAGCCACCTACTTCACCGCGTTTGCGAAGTTTTTCAGCGATGAATTTCGCCACAGTCAATGGAGCACCACCAGCGCCCAATTGGAATACGAAACCATCTTTAATGATGCCAGCTTGGTCAAGGAATTCACCAGCTAATTCAGCAATTTTGATTTGGATAGGGTTTTTAGTGAAACCTACCGCACCAGAAGCGATACCTTCTGGATCACCAATGCTTTCAACCTCAACAACATAATCTACGTCAGTTTGAGGGATTGCATAGTTGTGTACATAGTCAACCAAGTTATCTGTGATAATAACAGTTGTATCTGCATAGTGGGAGTCAACTTTAGCATAACCAAGCGCACCACATGCGGATTTACCCATACGACCAGTAGCATTACCACGTGGGTCAGCTGTAGGAGCAGCCATGAAAGCTACGTCGATATGAACTTCGCCAGATTCGATAGCACGAGCACGGCCACCGTGGGAACGAATCACTACAGGGCGTTTCAATACGCCTGGGTTTTGAGTCAAGAATTTACCAAGACGATCGCGCAAGCCAGATGTTTCAATAGCTGTTACAGTACCATCTTGAATCATTTCTACCAAGAATTCATGGCATGGGGACAAGGAAGAAGACGCAATTGTAATGTCTTTAATGCCTTTTGCTTGAACGCGTTCCATAACCATTTTCATTACATAGTCGCCATTGCGCAAGTGATGATGGAAGGACAATGTCATGCCATCTTTTACGCCAGCTTTTTCGATTGCTTCATCAATAGAAGCAAGTACTTTATTAGTACCAACACGACTCATGTGTACAGGTTTACCTGCGCGATGAGCTTTAGGTTCAATAGCGAATTCACCTTGATATACTTCGCGACCTTCTAGTGCTGGGATATTTGTTGGGATATCGCGACCTACTTTATTTAACATCGTATTCTGCTCCTTCCTCTAATTCAACTTTAATGCCTGCTGCACGTGCTTTATCAACTACGCGTTGTGCACGTACTACGATAGGACCATCGATCATTTTGCCATCTACGGAGATTACACCTTTATTGTTGCGCAATGCATCTGCGTAGCTGTTCAATACCTTAACGGAGTGAGCGATTTCTTTTTCGTCAGGAGTGAATACTTCGTGGATAATTTTGATTTGGCTTGGGTGGATACAAGATTTGCCATCGTAACCCAAAGCTTTAATGAATTCAACTTCTTCGCGGAAACCTTGAGGATCTTTCACGTCGGAGAATACAGTATCGATTACGCGGATACCTGCTTCACGTGCTGCGTGAAGGATTGTTTGACGAGCGAACAATAATTCAACAGCTGGTTTATGTTTACCTGTACGAAGGTCAGCACGGTAGTCTTCAGCGCCAAGAGCGATAGCAACTACGCGAGGGCCATGGCAGATTTCACGAACATTGTACAAGCCACGAACGGATTCGATAGCTACGATAATGTTGATAGTACCTTCTGGCCAGCCATTAGCTTTTTCTACTTCTTCAATTTTCTTCGCTACGATTTCAACTTCAGATACGTCTTCAGTTTTAGGTAAACGAATCATATCAGGTTTAGCTGGAACGATTACATCAAGATCGTCATAGCCATAAGGAGTTTGTGTAGGATGGTTGATACGTACAACTGTTTCTGCACGGAATTTACGGGATTTCAATGCTTCTGCAGTTAAAAGACGAGCTGTATCTTTTTCTGTAATAGGCACGGAATCTTCGATGTCGATCATGATGGAGTCAGCACCGTGAATGTCAGCACTGTTAATCATTTTAGGTGTATTACCAGGTACGAACATCATGGAACGAGACAAGCGTTTTTTAGCAGCCTCTGTTAATGGATTTGTTTTAACTTCTGGGAATGTTTTATCGTTAGCCATTATGCTTTGCTCCCCCTTTCCAATGCGCCTAATACGCGAGCTTTAATTGTGTAATCCCAAGCATTTTTGTCTTGTACGATTACTTTTACGCCATCAAAACCAGCTTCTTTTACTGTGTTTAAGATAACGGATTTAATTTGGTCGCCGTATTGGCGGATAACTTTGGATGTTAATTCAATTTCGATACCGCTAGCAATCGGTTCAACCGTTACTAATGCATCATTTTTTTCGTCGAAGCCAGCTTGTGCAGCTTTTACTAATTGTGCCATGTTGCATCCTTTCCTTGTGAAACATTTATAAAACCAAGTCTGTACAGGCTCGTCGCGAGAGCCATATACAGACATTGAATACTAACAATTAAATTCTAACACTCCATAGTGAAAGTTTCATATTACATGAAACCAGTATTTTCCACCAAGGGATACCAATTACGTAGTTCAATACTAAACATACAACGGCGGAGATGAGACCAACTGTCCACCAGTCTTTTACATTGTTGTAACCAGCGGAGAAGATGATTGGACCAGGAGCTGCACCGTAGTGAGTTACGGAACCACCATACGCATTTGTACCAATCATGATGAACGCAAGTAATGTAGGATCGATGCCTGCGTTAATACCTACAATCAAGAATACTGGAAGCATTGCAGAGATGTATGCAGTACCAGATGCGAAGAAATAGCGAACTACAACGGAAATAATAGAGATAAGGATAAGCATCATGAATGGATCTAAACCAAAGTTCATATGAGCTTCTAAGTATTTAGCCAACCATTCGAAGAATTTACCTTTAGTCAATGCGGAGGATAAGCCCAAGATACCGCCGAACCAAATCAATGTGTTCCAAGCAGCTTTTGTTTTAAGCAAATCATCCCAAGAAATAATACCACATACAAATGTAGCAATCATGGCTACGATAGCTACTGCGGTAGCATCGATTTTAATATCAAATGTTGGTAGAATCCAACCAGTGATTGCAAGAAGTGCGATAACGATAAGGCCTTTTTCGGACGCTTTCATAGGTCCTAATTCAGCTAAACCATCCGCCGCAATTTTCTTATTGTCAATATCTTTTACAGATGGACGCTCATACATATAACCAATAAGTGGTATTAGCATTAACATGATAAAACCAGGTACAAACATAGCTGCAGCCCATTGTGCCCAATTCAAGGATACACCTGTTAATTTAGTAATGAAATCAAGTGCTAAGTAATTTGGTGCCATTGCTGTAGCGAATAGGAAAGATGTTACCTTTGTTGCAAAGTAACCATTCTGTAAGAGGTAAGCACCTGCTTTTTTAGCAGTTTCACCAGGATATGAACCAACCGCTTCAGCGATAGATAAGTTGATTGGATAAACAATACCAGCCGCACGTGCTGTGTTGGATGGAGTTGCTGGAGACAAGATCAAGTCAAGGAATGCAGTTACATAACCAAGACGAAGTGTTGTGCTACCAAACAATCGAACTAAGTGGTAAGCGATACGGTGACCAAGGCCAGTTTTACCAAACGCAACGGATAATGCGAAGGCTGCGAAGATCAACCATAATGCTGTATTGCTGTAACCAGCTAATACATCTTTTGTGTTGCTCAATAAAATAGAAGATGTAGCAACACCTAATAATACCGTAATAGGAACTGGGAATGGTTTTAATACCAAGCCCACGATAGTTGCTAAATAAATGCCAAATAATTGCCATACTTGTGGTTTGAGGCCTTCTGGTGTGCCGCCAAACCATGCGATTGCGACGATGGCAGCCATAACTGCAACGCGCCATAATTTGTCTTTCATGTGTGTCTTTACCTTTCTTAACTAACTTAGGCATACATAAAATCATCTAGTCTTTAACAACCTAACTGCTCGCGACGTCAGTTACATTGATTAAGTCTACACTCATTATATATGCTTAAAAGAATTATGAATAATAGATTACCTTTATAGGGGTTATAAAAACTTTTATATCTACTATTCATACTTTTTATGCATTTTAAGCATAGAATTGCAGCCCAAAATGAAAAAAATGCATGTATACGTCCCCAAAGGGGGTATACATGCACTTACATGGTTACTGCCTTGCTCTTTCGAGACACCTTTATTATGACTGATTATATCGAAAAAGTCTAATACTGAAATAGCATGGATAGACAGTTATAAAGCCTTATATAGACTCAATTTGTATAATCTATCCTTTATATTCTCTAAAAATACTATTATCTACAACAGTATGTTTTTTATAGTAATCGCGAACATATTCAATGAATGTTTTAACTACAACAAGATTTTCCGTATCCTTTGTATATACCATATTTGTATCACGAGTGATATAGGTCCCATCTTTGCTACGCAATGGACTTACATATATATCTCTATCCTTACAAGATCCAAGGCCCATATAGGTCAAAATAGACCATCCAAGGCCGGCGCGTACAAAGTGACGACACGTACTCATAGAATTTACATCCATCGCAACACTCGGTGGTTCTTCAAAATGCTCAGCACACCACGTTTCAATAATGTTTGCTACAGACGCATCTGTTTGATATTTAATGAATGGTACCTTCTCTAACGACTCAGGTGGTACTAATTCTTTATAAACCAAACAATACGGTTCCTCCAATAGTAATTCAGATTTACCAGATACATCATAGCCACCACGAGCAAAGGCAACCATACAGTCACCAGAATTAAACATTTTTACTACTTGATGGCTGAAAGCAGTCTTAACTTGAATATGCACATCCGGATATTGCTCTCGAAATGATTTCAGTAAAGCTGGTAGTTCATAGTCTGCAAAATTGATGGATGATGCGATTTTTAAGGTCCCTTGAATCTTACCAGAAGCGGAATTCATAGCATTTTCTAAGGCCTCTTGATCTTGCATCATTCTTTTACAGTAGTCATAAAAAATTTCGCCTTGTGCCGTAAGAGCAATCCCTTCAGCAGTTCGCAACAACAGAGAATGGCCTAAGGCTTTTTCCATATGGCGCAACCGATAGCTTAAAGCCGGTTGTGATAAAAATAATTTTTCTGCAGCCCTTGTAATATTCCCTTCATCCACAACGGTTACAAAGGTTTGCCATTCTCTATTATCCATACAATCTCCTTTTATCGCTTATTACCAAAGATGCGCAATAAGGATAAGAATAAGTTAATGAAATCTAAGTATAGGCTCAAAGCACCTGTAATTTCAATGCGGTCTAAAATGGTTTCATCCTCCAAAAGCGCTACTTGTGTCACATTGTTTTTAATGCGGTTCACATCGATAGCTGTAAAGATGGAGAATACTACAACCCCTACATAACCTAGAACTAAGCTAACAGTATCACTAAAGCCACTGAGTACAGCCCAGTTAAAATAACGAGCCCCTATCATCACAAAAGATACGATAATCATACCAAGTAAGGCAGCCATTACATATGGTGTTAGGGATGACAAATTACGTTTCGTAGTAGCCCCTACCACGGCAAAGCCAATGAAGAACGCTAACGTGCCGATTAACGCTGGAATAACTACTTCAAATACATTATATCGCAACGATATCAAGGTCAATGTAAGGCCATTCAATGCACTATAGAGGAAGAACATGCCTTTTAAAGTCATAACATTGGCAGTATACGCACGAGCACTAAATAGGAATACTACGCCTAGTTCAACTAATAGAATAATATTAAAGTTTTCGTATGCAAAGCGTAGCCAGTTTGGATTTGCCAACGCAGCCACTCCAACACCGATAGTCGTAAGTAAACCTACAACCATCCACAAGAAGGATCCCTTCAAACGTTGGGATACGATACTTTCAACCTGAGCAACTTGAGAATTACTAGGTCCTGTTACATTATATGGATTCATAGTCTCTCTCCTTGTATTAAGCATTCATATTTTGACTAGTCTACACTTCGTCACTTAATTCCATCACGAAATTAGACAGTCCCTATATTATAAAATTATTATCGCTAACTATCGAGCATTAGCAATGCCTGCAAATACCTTGCCCGTTCGCCATCGATTGTTACCTCTTGACCTTCAAGAAGTACGTCATGAGCGTTTTTAGCACCTAAAATTACAGGAATACCATAGGTAATGCCAGCAATAGCACTGTCAGAGGTATAACCATCTTCAACAGCGATAATGCCGCCTGCACGTTTTGCAATAGCCATTAATTCAGGCTCCATTGTGCCCACCACAAGGATGTCGCCGTCTTTGAAGCTTTCATAATTGCCCTTATGATTAGCAGCAATGAATACAGTGCCTGTAACGGATTTACGCAAAATACCATTACCAGATAAGAGTACTTGGCCTGCAATATGAACGCGAATCATATTTGTAGTACCTGTCGCACCAGATGGTACGCCAGCCGTTACCACAACTAAGTCACCAGACTCAATGGCACCTGTGCCAAGAGCACCTGTAATCGCTTGTTTAACCATTTCATCAGAGTTAACGATTTCATGACCTTTAATAGCCTCTACGCCCCAGCATAATTGCATGCGGCGAATTGTTTCTTCATGCGGTGTTACAGCAATAATTTTGCAAGCCGGACGATGTCGAGCAGTGCTAATTGCAGTATGACCAGATTCAGTACATGTCAAAATAGCAGCAGCCCCAAGGTTTTGAGCGATGCGCACGCTTGCTAAACATACAGCACTGGTAGTCGTCATATCCACATCTTGACGAGCACGACTTTTACTATCGTAAATAGCAGCTTGTTCTGTTACCTCAGCAATGCGTGTCATAGTCGTAACCGCCTCTACTGGGTAAGCACCATTTGCAGTTTCACCAGACAACATGATCGCATCCGTACCATCTAAGATGGCATTGGCTACGTCACTTGCTTCCGCCCGTGTAGGACGTGGATTTTGAATCATGGACTCTAGCATTTGGGTTGCCGTAATAACTGGTTTACCCAAGTCATTACATTTTTCGATCATCATTTTTTGAAGTACTGGTACCTCTTCGGCAGGGATTTCTACACCGAGGTCACCGCGAGCAACCATGAGGCCGTCTGCTACGTCCAAAATTTCATCGATATTTTTAACGCCTTCAGCATTTTCAATTTTTGCAATAATCTTGATATCTTTTTTCTCAGACTCAAGGATGCGGCGGATGGCTACAATGTCTTTACCACGTTGCATGAAGGATGCGGCTACAAAGTCTACACCTTGTTGACAGCCAAAGCGCAAGTCTGCTTCGTCCTGTTCAGATACAGGTGGCAAGCTAAGCGCTACACCTGGCACAGCCACCCGTTTACGGTTACCGATTTCACCACTGTTTTGAACGGTAGTAATGATGTTATTCCCTTCGATGGCATCGATGTTAAGTGTTACAAGACCATCAGCCAAGAGGATTTTATCCCCAACGGACACGTCGCCTACAAGACCTTTGTGGTTTACGGAGCTAAGCTCTTTTGTGCCTTCCACATCATCAGTAGTCAATGTAAACTTTTGACCTTCTTCAAGGAATACTTTCCCCTCTTTAAATAGGCCAAGACGAACCTCAGGACCTTTTGTATCGAGCAATAATGCGATTGGTTTATTAACAATCATCGCCGCATCGCGCACCATTTGCATGCGCTCTGCTTGCTCTTCATGAGATCCGTGAGAGAAATTAAAACGAGCCACGTTCATGCCCGCTCGCATCATATCTTCTAAAATACCAAATTTATCCGTTCCCGGACCTACAGTACATACGATTTTTGTACGTTTCATCTTTCCTCCTATGAAAGCAATTTCTATATTGAATCTTTCATTTCTTATTATAGTAGTAAATATGTACGTGTTAAAGCTAATTCTATTATTATTGCACCTCTACGGAGCCATCACCTAAGATAGCTTCAATAGCCTTGATGGATTCATCACTAGGGTCAAAGCACATGTTCGGTGGCAAGTTAATGCGCTTCCGTTGACGGTGCAAATATAGTGATGTTGGCACAGAGCCTGCGGTGTTCGTTAACAGCCGTTTTAAGGCTTCACTATTTTCTGGCGTGTCATATTGGCTGTAAATATGAATAGCCACATGCTTAGCCTGACTATAGTTTACCTTTAATGGCATAATGCGGTCTGCAATAATTTGCACACCCTTTTCATCCGCATCAACGCGGCCTTTTACCTTAACGATCATATCGACCGCAAGGAACTGTTGACTTTGACTAAAGACCTTAGGGAATGCCACTACGTTAGCCGCACCAGAATAATCTTCGATACGAAGAATGGACATAACCTCATTTCGTCTCGTCATGCGGTCCGTCTTATTTTCAATCAAGCCTCCAAAGGTAATGGTTTGACCATCATATTGCTCTGGATTTTCTACGAGAGCGCCCAGTTCAAATAGGCCCTCTAGCTCCTTCGCATAGCCTTGCAATGGATGGCCTGTAATGTAAAAGCCTGTATATTCCTTTTCATCCTTTAATTTATCGTCTTCCGATAAATCCTCCACATTCGGTACAGGGATGAAGTCAACGGACTCCTCTATATCGCCAAAGAGACTCATGGTGCCCATAGCGGCATCCTTTTGCTCTTTAGCACCTACGGCTTGAGCGCTTTCATACATGTGCAATAATTGGTTTCTGTTTTCCTTGAAACCATCCATGGCTCCGCATCGAATGAGACTTTCAAGAAGTCGTTTATTAACAACCTTGTTGTCCACGCGTTTACAGAAATCTACGATATCCGTATAGAGGCCGTGCTCATTGCGCTCGCGAATCAAGCGATCGATGGCATTATCCCCTACGTTCTTGATGCCTCCAAGGCCGAAGCGAATGGCATCACCTTGCACGGCAAAGCTGCGTTCAGAATAGTTAATATCTGGCCAAGTACCTTAACATTATGCTTCTTGCAAGCATTGATGTAGTACGTCAATTTTTGCATGTTCTGCATAAAGCTAGTCATGGTAGCAGCCATGAATTCAGGGAAATAGTGGGCTTTCAGATACGCCGTTTGGTACGCAATATACGCATAAGCCGCACTATGTGATTTATTAAAGCCATAGCCTGCAAAGTATACGAGCAAGTCAAATACTTCATTTGCAATGGACTCTTCTATACCATTATTTATGGAACCTTGAATAAAGGATTCGCGCTGCGCCTTTAGAACAGATTCCTTTTTCTTACCCATGGCGCGGCGCATCAAGTCCGCTTGACCAAGGGAGAACCCGCCCATGGCGGATGCAATCTGCATAACCTGTTCTTGGTACAAGATTACCCCAAAGGTATCTTTCAAAATCGGTTCCAAGATAGGATGTAAATAGGTAACCTCTTTTTTACCGTGACGGCGGTCGATAAAGTCCGCTACCATGCCAGAGCCCAATGGACCTGGACGGTACAAGGCTACCAATGGAATTAAGTCTTCAAAATGTTCAGGCTTAAGGTCCATAACGAGCTTGGTGATACCTTCTGATTCGAGCTGGAATACACCAGAGGTGTCGCCTTTTGTGAGGATATCACAAGCCGCTTTATCATCGAGTGGTATTGCATCTAAATCGAGGTCAATACCACGGTTCGCCTTGATGAGCTTTAAGGCATCCCCCATAACCGTCAAGGTACGGAGGCCCAAGAAGTCCATCTTTAAGAGGCCTAATTCCTCGATGTTATCCTTATCGTACTGTGTTACAAAGCCATCATCATTGGCATTTTGTACTGGTACGTGGTCATCGAGAGGGTCCGCGGAAATTACGACGCCCGCCGCATGAGTGGACGAATTTCGCGCAATCCCTTCTAGCTTTTTACCAAAATCAAATAACTCTTTAACGTTTGGATCAGCTTCGTATAACGCTTTTAACTCTTTCCCTTGTAGCGCCTTATCTAAGGTAATCCCAAGTTCATTGGGAATCATCTTCGCAATGCGGTTCACTTCCGCCAGTGGCAAGTCTAGCACACGACCTACGTCACGAATTACGGCACGCGCTGCCTCAGTACCAAAGGTAATAATCTGAGATACACGCTCCTGTCCATATTTTCGCGTTACATATTCGATGGCTTTACCACGCTTTTCATAACAGAAGTCAATATCGATATCGGGCATGCTTACCCGCTCTGGATTTAAGAACCGTTCAAAGAGCAAATCGTATTTTAATGGATCAAGGCCTGTAATGCCAAGTAGATAGGCTACTACGGACCCCGCCGCCGAACCACGACCAGGACCTACTAAGATGTCGTGCTCACGGGCATAGCGTACATAGTCCCATACGATGAGGAAGTAATCCTCAAAGCCCATCGTTCCAATAACATCTAGCTCGTAGTCGAGACGTTTTTGTAACTCTTCAGAGGTCTCACCATAGAGGCGTGGAATTTCTCGTTCACAAACCTTACGTAAATAGGTCTTAGACGTTTCCCCTTCTGGCACATCAAAGTGTGGCAAGTGATGTTCGTCAAAATTAAACTCTACATTACAGCGGTCTGCAATTTTTAAGGTGTTTTCCATGGCCCCAGGAATATGTCCAAATAGCTCCGCCATCTCATCCCCAGATTTTAGATAGAACTCATCATTAGGGAATTTTAAACGGTCTACCTCAGCACGACGACGACCTGTAGAAATACATACCTTAATATCTTGTGCGTCTGCATCCTCTTTTAAAACATAGTGGAAGTCATTAGACGCTACGATGCCAAGGCCGTATTCCTTGCTGAGCTTAATGAGCTCCTCTTGGGCCTTTGCCTCCTCTGGCAAGCCATGATTTTGGATTTCTAAGAAGAAATTATCCTTGCCGTACGTCTCGATATACCACTCTATGGAACGCTTGGCGCCTTCCATATTATCTTGCAAGATATATTGAGGAATCTCCCCTTGAATACAAGCACTGAGGGCAATTATGCCTTTACTGTATTGGCGCAATAAATCGCGGTCTGCACGAGGCTTATAATTAAACCCTTCAGTAGAGGCTTTCGACACGATTTTAACGAGATTTCGATACCCTTCCATGGTCTCCGCTAATAGAATAAGATGTTTTAATCGTTCACGGCTGCGACCTTCCTGCTTATCAAGACGGCTACCTTCTGTGACATATACTTCACACCCAATAATCGGTTTAACGCCTTGGGCCATACATTCTTTATAAAAATAAATGGCTGCGTACATATTGCCGTGGTCTGTAATGGCAAGGGCTGGCTGATTTAACTCCTTCGCACGACGTACCATGTCAGGCAAACGACTGATGCCGTCCAGCAAACTAAACTCTGTATGACTATGTAAATGTACAAATGGCTGCATGGTACACCTCCTTTAAGGGCGATGAGCAAAATACACGTTCAATGACTTCTTACGAGCCTTCCAATCTGGCAAAAACTGTGCTACTAGATTGTGAAAGTTCTTGGAATGGTCTAAATATTTAAAATGAGCAAACTCATGAATCATAACGTACTCAATATACGCCTGTGGCCCCTCTAATAAACGAGTATTCATCTTGATGAGCTGCTTGGCTGGCGTACAAGAACCCCAACGGCTCTTCATACGCTGCTGTTTTATGGTTGGCATAGGTACATCAATACCTTGCTTGTGGTAGCGTTGATACACGACCTTTGCCCAATGGACAAAGACCTTCTCCCCTAAATTACGCCAATAACTTTGCATTAATTTATGCTTAGCCTCAAAGGTCGTACCACGAGGTACCACCATAGTAAGAATGGCTTTTCCGTCAAAGCCAATGTGAGGCTTTCCGTCCTGCTCAACTAGGCGCAACGTAACAGGAATGCCGAGGATTGATAAGCTTTCACCATTTACATACTGCAACGCATCGACACGCTTGGCATTCAATGCATCAATCTTGTAACGAGCCCGCTCAATGAAGGGCATATTCTCGATAACAAACTTGTCCACCCTATAATCCGGCACATAGGCATTCGCCGACACATGGATCACACCATCCTTTGTAATGCGCATGTTCATGTTCTTCACACGCTTGATGGTTAACTCATATTCAATTCTGTCGCCATTATAGGTAATAGACCTAGTTGTTGAAGTATTCATACCTTTTATTTTATCATAAAACACTCATAAAATCGTAAAATTCTGGTGATTTTGATAGAATTACTTAGATTTTAAGTAATACTGATTTTTATTAATTTGTAATATAAAAATGACACCTATACCACCCCCTTGTTGGTGGTATAGATGTCATTATAATAGTATGTAATACTAACCTACTAATCTGAGTAAGATAATTCTAAAGATACTTCACCATTAGCTGTTAATATAAATATTAATCCAGAGAACGGATTTTGATTATAGAATTTAAAAGTCTCAATCATTGATAAAATTTCATTCTTTAAATCATACATAATCTCTGAAATAATAGCTGGTTCGTCATCGTTATTCTCTACATATTTCAAAACAGATGAATCATCCTCAGTCTTATATACTAAAAGCTCTACAAAAGGATTACTGTCATTAATTTCAAAGTATAGTTTCGCACAACTCCAACTTAGAGGCGTTAATTTATATATATTTTGGGCCACTTTATTATAATGTTTCTCAAGTTCTGATTCTAAGCTTTTATGCTTTAACTTAAACGCCTTATCAATAGCAGTATAATTTTTTGCTAATACACGAGATTCCATATCTTCCAATAATAAAATACCTCGTGGACCTTTTAGCATTTCTTTATATACATCTGGCTCAAATTCATCTTCATTTTCCAAAACACCAAAGTTTTTATATATCCACTTATATCTATTTTGGAGCCAGCAATCATCAGTTACAGGGTCATTATGAAATTCATAATGTGGCTCATAATCATCGCGTGAAATATACATTGTCCCCCATGTCCATTGCTCTGTAGAGGCTTCATGAAGTAAACGTACATACGTTAAAATCTCATTAGTTCCAGCTTTTATAGATTTTACTTTTTTATCACTGCAATTATATAGCAAATCTCCATAACTAATGATTGAACCAGCCGGGGTTTTTACATAATAACAAGCCGAACTCATACCTGATTCTGTACATTCAAAAAACAAATAACACTTATACCAATGTCTTGGCATACAATCAATAAGTAAATTTCTTATTTTATTAATATATATATTCATATATGCTCCTATTAATTATTCGGAATCCTATGCTCAATTGGATCTCTACCCTCTACACTATAGGTAATCTTGAATTCAGCTGGACGTTTACTACCATTTCTAATAACATCTATTTCAACTGACACTACATTACCTTCTTTAACTGCTTTTTTTATTGCATTTTCAACTCGTCGATATTCACTTTGATTTACCAGTCTATCCATAGCGACTAAATTATCTATATCACCAGAACCATTAAATATCTTCGCAATTAAATGCCCACCATGATCTTCACCCGGTCTACCAGTTTGTTCTACTATAGCTTTTTGTGCACTAGGTATTCGTTGGGCATCTTTTAACTCAACTATACCAAATACCTTAGTAATATTTCTATCTGTATCCGTTTGATAAGTAAAAGACTATCCAATCAATTCCATCAACGAACTTAAAATCATTTATCTCCATAAGTTAGCTCTAAAGATACTTAACCATTAGAGGTTAATGTATACACTAAACCAGAGAATGGGTTTTGATTATAGAATTTAAAAGTCTCAATCATCGCTACAACTTCATTTTTTAAATCATACATAACTTCCGAAATAATAGCCGGCTCTTTATCATTATTTTCTACATACTTTATAATACATGAATCATCATCAGTTTTATAAACTAGAAGCTCTACAGAGGGATTATCAATATTCATATCAAAGTGTAATTTAGCACTATGCCAATTTAAAGGCGTTAATTTATATATATTTTGGGCCACTTTATTATAATGTTTTTCAAGTTCCGATTCTAAGCTTTTATGCTTTAGCTTAAATGCCTTATCAATGGCAGTATAATTTTTTGCTAATACACGAGATTCCATATCTTCCAATAATAAAATACCTCGAGGGCCTTTTAGCATTTCTTTATATACATCCGGCTCAAATTCATCTTCTCTAGCTAGAACACCAAAATTCTGATACTCCCACTTATATCTATTTTGGAGCCAACAATCATCAGTTATAGGATCATTATGAAATTCACAATGTGGCTTATAATCATCACGTGAAATATACATTGTTCCCCACGTCCATTGCTCTGTAGAGGCTTCATGAAGTAAACGTACATACGTCAAAATCTCACTAGTCCCAGCTTTTATAGATTTTAATTTTTCATCATTACAATTATATAGCAAATCACCATCAGTAATAATAGAACCGGAAGGGGTCTTAACATTGTAACAGGCTGAACTCATGCCTGATTCTGTACATTCAAAAAATAAATAAATCTTATACCAATATTTAGGCATACAATCAATAAGTATATCTCTTATTTTATTAATATATCTATCCATATATCCTCACATTAATTATTAGGAATTTCGTCGGAAAATCTACTATTCCCCTTACATCATCATTAGTAATAATTCGATATTTATCTAAATCAAGAAATGTTAGTTAATAACCTAAATAATATCAACGATTATTGTTAGTATTTAGCACCATGGTCTGAGTTCATTAGCATTTTTCTAACGTTATATAAAGTCTCTTTTGAAAAGTCATCTAGCTTAGTTTTCTTAAATAATAATCATAAGTATATATACAACTTAAAAATCTTCTAGAATCTATAATCCCAAGTCTATAAACTTCCCTGAAACTTTAATTTGCCAGAACATCCCTCTAGTAGCTTTTAAATCAATGTCTGTTTTTAACTTATCAAAACTCACATCATAAAATGGTAATAATACCTGTAATGATGCTAATTTTGCTTTCATAGTAATTAATTCTTTACTTAATTGCCCGGATATATTAGTATCAACTATCTCTTGTAAATTGGAAATACATGCTTGAAGATCTTCATTCTGAATACGTTCAAACGTATATATTTCAGACAAATAGGTCTGTTTAATACAACTTAAGATTGATTCAGAAATAAATTCAGGTTTTTGTAAGACTTCATATAATCCTAACAAAAACAACGCCCAAAATATATCCTCTACATAATCGGTAAAGAAATAGATACCGAGCTTCTCTTCATCATGTGTAGAAATCTTTAACGCTTCAGATAAAGTATTACCCTCTAACTCCCGTTCTATTAAAGCAATCCAACTACTGCATTCAATATCATCTAACGTATCATTTAATGGTGGTATAGGAATCCTACGAGCCATCCACTCATCAACATCCTCTAAACTCATCCCATCTCCAATAATATTTAACAATTTATTGGACAGATGTGCTTTTCTGCACATTAATCGAATTAACATACTAAATATGTAATATTCTAGAATGGTCAAATCAATATAATTTCGTCTATATGCCTTAACAGCGCCCAATATAAAGACCATTAAAAATGTATCTAAACTTTTTTTATTTTTAAAATAGATCATATTTATACCTCTGTCCACTAATTTATTCTAGCTTTTAATCTATAGGTTCATCATTAACCCTTTTTACTTAGTGAATTATAATAGTCCATTATCCATCAGCAATCCCAACAAAGTAAATATTACTAATACCAAGAGAATACTTAAAATAATCCTCACTACACGTCTCACTATAGGCTTAGCCGGAGTAAAAGATTCTATACTATCATGATTACCGATCAACTCAGGGATACAAATAAATGCAATTAAAAATCCTATAGCCTGAATTGTACTTCTAACCTCATAATTTGTATTATATAAATTCAGAAAAGACATGATAAAATCCATCTATTTTTACCTCTTTGTATAATAGTAGTACTTATCCATAAGCTCACGTCGTCTTTGCTCTAAATCTGTTAAACCTCGTCCTAATACATTGGATTGAGATTTTATTACACTAATCCCTGCATTCATTAATTGGCAATATTGTTCTTCTCTAGAAAGACCAGATTAAGGTCTACTTTTACAAGTGGAATATTTCTAACCAATTATTACGTGCTAGCACTACAATATATCCATCATTCTCTGAACCCTTTGTTACATAGACTCTATATGATTGATTTTCATATACATAACGAGACTCAGTTTGGTCAACTAAAGTCCAATTCCCACTTAATGGTTTTATTAATTTTATATCTCTATGTAGTGAATCCTTCTTTATATTTATGGATACAGCTATAGATAAGAGATTTCTTCTATTCGAATCATGTACATCTCCATCGATTATATATTGATCTCGTGGAAAAGCTGCATTTAAAGCTTGCGTCAGTTCTATTCTAGACTGCTCAACAGTATCATTAAACAAAAACTTATAGCCTAATCCACAAATTAGCCATAAGCTAAAGCAGCCTATAAATATGTACCAAGCAACAGAATAAATTATTTTAAATTTCATCCCTAAAAACCTCTATATTAAATGCATCCCCAAAATCTGCATATGTTAATGATACTTATCATTTTTAGAATGTTAGGTCTATATAGTTATCATTGATATGATAACTTTAAAAGCCTAGAGTATAATGCATTAATATGGTAACTATCAATATAAATAAGATAAATAGCCTTGGTGATATATTATATTTAATTAGTATTTTATTCTCTTTTAACCAGAAAACTGTGGAAACAAAAATAAAAAAATTAATATTACACACACCAAGAGAAAAGAATAACCTTCTTCTAAAAGCAATCTTTCTACTACATTCATAATTCCGTCCTAAACAAATAAAATAAATCATCTTATTTATTGTCAAAAACAAACTCCACTATAAACAGTCCAATAAGCATGAGGATTGCAATAATTCGTGTTAGATTAGATTCAATAGAACCTGGACGCTTAAAGTCACCATTAAAATGAATCCCTGTATATTGAGGAAATATTATTACCCATAACAAGATTAAAGTTGCAAGCACCCAAGAATCAACATTTTTATTAATAAAATCAATAATTTCATCTATAAAATACATTATATTCTCCCTATATTAAATTTAATTTTTCCTCATTAGATCCAGATTATAATAACCCATTATCCATCAACAACATTAACAAAGTATATTTTACCTGTCTTTTTCTAATTTAATGATTATAGATTTTGTGTTTATATCACGAATAATTTCAACCCCAATATTATCATTTACATCATATCCTATAAGGTGTCTCTTATTTACTTCACGCCAGCTTATCTTTTCTTCTGAAAGAATATCCTTCACTGATTCTAAGGTAACATTTTCATATGTATTTTTAAAAATATAAATTTGTCCGTTTCTACCTGTAGCAAAATGCTCTTCGCTAACTTTATGTGTAGATATATTTGTTAACTTTTGCTCATATGCTTCTAGTTGTTGAATTTGTTTTGGTCTATTAATAATAGCAGCTACGGTCATCAAAGAGATAATAATCATACATATAAGTGCAAATCCCAAAATCATCTTAAAAGATAAAGGAATCATGTTATAGTAATAGGATATCTTTTTCAAAACTAATAACTCCATCAAATCAACTTGTTAAAGTACACAGAAATACTACATAACATTATCAAAATAAATATAGCGTATTTCTAATTTTTACTAACATAGTTATCTCGTAATTGTAATAAAATAGATCGTTCTTCTTCGCCAATTTCATCTAAGCTATTTAACAAACCTAGATGATCTCCATAAGTATATCTCAACATAGCAATTAAAGAGTCTCTAACCTTTTTACCTGCAATACTTTCATCAAAGTATACTTGAATATCATTTGTTTCTTTATCAATGACAAGAAAACCACTCACATTAAATACCAGAATTTTTGTAGCCGTATCTTTTACACCTCGCACATCATTCGTAATAATAAGATGATTATCTAAATCTAGAAACGTTGCTTCATAGCCTGAGTGATACCAGCGTTTATTAAAGTACTTTGCACCACGATCAGAATTCATTAACATTTTTTCAAAGTTATCTAAATCCATTTTGGAAAAATCTTCTAACTTATTTTTCTTATTAACGATCATCTTTGATCTTGGATGATATAATTTATTCTGTTCGGTTTCATCACCATAAACTGTAAATTCCCAAACATCTAGTTTATGATTTTTAATATCATACCGACCTATTCCATCATAGCCTAAATAATAATAGTAAGGCTCATCAAGATACACTGCTAAAATACGATTAGAAATCGATTCATCATCGAAGTATCCACTAACTCATGAGACTCATCCATAATAACTATATTATTTTGTGCACCATCATGATAATAATACTGATAAATCACAGTACTAATAATTACTAGTCCGAGCAGTATTAAAGCACAAATATTTTTCATAACGAAACCTCTAATCTATACCGTACTTTTATTTCTATAGGTTAATATTCAATTCACTTCTATATTTCAATTATATATTAAACCAACTTATATCACCAACGGATATTTTAATATTGTTATCTTTTATTTATTTTTATAGTTAGCCTTAAAAAAATGCCAAAGCGTTAGCACAGGCATTTACAGTATAGTAATACAAAAGCACCATCTACCTAGGTCCGACTTATGTGTCGTTTCCCATTAAGATAGATGGTGCTTTTATAATTGCTCTAATTAAGTTGTTCAAATAAACATGTTCCACTCACATACAATGTAATATAGCACTATTTTATATTTCGTCGTGCTGCTAGACTACCAGCACTATTAGCTAGGCCCGCTCGATTGATATGTGGGTTCCCATGTTTGTACGTTTTTGGCTTTGCTACTTTTATCTTCTACCTTTGATTTCTCAAATTTAGTAAATAGATTATCTAGCTCGCGCAAGAGCGCACGTTTTTGTGAGTCTTTCAACTCAAATACTTCACCTTTATAGGCGATGTATTTATTTTTGAGTACAGGACTGAGATCATAGATGGGCTCGTGTTGTTCTCCATTTACATCTAGCAGCTCATCCAAGGTCAATCCATAATAGCGAGACAGGGCACAGAGTGTATCTAAATCTGGTTCGCGATACCCTGTTTCGTAATTTGAAAGCGCCGCATTACTGATACCTACGGCCTTTGCTACTTCGATTTGGCTTTTGCCCATGCGCACGCGAGCACGCTTTAAGTTCTTATAAAACTGCATGTTCATCACCTACATCGATACATAAACAACTACAAACTATATACTTTTATAATAATGTATCACTGATTTTTATAGTAGTGTATCACTAATCTTTATAGTAGTGTATCACTGATTTTTTTGAAAGCTTCATCAGCTACGGCTAATGTGCGTTCGATTTCACTGCTCTTGTGGCAGATAGATACAAAGTTACTTTCATAAGGGCTTGGCGCATAGTAGATACCATGGCTCAAGTTATGGTGGAAGAACATTTTAAATTGTTCTTCGTTGCAAGATGCTGCATCATCAAAGTTCTTAACTGGTTTATCAGTGAAGAAGATGGTGAACATGGAGCCTACCCGTTGTACTACAACAGGCACATTGTATTGTGCTGCCAAACGTTCAAAGCCTTCACAAAGGGCTATGGTTGCATCTTCTACTTGTTTAAAAATAGTTGGATCTCGTTGCAAAATGGAAAGCGTTGCAAGACCAGAGGTAACGGCAATAGGGTTACCGCTCAATGTACCGGCTTGGTAAATAGGACCAGCTGGTGCGATTTGGTTCATAATCTCACGAGCACCACCAAATACAGCAAGTGGCATGCCACCGCCAACGATTTTACCAAGGCATGTAAGGTCAGGTTTAATATTGTAACGTTTTTGTGCACCACCGCTGCTAGCGCGGAAGCCACACATTACTTCGTCAAAGATCAACACTGCGCCATGAGCCTTAGTCACTTCTCGCAAGGTTTCAAGGAAGCCTGGTTCTGGAGGCACACAGCCCATGTTACCTGCTACAGGTTCTACGATGATAGCCGCAATAGTATCGCCGATCTCGTCGAATAATTTGCGAACCGCATCAGAGTCATTGTACGGCAAGGTAATTGTATTTTCTGCTACGCCTTGAGGAACGCCAGGGCTATCTGGTACACCAAAGGTAGCAAGGCCAGAGCCAGCTTTTACCAAGAGTGCATCGCTATGACCATGGTAACAGCCAACGAATTTCACGATACGATCGCGACCAGTATAGCCACGAGCTACGCGCAAGCACTCATAGTCGCCTCTGTACCAGAGTTAACGAGGCGGATAACCTCCATAGATGGCATGAAGGCTTGTACCTTTTTAGCCAATTCTGTTTCTAGTAGTGTAGGCGCACCATAACTAGTGCCGCGAGGAATCGCCTCTTGTAAGCTCGCGATAACTTCAGGGTTCGCATGGCCCAAAATCATAGGGCCCCAGCTCAACACATAGTCGATGTATTCGTTGTTGTCGATATCATAAATACGGCTACCGCTAGCGCTGCTGATAAACGGAGGGTTAGAACCTACACTGCGGTAGGAACGAACCGGACTGTTTACGCCGCCTGGCATATAACGTTTAGCCTCTTCAAAGGCCTTTTCAGATTTACCGAGTTGGAACATGGTTTCTCCTTACTTTTGTAACCATTTAGCAATATCTATAGCATGGTACGTAATGATGATTTTAGCACCGGCGCGCTTCATAGAAAGCATTGTTTCCATAACGAGGCGTTCTTCGTCGATAAGACCAGCTGCAGCAGCGGATTTAACCATCGCATATTCGCCAGATACATTGTATACCGCTACAGGTAATTCATAGCGGTCACGTGTTTCACGAACGATATCCAAATAGGACAAGGCTGGTTTAATCATGATAATATCTGCACCTTCAGCGATGTCGAGTTCGATTTCTCTGAAAGCTTCCAAGCGATTAGCTGGGTCCATTTGATAGGATTTGCGGTCCCCAAATTTAGGTGCAGAGTTAACGGCACCACGGAACGGACCATAGTAAGCGGATGCGTATTTTGCAGCATAGCTCATAATAGATACATTAGTATAACCTGCCGCATCAAGGGCTTCACGGATAGCACCTACACGGCCATCCATCATATCGGATGGAGCCACCATATGGGCACCTGCTTCTGCTTGACTTACCGCTACTTTACAAAGCAATGGCAATGTTTCATCATTTAAGATTTCATGATCATCAATCATGCCACAATGGCCTGTTGTTGTGTATTGGCACAAGCAAACATCAGCTACCACCAATAAGTTTGGCACAGCTGCACGGATAGCTTTAATAGCTTGTTGTACAGGTTGGGACATATCCCATGCAGAGGAACCTTGTTCGTCCTTATATGTAGGAATACCGAAGATTTCTACCCCAAGAATACCAAGATCATATACCTCTTGAGCCATTTTTACAGCTTCATCAACGGATAAGTGGTATTGGCCTGGCAACGTATCGATTTCTTTTTTGATACCTTCACCAGGAACGATAAATAATGGATAAATTAAATCAGTTACGTCGAGTGTCGTTTCCCGTACCAAATCACGCATTTCTGGATTGATACGCAAGCGGCGAGGACGGTATGTTAAATCGTACATGTAATCCTCCTAAATGTCCTTTACAATAGCATTTACCAAGCCATCAGTTGTATATACATCGCTGATGACAGCAGGTTTAAGACCTGCACTCATAGCCGTAGCAGCTGTGATAGGTCCAATGCAAGCAATCTTAGTATTGCCTAATAGTTTCAATGCATCATCGCCCAATAATTGAATTGTATTGGTTACTGTAGAGGAACTTGTAAACGTAATATAGTCTACAGTACCTGCAGTTAATGCATTTACTAATGCTTCTTGTTGAGATGTATCTTGTGTCGTTTCATATAAACGCAAAATATCTACATCTATATCATGATGACGCAAAGAGCGTGGAATTACGTCGCGCGCTACTTTTGGTTGAATCAAGCAGTACGGAGTCCCCTGCTTTGAGTTCTTCTTCAAGAGCCTCTACAGCAGATTCAGCTTTGTAGTCTACAGGAATAATATCTGGAACGATGCCGTATTTTTGAAGTTCACGAGCTGTAGCACAGCCGATAGCCGCCACTTTAGAATTACCTAATGCACGTGTATCCTTGCCCTCTTTGTAAAGAGCATCAAAGAAGTAACGAACTCCTTCACCAGAAGTGAATACGATGCATTGGTATTGTTTTGTATTATTGATGATACGACGATCTTCATCAAACAACTCCAATGGAGATGTTTTAATCGCTGCCGCTTCTACTACATTAGCACCTTGAGCTGCTAATTTTTCGCGGAATGCACTAGCTTGGGAGCGAGCGCGTGTAACTACAATAGTTTTGCCGAATAACGGTTTATTATCGAACCATTGTAATTTTTCACGAAGGTTAACTACATCGCCTACTACGATGATAGCTGGCGCTTTTAGTTGTGCCTTTTCTACGTCTTCTACTACATGTTCAAGGGTAGATACGAGAACTTCTTGAACTGTTTTTGTACCCCAACGAACAAGCGCTACTGGTGTAGAAGCTGGGCGTCCATGAGCCATCAATTTTTCTGCAATGGTAGGCAAGTTGCCAACACCCATTACAAAGCAAAGTGTATCTACCGCTGTAGCAAGGCCTTCCCAATGAATGCCAGATACGGCTTTAGTTGGATCCTCATGACCGGTTACAACCGCAAAGGATGTAGCCATAGCGCGTTGTGTTACAGGAATACCTGCATAAGCAGGGGCTGCAATTGGAGATGTTACGCCTGGTACGAATTCAAATGGTACACCAGCTTCCCAAGAGCCATCGCCTCTTCACCACCGCGACCGAACACGAGTGGGTCGCCGCCTTTTAAGCGTGCAACGATTTTTCCTTCTTTACCTTTTTGAACTAATAACTCGTTGATTTCCCATTGGTGCATTGTGTGATCTTTACATTGTTTACCAGCGTAAATCAACTCTGCATCTGGGCGAGCCCATTCTAACAAATGAGCATCTGCTAAATAGTCATATACAATTACATCTGCTTTTTCAATGCATTCGCGACCTTTTACAGTAATGAGTTTAACATCGCCAGGGCCTGCACCGATTAGATATACCATACCTGTCATTTTATGATTCCTTCCTCTATGAGAGCATCCACAATATGTTTGCCCCCTTCTTCATATAAGGCTTTTGCAAGATTTTTACCAAGAATTTCAGCTTTTTTTGCTGGGCCAGAAATTTCTCCTTCGTACACAGTTTTACCGTCGAGGGAGGCAATCATGGCCTTTAAGGTCAATTGACCTTTATTAATAGTACCATGTACCCCCATCGGCACTTGGCAACCACCATTTAACTGACGCAAGAAGCTGCGTTCCCCTTCAACAGCATAGCGTGTAGCTTCGTCGTTAATAGGAGCTAGCATTTCAAGCATTTCCGTATCGTCAGCACGACACTCGATAGCAAGTGCCCCTTGACCAACAGCAGGAATCATTTCATCCGCTTTAAATACTTGGGTAATTTGATCATCTAAGCCCAACCGTTTAAGACCGGCTTGTGCCAAGATAACGCCATCTAGTTTTTCTGTTTCAATCTTGCTCAAACGAGTTTGTACATTACCGCGGATAACCTCGACCTTAAGGTCAGGACGGACATGTAATAATTGCGCTTGACGACGCAAGCTACTTGTACCGACGCGAGCACCTTGAGGCAATTTATCTAATGTTTTATACACGGGGCTCACAAGCGCATCGTAAGGCACTTCACGAGCAGAGATAGCACCAAGAGTTAGCCCTTCTGGCAACTCTGTAGGCATATCTTTCAAGCTATGTACGGCGATATCAATATCGCCTTTGTGCATAGCTTCTTCTAATTCAGCTGTAAACAAACCTTTACCACCAACTTGAGCCAGTGGTTTTTCCAAGATACGGTCCCCTTTTGTATTAAAGTGAACTAGCTCGACCGTAATGTTTGGGTACAGACGTTGTAACTCTGCACTAATATGTTCAGCCTGCCATAGGGCAAGGGCACTTTTTCGCGTGCCGATTCGAATATGGTCTCTCATGGCCTTAGCCTTCTTTCTCAAGATTAAACATATCTTTGAATAAATCCCAGTACAAACCTTCTTCCTCTGTACCAGCGATTTCGTTAAAGTGAATCATCGGTTCACGCAACATTTTGCGAATGATCATGCGACTCATAGAGTCCATAATACGGCGCTCCTTATCTGGAAATATCAGGCAATTTCGCTAATGCGCGATGTAACTCACGACGGCGAATGCGTTCTGCTTTTTCCGTGAGCAATGCCATCATAGGACGCACCGTCAAATAGCTCAATTTGTCTAATAATTCTTCAATAGCATCGTGAATGATAGGCTCTGCACGACGAGCTTCCTCTTCGCGCTGTGCCTTATTTTCTTCGACTACACTTTCAAGAGAGTCGATATTAAACAGGTAAATACCATCCATATCTGCTACGCCGGGATCGATATCGCGTGGTACCGCAATATCAATCATAACGATTGGCTCACCTTTGCGAAGGGAGATAATTTTCTTTGCTTCACGTTCAGTAATAATATAGTGTGGCGCCCCTGTAGATGTGATGAGGATATCCGCATCTTTAGCGTAATCTACAAAGTTATCTAGCTTAACAGCTTTACCATTAAAACGCTCAGCTAAAGCCTCTGCCTTGGTAAAGGTTCTATTAGATACAAAAATCGTTTTTACGCCCTTTGCTTGTAAGTGCGTTGCGGTCAACTCACTCATAGTACCGGCCCCTAAGATGAGTACAGTCGCTTCAGGCAATGGCTTATCTAAGCTGTCCTCAGCTAGGTTAACAGCGGTGTAACTAACGGATACAGGCGTATTAGCAATGCCTGTGTTCGTCCGTACCTTTTTACCAACGCTGATAGCACGTTGGAATAAAATATTGAAAATTGTGCCTGTGCAACCTGCGCTATAAGCCTGAATATAAGCCCCTTTTAATTGGCTCAAGATTTGACCTTCCCCCAACACAAGGGAATCAAGACTTGCAGATACGCGGAATAGATGTTCAATGCAATCGCGCTCTTCATAGAAGAAAAAGGCATCTTCATCGATGTGGTCGGCACCTTTTAAATCCTTTAACACCGCCAACATATATTCTTTAGGGAACTCTACACCTTCTAAAGCCGCGTAAATTTCGGTTCTATTGCAAGTAGACAAAATAACGCATTCTGCTACACAGTCAAATTCATAGAGGCGGTTCAGTGCTGAAGCAACCTCGTCCTTATCAAACGAGAAACGTTCACGCACCTCAACAGCGGCACTTCTATGATTTAGACCTAATACCACTAATTTCATGGTCAAGTTTCTCCTCTATAGTCATCCACTCTCCCTTGAGAATGGCTTCAAATGTTTCTACGGTCAGATGGTCTCGCCAAAATTTCTGTCGAGCCTCTGGAGTAGGAAGTAGTAACTTTACTTCTTCTCTAAATATTTTAAGTCTAGGCATAGCCTTTTGCAACTGACCATAACGATTCATCATATCTTGCCTTACGAGGCGATTGATACGAGGTCCTACGTTATTAGCGCTAATAGCGATATGAAGATCGCCTAGTTCAAGGGATGAAGGCACAGTAAATCTGCACGCCTAGGGTCATCACTGCGATTAGTCCAAACGCGGTGTTTTTTCCCCATATCATATAACGTATCGTTTAATTCGCCATTATCTGTGCAGATAAAGAACAAACTGCTCGTTATAATGTGGTGTTCATCGTCCATTGTGAAAGCACGGTCGTACCAGGTGATACGATTATCCTTTGCCCATTGGCAAATCCTATCTGTTACAGTGGGAGCAATTACCACAATGTTGCACGGCTCATCAATAAAGAGCTGCATTCGTCGCTCTGCGACCTCTCCCGCCGCCAACGAATAGGATTGTATCTTCTGTTGTAGGTTGAAATGTTATGGATACCATGGCTGTCCTACTATATATAAAAAAATCGGCTTGATGGTCAAGCCGATTTTCAATTGCCTACATGAATCGTTTCAGATATACGCCGATACGCCCCTTACGAGATGTACCTGTAATGGCTTCTACCTTCATTCGGCCACGACCACGCATAGAAATCACATCCCCTTCTTTAACTTCTTGGGATGCACCCTTAGCTGGTTGCCAGTTTACTTGCAATAATCCTGCATTTATAGCGCTTACCAATTTAGTACGAGACACGCTAAAACCAGAACTTGCCACCGCATCTAAGCGCAAAGAAGCAACTGTAGTGCGGACTTCTTTAATTTTTTCTTCTTTTGGTGCAATATCTGATAGGTCAATAGCCTCTACAGATACAGAAACCATAGCAATTTTTGTGAAGTTTTGAATCACAAAGTCTGCTACGCTTTCATCCACCAAAATTTGAGCGCCCCCTTGTTGAACGATAACGTCCCCAAATTTGGAGCGATCAATGCCAAGACCCATCAAGGAGCCAAGCACATCGCGATGGGTAAGCAATCGGAACCGTGGGTCCCAATTTACCTTAAGGGCGCGAATCCCATATCCACAGTACCGTTAAAGTCGCTATCTACAAAGGCGATGCGGATACGTTCCGCCCCTTCATAGCCACCGTCTGTCTTAACGATAAGCTGTGGGTAGTTAGCCTTGATTGCGTCTGCAATGACAAGGCCTGCAGGGCTCGTAAAGTCCGCCACGCGGTAAGGGCGACCTTTTACAACCTGCTCAGCCAAGTCTAGCATGCGGCGAGCTTCCTCACCACTGCCACTGGCTTCAAAATATCGTATTAATTTACTAGTATCTGCCAAAATTATTTCCCCAATTCATTCGACCGAGCAAGACATGCTACTACGCCGTCTTGGAGAGCACTGCGAAGTCCACCTTTTTCCATGGCACCAATACCGGCAATGGTCGTGCCACCTGGACTTGTTACTTGATCTCGTAGTACTGCTGGATGATTGCCACTTTCAAGAGCCATCTTACCAGCACCATACATCGTTTGAGCCGCTGCCTTGATTGCCAAGTGACGAGGCAATCCATGCGAACGCCCGCATCAGCTAACGCATCAAGAATGACGAACATATAGCCAGGGCCCGCACCAGATAGTGCACCTAAGCGATCTAAATCAGCTTCGCTTACCACCGCTACCTCGCCAACAGCCTCAAATAATGCTTGAACATCACGACCAAGGTCAGTATGTACATCATCCCCGGCAAGAGCCGTCATGCCTGCACCGATAGAAGCCGGTGTATTTGGCATAGCTCTAAACCAGTTAGCTTGCGGAATCGCTGCATCTAGAGTATCTAAGGTTGATACCTGCAGCAACGGAAATCATAACAGTCCCATAAGGTACTTCTTTTAACGTCTCTAATACAGATGGTAACACTTGTGGTTTTACGGCCAACAAAATGGTATTGTACTCGTTTACATTAGGCAATGTAGTAAAACCTACTACACCGAGCTCCTCAGTTAGAGCCTTACATTGTTCTTCGCGACGCACGAGAATGTGTGTATCACTTGCTTTCAACACGCCATGCTGTAATGCACCGCGCAATAGAGCGCCACCCATTGAGCCAACGCCGATACATAAGGTTTTACCTAACATCGTTGTCACCACCATTTATAGAGAAATTATTTATTGTCCCAAGCGTATTCGTTTTGCTCAGTTTTGCTATTGTCATTATCAGAATAATCAATGGAAATGTTTACAGGTACGCACATAAAAATGTCCTTACCAACCTTTTCCAATTTGCCATCCAATGCAAATGTCGCACCAGATACGAAGTCCACAATACGAGCTGCTTCATGAGGATCTGTATTTTCAAAGTTGATTAATACAGGACGCATGTCGCGCAATTGATGTGTAATATTTTCAGAGTCTTCAAATACTTTTGGTTCAATTACAACTACTTTCATAGCTGTTGGACGTTGTGTCATCGTAGATTGGCCTCCTACCTTGCGTGGATGAAATTCAGATGCGCCGGATACTGGAGCTACTGGAGCTACTGGTGTAGGTTCCGCTTCGTATTCCTCTTCATCTTCATAGTCATAATCATCATATTCATAGTCATCATCATTTTTGCCTAAGAATAAGTTTTTTGCTTTGTCTAAATAATCTCCCAATGCCATTTGGATTTCCTCCTAATACATAACGCTATCGATTATCAGGCAACCCGAGCCTTAATCATACACACGTTCCCCAAAAATTGCTGTGCCTACACGAACGATGTTAGCCCCTTCTTCTAAAGCGACTTCAAAGTCGTGAGTCATCCCCATAGATAAATATTGAATCTGCCCCTCTTCAAAGTAGCCCTTCATATCCTCATACAAGGCGTTTGCTACGCGGAAGATTGGACGTGCTTCCTCTGGATCATCGAAAAATGGCGCCATACACATCAAGCCCCGTACACGTACATGAGGTAATGTCTTTGCATAGTCTCGTATTTCTGGAAACTCTTCAACGGTCATGCCTGTTTTGGAGGCTTCTCGAGCTACATTGACTTGCAATAATACATCTTGCACCTTATCGTGCTTTGTAGCGACCTTTTCGATTTCATCTAATAATTTACGGCTGTCTACAGAATGAATTAAATCAAACATAGGCACCGCTTGACGCACCTTATTGACCTGTAAATGACCAATCAAGTGCCATGTTAATTGTGGACCTTTATAGGTGAGCTGTTTTTCTTTAGCCTCTTGTACTCGATTTTCCCCCACATGAGTAACACCGAGACGTGCGACCTCTTCCACCGCTGATACAGGGTGGTTCTTAGTAACAGCTACTAATAATGCTGTATCTACGCGACCAACGCGCGCCATAGCATCTGCCATGCGCTGCTGTATTGCGTGTAGGGATTCTTCAATCATGTGATTCCCCTTCAATCTATATTTAAAAACCATAAAATATATTTGTATAGACTATTCTATTATATAGTATTTATTATTGATTGTACATCATTTAGGTCTTATAAAGCCTATAAATCTATGTATGTATATACTACCGTTCTTGTAGCATACCAAATAAAGCCATACGACCTGTTTTACCAGATTCCCGACGATAGGAATAACAATCTCTATCTGTTACTGTATCGGTACCGCCAATAGCGATATTTTCTTTAGGCACACCATTCACCATAAGTCCTTCGGCGATAAAGTTCCATAAGTTGATATAGGCTTTATCTAGTTTATCACCTGGATAGTTTACAATATCAGCCACACTACGGTCGGTCATACCACGCCAAGCTAATTCAAAACGTTTCCCTAACTCTACATCGACTTCAAAGGATTCTGGCCCAATGCTAGGCCCAAGATAGATATAACAATCTTTGAACTCCGTACCATACGCCTCTTTCATAGCCTCAATAGTAAGTACAGGCAAATGGCCTATCGCCCCGCGCCAGCCTGCATGTACCGTAGCGATAGCGTGATGCTTAGCATCATAAATACCTACAGCTACACAATCAGCAGTAAATAAAAATAGTGGTACATTCGGTAATTTTGTAAATACAGCATCACAATCGGCTATAGCTGTATCCTCTCCAAAGGCACCTGCCCCTATGAGGTCTTCTGTGATTTCCACAGCCTTTAAACCATGTACTTGATTACCACAAGAGATTCGCTCTGGTTCAACACCTAAATATTCAGCAACAATAGCACGGTTTTCACGAACATGCTGCGGCTCATCCCCTACGTGAAAGGCTAAATTTAGTGATTCATAGGGCTCTTGTGATACACCACCATGACGGTACGTATCACCTATTGTAATAGGAAAATGGTCTGCCCAATTAGGAGTTTCATAAGACCAAGTACCATGAGGTCCTTTAACATCTATACGTTTTACAGATTGATTCATAAGTGTCTCCTATTTACATACACCACATCGCTTACAGCCTTGTACACATGGCGGTGTATACGCTTCATCCACAGAACGTTTCCATTCCATTTCAAGATACCCATCGTCCATCCCCATGTCGAGGTGACTCCATGGTAAAAATTCATCAAAGCTGCGTTCACGATAGTTCATCTCGTCCATGTCAGGCCGGCAGCCTTCATTTCAGACTTAAAGGACTTACTGCCACGATCTGCTGCACATGCCGCAAGAACAGCACCAAGACGGCGATCACCACGAGCCAGTACACCTTGGATATACGCCTCTTTAGGTGATTCAACGAGCACCTCGATACGACGGTTCTTTTGCAATGCTTTTTTAATATATTGAAGTTTTTTCTCTACCGTTTTTTGATGATCCATAGCCATCCATTGGAATGGTGTAAAAGGCTTCGGAATAAATGGATTGATACTGAGCGTTAAACGACCTTTACAGCCTACCTCTGCCATATGGGCTTGCGTCCGTTCTGCCAGACCTACAATTGCTTCAATATCTTCGTCAGTTTCCGTTGGCAACCCAATCATAATGTAGAGTCGCATATGTTGAATACCAGACTTAGCAGATAAAGTGGCAGCATTTTGTAAATGCTCTTCGCTAATGCCCTTATTGATGACGCGCCGCAATCGTTCACTGCCCGTTTCTGGGCAATGGTAATCGTCTTTTGCCCACTATCTGCCAAGCCATCTACAACGGCTTGCGTTAAGGAGTCTGCACGCAAGGATGCGCAAGAATAACGCATATCTTTAGAACGAATATACGTAACTAACTCATCTACCTCTGGATAATCAGAAATAGCGGCCCCCATAAGGCCTACCTTTTTACCTAATTTCTCTGCTCTATCTACGCCTTCTTTTAATATTTCTAAAGGTCGTACGCGCGGTACACGGAAGCAATAGCCTGCCATGCAGAAGCGACAGTGACGACCACAACCACGTGCAACCTCGATGATGTACATAGCGCCAAATTCTGTATAGTTTGTTGCTACTACGGTTTCGCCGCCACTAGTAAGCATTTCAAAGTGGCGTTTAATCGTTGTTGGTGCGCCTTCAGCAATATCATAACCTTTAAATTCGCCGTCGTCGCTGTAAATTGGCACGTACAATGATGGTACATACACGCCAGATATATTCGCTAATTGACGCAAAATAGCATGTCGATCTAGACCCTCCATTTTGCCATCGCGAATGATATCTAGAACGCGACTAACGATACCTTCCCCTTCACCGATGATGAAAGCATCGATAAAGTCTGCAAAAGGCTCTGGATTAAAGGTAGCACATGGGCCACCGGCAATGACGATAGGATCAAATTCTGTGCGGTCTTTCCCCATAATAGGTACGCGTCCATGACGTAACATCAACGGAATATGGAAATAGTCCATTTCAAAGGTCACGTCAAAGGCCACCACATCAAATTGATGCATAGGCCTCTGTGTTTCAACACTCATCAACGGTGTCTTAGTCTTATCGTATGCTTCTAATTCTTTCTTCTCAGGCAAGAAAATGCGTTCACATACGCTATCATTGCGTAAGTTGATTTCCTCATAAATAATGTGCAGACCAAGATTACTCATGCCTACAAAATATGTATTGGGATAGACGATTGCTACCTTTTGCCCTGCATGAGGGTTTACAGTAACCCGACTATCTTCGTCTTTATATAATTCTTGTAATCGATCAATTAAATCTTTACGATTCACTAGTTCCCTTTCTATATAAGCCCACTATGAATAGTGGGCTTAAAAATACTACATATTAGATTTTAAAATTTAGATTTCAATGTATTTTTAGTAGAAATAGTTTTAGTCTTTAAAGCACTTACAATTTGAGGACGATGTTTTCTTTCATACGGATAGATGACTACCTCACCATCTTTGTATTCAGCAATATATACATCTTTTATTTTATACCCTTGCTTTTCAACTTCTTCTTCTAGCCAATCCTGGCCTTTTTCAATTATATCTAATGTAAAATGGTTAATTTGACCATCATCAATAAGGTCAAATTTAATATTCTCATCACCAAATTGAACTACGCTGAGCTGACCATTTTGCTCCAATACAGCACGCTTAACATCCGTAACATATTGAACACCTGCTGTACGAAGCTTTAACTTAAGCTCCGCCGCTTGAATGCCATAACGCATACATTCTTCTGTTAAGATATGACCATTTTCAATAACAATTACAGGATGTCCATCCAAAATAGTTTTAAAGAATCGGAAATTTCCTTTTAAGAACTTAAGCGTCATTACAAGTATAGTCCATAAAATGAGGACTAACATAAACTGTAAAATACCGATTTGGTCATTGTAAATAATGGCACCGATAATACCACCAAGTACATAGTTTTGTAATTGGTCCAAAGCAGAGGTTGGCGCTAAGTTGCCCTTCCCCATTAAGTTGATTTGTAAGATAATTGCCAAGAGACCGATGGCGAGTTTGGCAAAGACCATTCCATAGACGGCCATAGCTTCTGTCATTTACGCTCCTCCTTATGGTAATACGTCCGCTTTATCATGAATACGCTCTGTTGGGCTCACCTTATACACACGAGTAATTGTATAGGTTGAAAATTCTGGATTAAACTGAACCTCATAATAATCATCGCTTACCTTTAAAATCATACCATTGCGAATTTTTAAGGAGTTGACTGCTAATTGCTCACTTGGTACAGAACGATCAGCACTAAAAGAATGTAAAAATTGAGCCATACGAGAAGAATCTTCAGAATAAGTTTTCATCCGATTATACTCTTGGTATTCAAGCCCTAAGAAGAACACTACAATTAAAGACAAGATAACCATCAAGTCACGATAGCGACTAGTAAAGCCATTTCGCAGAACTTGTATGCCCAAAACGAGTAGTGCTAATAAAACAGCAACAAAGATAATAAAGCCCCATGTTTGGCCCCCTACAGCCAAACTTTCAACATAGGATAATGTGTAGAAATCCATATCGTTCTCCTTTCATAGATTATTCTTTATTATATCACAAATAAATATGCTAATAACCAACAACGACTTATAAAAAATAGAGCTATCACAACGATAGCTCTATTAAACAGTTTCTATACTAATTTATTTACATTCACGGTACACGATGATATAAGCATGGGTATTCGCTGTAAAACCAGATTCTAATTCTAGTTCAACTTCTAAAACGGCATCGTCAACGTCACCTTTATAATACGCATTACATTGTTCCGCGGAATAGAAATACATAGCCGCATTATATTCATTACCTGCTTGTACTGGAATTGTGATAGTAACAGGCTGTGTTTCAACATTCTTTGTTTTAGTGCCTACATTATCCGTCGTGTAATATACGGATTCAATAGTATGTTCTCCTGGTGTTAATGCCACAATGACTTGACCATATTGACCAGTTTTATGATCAATAGTAGAAAGCTCCTTACCATCAACCTTTACAGATTTACCATAAATATGAAGAATCGCTTTATTAGCATTCTCTTGTACAAATTGTTGTTCACCGGCTTGTCGTTTTTTATTGAACTTCATAAATACGGCAAACAAAATGGCCCAAATGACTGCGACAGCCACGATGATAATAATAGTTGTAGAACTCATAGTATCTCTCCTTATACCAAAACATACTACACTAACTCTACGTTAACTATATCATACGTACTTTTATTACTCAATAAAAAACGACCCCAAATGGGGTCGCTTTCAGTAAGCTTATGCTTATCAAGAAATTACTAAGTAATCTCTTATTTCAACCAGCTCATCAAGTTGCGAAGTTCTGCACCAACTGGTTCGATTGGATGGTTAGCAGCTGCTTCACGATGTTCTTTAAGGAATTTTTGACCATTTTTGGAATCAGCCAAGAATTCGTCAGCGAATTTACCAGATTGGATATCAGCCAAGATTTGTTCCATAGCTTTTTTAGTATCTGCAGTAATTACGCGAGGACCTGCATGGTAGTCACCATATTCAGCAGTGTTGGAAATGGAGTGGCGCATTTTTTGGAAGCCACCTTCGTAGATAAGGTCTACGATCAATTTCATTTCATGCAAGCATTCGAAGTAAGCGTTTACAGGTTCATAACCAGCTTCTGTTAATACTTCGAAACCAGTTTTGATCAATTCAGTAACACCACCGCACAATACAGCTTGTTCACCGAAGAGGTCAGTTTCAGTTTCAGATTTGAAGTTAGTTTCCAAGATACCGGAACGGCCACCACCGATACCAGAAGCCCATGCTAATGCAACTTCTTCAGTATCACCAGATGGATCTTTTTCTACAGCGTACAAGCAAGGAACACCGGAGCCTTCTTGGTATGTACGACGTACTAAATGACCAGGGCCTTTAGGAGCTACCATGAATACGTTGATGTCTTCACGAGGTACGATTTTACCGAAGTGAATGTTGAAGCCGTGAGCAAATGCCAAGTATGCACCTTGTTTCAAGTTAGGAGCGATATCTTGTGCATATACGTCTGCTTGTAATTCGTCTGGAATCAATACCATAACGATGTCAGCACCTTTAACTGCTTCTGCAGTTTCTTTAACTGTAAGGCCTGCTTCTTCAGCAGCTTTCCAGCTAGAAGAACCACCACGAAGACCAATTGTTACGTCCATACCATTTTCTTTTAAGTTCAATGCATGCGCATGACCTTGAGAACCGTAACCTAAAACTGTAATTTTTTTGCCTTCCAATTTGCTCAAATTACAATCTGCATCATAATAAACTGTAGTACCTAAAATTTTACCTGCCATACTAGACAACCTCCAAATATATTCAATAGAATATTTAATATATATACTGTACACAATCTCACAAATAAATGCAAGATTTGTAGTGTATATCGTAATTTATCGAATAGTCAAATAGACTAATCTACAACTTAAATTTGTACCCTTTTTGTATTAAGAAAAAATGAATTATCCCAGTTTTAGTTCTTACTTAACTATAATCCATGGGCGATTTTTCTCCCATACAACAGATACATCAATACCAAATACATCGCTTAGAATTTCATCTGTTAAGATGTCTCGCTTCTTGCCTTTATACACAATGAGGCCATCTTTAATAATAGCTACATGTGTAATACTGGGCATAATCTCTTCAATTTGATGAGATACATAAATAAAAGGCTTATGCTCCTCTCGTGCCATATTCTCAACAGTTCTTAAGAATTGCTCGCGAGCAGGCAAATCAAGCCAGAACAAGGCTCATCTAAAATGAGTAAATCTGGATTAGCCATAATAGCCCGTGCTAATAATACACGGCGCTGTTCACCAGCAGATAGTGTATGAAATCTATGGCCTTCCAAATAGGACAACCAAACTCAGACAATAATTGCATTCCTCGTTCACGCACTCAGGTCTACCTGTTGATAAATACCGATACTATTAAAAGCACCAGAAATAACAACATCTTCTACACTTGTTTATCCAAGGTGGACTGGAATTGTCCAAGTGCCGAACTAACAAAGCCTAATCGGGCCTTGATCTTAGGCCATGCATATTTCCAAATTCATGACCAAATACGCGTAATAATCCTGTTGTAGGAATTTGGTAAGCTGGAATCATGCTGAGCATCGTCGATTTACCAGCCCCATTGAGACCTAATAAGGCCCAATTCTCTCCTTCTTCAACATGCCAATTAATGCCTTTTAAAATTTCGCTGCCTTCACGACGAAACTTGACATCTTCATAATGGAGTAATTCACTACTCACACAACCATCTCCTAAATCTTTTCTCCACGGCTCATTGCGGTAATGCCAGTTTTGGCAATTTCAAGGACACCATAAGTTTCCATAATTTGAATGAAACCGCGTAATTTTTCTACGCTACCAATTACTTCAATAATCATAGAAGTAGGAGAAATATCAAGCACATTGCCACGATATACATCGGCAATTTGTACAATTTGAGAGCGTGTTGCAGCAGTTGCTTTTACCTTGATAAGCATTAACTCACGGCATACCACATCATGATCTTCAAAAACTTTAACCTTTACAACATCAATGAGCTTGTAAATTTGTTTTTGAATTTGGTCTAAGATGCGATCATCTGCCTCAACGGTGAGGGTAATACGAGCGTAGCCTGGTGTATTTGTAATGCCAGATGTCATCTTTGTAACATTAAAACCACGACGGTTAAAGAGTGCCAATATACGTGCACCAATGCCTGCTGTATTTTTTGCAATTACTAAGACTTGATGTTCTTTCGCCATTATAGCACCCCTTTCTTGCCCATCATACCACTTACGGTACCGCCAGCTGGAATCATCGGCAATACATTATCTTCTCTTGCTACACGACAATCCAAGATGATACTTTCATCAGATGTAATGAAAGATTTAAATTCTTTATTGAAATCCTCTACATTATCGATACGCGCGGCTTTCAAATCAAAGGCATCTGCCAATTTCAAGAAGTCTGGACTCGTTTCCAAATCTACATAGGAATAACGGCGGTTATTAAAGATTTGTTGCCATTGACGAACCATGCCAAGGTAACCATTATTAATGATAACAATCTTAATTGGTAAATTATATTGGCGAACCATCATGAGCTCTTCGAAGGTCATTTGGAATCCACCATCACCAACAACAAGGATAACTTGTTTATGAGGTGCCCCCACTTGAGCCCCAATTGCAGCTGGTAAACCATAGCCCATGGTACCTGCACCACCAGATGTAACAATGGTATGAGGTTTTTTATGAGTTAAGAATTGAGCCGCCCACATTTGATGTTGACCTACGTCAGTTACAATAACTGCATCCTCTTTGGCAATCTTGTTAAGTTCAGATAATACGTATTGTGGATGTAATACACCATCTTTAGATTCAGGAATTACCATAGGATATTCCGCTTGCCATTCACGAATTTGTCCGATCCACGCTTCATGAGTTGTAGGTTCTACAAGCGTATTAAGTTCAGATAAAACTCGCTTCAAATCACCTACAATTGGTACGTTAATAGTAACGTTTTTATCAATTTCTGCTGGATCGATATCGATATGAATGATTTTAGCTTTTTTACAGAAGAAATCTGGATGACCTGTAATGCGGTCGTGGAAACGAATACCAGCTGCAATAACAAGGTCTGCTTCTTCTGTACTATTATTAGCCGCTACAGAGCCATGCATACCCACCATACCAAGAGCAAGCTCATGGTTACCTGGGAAACCACCAAGGCCAACTAATGTATTTGTTACAGGAATTTGAGCCTTTTCTGCCAATTCTTTTAACTCATCCATAGCGCCAGATTTCAATACACCGGCACCGGCAATGATGAGCGGACGTTTCGCATTTTTAATGAGTGTAGCCGCTTTCTTAATTTGCCCTTGATGACCTTTATAGGTTGGATCATAACCTTCAAGATGGATAGGTACTTCATATAATTTATTGTATTCTGTCATGGATATTTTTTCTGTTTGAATATCCTTTGGAATATCAATAAGAACTGGTCCTGGACGACCTGTACTAGCAATAAAATACGCTTCTTTAATGATGCGAGGTAAATCGCGAATATCTTGAACAAGGTAGTTATGTTTTGTAATCGGCATGGTAATACCTTGGATATCTGCTTCTTGGAAGGAATCCTTACCAATAAACGGACGACCAACCTGACCAGTAATGGCCACCATAGGTACAGAATCCATGTAAGCAGTCATAATACCTGTAACAAGATTAGTTGCACCAGGACCGGACGTAGCAAGGCATACGCCTACTTTTCCAGATACGCGGCATAACCATCTGCTGCATGAGCTGCACCTTGTTCATGACGAACAAAATAATGTTTAATTTCAGGGAAGCTATAAATTTCATCATAAATTGGAATTACCGCGCCACCTGGATAACCGAACATGTCGGTTACACCAAGGCGATGCAATGTTTCAAGGACAATGCGTGCCCCATTGATTGTTTCTGCGCTCATAGGAACCCTTTCGACCAGCTATTCAGATAAAATCTCGCTGGAATTTAATCGTTTAATAATGTAACCATTATTTTTGAAAGTATCAATAATGTGTTTGATGTGTTCTTCACCATTTGTTTCTACAGTCACTTGCAATTCCACTTCATGGAAGCGGTCAAGGTTTTTAAACTGATTATGATCAAGTTTAATAACGTTTGCATCCGCATCTGCAAGCATTTCAGATACAGCAACCAATTGACCTGGTTTATCTGGAAGGTTGACAGAGAAAGTGAAGATACGACCACGTAATACGAGACCTTTATTGATCATAGAAGAAATCGTAAGTACGTCGATATTACCACCACTAACAATGGCTACTGCCTTTTTGCCTTTACAGTCTAATTTTTTTAGACCTGCTAATGGTAAAATACCGGAGTTTTCTGCGACTAACTTATGTTTTTCTACAAGCAACAAAAATGCTTCCATCAATTCATAATCAGAGACAGTAACAATTTCATCTACATATTTCTTAATATATTTTAATGTAGTTTCGCCGATTTGACGTACAGCTGTACCATCTGCGATAGTTGCCACCTCACTAAGTGGTACAGGATGATCTTCTTTTAACGCAGCTATTGCACTAGCCGCGCCTTCTGGTTCTACACCAATAATTTTAATGCTAGGATTTTTTAATTTTGCCGCAGCTGCGATACCAGAAACAATACCGCCACCACCAACAGGAACTAGCAATACATCCGCATCAGGCAATTCCTCAAGAACTTCTAATGCAATTGTACCTTGCCCTTCGATAACATCTTCGTCATCAAAAGGATGGACGAACACATAACCGTGCTCTTGTTGTAATTCCATCGCTTTTTGGTAAGCTTCATCATAAATCTCACCATGTAGAACGACTTCGGCACCATATTGTTTTGTAGCATTAACCTTGATGAGAGGTGTATGTTTTGGCATAACGATTGTCGCTTTAATGCCTAGACGTTTTGCAGCAAGGCCACACCTTGCGCATGGTTACCGGCAGACGCGGCAATAACGCCGCGCGCCTTTTCTTCTTCTGTTAATTTTGCAATTTTATTATAGGCACCACGAACCTTAAAGGAACCTGTTATTTGCAAGTTTTCTGGCTTGATATATACATCATTGCCACTTTCATCGGAGAACACATCACTGTGAAGCAATTTTGTTTTCACCGTGATTGTGCTTAATCGCTCACGAGCCTCCATAAAATCATACAACTTATGCATGTACTCTATCTCCTCTAGTTAGTATTAATGAAAATCTACTATTAGTCTTCAAATACTTCGATAGCACCTTGTGCTGCAGAGGATACATGAAGAGCGTATTTTTTAAGATATCCAGTTACATTGGATTTGAATGGTTTCAATGCTGCTTTACGACGAGCGATTTCGTCGTCAGATACAGCTAATTCCAATTTGCCGTTTGGAATATCGATGTTGATAATGTCACCATCTTCAACAACAGCGATTGTGCCACCAGCCGCAGCTTCTGGAGATACGTGACCAATGGATGCACCACGTGTAGCACCAGAGAAACGACCATCAGTCAACAAGGCTACGTCTTTATCAAGACCCATACCTGCGATCATGGATGTTGGTGTTAACATTTCACGCATGCCAGGACCACCTTTAGGGCCTTCGTAGCGGATAACTACCACGTCGCCTTTTACGATTTTACCGCCTGTAATAGCTTCAACAGCTTCTTCTTCGCTGTTGAATACCTTTGCTGGACCAGAGTGAACAAGCATATCTTCATCTACGGCACCTGCTTTTACAACGGAACCGTCTACAGCAAGGTTACCTTTAAGAACGGCAATACCACCTGTTTCATGAACAGGATTATTCCAAGGATGAATAACGTCTTCATCAGTTACATGAGCTACCGCTGCAATTTCACCTTGTGTTTTAAGAGCTACAGTTTTGCAATCTGTATGCAAACGACCATTTTCGCTAAACGTTTCAACACAGCAGATACGCCACCTGCAGCATACAAGTCTTCGATGAAGTATTTACCAGATGGAGAAAGTTTAGACAATTGAGGTGTGTTTTGTGCAATGCGATCGAAGTCGTCCAAGGACAATGGTACACCTGCTTCGTGAGCGATAGCTGGCAAATGAAGTGCTGTATTAGAGGAACCACCCAACGCCATATCTAGAGCTACTGCATTTTCAAAGGCTTCGCGTGTCATAATGTCTTTAGGACGAAGGTTTGCTTTCAATACCTCTACTGCTTGCATACCTGCTAATTTAGCAAGACGTAAACGTTCAGAGTATACTGCTGGAATTGTACCATTACCAGGAAGGCCCATACCAAGAGCTTCTGTTAAGCAGTTCATTGTATTAGCTGTGTACATACCAGAGCAAGAACCACATGTAGGACATGCTGTATTTTCGATTTCAGCTAACTCAGCATCACCCATTTCACCAGTTTGATGTTTACCTACTGCTTCGAATACATCAGACAAACCGATTTTTTTGCCATTATGTACGCCTGCAAGCATAGCGCCACCAGATACGAATACGGATGGAATGTTTAGACGAGCTGCAGCTATCAACATACCAGGTACTACTTTATCGCAGTTTGGAATGAATACCATAGCATCAAATGGTGTTGCCATAGCAGTTGCTTCGATGGAATCAGCGATGATATTACGAGTTACCAAGGAGTATTTCATGCCGATATGGTTCATTGCGATCGCAAATACCGATTGTATTGAACTCGATTGGCCCACCTGCGTTGCGGATGCCGTCTTTTACGGCTTGTACAATATTTTTCAGGCCTACGTGACCAGGGATAATGTTGAAAGAGTTGCAATACCAATGACTGGTCTGCCCATTTCTTCGTCAACAAACCAGAGCTTTTAGCAAAGATCTGTGTGGTGCACGTGCTACGCCTGTTTTTAAATTGTCACTTCTACAACTCATGTTAATCTCCTCACTTTTGAAAGCATCCACTTGGACAATATTTTTCAAGCCCACGTGACCAGGGATAATTTCGTTGAAAGAGTTCGCAATACCAATGACTGGTCTGCCCATTTCTTCATCAACAAAACCAAGAGCTTTTAATAAAGATCTGTGTGGTGCACGTGCTACGCCTGTTTTTAAATTGTCACTTCTACAACTCATGTTAATCTCCTCACTTTTCTTGAAAGTATCCACTTGGATGCTTTTCAACTGAATAAAAAAAGACGATTCATATGAATCGTCTTAAAAGTTTACAAATGATATTCCTTTTGTTTACAGAATCCCTATATACATAAACGACCTATGTATCCCTTGGAATAAATACACATAAGAAACAAACCGTATAGTCAATTCTTATTGATTGTATATTAAACCATTCGTGGAACTTCTAAGACAAAAACGTGTTAAGTTGTTGTTCATAATTCGAATGTCTTTAATAATCACGACGAGCGCGATAATCAACAAGCTAATGACTAAACCCAACATGTTTCCTCCTAAAGTAATCTGTAATCATAAAATAATAATAACACTTTATATAATGTCGTGCAATAAATATTCTATAGATTTATCATATAAATTTTTAAAGTTTACCATATATAAAAACTATAGCAAACACTAATGGATACAACACCTATATAGAAGTCATACAAAATAAATAGATAACAAATCTATATAGTCCTCAGATTAAATAAAAAAATCCCTCACCGCAGTGAGGGATTTATTATATTATAGGATACCAAAGATCCACATACCAAGGGCACCGCCCCAGAAATGGATGAGGAAGCTTACCACAGAAATGGCAAGCCCAACGCGCCACCACGTACCTTGCGGCACATAACCAGCGCCAAAGAAGATTGGCGTTACACCAGAGCTATAGTGAGTTAATGTACAACCAGGGCTGTTCATCAAACCAAAGAGCAAGATGGTAAACGGAATTGGTGCGCCCATAGCCACGAGAATGGCCGCAAAGGCGGAGAACAACGCTGTAATACGCGCCGTACCACTAGCGAAGAAATATTGAGAGTATACAAAGGTTGCAGAGATAATAAAGGATGCCCAGAACCAGTCAATACCAGCAAGATGTTGACTTACAAAGTCAGCAAAGACAGCAACTACACCGAGTTTACCAGTAAGCCTGCCATGCCAACGAGGTACCCATCCAAATGAGGATATCCCAACCAGTGCGCTCACCTAAGATATCATCCCACGTAAGAGAGCCTGTTACTACACATGCAAGAACACCCATCATAGCAACTACGGTTGGATGAAGCTTAGTCCAAATCGCTGTAGCCCAAACAAGATACAAAGCACAAAGATAATAGCTACAGAAATTTCGGCTTTTGTAATAGGCCCAAGAGCATCTAACTCTTTTTGAGCCATTACCGCTGCTTGTGGTGTTTCTTTAATTTCTGGAGGATAGATTTTATAAATGAACCAAGGCATCAAAATCATACAAATCACACCAGGAATCACACCCGCTTGGAACCATTCCCACCAAGAAATATCATAGCCGAATAATTTCGCACCTAAGGACGTAATCAATAAGTTACCACTACATGCAGTCAAGAAGATCGTTACAGTAATAGTGTTGATGGTATGAGCCGTCGTCATCAAGTACGCCCCAATGCGACGAGCTGTCTTCCCATATGGTTCAGAATCAAAAGCTAACGAAATATTTTGCACGATTGGGAATACGATACCGCCCCCACGAGCCGTATTAGATGGCGTCGCTGGAGAGATAATCAAATCCGTACAAGCTAATGCATAGGCTAACTTTAAAGAACTTGTGCCGAAAGAACGAATCAAAGTATAGGCAATGCGCTTACCAAGGCCAGAATTAATAATGCCTCTAGAAAAGAATACGGCCGCTACGATAAGCCACACATTGCCTCTGCATAACCACCTAATGCTTGCACCATCGTAATAGACTTTGTGGCTACTGCCGCAACGATACCAAAGAGTGCCATAATGCCTGTTGGCCAAGGTCGCAAAATAAAGCCTACAATTGTAGCCGTAAAGATAGCTAATAAATGCCACCCTTCAGGCTTAATTGCCTCCGTGTGAGGCAAGAACCAGATTACTAAGCCCACCAAAACGGTAAGGGCCGCACGTGTAAAAGTATTCATAGAACCTCCCAAACTACACAAATCAACTATTACAGTTACACATTACAGTTACAGTTACAGTTACAGTTACAGTTGTTATTATAAAAAACTATATGGCGGTCATTACACATAACCGCCATATAAATTAGCAACTTTCCAAAAATTCTTTAATCTTTGGATTAGAGCGCAATGTATCCATCTCTTCAGGGGTTAATAATTTTACCTTGTCCCGATCTTGGTTAACCAAGCAAAGGAACCCGATATAATCTCCTTTATTAGCCCGGAATTGATGTATCGTTTTACCTGGGATTTCAATAAAATCACCAGCTTCTACATCATGGATTTCATCGCCTAATAAGACTTGACCCTTCCCGCGAAATATCATAACCATATGTGTATGTTCATGATATTCAAGCGTAGAATACCCACCTGGCAAGCATTCAAAATAGCGGAATTGGCATGGAATATCAAAGGCCCCATCGTATAAAACTTGACGTGTTACATCTTTAAAAGGGCTACCATCTTGTTTATATACCAAGGTATCGACGCCATCCCACTTGAAATTTTTAGCATCAAACTTGCGTATCATTTTATTACCTCTTTATGAAAAAAGGCTGCATCGAAACAGTGTTTCAATACAGCCCTATGGGTTCGATTATTTAAAGAAACGTTTCAATGTTCCTAGTAAACCATGACTATGTTCTTGTACACCATCTGCAACGCTTTCTACTTCAAAGCCTGTACGTTCAATAGCTTTTGTAATAACATCAACAGATGCTTTTGCTGGATCAAAAGAAACAGTCGCTGTTTTCTCTGGCAAATTTACCTCTGCGCTCAAAACGCCAGGTAAACCAAGGGATGCACCTTCAACAGTTTCTTTACAGTTATTGCACATCATACCAGGCACAGTAAATACCTTTGTTACAACGCCATTATCTTCACCGCAACCACAATCTTTACACATAGTGATACCTCCTATTAATCATTAGATTCTTTATGTTTATCGTCGTTTTTAGCCCCTGCTGTTACGTCGATAGTAGTCGCCTTTTTAACGGCTTCTTTCGTTTCATCAACAGCTTTTTTAGGGCCGGAAATAGCATCTTTAAATTCATTGATGCCCTTACCAATAGCTTTACCTACTTCAGGTAATTTACCAGGTCCGAAGATAACTAAAGCGATCACTAATATAACTATTAATTCAGGTGTTCCTATAGATCCCATATGTATCTCCTTTATATTTACTAAAACTTACATCTTTTAGTGTACATCATTATAGGCTGCCTTGTCCACATACCAGGTCACAGCTTCTTGTGAAAGCACAGCACCAGGCAATGTACGACCAATGCGTTTTTCCCACGTTAAATCCTCGTAATCTTCGCGTTGGTATAATACCTTTGTCAATGCAGTTCGCTTGCTTTCACCAGTCACAGTAAACCAGACAGCATCAGATTTTGCTAGGAAAGAAAATGTCATAGAAATGCGTTCCCATACCTTGCCATCTTCAACGGCCACTACATCTTGATCAGCTACACGCAGTGCATGAGAGCCTGCAAATAATCCTGCCGTATGACCATCCTCGCCTAGATCAAGCAACGCTAAATCAAGACCAGATTTTTTACATGCCTTTAGGACATTGCGAACCTCTTTTTCATATTCTTCAGCCGCTTCATGTACGGTTTTAGAATCCGTATTAATGGGCAAGAAATGAGCAGCTCCCTTTGCCTTGCATAGCAAATGAGGTTTTACGCGATTGAAGTAATTATCCTCATGCGCTTGTGGTAAGAAACGCTCATCAGTCCACAAGAAGAATATCCGTTCCCAATTAAGGCGCTCAATATATTCAGGAGAGTTAAGTAATTCTAACAAACCATTTATAACAGTACCCCCAGTAATACCAACGATGCACGTTTCAGTACGGCTAATCTCATCATTAGTAAAATCAATAAAATCCTCCGCCAATGCTTGGACTACATCACTAGGACCGTCATAACATTTAATTGTATCTTGAGCCATGTAATAATGACCTCCTAAAACTATTATAATAGCACTATTATATACACTTTTGCTTTTTTATGAAAGCAAAAACCGATGTAACTCAATATATAGAGCCACATCGGTTCGAATTATATTAGTAACTGCTTATAAAATACATGATATTTCAAAGAATTACAAGAGAATAATTATTATTTTTGACCAAATTTAGGGCGACGGCGTTCTGTGAAAGCTCGTACACCTTCCTTAAAGTCTTCAGAAAGACCTAAGGAGCATTGATTTTCTACTTCAAACTTCTTGTACTCTTCCCAGCCAGATAAGAAGCTATTCCACATCATTTCTTTCATAACGCGGTAAGATTGTGCAGGACCTTTTGCTAATTTCTCAACAAGACGTCTTGTAGCCGTTTCTAGATCCTCCGGTTCGCACACCTTATACACGAAGCCCCATTCTTTACCTTTTTCAGCAGAAACAGCTTCGCCGGTCATAACGATATGCATAGCACGGTTCATACCAATGGAACGAGTCAACAAGAACAAACCACCTGCATCCGGAGCAAGACCTACGTTCACGAAAGCTTGAATGAAGCGTACGTTATTAGCAGCTACAACAAAATCGGCAGCCAATGCCATATTAAATGCTGCACCTGCTGCAGCGCCTTGAAGGCTCATGATAACAGGTTTAGGTAAGCGTTTCATAGCCATAGAAATTTGAGCCACGAGCTCAACAATTTCAAATAAGGACTCTGTATCACCATCATTTACAGCCCGTTCCATTTCTGTTAAATCGCCACCAGCAGAGAATACCTTGCCTTCAGCATTGATAAGCAATGCACGAACACTTTCATCATTATGTGCTTTATCTAAAACCTCAAGGATCTCCTTACACATTTCGATGTTAAAACCGTTTGCCACTGCAGAACGATTAAATGTCAACGTACCAATGCCGTTGTCCACTACGTATTGAATTGTATTATAAATCATATGATTTCTCCTATATGAAAATCTATTTTCGAAAAAATTCGATTATTATATATCTATTATAGGAGAATTAAATGTCCCTGTAAATGATAGAATTATATAACCCAATAAATTCAAAACAATACGGTAATCGTATACGCCATAAACTAAAAAAAGACCAAAGCTATAAACAGTCTATAATGCAAAAACACCTGCAGACATTGTCTGCAGGTGTAATAACCTGTATTCCAAATATTAACGTTTGGAGAATTGGCTTGCTTTGCGGGCTTTTTTAAGACCGTATTTTTTACGTTCTTTCATACGTGGGTCACGAGTCAAGAAGCCAGCTTTTTTCAAAGATTGACGAAGTTCGCCATCTACGTCCAATAACGCACGGGAGATACCGTGACGAATTGCACCAGCTTGACCGGAAGGACCGCCACCAGCTACAGTTGCGATTACATCGTATTGTTCAACTGTGTTAGTCAAGTTCAAAGGTTGTTTTACGATCAATTCCAAAGTTTGGCGACCGAAATATTCATTAAGTTCACGTTTGTTAACAGTGATTTTACCTGTGCCCGGTACCAGACGAACTCTAGCAACGGAAGATTTTCTACGACCAGTGCCGTAATATTGTGCTACTGCCATTATATGTTCCTCCCTCTAGATTATCGTACGGAAATTTCTAATACTTCTGGTTTTTGAGCTGCATGTGGATGCTCAGGACCAGCATATACGTTTAATTTACGGTATTGTTGTGCACCCAATTTATTTTTTGGAAGCATACCACGAACTGCCATTTCAACAACACGTTCAGGTTGTTTTTCAAGCATCATGGACAATTTAGTGAAACGGGAACCACCTGGGTAACCAGAGTGACGGAAGTATTCCTTTTGTTCCAATTTTTTACCAGTTACGCGAATTTTTTCTGCGTTTACAACGATCACATGGTCACCAGTATCTACGTGTGGTGTGAAAGTTGGTTTATTTTTGCCCCGAAGAACTTTTGCAACTTCGGCAGCAAGGCGTCCTAAAGTTTTACCTTCAGCGTCAACAACATACCATTTCCGTTCGATTGTGTTCGGATTGGCCATAAATGTAGTTTTCATGCTGCATATCCTCCTAATAACGTCATAATTCTACCAAAATCAGCTTGTCCTTTGCTTCCGGGGCTAATGGAAACACGACTAAAGCTTACTCAAAATAGTATACAGATTTTATGGGTCTATGTCAATTGTCAAAATTTTACACTTATATAGCTGTCAACAAATTATTTTTTTAATATAGAATTACATTGCTGTATTACATCATTCAATACGGTCTGATCAGTATTAAGAAGAATTTTAACTCAATAATTTCCTCTAAATAATAAAAATGAACAGTCCCCTTTATTATCTTTCATTAGCAAAAACCTACTTATATTACACATTACTTTTATTGTGCAGGAAATTTAAATATTTATATAGAATTATGAATATATAACATCAAAATTGGTAAAATTTAATTGAGATTTTGTAAAATAATACAATTATATCAGTACATCTATAATCTAGGAGATGATGGTATGAATCTAAAAACAAAAACTCATTTCTCTTAAATAGTGCTCTATTCTTTTCAACAATGGGAAGCACCGCAACAACACTAGGTTTTATAACATATATATTCAATACCACCCACAGTCCCTTTAATACAGGGGCAGTTACAATAGCGACATTATTAGTTGGAATGTTATTAGGCCCATTTTTAGGGATACTTGTAAAAGAAAAAGGCTTAATGTGGTCTATGGTAGTTCCTGAAATAGTTTCGAGTTTTATATTATTAATTTTTGTTTTCATAGATAACCTATATCTAGTATATATCATAGCTTTTCTTATCGGTTTTAATAATAAGATCTTAGGAATTGCTAGACTTTCTTTTGTATCTAATATTACAAATGATTTAGTCAAATTCAATGCACTGCTCCGATCTATTAATCGTCTTGCTTTGATAAGTGGTTCCTTATTATTTAGCGTTATAATTAATTACTCTTTAACGCTAGTATTCGTTATTGATGCAATTACTTATATTATTTCAGCCTACCTACTTTATCGTTTAAATAAAAATGTAAGAATACAGTCACACTCGACTATCTCCAAAAAAACCATTAGAGAAAGCATATATGACCGCATTCAACTTCTATTAAAAGGATATAAGTTATTATTCCTAAATAAAAAAATTAATTTTATAGTTTATTTGGGTATATTAGCCAGAATATTTTATATGTGTATACCTATTCTACTATTAATATTTATTAAAGATATCTTACATTTAACTGATAGTCAGTATGGATATACGCAAACAATCTCTAGATTGGCATCATTCATTATTTTTGGAATTCTTGCTAAATATTTTACCATTAATTTAGCAACGAGTTTTAAAAAGATTTTGTTCCCTCTTTTTATACTATACGGAGGAAGTATTTTTTTCATAGGCTATATAGAAACAATAGAACAACTATATATTCTATATAGTATATCTGAAATATTATTATTTACAGCCGTTGTTTTAGTTCATGCATATATACAATCTATTTTTTCACAAGAAGAGTTAACATTGGCTGGCGGTTCTGTAAGTACAGGCTTTTCTATTGGATCGATATTATCAATAACTATATTTACAAACTTAGCAAATGTATTACCGCTACATTATATATTTTTTATATGTGGACTGGGGGTAATTATAAGCACAGTTATTATAATAGGCTATACTCGATTAAACCAAGAAAGATAGATTTTATGATAATTATTTGATTTACCCTTTTATAAATAATACACACATAATAAAAAATCCGCAGTGCATTGCACTGCGGATTTTTGCGCCAAATTATTTGGAGTACAATTCGACGATAAGTGTTTCGTTAACTTCGATAGGAAGTTCTTCACGTTGAGGAAGACGAGTGAATGTAGCTTTGAAGCCTTCTAAGTCTTTTTCAATGTAAGGAAGTTCGAAAGAACGAAGTTCTTGGAAGTTAGTTTTGAACATTTCGTTGTCGCGGGAAACTTCACGAAGTTCAATAACGTCACCTGGTTTGCAGGAGTAGGATGGAATGTCTACACGACGACCATTTACCAAGATGTGGCCATGGTTTACCATTTGACGAGCTTGACGAATGGAGTTACCGAAGCCGATGCGATATACAAGGTTATCAAGACGTTGTTCCAAAAGGATCAACATGTTTTCACCTGTAACACCTTGCATTTTTTTCGCTTTATCATAATAGCGTACGAACTGGCGTTCTAGCAAGTTGTAGTAAGCTTTAACTTTTTGTTTTTCTAATAATTGTGTGCCATACTCAGACATTTTTTTCTGACGTTGGTCTTTTTTGACGCGATTCAAGGCTTTTGCGTGACCGAATACGTTCACACCAAAGCGACGACAAAGTTTGAATCGAGCCTCTCTTCTCGTTGCCATGTGATTATCACCTCATAGTTGAATAAAAAACTTGTACCGACACATAATGGTACCCATGTATAATATCATTTTCATTTACTTATGTCAATTAATGATAATGTGAAAGTTATTGAAATAAGTGCATAATACAATTGATATTAACTTTTTTATGATAATATACACGCTATATCGATTGTGCATGCTTCATCATATTTTATAGATTTAGATGAAAAAACAATTATAGTATGCTACAATATGAATAAGTAAGTAATAGTTATCATTGGATTTTATTCAAAATTGGGGGAATAACATGAAAGAGTTACCTACAATGCAAGAGCTACAAAGTTTTATTACTTATAATAAAACAGGAAGCTTTACATTAGCAGCACAATCTATGAATATTACACAATCAGCTTTCAGCGCTCAAATGAAAAAATTAGAGCGTCTAGTTGGTGTGAAATTAATCTCCCGTTCTACAAGAGGTAGCCGTTTAACGCCAGAAGGCGAATTATTCTTACCAGAAGCAGAACAAGTTCTCGATACATTGAACGTGCTATTCAATCGATCCGCCTAGCAAGCAAGGTGGAACGTCCGATTTTGAACATCGGTGTATGCGTAGTTTAGGTGATATTCGTCTAAACGGTTACGTATCGCACTTCTTCCAAAATCATCCTGAGTTCTCTGTCAGCATTTATGACATGGAAGAAGAAGAGTTGATGCTCGACTTACGCGAAAATCGTATCGACATTGCCCTCCTCTACTTACCAAATAACAAGGATATGTCAGCATATGAATCTACGGCTCTTCGAGAAGACGAATTCGTATACTATGCACCAAACATCATCGATAATATGGAAGTTGCTAGCTTGAAAGCATTCAACAACAGCCATTACTTATGTATCCACCTAAGTACTTTATGTATCGTACATTGAAAAATATGTTGGTAACGGTCAACAAAATCTACACATTAGAGGTAGCCGCTTATCTAACCATATACAATGATCGACTACTGTCAAAAAAATAAATCAGGCTGCATCGTAGCACGCCAAATTCTAAATTCTTTAAATATCAATGATGGCTACATACCTTTAGAAAAACCATTTAAACTACAAGTGTGCTTCGCCTTTAAGAAAAACAATTCTAAATCGGAAACAATGCATACCTTCATGGATTATGTACACAGCGAATCACCAGCTCGTTTATAAGAACGAAACAAAACCCGTACACATATACGTGTACGGGTTTTTAATTTTATTATATCCTCTTTTAATGTCTATATTTAATATATTTAATACCTTTTAATATCTTTGTCTTTTAACATTCTTTTCTTTACCACTAGTAACGATTCACCTTGGTCATTAAATAATTGCTCTCTACGCTAACAAGTTGTACAATAGAGAATAGATTTCAATTAATACTGTGAGGTTATTATGCTCTTATCTATTTTCTTCTTTATATTAGCCGGTTTAGCCGAAATCGGTGGCGGCTATTTAGTATGGCTCTATATGCGCGACGATAAAGGCCCTGTATATTTACTGGCTGGTGCCACATCGTTCGATCGGTATTATCCCTATCCTATCCAACTGCAGACAGCAAGCTTCTTAAGAGTTTATCAGCCTAGGATAAAGCGTATATTATTGCTCGCTCCGATCCCCATGAGAGTTGAGTCTCGTACCGAATGGCTTTGAGACCAACAATTGATATCACGGCGGATCTCGTTGCTTGTGACCTACATTCATCATGTACGTCTGCATTTAACTTAAATGCCGCCCCCTGCGTAGCCGTTCTACCTTCATTGAAACGCTTAATAGCCTCATAACTTTCACTACCATGCTGACTATTTTGAGGACCATCTACCAAGTGGTCCGACGCCACCACAAGTACGCCATATCGCAAATGATTTGGTTGAGGATCTGCCAGAATGCCCGCAAAACGCTCAGCTATTAACTCTAATGTTGCAAGGCTATAAATAGGTTTTGTTAAATTATCGATACGTAATCGGCATGCTTCCATGGATGGTACATGTAATGGTTCAATTGTAAAAGTTCTCATGCCTTACCTCCTGTAACAGCCAAATACATATGAACGGCAAGATCTAGCATTCCCATTTGAATGGAACCACCAGAGGCCTCACCGAGACATAGCCCTAAATCAACATAGGCTTCAAGGCCTAAATTTTCTAAAGAAGATTTAGCCGCTTTTTCAGCAGATAAATGAGATGCCATTACATAATCCATCGCCTGTGGAACTAATGTTTTAGCAACCAATGCACAAGCAGATGTATTAAAACCATCAATAATAACAAGTGCATTGTTCGCTGCAGCACCTAGAATAACACCTACGATACAGGTAAATTCAAAGCCGCCCACAGAGGATAAAATCCCAATGGCATCGTCTTTTGGAATATCTTTATATTTTTCTAATACATCATGTACAATGCGTTGCTTTAACTTCAGACGTTCGTCAGAAATATTAGTGCCTCGCCCTGTAGCTTCCTCTGCAGTGAGTCCTGCAAACTTGGCAGTCATAAGAGCACTAGCAGTAGTATTAGAAATTCCCATTTCCCCTACTAAGAAAACATTAAAGCCTTCGTCGATTTTCTCTTTTACAAGGCGAATACCCGTTTCAATGCCTTCAATGGCTTGTTCACGTGTCATAGCCGGTTCTTCTACAAAGTTTTTTGTGCCCATACCAAGTTTATGACTACGGAGTCCTGGTACCCAGCTCATATCTGCATCAATGCCCATATCGATGACTTCCATTTGAGCACCACAGTAATTAGCTAAGGAATTGGCGCCCGCCCCCTTAGGAATTAAGTAGTTTTGTGTCATCCCTACAGTTGTTTCCTTTGGATACGCACTTACGCCCATATCGGCCACGCCATGATCGGCAGAGGCAATAATCATACAAGGTTTTGGAACCGTTAAGTGTTCCTGATTTGTAGCCGCACCATATTGAGCCACCACGTTTACAAGTCGCCCATATTGTTCTACAGATGAACCTGCATTCCAACTATCGATTATATGTTGTTCAATTTCATGACTGCGACCTCTAATAGCGTCACAAGTTTCTTGTAACAAACTCATGGTATCTCCTTAACTAAATAATATGTTAAATGTATATTCTTTACGAACCCTAGTATACACATTATACTGCATAAACCGCGTTGCTTCAGCTATATAAATAGACATCAAACTCAAATGAATGTTAATCACTCATTGTTAGTACTCTATGAATGCTAACCAATGTATAGCCTTAGCTAATAATTATTTATCATTAGCTATTCTTTATTTGTCCTGTTAAATATGGTAATTTACCTCGAATTTCTCTGCTTCGTTCTAAATAGGTTTCTAGACTTTGACCTTCGTCTTCTTGTGAAAGTATCTCTTTTACCCGTTGAATTTCAGATTCGATTTGTGAAAGACCTTCAATTACATTGTGTCTATTACCATAAATGATTTCACGCCACATAGATGGCAAACCACCGGCAACACGTGTACAATCTCTAAAGCCCCCTGCAGATAGTTTCATGCGCAACTCGCCTAATTCATCACCACCGGAAACTTGAGTTAAAATGGCTGCCAATAAATGTGGCATATGACTCACCATAGCTAAATACGCATCGTGAGCATAGATATCGACGAATTCAATACGTGATCCTACAGCGCGTCCCATTTCAGCTAGTTCTTGAGCAACCTCTTCACTATATACATCAGAGGCCTTATCCTCTAGTACAATCCAGCCCATACCTTTAAATAGGTTTTTATGAGATACTTCGTAGCCACCCTTTTCAGAGCCAGCCATAGGATGAACAGACACAAAAATTGTCCCTCTCGGAATAGAATCATATACAGCTCGTACAAAGTTTTCCTTTGCACTAGATACATCAGTCACCACTTGTCCTGGTCTAAAAAGATGTGCCATTTCTGTAAATAGTCTTGCATTTGTATCTGGAGGCAATGAAAATACAACGATATCTGAATTTTCAATCAATGATTCTACCTCAGTCCAAGCAGCTTTTACTACCCCATCCTGAATGGCCGCATCACAAACCTCTTGGCGACGCGCATACCCTACCACCTCATAATCGGTATAGGCCTTTAAAGCCTTCGCCAACGAACCACCTAGTAAACCTAAGCCAATAATACCTACTGTCTTACTCATATAAACCTACTTTCACAAATAATTAGCCTTACACTCTGCAATGTAAGGCTAACTATATCTACAAACTACTAAATATATATTGAAATCGTGTAAATATAAGACTATGCCTCTATGAGGCGTCTATTTTTCCACTTCCCACTATACCAGCGATATACAAATAATAAACCTCGTAAAATTTCATCTACCGCCATGGCAATCCAAATGCCTACGAGCCCCCATTCCCAGTAAATTCCAAATAGATAGGACAATGGTACAGCACATAACCACATGCCAAAAATGCCTACGAGCATCGGTGTTCTAATATCCCCTGCCGCTTGTAAACAGCTAACCATAACAATATTAACGGCACGACCTAACTCAAGGAAAATCTCAATTAGTAATACATTATGTGCTAATGATAGAATTTCTGGATCCGTAGTAAATACGGATAGTACAATATCACTGGTAATATAAAAGAACGTAGCCAGTCCTACACTAATGGCAATGGCTAACAACATAGAATGCCATACGCGATTTGTCACCTCATCTTGCCGTTTTGCCCCCATCAGGAAACCCACAATAACTTGAGATGCATTTGCTAATGCTATGGTATATACATAGCAAAGCATGGCAATAACCGATACATACACCTTTGTATTAATAACAGCTAGCCCTAAGATGTTAACCATTTTCATAATCGTTGTCTGAGATAACTGATAACTTAAGGTTTCACCACCAGAGGGAACACTGATATTCAGTAAAGACTTAACCGTATGCCACGGGAATGGTTTTAAAAATTTGAAGCTCACCTCTAAAGTAAGCAACTTCTTAAAGGTATAGCCTATAATTACGAGGCCTACCACCTTCGATAACCAGGTAGAGATTGATACCCCTAGTACACCAAGGCTTGGTATGGGACCATGACCAAATATTAATACATAGTTAGTTGTGATATGGATAACATTCATAACTAACGCAATATACATAGTAACACGCGTTAGTGAATGGCCTCTAAATACGGCAACCAGCGCATAATACATAGCCTGAATCGGTAATCCTGCGGCCACAATGGTCGTATATATCGACGTATCACTCATCGTTTCTGGAGGTACACCTAGCCATGTAAAAATCCATTCATGACAGGTGATAAAGAATACAGCCGCAACAGATGAAAACAAAAAGTTCAACACCAAACTGACCGTACATACCTCAGATAGCTTAGACTGATTTCGAGCCCCTAAATACTGGGCAATCAAAATCGTCGTAGCGGTACTCATAACAATAATGAGCATAATAAATATATTTAAAATTTGATTGGCATTAGCCACAGCTGCTACCGCTTGAGGAGAGTAGTGACTCATCATCACTTGGTCTATATTACCTACTAACAGCTGTAGGAACACTTCGATAAATATAGGCCAACTCAAAGTCCAGATGGACAAGCTAATCCCTTTTTCATAAGACTTCATAGTATCCCCTTATATACTAATGTCAGATTTTATAGTATGCCCTTTATATACTAACGTCCAATTGTCTATCCCTTAAAAGAAAACGCCCTTAGCTTTTTCTTTAGTTTCTTGATCTGCAATAAATGGAATTCTAGTAGTTCTACCTTCTTTTGCAGCTACAATCTTTTTAAATGGGAATTCAAAGATTTCTCTATTCCAAGTATTTACAGCATCATTATACAACGTTCTAGCTGCAGTAATTTCTTTTTGTAAGTAAGAATTTTGTTGCATTGCATCACGAATCGTATCTTGGCTTTGTAATTCAGGATAATTTTCTATAGCTACGTTGAGGGCTCTTGTAGCCTTGTTAAGTTGTGCATTCACATCACTTCTAGATTCTTCAGAAAAATTACCACTTCTATACTTAGCAATGTCTACAAGGATATCCTTATCAACTTCAATAGATTTTTCCACAAGTTTAGCCGCATTAGAAAGAATCACAACACGTTGCTCCATATAGTTATCAATTTCGGATGCAGCATTTTGAATTCTTTGTTCCATCATATTAAACTCTGAGCTAATTTGTTTTAATCGCCACCATGGATAAATCAATACAATGGCGCCAATAATAGATACTAGATACTTGTCTATAACTATGCCTAAAACGATACCGATAACACCAACTGCCATAAGGATTGTTGGAAGAAGTTTTTCAAAGCCACTAGTTTCAACAGGGATTACCTTAGCGATAACATGCACATCTCTGCCTTCAGACATAATTTCCGGATTCATTTCGTCGAGTTGGTTAGCCATTTTGGGTACCTCCAAATTCTTTATAAATAGTATTTAATAAATCGTCGAGAGACTGATTTTGTCGATATAGTTTACCTGCCATAAAGTGATCGTATGCAAAAGACCTATCTCTATTATTTTCAGATTTTTGATACTGATCTAGACCTTTAATATGCTTAAAATCCTCTCCAGCAGATTTAATTTCTGAAACCTCTATCAATTCGTGTTTTGTAACAGGAACATACTCGTCCCAGCGGACTGGCACATAATAGGTTCTACCATTACCAGCTCGTACGGGTACTTGATCTACGTGTTCGATGGCCCTATAAGAATAGGCATCTACCTTAATTACCTCAGAGTCACCTTCATTTTTATAGTGGCTAGTCTTAAGAATTGTTTTTACATTATTTCGCTGAGCCGCATCAGGAGGAACAAATAAGTTAAGTCCCATTTTATTTGCTAGCATTTCTGTAATGTAATCATTGTATTTGAAATTATAAGACTTGCCATAAATATAATCATTAGAAGCCATTTGTTGATACACAGGAATCGCTAAAATTGGTAGGAATGAGAAATACATGTGTTCAAAGTAACTGCAGTTGTAATTAATGAACTTCTCTTTAATCTTTTGGAATGAAAAATCATAATACTGAGATGGTGATGTATCAAAGTCCCAATTTTGAGAATTGTCAGCTTTAATCTCATTAATTTTACACTCTTTATTAAATATAAAATCATCTCCATATGGAGAGTTTTCAAAAATATCCTTATAGTTGTTTTGTGCTAATGGCGTAAATAGTACGCGGAACTCAACCTCATTGTTGCGATCTAATGCATTAAATTGTGCATCAAACTCTTCATTGGCTAAAGCTTGGAAGCCTCCACCATTCTCCAATGAATCCTGACTCTTCTGTCTAAGACTAGCAATACCTTTTGCTATCTTACTCTTAGCGCTACCGAAATTAAAGAATCCTTTTTCCGGTGGCTTCCTATGGAATGTTAGGTTAGGTGCTGCATGATTACCATACACTAAAGATACTCTATTGGCATAATAAGGACCTGGTTGTCTTATAACGGCCCGTAATGTTTCGTTAACATCACGAGTTTTTAGATTCCCATTAGAATCAACATACTCTTCTGTATACGTAACATTTAAGGTGCCCTCATAGGTATAATCATCCATCCAGTGGATTATGCGCTTCAGAAAAACAAAGGGGTTTCCTAAAATATCACCAGAAGCAATATCTAAGGTGGAATGATTTACATCACCTTTTTCTAAGAATCCATAATCTTTAACGAGCTGTTCATATCGTTCAATATTAAAGTTAGAATCCATATGAATAAAAGGAATCGCCTTTTTTATAAGTTCTACAGTCATTTCACTATGAAATAGATTGTTTAAAGGGGCCATCATCTCATAGCCTTCTTGACGCATTTTAGCTAATGTAGCATCTAAATCATTAAGTTTTTCTTCAAGGCTTTTACTATTAGGCTTAATCCAATATAGGTAAAGCCCTACACATAGAACTAATATAAGTATAGAAACAATAATCGCTACAATATCAATATGATCTTGTGAAAACTGATAAATACCATAAATAATGGCACCTATACCAATAACAATATCAACCTTTTTAATAAGGCCAAATCGTTTATAGGATGTGTTTGATTGATCGCGATTTTCTGATACATCAGTATACTTATCTATTAATAATTTATTATTATCTATATCAATCTTTGATTGATCTACTAGTTGTTGAAAGTATTCTTCAGTTACTTGTTGAAACGCGTCCTTTAACTCTTCCCGATAATACTTAAGTGGCTCTAGTAATGCTTCATTATATTCATTCGACACGTTACTCATTCCCTCTCCTTAATGAATCGCATAGTAAATGATACTTCTATACGTTTCCATTATGCCTCATATTCTGAAATAATAGCCTCTTATACTTATAAGCGTTCAATTTTTACTTAATTATAAATATCCTAAATTATAAATTAGTATATCAATTAAGAAAACCTCCGTAAAGTAATAATACGATTCATACCACTATAAAATAACCATATCATTCACAACACTCTAAAGTAATCATACTATTCATAATGTCATAATGTAAAAACCCCTCTTTACTGGACATTCAGTAAAGAGGGATTCAGATTATACATAATTCAATTTAGATAAGATTATTTAAATTGATTGCAAAGGCTATCAAATAGCGCTTGATCTGGTTTTACCACATCTTCAGTTAATGGACGAGGATGTGGACCACCATTTGCTGCTGCCAAGGATTTTTCGAAGGAAGGTTTAGATGTATTTTGGTAAATAAGACCAGTAACCAAACCATCTGTATCGCCCAAAGTTTTAAGTGCTGCTGCACGATCTGTTGGATCATAGCCTTCAGGCAATGCTACTAAGTGTTCTTTGAACCAGTCATAGCTGTTGCGTTTGTTGTATGTAACACATGGGCTAAATACGTTGATGAAGGAGAAGCCATCATGGTCCATAGCCTTTTGAATCAAATCAACAAGTTCTTCACGGTTGATCATGTAGCTTTGAGCTACGAATGTAGCACCTGCTGCAATCGCAGTTTCACAGATGGACAATGGAGATTCGAATGCCCCACGAGGTGTTGTTTTAGTAACAAAACCGATGTCGGAACGAGGGGATGCTTGACCTTTAGTCAAACCATATACATGGTTATCCATTACAACGTATGTCATATTTACATTACGTTTGAAAGCATGGATAGTGTGACCCATACCGATAGCGAACGCATCACCATCACCAGAGCAAGCGATAACTTCTAAGTCTTGGTTAGCAAGTTTAACGCCTTGTGCGTAAGGAAGCGCACGACCATGAGTTGTATGAGCGCCATATGCGTAGAAATAACCACCGATACGGCTAGAGCAACCGATACCGGAAATTACTGCTAATTTTTCTGGTGGAATATTTTTCGCTACTACAGCATCAGTAATCGCTGCTTGAACCCCATAATGGCCACAGCCTGGACACCAGTTAGGACGAATATCGTTTCTGTAATCTTTAGCTGTTGTCATATTATAGGACCTCCTTAATCGCATTTTTCACATAACTTTTTGTGAATGGATTACCATCGTATTTCAAGCAGCTGGAAATTTTAGATTTCTTATGCATGTTGATTTTAAATAAGTTAGTCAATTGACCTGTTGCATTGTGCTCAACGATAACCACTTTTTTCGCAGCATCCATGAATGGTTGTAATTGTTTTGCTGGGAATGGTTTAATCAAGCGCAATTGCAAGTGGTTAACTTTAACGCCTTCTTGATCAAATTCAGCAACTGCTTCTTCGATAGCGCCACGGCTAGAAGCCATACCTACAACGAGAACATCTGCTTCGTCGTATTTAGCGTTATTCAAGAATGGTTCGTAGTTATCAGCTACAGTTTCCAATTTGCGGAAACGTTTATCAGTTTGCGCTACGTGCATTGTAGGCGCTTCTGCTGGTTTACCTTCTTCATTATGTTCTAGACCTGTGGAAAGGAATAGACCATTTTTCATACCAGGAATTGTACGAGGAGAAATACCATCTTCAGTCAATTCAAAGCGTTTGAAGTAGTTAGGTTGTTCCAATGCAGGAAGGTCAGCTTCTTTCATCATTTTACCGCGGTTAATAGGTACACGGTTCAAGTCGAAGGAAGGAACGGATTGTTTATTCAAACCTTGTTGTAAATCAGGCATGAAGATAACTGGACATTGGTACATTTCTGCCAAGTTGAAAGCTTTTTGAATTTCATAGAAGCATTCTTCGATAGATGTTGGAGAAATTACGATACCTGAGTAATCGCCATGTGCATTGTAGCAAGCCGCATCAATATCGGATTGTTCAACCTTTGTAGCCATACCTGTGGATGGGCCAGAACGTTGAACGTCGATAACAACCATTGGTAATTCAGCCATGGAAGCCATGGATAAGGATTCAGCCATCAAGGAAAGACCAGGGCCAGAAGTACATGTGAAGCCACGAACACCTGCGTATACACCACCCATAGCTGTCATGCATGCTGCGATTTCGTCCTCTGTTTGAACGATAGTAGCACCCAATTTATCCATATTTTTAATCATATATTCCATTACTTCAGATGCTGGAGTAATAGGATAAGATGCCATGAAACGGGAGCCCGCAGCAATAGCACCTAAAGCACATGCTTCATTACCTAATAAGAACATTTGATCTTTCTTACCAGGAGCTGGCAATGTATCGATTTCCACATCGCCCAATTTTTCCATTACAAGGCCATGACCGTCGTCAAAGGCAGCTAAGTTTTTATCTACGATTTCTTGGGATTTTTTCGCAAATTTAGCAGCAATCGCATCTTTAAACATCTTAGTATCAAAACCAAGAAGTGCTACAGACATACCAAGTGCTACGATATTACGCATCAACAAGGAACCTTGTTTCATTGCAGTTTCAGAGATTGGCAAGGACAAGCAATTAATCTTTGTACCTTCAAATTTAGAGAAGTCAGGATTTACTTTGCTGTCACAGATGATGTAACCGCCCTCACGAACTTCAGAACCATGCATATCAACTGTTTCTTGATCAAGAGAAAGCAAGAAGTCTACGCCTTCACCAATGGACATAACTTGTTCTAATGCAACGCGCAATGCGAATGTTGTATGACCACCTTTGATACGAGATGCAAATAAACGTTGGCTATACAAGGAATAACCTTCTTTAGCGAGGATTGTCGCCATGATTTCGCCACAACTCTCGATACCTTCACCTTGTTGGCCGCCCATTTTCCAGATAAAATCTTTACGTTTTTGCAAGAGATTCACCCTCCTTAGGATAAAAATTACACTGCTGACAAGAGTCTACCTTACTATGTTAATGTTTTATAGTACGAACCTGTCCATATCGTCATTGTATCATGTATATATTGGGTTTACAATGTATCATTTCACATAATAATAGGTATAAATTAAGGCATTATAACCAAAACTTATAAGAAAAAAGGATACTACATGCTAAGTAGTATCCTTTTAGTATTAATAGTTATCGTTTTAAATAAATTCTAGGAGAATGTAGTCTATACAAAATTATATAGAATATTTATTCTGTAACACCTCTTGCTGACGCTCTTTCGTAAAGAATATCTCCTCTAAACACAACCCTTGGGCTGGCGCCGTTTTGCCTATAACACGACGATCTTTAGCGGCCAAATAGCCCTTGATATCCTCCACCTTGCGTCTTCCAAGGCCTACATCGACGAGGAGCCCTGCAATATTACGAACCATGTGGTATAAGAACCCATCACCCACTACAGAAATGGTAACATGAGAGCCTTCTGCCTCTACATGAATTCCTATAATTGTTTTTACTGGATCAGCGGGTGTTGAATTCGTCCCTTTTAAGGTTGTAAAGTCATGGGTGCCTAATAATTCATTGCCTGCAGCTTGCATGAGATCGATATTAAGAGGCTTCTTAACATGCCAATGGTATCGTTTTGTCAAAGGATTGGCAATGAGCTGATTATGAATGGTATATACATATTCCTTACCATATATATTCCATCGAGGCTTCCAATCGAGTGGAATTTCCAGGGCTTCAAGAACAACGATATCCTTTGGAATATGCGCAATCATAGCACGAGGAATGTTTTCTACTGGTATAGATCCAGATGTTTGGAACGTACATACTTGAAACTTTGCATGTACACCTGCATCTGTTCTAGAAGCTCCATAGATTTGTATGGGTTCGTTACAAATTTTAGATAATCCATATTCTAAGCAACCTTGTACGGTTAAGCCCTTATCATCAGGTTGCTTCTGATAGCCTGCTAAATCGGTGCCATCATAAGCAACTATGATTCTTATATTTCTCATAGATCAAGCCACCATAAAACGATGAGTACGATGGTAACCAAAATGACAGCTCCTACGCCGATATAATCTACATAAGTAACTTGTAGTTCCTTCATACGCGTACGGTTTATACCACCTCGATAGCAACGCGCTTCCATAGCAATAGCCAGTTCATCAGCACGTCTAAATGCACTGATGAATAAAGGAACCAATAAAGGTACCATATTTTTTGCCCGTTGAATGATAGACCCTGTTACAAAGTCTGCACCACGAGCAGATTGAGCTTTCATAATACGATCTGTTTCATCCAATAAAGTAGGAATGAAACGCAATGCAATGGTCATCATCATAGCCAATTCATGGGCAGGTACGCCAATACAACGGAATGGATTGAGTAAATGTTCAATACCATCGGTCAAACGAATTGGTGATGTCGTATAGGTCAATAGGGAGGAGAACAAGATTAAAAAGATTAATCGTGCCGCCATTTGTAGCCCCATAGCCAAGCCTTGATCTGTAATATTAATAATGCCCCATTGGAAAACGGAATTACCTGGAGTCGTAAAGATATGAATACCCATAGTAAATACGATGATAATCCAAAGTGGTTTAATAGCTGACCACATCAAGCGTAATGGCAATCTTGATAACAGCATAGCAAAGATGGTAAATGCCCCTACCAAGCCATACGCAAGAGGAGAATTTGCTAGGAAAGATAGCTACCACAAAGATAGTTGTAGCAATAATCTTGGCACGAGGATCCATGCGATGCAAGAAGGAGTTTCCTGGGAAGTACTGCCCAATAGTAATGTTATTTAACATGGCTACCTCCTTCTAGAATGGCTTGTACTGCATCATCTACGGATAATACACGATTAGATACATCTAAGACCTTGTTCACGCAAATATTCCATAGTTACAGACACTGGTGGTACATCTACACCTACCACTTGTAATTCATCGCGATGGTTATTAAAGATATCCATCGGTTCTCCATCGAGAACGATACGACCTTTATCGAGTACCACGAGGCGAGATGCCATGCGAGAAATATCCTCCATGTTATGTGATACAAGGATTACAGTAATGCCCTTTTCTTTATGAAGTCGAATGATTTCTTCAAAGATTTCTTCACGACCAAATGGGTCGAGACCTGCAGATGGCTCATCAAGAACTAAGAAATCTGGATCCATAGCCACTACACCAGCAATGGCAACACGGCGCATTTGCCCACCAGATAGATGAAATGGAGAGCGCTCCGCGTAGGTGTCGTAATCAAGACCTACAAATTTCATTGCCTCCCGTACCCGTTCATCTACTTCATCAGCACTAGGCCTAAATTTTTAGGACCAAAGGCAATATCTTCGGCAATAGTTTCTTCAAACAACTGATGTTCTGGATATTGGAAAACCATGCCTACCTTATGGCGCATCTTTTTAGCTTCCTCTGTAGAAGCACTAATATCTACACCATTAACGGTAACCGTTCCTGTTGTAGGATGTAATAAACCATTTAAATGTTGTACAAAGGTAGATTTACCAGAGCCGGTATGACCAATGATGCCTAAAAACTCACCGTTTTCAACAGTAAGAGATACACCGTGAAGGGCTGTCTTTTCAAATGGAGTACCTACACCATAGGTATAAGTAATATTATCTAATACAATCGCCATTAGTGTGTGTCCTCCCCTCTTACTACATTTGAATTTTCATTGATAGGAGAACTTATCGTATTAGCACCTACGTTATGTTCACTTAGTAATTGATCCGCTAATTTAGAATGTTTTAGACCTTCTGCTAATTCTTCATTATTGATGATACTCCTCTTACCGACCTCATAACCTTTTTCATTCAATTTGAAAGCAATTTCAGACGCTACTGGTACATCGAGGCCAAGACCTTTTAAGGTATCTACATGACTGAAGATTTCACGAGGAGTGCCATCATGTAATTTCACACCATTTTTCATAACTACCACTCGATCAGCTGTGACAGCTTCCTCCATAAAGTGTGTAATGTACACGATAGTGATACCTTCTTCTTTATTGAGTTTATGAACTGTCTCTAATACCTCACGACGACCTTTTGGATCGAGCATAGCCGTTGGTTCGTCAAGAACGATACAATCAGGTTTCATGGCAAGTACGCCAGCAATAGCAATACGTTGCTTTTGACCACCAGACAACAAATGAGGCCCATGCTCTCTATATTCAGTCATATTAACAGCCTCTAATGCTGCATCGACACGTTTTCTAATTTCAGCACTAGGAATTCCAAGATTTTCTGGACCAAAGGCAACATCTTCTTCTACGACAGCTGCCACTATTTGGTTATCCGGATTTTGGAATACCATACCTACATGTTGGCGTATATCCCAAATATGTTCTTCATCACGCGTATCATAGCCACATACATTGATATAACCTTCACTAGGTTGTAATAACACGTTGAAATGCTTGGCTAGTGTACTTTTACCACTACCATTAGTACCGATAATACAAACAAACTCACCACGCTTGATGGATAAACTCACATCATTTAGTGCATGTACATCATTGCCATTTTCATCAGTATAAATATGACTCATATGATTGACCTCAATCATAATGTCTTTTTCATTCATGGATAACCTCATATCTTTCTAGTCAATTTCGTTTCTATGAAAGTAAACCCCTTTACGGTTAACAATACATATTCAATATTTACGATAACTGCTAACATATTACGATATTATACTAATCGATTGTACCATAAAATTGACAATAAAAAAACGGTGCTGCAACATAAGTTACAACACCGTATGAGTTTGATTAAACTAACTCGATAATAGCCAAAGGTGCAGCGTCACCTTTGCGAAGACCAGTTTTGATTACACGAGTGTAACCACCTTGACGGTCTGCATATTTTGGAGCAATTGTATCAAACAATTTTTTTACTACGCTTTCATCCATGAGGTATGCAAGAACTTGGCGACGTGCATGAAGATCACCACGTTTAGCCAAAGTTACCATTTGATCAGCTAAAGAGCGAAGTTCTTTCGCTTTAGCTTCTGTAGTTTCAATACGCTCATATTGGAAGAAAGATGTTAACATGCTACGGAACAACGCTTTACGAGCGGAGCTGTCGCGGCCTAATTTTCTGTACATTCGTCTTCCTCCTTATTCGCCTTTTTGTTTAAGGTGAAAACCACCTGGATGATTGTTGAGTTTTTCCTCAATTTCATCGATGGATTTTTTACCTAAATTGCGAACTTTTCCTAAGTCATCAATGGTTTTGTCTAGCAAATCTGCAATTGTATTAATGCCAGCACGTTTCAAGCAGTTATATGCACGAACAGAGAGTTCCAACTCATCGATGGAAATCTTTGCTGGGCCGTCATCTACAGCTGGTTCTTCATTATCGGAACCTACTGGATCAACAACAATACCGCCTTCACCTGTGTTTACATCTACAACATCTGCAGAGTGCGCTAATTTAGTGAAGTTCCCTAAATAACCAATCATAATGGCAGCAGATTTTGCTACTGCATCAGCAGCAGTAATGGAACCATCAGTCCAAACTTCTAATGTAAGTTTGTCAAAGTCCATTTCATTGCCTACACGAACATCACTCACTTCGTATTTGGCACGAAGAATTGGAGAGAAGATGGAATCGATTGGAATACAACCGATTACATCTGTATCTTTTTTATTCTTCGTGGAAGGAACGTAACCTTTGCCACGTTCGATTACTACGTCCATTACGAGATGAGCTGTCTCATCCATTGTCGCAATCACTAGTTCAGGATTCAATACTTCTACTTCTGGTGGGAATTGCTCAGCTAAGTCAGTAGCTGTCAATACGCCGTCCTTTTGGAAGTCAAAATGAACTTCCAAAGGTAATTGAACATCTTCTTCAACTTTGATGCACAATTGCTTTAAGTTAAGGATGATATCCGTAACGTCTTCGCGAATACCAGGAATAGTAGAGAACTCATGAAGAACTCCATCAATTTTGATAGAGGTGATAGCTGCCCCATCCAAGGATGAAAGCAAAATTCTGCGTAAGCTATTACCGAGAGTGATACCATAGCCACGGTCTAATGGTTCACATACGAACTTACCATAGCGACCGCCTTCGGCGATGTCCACTTTCTCGATTTTAAGTTTCTTTTCTTCGCTCATCAGGAACATCCTCCTATACAACACACGTTCATAGTTTAATTATAGCACCGTATCAAATCGGCCGCTATGAATTATACACGACGGCGTTTTGGAGGGCGACAACCATTGTGAGGAATTGGAGTTACGTCTTTAATGGAAGTAACTTCAAGACCTGCAGCTTGTAAAGCACGGATTGCAGCTTCACGGCCGGATCCAGGACCTTTTACGAATACTTCAACAGTGCGAAGACCATGTTCCATTGCAGCTTTAGCAGCTTGTTCAGCAGCCATTTGAGCAGCGAATGGAGTGGATTTACGGGAACCACGGAAGCCCAAGCCACCAGCGGAAGCCCAAGACAACGCATTACCGTTTGTATCTGTCAAAGTTACGATAGTGTTATTGAATGTAGAACGAATATGAGCCGCACCGGATTCAATATGTTTCTTTTCTTTTCTTTTAGTTCTAACAACTTTTTTAGCCACGCTTTATCCCTCCTTTATCTTATTTCTTTTTACCAGCAATTGCTTTTCTAGGACCTTTGCGAGTACGTGCATTCGTTTTAGTACGTTGACCACGAAGTGGTAAACCCATACGATGACGTTTGCCTCGATAGGAGTTGATTTCAATTAAGCGTTTAATGTTAAGAGCTTCTTCACGACGAAGGTCACCTTCAACTTTGTAATCAGCATCTAACAATTCACGGATTTTCGCTACTTCATCTTCAGAAAGATCACGAACACGTGTGTCAGGATTGATGCCAGTTTTAGCAATGATTTCAGATGCTAAAGTTGGACCAATACCATAAATATAAGTTAAACCAATTTCCACTCGTTTATCACGAGGTAAATCTACACCGGCGATACGTGCCATCTAATCATCCACCTCCTATCAGATTATCCTTGTTTTTGTTTATGTTTTGGATTTTCGCAAATAACCATTACACGGCCTTTGCGTTTAATGATTTTACATTTTTCGCATATCTTTTTAACTGATGGTTGAACCTTCATTAGTACCTCCTTTGTGGACCCTATGCTTATTTGAAGCGATAGGTGATGCGACCACGATTTAAGTCATACGGTGTCAGTTCCATAGTAACTTTATCACCAGGAAGAATACGGATAAAATTCATACGCATTTTACCTGACACATGAGCCAATACGATATGACCATTTTCCAATTCAACTTGGAACATGGCATTCGGTAAAGCCTCAACTACCGTACCTTCCACCTCAATAACGTCTTCTTTTGACATATCTTTTCCTCCGGTTACCTGTTTTATTTAATTAACCGCGGTTCATCACGCATGGTTAATATTTCAGGGCCGTTTTCTGTAACAACCACTGTATGTTCGAAATGAGCAGCAGGTTTACCATCTACGGTAACTGCTGTCCAGTCATCCCCTAATACACGAACACGATACGTACCTAGAGTAATCATCGGTTCGATACACAATACCATACCAGGTTTCATAAGAGGTCCTTGATCAGGACTACCATAGTTTGGTATTTGCGGATCTTCATGCATTTCGCGGCCTAAACCATGACCTACGAAGTCGCGAACGACACCGTAACCATGTTTCTCACAATACGTTTGAACAGCATGACCGATAGCACCAATACGGTTGCCAACTTTCACTTGTTCAATTCCCTTGAACAGACTTTCTTCTGTAACTTTTAACAATTTCATCACATCAGGTTTGACGTGACCGATAGGAATCGTCACAGCCGAATCGCCGTGATATCCATCAATAGCTGATACAAGATCAATACTGAGGACATCACCGTTTTTAAGCTTGCGCTTAGCGCTCGGAATACCATGAACAACTTCATCATTGATAGAAGCACAGATTGTAGCAGGGAATCCATAGTACCCTTTACAACTTGGTATACCACCGTGGCTGCGAATATATTCTTCGGCAATTGTATCTAACTCAAGCGTCGTGATGCCAGGTTTAGCCTTTTCTACTAACAAGGACAACGTGTCTGCTGTAAGCTTACTTGCCTTGCGGATACATTCAATTTCATGGGGCGATTTCAAAATAATCATGGATTATTTCTCCAAAGCCTTAATGATGTCAGCAAATACTGCGTCTACATCTTGTAAACCATTAATTTCTTCATATAAACCGCTATTGCGATAGTAGTCGATTAAAGGTTTAGTAGATTCTTCGTACACAGCTAGACGTTTCTGTACTGTTTCAGGGTTATCATCAGCACGATTTTCTAGAACAGCTCGTTCGCTAATACGTTTAACTAATTCCTCGGAAGGAACGTTTAAGTTAAGTACAGCGTCCAAAGAAATTCCTAATTCTTTAAGGATTGCATCCAAGGATACAGCTTGCGCTGTAGTTCTTGGGAATCCATCAAGAATAAATCCAGATTTGCAGTCATCTTTCACCAAGCGATCACGTACGATACCAACAGTTACACTGTCTGGTACCAATTGACCAGCATCGATGTATTTCTTAGCCTCAACTCCAAGAGGTGTTTCGTTCTTAATCGCAGCGCGGAACATATCACCTGTTGAAATTTGGGGAATACCGTATTTTTCAATAAGTCGAGCTGCCTGAGTGCCTTTACCAGCACCAGGAGGTCCCATTAATAGAATATACATATTGTTTCCCTCCTATTTCACAAAGCCTTTATAGTGGCGTGTTACCATGAGCGACTCAATTTGTTGCATTGTATCAAGCGCTACACCTACAACGATGAGAAGAGCCGTACCACCAAAGTATACGCCTTGGACGCCGGTAATGCTACCGAGGAAATTCGGTATAATAGCAACGACAGCTAAGAATACAGCGCCAGCCAAAGTGATCTTGGTCATCACGTTATCCACATAATCAGCAGTTGGTTTACCCGCACGAATACCTGGGATAAAACCACCGTATTTTTTCATATTATCTGCCATATCTGTAATGTTGATAGAGATTGCAGTATAGAAATACGTAAAGATAAAAATCAATAATGCATACAATGCCGTTTGTAACGGCGTACCCCATGTAAATAGATCCGCAGCTTTATGAACATATTCATTGTCAATAAATTGCGCAATCGTCACAGGGAACATCAACACAGATGACGCAAAGATAATTGGGATTACACCTGCCTGATTAACTTTCAACGGCAAGAATGTAGAGTGACCACCGTACATTTTACGACCTACTACGCGTTTAGCATATTGAATCGGAATACGACGTTGGCCTTGTGTAACTGCAACTACGACAGCAATCATCGCAAGAGCAATTACAGCAAATAAGAATGCTTGGAACATATTAATTGTTCCGTTTTGGATATATTGATAAATAGTTTCTAAACCATCAGGTAATCGAGCTACGATACCAGCAAAGATGATCAAGGAAATACCATTACCTATACCATATGCTGTGATTTGTTCACCAATCCACATCAACAAGCATGTGCCTGCTGTTAGAATGATGGCCACAACGAATACACTAAGGAAATCATTATTTACCAAAGCGTTGTTTGCTCTAAGAGCAAATGCCATGCCTGCGGCTTGTACAAAGCCGAGGACTACGGTGCCATAACGAGTTACCTTCGCTATTTTCTTACGCCCGTCTTCACCATCTTTACTCCATGCTTCAAACTGAGGAACTACAGACTGAAGCAGTTGCATGATGATGGAAGCATTGATGTAAGGTGTAATACTCATCGCAAAGATAGAGAACTTACTAAGCGCACCACCAGCAAACAAGTCTAATAGACCGAATAGGTTACCGGATGTAAACAAGGATTCGATAACAGATGCATCAACACCTGGAACAGGAATGTGAATACCAGCTCTAAAGATGGCAAACATCATTAATGTGTAAAGAATCTTATTACGTAGTTCGGTAATCTTAAAGATGTTCGAGAGGCTATCTAGCACCCTAGATCACCTCTACTTTTCCGCCTGCTGCTGTAATTTTTTCTTCAGCAGATTTAGTGAAGCCATTAGCGATAACAGTTAAGTTTTTAGTTTCCAATGTACCGTTACCTAAAATACGAATGCCATCGCGTACATTTTTCAAAATGCCAGCTTCAATAAGAGCTACTGGATCAACTGTTGCACCGTCTTCAAAACGGTTCAATTGTTCTACGTTAACTTCAGCATATTGTTTAGCAAAAACGTTGTTGAAACCACGTTTTGGTAAACGACGATAAAGAGGCATTTGGCCGCCTTCAAAACCGGAGCGAACGCCACCGCCAGAACGGGAGTTTTGACCTTTTTGACCACGACCAGATGTTTTACCCAAGCCAGAACCTAAACCACGGCCTACACGAGTACGAGCTTTTTTGGAACCAGCAGCTGGTTGTAATTCATGAAGTTTCATTCAGTGCACCTCCTTATCAGTATTAAACTTCTTCAACTTTTACTAAATGTCTAACTTTGTGAAGCATACCTTCGATTTGAGGTGTTACTTCTTTTACAACTTGAGAATTAGTTTTTTTCAAGCCCAAAGCTTTAACTGTCGCGCGTTGATCTTCAGGACGACCGATTAAGCTTCTTGTTAATGTTACTTTAACTTGTGCCATTTCTTGTCTCCTTATTACGCGTTATAAATTTCTTCAACGGTTTTACCACGAAGTTCTGCAACTTCGCTTGCGCGTTTCAAATCTTTCAAACCTTCGATTGTAGCGCGAACCATATTGTTAGGGTTAGAAGAGCCCAAAGATTTAGTCAAGATGTTACGAACACCTACTAATTCCAATACGGCACGAACAGGGCCACCAGCGATAACGCCAGTACCTTCAGCAGCTGGTTTCAAGAATACGCGGCCTGCGCCGAATACGCCTGTTACGCTGTGAGGGATTGTACCATTTTTAATTGCTACGTTTACAATATTTTTCTTAGCATCATCAATACCTTTGCGAATTGCTTCTGGTACTTCCGCTGCTTTACCTAAGCCAACGCCTACATAACCGTTGCCATCACCAACAACTACAAGAGCGCTGAAGGAAAAACGACGACCGCCTTTAACTACTTTGGCTACGCGGTTGATGAATACTACTCTTTCTTTAAGATCAAGACTGGTGTAGTCAATTCTCGCCATGTCTATAGTTCCTCCTTCTTAGAATTTTAAGCCTGCTTCACGAGCACCTTCTGCAAGGGCTGCTACGCGGCCGTGGTAAATGTAACCACCACGGTCAAACACTACTGTGTCAATACCTTTAGCGATAGCTTTTTTAGCAACTGCTTCACCAACAGCTTTAGCAGCAGCTACGTTACCACCATAGGATAAGTTCAAATCTTTATCTAAAGAGCTAGCAGCAACCAAAGTTGTACCTGCTACGTCATCGATAACTTGAGCATAGATGTTGCCTAAAGAACGGAATACGTTCAAACGTGGGCAAGTTGCCGTACCAGAGATGTGACGGCGAATACGAAGATGACGTTTTGCTCGAGCGATGTTTCTACTAGATTTACGAGGCAAGATATTCACTCCTTTCATTCATATAGATGATATTACTATTTACCTTTTGCACCAGCTTTACCAGCTTTACGACGAACAACTTCGCCTTCATAGCGGATACCTTTACCTTTGTAAGGTTCTGGTTTTCTCCATTTACGGATATCAGCTGCTACTGCGCCTACAACTTCTTTGTCTGCACCAGAAACAACGATTTTGTTAGGAGCTGGAACTTCAATTGTAATACCAGCTGGAGCTTCCATTTCTACTGGATGAGAGAAGCCAAGTGTAAGAGCTAATTTATTGCCTTGTTTAGCCGCTCTGTAACCAACACCGTTGATTTCAAGAGTTTTTGTGAATCCTTCAGATACGCCTGTTACCATATTAGCAACAAGAGCGCGAGTCAAACCGTGAAGGGAACGATGAGCTTTATTGTCGGAAGGACGAGCTACTGTAATTGTGTTACCTTCAACAGTGATATTCATATCTGGATGCAAATCGCGAGATAATTCACCTTTAGGACCTTTTACGTTCATATGATGGTTATCATATGTAACAGTAACGCCTGCAGGGATCTCGATAGGCATTCTACCGATACGTGACATTATTTCTACCTCCTATTGCTACTATTACCAAACGTATGCGATTACTTCGCCACCAAGACCTTCTTTACGAGCTTGTTTGTCGCTCATAACGCCTTTGGATGTAGAAATAACTGCGATACCCAAACCACCAAGTACACGAGGAAGTTCTTCCTTTTTCGCGTAAACACGTAAACCAGGTTTGGAAATACGTTTAATTCCTGTAATAACTTTTTCGTTATTGGAACCATATTTCAAAGTTACTTTTAAAGTGTTTTCTTCTTTTTCTACGTTCTTTACGAAACCTTCTTGTAAAAGGATGTCAAGAACAGCTGCTTTCATTCTAGATGCAGGAATGTTTACCGTTTCATGAAGTGCAGCATTTGCATTACGGATGCGCGTAAGCATATCCGCGATAGGATCGGTCATTACCATAATCTAAAAACCTCCTCTCGTCTAATATTACCAGCTGGCTTTTTTAACACCAGGAATTTGTCCTTTGTACGCCAATTCACGGAACGCAATACGGCTGATACCGAATTTGCGCATATAGCCGTGAGGACGACCAGTTAAGTTGCAACGGTTGTGTAAGCGTGTTGGGGATGCATTTGCTGGTAATTTGGACAAGCCTTCATAATCACCTGCTGCTTTTAACGCTGCACGTTTAGCTGCATATTTTTCAACGATTTTAGCGCGTTTCTTTTCGCGTTCAATCATAGATTTTTTAGCCATCTATATGTTCCTCCTATTATTTTTCAAAAGGCATACCGAATTGAGTCAACAATTCACGAGCTTCTTCATCTGTTTTAGCAGTTGTTACTACGATGATATCCATACCAGTAACACGTTCTACTTGATCATATTCGATCTCAGGGAAGATGAGCTGTTCTTTAAGACCCAAAGCGTAGTTACCACGGCCATCAAATGCTGTTGCGCTGATACCGCGGAAGTCACGTACACGAGGTAATGCCGCATTGATCAATTTGTCGAGGAATTCATACATGCGTTCGCCACGAAGAGTAACTTTTGTACCCAACGCCATACCTTCACGAACTTTGAAGTTCGCAATGGATTTTTTTGCTTTTGTGATTACAGGTTTTTGACCAGCGATGATAGTCAAATCATTAACTGCTGCTTCTAATGCTTTTGCATTGCCTACTGCATCACCAACGCCGATGTTGATAACGATTTTTTCCAATTTAGGGATTTCCATAACGTTGCCGTATTGGAATTTTTCTTGCAAACTCTTTTTAATTTCAGAGTTGTATTGTTCAAATAAACGAGACATTTATTTAGCTCCTCCTTTCCTGATTATTTAAGTACTGTACCAGATTTAACTGTAGCGCGAACGAATTTACCGTCTTTGCCTTCAACTTTTTTGATACGAGTAGCTGTTTTAGTTTCTGGGTCAACAACCATTACGTTAGAAACATGGATACCAGCTTCTTTAGTAACGATGCCGCCTTGTGGGTTAGCTTGAGAAGGTTTTGTGTGACGTTTTACAGTGTTAACGCCTTCAACAAATACGCGTTCTTTTTTAGGTTCAGTTGCAATTACTGTACCTTGCTTACCTTTATCTTTACCGGAGATAACAACAACTGTATCGCCTTTTTTGATTTGTAGTTTAGCCATATGCTGCGTTCCTCCTTCTTATAATACTTCTGGAGCCAAGGAAACAATTTTCATGAAGTCTTTTTCACGAAGTTCTCTTGCTACAGGTCCGAAGATACGAGTACCACGAGGGGTTTTATCTTCTTTAATAACTACTGCTGCGTTTTCATCGAAACGAATATAGGAACCGTCTTGACGGCGGATACCTTTTTTAGAACGAACAATAACAGCTTTAACTACGTCGCCTTTCTTGACAACGCCACCGGGTGATGCATCTTTTACAGAAGCAACGATTACGTCACCGATATTGCCGAATTTGCGATAAGAACCGCCCATGACTTGGATACACATAATACGTTTTGCACCAGTGTTGTCGGCAACATTCAAAATTGTTTGTTGCTGGATCATCGTCTATTCCTCCTTACATCACTCTTATTTTTGTCTTTCAAGAATTTCAACAACTCTCCAACATTTATCTTTAGAAAGTGGACGAGTTTCTACAATTTTAACTGTATCGCCAATTTGACACTCATTGTTTTCATCATGAGCTTTGAAGCGTTTAGTGCTAACCATTGGCTTGTTATATAATGCGTGAGGTACTTTACGTTCAACAGCAACAACAACAGTTTTATTCATTTTGTCGCTAACAACTTTACCTACGCGGACTTTACGTACGTTTCTTTCTTCTGCCACGATTTTAAGCCTCCTTTTCAACCTTTAACAAATCTGTTATTATGCGTTTTCAGATTTAAGTTCAACTTCACGTTGTACAGTTTTAATACGAGCGATTGTCTTCTTAACTTCACGAATGCGCATAGGATTTTCTAATTGACCTGTTGCAAGCTGAAAACGGAGGTTAAATAACTCTTCCTTAAGACCGGAAACTTTTTGTTCCATTTCGGCAGCGCTCATATTGCGAATGTCATTAACCTTCATTTACGTCACCACCCAATTCTTTACCCTTAACAACAAATTTGCATTTGATTGGAAGTTTATGGCTTGCAAGACGCATAGCTTCACGAGCTATAGCTTCTGGCACACCGTCCATTTCAAACATTACACGACCTGGTTTAACTACTGCTACCCAGTATTCAGGAGAACCTTTACCGGAACCCATACGAGTACCAGCTGGTTTAGCTGTGATTGGTTTGTCAGGGAAAATTTTAATCCATACTTTACCACCACGTTTGATATAACGAGTCATAGCAATACGGGCAGCTTCGATTTGACGGTTAGTGATCCAAGATGGTTCGCATGCTACCAAGCCGAACTCACCATGAGACACTGTATTACCGCGCATAGCACGACCTTTCATACGGCCGCGGAATTGCTTACGATGTTTTACGCGCTTTGGAATAAGCATTACTTGCCACCTTCTTCCTTCTTAGCAGGTTGTTTTGCTTCTGGCAAAACTTCACCTTTGTAAATCCATACTTTAATGCCGATACAACCATATGTTGTATGAGCTTCAGCAGTACCGTAGTCGATGTCTGCACGAAGTGTATGCAAAGGAATAGAACCTTCACGGTAGGATTCGCTACGAGCGATTTCAGCGCCGCCAAGACGACCGCTTACCATGATTTTAATACCTTTTGCACCTAAGCGCATTGTACGACCTACAGCTTGTTTCATTGCACGACGGAAACCAATACGGCGTTCCAATTGGCCAGCAATGTTTTCTGCAACCAAGATTGCATCCATGTCTGCTTGTTTAATTTCTGCGATGTTAACGTCCACTTGTTTGTCAGTGAAACGAGTCATTGCTTTTTTGATATCTTCGATACCAGCACCACCACGACCGATAACCATACCTGGTTTTGCAGTGTGGATAGTCAATTTAATACGTTTATTTGTACGCTCGATTTCAATGCGGGAAATACCAGCAATGAAAAGGGTTTCTTTCAAGAAGTTACGAATTTTAACGTCTTCATGAAGATTAGCAGCGAAATCTTTATCTGCATACCATTTTGCGTCCCAATCTTTTACGATACCGACACGCAAACCGTGTGGATTAACTTTTTGACCCACTCTGTTTCCCTCCTTCTTAAGCTCTTTCTTTAACTACTACTGTTACATGGCTAGTGCGTTTCAAAATTTTGAAAGCTTGACCACGGGAACGAGGATGAATGCGTTTTAATGTAGGGCCTTGATCAACGAAGATCTCGGATACGTAAAGATTGTCAACATTCATATCGAAATTATGTTCAGCGTTTGCGATTGCAGAACGCATAACTTTTTCTACTACATCAGCGCCAACTTTCGGAGTGAACTTCAAGATGGCAAATGCTTCGCCGATGTTTTTACCGCGCACTAAATCTGCAACGATACGGATTTTACGAGGCGCGATTCGGATATGTCTAGCGATTGCTTTTGCTTCCATGTATTATTTCCTCCTATTTTTTGCCTGTAGATTTTTCGTCCTTACCATGACCTTTAAAAGTACGTGTAGGAGCGAACTCACCTAATTTATGACCTACCATATCTTCTGTAATGAATACAGGTACATGTTTGCGACCATCATGCACAGCAATTGTGTGGCCTACAAAACTTGGGATAATAGTAGAGGCACGGGACCAGGTTTTTACAACTTTCTTTTCGTTAGTTTCGTTTAAAGCTTCAACTTTCTTAAGCAAATGATCTGCTACGAAAGGGCCTTTTTTAATAGATCTGGACACTATTTTATCTCCTTTCCTTTATCCTATTTTGTACGACGTTTAATGATTAAGCTATTAGAAGCTTTTTTCTTGTCGCGAGTTTTAACACCATGTGCTGGTTTGCCCCAAGGTGTAACAGGATGTTTACGACCAACAGGAGATTTACCTTCACCACCACCATGTGGATGGTCACAAGGGTTCATTACAACACCACGGTTGCCAGGGCGAACGCCCATCCAACGATGACGACCAGCTTTACCAATTACAAGGTTGCTGTGGTCAGCGTTACCAACAACACCTACTGTTGCACGGCACTCTTGACGAACACGACGCATTTCACCAGATGGTAAACGAAGAATAGCATAGCCATTATCTTTACCCATCAATTGAGCAGATGTACCAGCGGAACGAACGATTTGGCCACCTTTACCGATTTTCAATTCGATATTGTGGATTTGTGTACCGTCTGGAATATTAGCCAATGGTAAGCAGTTACCAGGTTTAATATCGGACTCAGGACCGGAGAATACAACGTCACCAACTTTTAGACCGTTAGGAGCTAAAATGTAGCGTTTTTCACCATCAGCGTAGTTAAGCAAAGCGATACGAGAAGAACGGTTAGGATCATACTCGATTGTTGCTACTTTAGCTGGAATATTATCTTTAGTACGTTTGAAGTCAATAATACGATATTGACGTTTATGACCGCCACCTTGGTGACGAACTGTCATTTTACCAGTATTGTTACGACCACCTTTTTGAGAAATCTTAGCTAGCAAAGATTTTTCTGGTTTGCTTGCTGTGATTTCGTCGAAGGCGGATACTGTCATAAACCGGCGACCAGCGGAGTACGGTTTAAATGATTTAATTGCCATTAGTGGGCCTCCTTACAACTAGACTCTTAGACACCTTCAAAGAATTCAATGGATTCGCCAGCTTTCAAAGTAACGATAGCTTTTTTGTAATCGCTACGTTTACCTTGTGTACGACCCATGCGTTTAGTTTTGCCTAAAACACGAATAGTAGCTACTTTTTCTACTTTTACATTGAAGATTTTTTCAACTGCTTGACGGATTTGCACTTTATTTGCAGTCAAAGGCACACGGAAAGTGTATTTGCCTTCTTCCATAAGCATAGTGGATTTTTCGGTAATAACCGGGCGGATTAGTACATCATGTAATTGCATTATCCAAGTACCTCCTCGATTTTTGCGACAGCACCTTTAGTAATGAAGAGCTTATCGTAATGAAGAAGATCGAAAATGTTCATACCTTCGCAAGCCAATGCTTTAACACCTTGGATATTGCGAGCGGAACGTTCAACATTTACATCACCTTCAGTGATGAACAATACTTTTGCATCACCAACGTTGAAGCTATTGATAATGTTCAACACTTCTTTAGTTTTAGGAGCTGCTAATGTAATTTCTTCCAAAACGTATAATTCGCTATTATTCACTTTATCGCTAAGAGCAGATTTAACTGCTAAACGTCTAGCCTTACGAGGCATAGCTTTGTAATAGCTGCGAGGTTGTGGACCAAATGTAGTACCGCCACCAATCCAGATTGGAGAACGGCTGGAACCGGAACGTGCACGACCAGTACCTTTTTGTTTCCAAGGTTTGCGGCCACCGCCACGAACCATACCTCTAGTTTTTGTTGCATGTGTGCCGAGACGTTCGTTAGACAATTGACGAACTACGGCTTGATGCATTACGGCTTCGTTAACTTCAACGCCGAATACTGCATCGTTTAACTGTATTTCACCGACTTTAACGCCGGATTGATTATATGTTGCTACTGTAGGCATTACATAATCCTCCTTTCGACAAATGATTATTTAACAGGTTTAACCGTGTTGCGAACCATAACCAAGCTACCTTTAGCGCCTGGGATACCACCTTTAACCAATAAAAGGTTACGTTCAGCATCAACTTTCACAACGGATAAGCGTTGTACGGTAACTCTGTAACCACCCATTTGTCCAGGGAGTTTTTTACCTTTGTATACCTTACCGCCGCCACCGGAGATCATAGGACCGATGGAACCAGGTTCACGGTGAGATTTAGAACCATGAGTTTCAGGACCACGGGAGAAGTTATGGCGTTTAATTGTGCCAGCAAAACCCTTACCTTTACCTGTACCCACTACGTCCACCAATTCACCTTCTGCGAAGATATCAGCTGCCAGAGTTTGGCCTACTGTGTAGTCAGCTGCATTAGCTACGCGAACTTCGCGAAGATATTTAACTGGAGCTACGCCAGCTTTGTCGAACTGACCTTTTACAGGTTTTGTTAAATGTTTTTCTTTAATGGAACCGTAACCAATTTGTACTGCTTCGTAGCCGTCTGTTTCAACAGTCTTAACGCGCACTACAACGCTTGGGGTAGTTTCCACTACTGTTACAGGAACTAATTGGCCTTCAGCTGTGAAGACTTGAGTCATTCCTAATTTTTTACCCAAAATAGCTTTAGACATTATCGCACCTCCTTATAGTTTTATTTCAATAGATACACCAGCTGGTAAATCTAAACGAGTGATAGCATCTACTGTTTTCGAATTTGGTTCAAGAATATCGATTAAGCGTTTATGTGTACGCATTTCGAATTGTTCACGAGAATCTTTGTTTACGTGTACAGAACGAAGAATTGTGAAGATATTCTTTTCTGTTGGCAATGGAATCGGACCAGATACCATAGCGCCATTTCTTTTTGCAGTGTCTACGATCTTAGCAGCGCTTTGATCGAGAGCTTTGTGGTCGTATGCCTTAAGGCGAATACGGATTTTTTGCTGTTTAGCCATTATTAATAATTCCTCCTGTCGTCCATTTCGTGAATGGGCTGCTCCATAGAAATTCTCCTCCGCAGAGGCAACCTTCTACTTCATAGTTTAAAAACACAACACCAGAGCGGCATTACTGCCGCTCTGAATGCTGCATGTATTGTGCTCAACGCATCACTACGATGAGCATAAAAGGTTAAATTAACCTTCGATTTCAGTTACAACGCCAGCGCCTACTGTATGGCCACCTTCGCGGATCGCGAAACGAAGACCTTCTTCGATAGCGATTGGAGTGATCAATTCGATATCCATTGTTACGTTATCGCCAGGCATACACATTTCTACACCTTCAGGAAGGTTTACAACACCTGTTACGTCTGTTGTACGGAAGTAGAATTGTGGACGGTAGTTGGAGAAGAATGGAGTATGACGGCCACCTTCTTCTTTAGTCAATACGTATACTTCTGCTTTGAATTTTGTGTGTGGTTTGATGGAACCTGGTTTAGCCAATACTTGACCACGTTCGATGTCTTTGCGGTCTACACCACGAAGCAATGCACCAACGTTATCACCTGCTACTGCAGAATCCAAAGTTTTACGGAACATTTCAAGACCAGTTACTACGTATTGTTCAGCTTTTTCTTTCAAGCCTACAACTTCTACTGTGTCGCCTACGTTTACTTGACCACGTTCAACACGGCCAGTTGCTACTGTACCACGACCAGTGATTGTGAATACGTCTTCCACAGGCATCAAGAAAGGTTTGTCAGTATCACGAACTGGAGTTGGGATGTAGGAGTCTACAGCGTCCATCAATTCGTCAATTTTAGCTACATATTGAGCATCGCCTTCCAAAGCTTTCAAAGCGGAACCTACAATGATAGGTACTTCGTCGCCAGGGAATTCGTAGGAAGAAAGAAGTTCACGAACTTCCATTTCTACCAATTCGATTAATTCTTCATCGTCAACCATGTCAGCTTTGTTCAAGAATACTACGATTGCAGGAACACCAACTTGACGAGCCAACAAGATGTGTTCGCGAGTTTGAGGCATAGGGCCGTCAGCTGCGGATACAACCAAGATAGCGCCGTCCATTTGAGCCGCACCAGTGATCATGTTTTTAACATAGTCAGCATGGCCTGGGCAGTCAACGTGTGCATAGTGACGGTTAGCAGTTTCGTACTCAACGTGTGCAGTGTTGATTGTGATACCGCGTTCGCGTTCTTCTGGAGCTTTATCGATCATGCTGTAATCTTGGAAATCAGCTTGGCCTTTTTCAGCCAATACTTTAGTGATTGCAGCAGTCAAAGTAGTTTTACCATGGTCAACGTGACCGATTGTACCGATGTTAACATGCGGTTTCGTACGTTCAAATTTTTCTTTAGCCATTTTAAATTATCCTCCGAGGAAAATAGTAATTCTATTAATCTAATGTAAGATTAACCGTTTTTCTTTGCTTGAATTTCTTCAGCAATTTTCTTAGGAACTTCTTCGTAATGATCGAATGTCATGGAGTAGTTACCGCGACCTTGAGTTTTGGAACGAAGGTCAGTTGCGTAACCGAACATTTCGCTCAATGGAACATATGCTTTGATATGTTGGTTACCATTACGAGCTTCCATGCCGTCCATGCGACCACGACGAGAGTTCAAGTCACCGATAACGTCGCCCATGTATTCTTCAGGAACGTCTACTTCTACGGACATGTATGGTTCAAGCAATGCAGGGTCTGCTTTGCGAGCACCTTCTTTAAAGCCCATGGAACCAGCGATTTTGAAGGCCATTTCGTTGGAGTCAACGTCATGGTAGGAGCCGTCAAATACGATAACTTTGATGTCAACCATTGGATAACCAGCGATAACACCGGATTCCATAGCTTCTTTAACACCATTTTCAACAGGTCCGATGTATTCACGAGGAATTGCACCACCTACGACCTTATTTTCAAATTCGAAGCCAGCACCTGGTTCTTGAGGAATTAATTCCAACCAGCAGTGACCATATTGACCACGACCACCAGATTGACGAACGAATTTACCTTCAGATTTAACAGCTTTACGGATAGTTTCGCGATAAGCTACTTGAGGTTTACCTACGTTACATTCTACTTTGAATTCACGGTTCATACGGTCAACGATGATATCCAAGTGAAGTTCGCCCATACCGGAGATAATAGTTTGACCTGTTTCTTCATCAGTACGAACTTTGAAAGTAGGATCTTCTTCTGCCAAACGAGCAAGAGCTGTACCCATTTTTTCTTGGTCAGCTTTTGTTTTAGGTTCAACAGCAACGGAGATAACTGGTTCAGGGAATTCCATGGATTCAAGAATTACAGGATTCTTTTCATCACAAAGAGTATCACCAGTAGTAGTATCTTTCAAGCCTACAGCTGCAGCGATGTCGCCAGCGTAAACCATGTCGATTTCTTTACGAGTGTTAGCGTGCATTTGAAGAATACGGCCGATACGTTCTTTCTTACCTTTTGTGGAGTTGAAAACGTAGGAACCGGATTCCAATGTACCGGAGTACACACGGAAGAACGCTAATTTACCAACATAAGGGTCAGCCATGATTTTGAATGCCAATGCGGAGAATGGTTCATCATCGGAAGAAGGACGAGTAGTTTCTTCTTCAGTACCAGGAACGACACCTTTAATAGCTGGAATGTCGATAGGAGCTGGCATGTAATCTACAACAGCGTCCAATAACATTTGTACACCTTTGTTTTTGTAGGAAGAACCACAAAGAACTGGGAACAATTGGTTAGCAATAACTGCTTTACGCAATGCTGTTTTCAATTCTTCAATGGAGATTTCTTCACCTTCCAAATATTTCATCATAATATCGTCATCAGTTTCAGCGATAGCATCGATCATCATTTCGCGACGAGCTTCAGCTACTTCTTGATATTCTGCTGGGATATCAGTGATTTCATATTCTTTACCGTCATCGGATTTGTAAATTTCCGCTTTCATAGTCATCAAATCGATGATGCCTTCGAAAGTATCTTCAGCGCCGATTGGCACTTGAATAGCTACGGAATTTGCACCCAAACGGGATTTCATCATATCAACTACGTTGAAGAAGTCAGCACCTACAGTATCCATCTTATTTACATAAGCGATACGAGGTACGCCGTAGTTAGAAGCTTGACGCCATACTGTTTCGGATTGTGGTTCAACGCCGCCTTTAGCACTGAATACCGCAACAGAACCGTCAAGTACACGTAGAGAACGTTCTACTTCTACAGTAAAGTCAACGTGACCAGGAGTATCGATGATGTTGATACGATGATCTTTCCAGTGACATGTTGTCGCAGCAGAAGTGATTGTGATACCACGTTCTTGTTCTTGCGCCATCCAGTCCATCGTAGCAGCACCTTCATGTACTTCGCCGATTTTGTGAACAATACCTGTATAGTAGAGGATACGTTCTGTAGTTGTTGTCTTACCAGCATCGATGTGAGCCATGATACCGATATTACGAGTTTTTGCTAGGGAAAACTCTCTTGCCACAGTTGTCACCTCTTATTACCAACGATAATGAGCAAATGCTTTATTAGCTTCTGCCATTTTATGAGTATCTTCTTTTTTCTTGATTGCAGCGCCTGCATTGTTGAAAGCGTCCATCAATTCGCCTGCTAAGCGTTCTTTCATAGTGCGTTCACCACGAAGACGAGCATAGTTTACAACCCAGCGAATACCGAGTGTTTGACGGCGATCAGCACGAACTTCAACTGGCACTTGGTAGTTCGCACCACCGATACGGCGAGCACGTACTTCAAGTACAGGCATAACATTTTTCAATGCTTGATCAAAAACTTCCATTGGGTCTTGACCCATTTTGGAACGAATAATTTCGAATGCATCATATACGATAGTTTCAGCAATGCCTTTTTTGCCATCGTACATAACTTTGTTAATGAAACGTGTTACTAATTTGCTGTTGTACACCGGATCTGGAAGTACATCACGTTTCGGAACAGGGCCTTTTCTTGGCATGTTCAATTCCTCCTTTATAATGATGTGTGTTAGTTTCGTTTAATGGCTAAAATTATTTTTTAGCTTTTTTCGCGCCGTATTTGGAACGACTTTGCATACGGTTTTGTACGCCAGCTGTATCCAATGCACCACGAACGATGTGATAACGCACACCTGGAAGGTCTTTTACACGACCGCCTCTGATAAGTACAACACTGTGTTCTTGTAAATTGTGACCAATGCCTGGGATGTAAGCAGTTACTTCAATAGCGTTTGTCAAACGTACACGGGCAACTTTACGAAGCGCGGAGTTTGGTTTCTTTGGAGTAGCTGTGTACACACGAGTACATACACCACGTTTTTGTGGAGATTCTTGAAGTGCTGGAGCTGTAGATTTTTTAGTCAAGCTCATGCGACCTTTGCGTACTAGCTGATTAATTGTTGGCATTTGGGCACCTCCTTTCCAAATTTGAGATTTATAATTGATCCGTCATAACAAAGTGTTACATCGGATATTACCAAGATTAACGTAGGATACCTACCGCTGTGGCCCGCACCTTAATGCGACACGCACGACCAAGGTCATCCATAGTGTGCTTGTCATTCACAGGTATTCCCTGTTCAGCACAAGCATTTCGTATAGGTTCAACTACACTTTCATCACTATCATGTCCTACGAACACATACTTCACAGTCCCTCGTGCAATGTTTTTCAACGTTTGCTTGGCACCGATTGTTTTGTTCATCGACTTCAGATGGGCAATGTCCATAGTAAAATTCTCCTTACGAAATTATGCTACTTAGGCATACTTGCCCCTGAGCACTATGTAAGTATACCAATTACACAATCACATGTCAAACGTTTTTCAATGCTCTACACCGCTATACAACTGCATTTTATGTGTACACGTTTCCGTGCGTTTCATAATAGTGAATCATATAACAATATATGTAATTTTTATGCAAAAACGGTTATTTTATTCTCATTTTTATACATTATTTTCATATTATTTTAATTAATCACATTTCATGTATGCATAATTGATATAACTGAAAAATAAATAGTCATTCTTTAGTTCAATTTTATTAACCATATTCAATATATCTATATTATTAAACGTATAGGTTTATTTATTCTTTCTGACAATTACATCTTAACAAAGAAATTTAGTATCTATAAAAAAGAGCGTGCCCTAAGGCACGCTCTCTTCTATGGCAATAGATTATTCTTCTACAGCAGCTTCTTCTGTAATATCGATGATTTCAGGTGTGTTTTTAACAACCTCAATCTTACGGTAACGGCTCATGCCAGTACCAGCAGGAATCAATTTACCGATGATTACATTTTCTTTTAAGCCCAATAATGGATCAATTTTACCTTTGATAGCAGCGTCGGTAAGAACACGTGTTGTTTCTTGGAAGGACGCAGCAGACAAGAAGGAATCCGTAGCCAATGCAGCTTTAGTAATACCCAACAATGTACGTTTGCCTGTAGCATTTTCACGGCCATTAAGAGTAAGACGACGGTTTTCTTCGTCAAAGGTATTAACGTCGACCATATCCCCTGGAAGCATATCTGCATCGCCAGCTGTTTCAACTTTTACTTTATGAAGCATTTGACGAACGATAACTTCGATATGTTTATCGTTAATTTCTACACCTTGAGATTTATATACTTTTTGTACTTCGTAAACGAGGTAACGTTGAGTTGCTTCTGTACCCATTACACGCATAATGTCATGAGGGTTAATAGAACCTTCTGTCAAACGTGCGCCTAAGGATACAACATCACCGTCTTTAACGATAATGCGAGAACCATAAGGGATGAGGTAATCAAGTTCAATACCGTCTTCACCAGTAATGAAGATTGTATTAGTACCTTTTTTACCTTCGTTAGGTACAACGCGAACTGTACCTTCATTTTCTGCGATGATAGCATTACGTTTTGGTTTACGCGCTTCGAACAATTCTTCGACACGTGGCAAACCTTGTGTAATATCGTCACCAGCGACACCACCTGTATGGAATGTACGCATTGTCAACTGAGTACCAGGTTCACCGATGGATTGCGCTGCAATAATGCCTACAGCTTCACCAACTTGAACTTGACCGCCTGTACCAAGGTCGCGACCATAGCACTTGCGACATACGCCATAAGGGCTGCGGCAAGTCAATACGGAACGAATTTTAACTGTTTCATAGTGTTTTACAACTTCATCAGCCAATGGTTCTGTGATTTCACCGTTAAGAGGAACGATAACTTCGCCAGTTTCTTTATTAACTAATTCTTCAGCTGCAATACGGCCTACGATACGATCTTTTAATGGTTCAATAACGCCAGTACCCTCAACGATTGCTTCCACTTCGATACCATGGATTTCGTTGTTGCGTACTTGTACTTCTTTTACATCGGAGTTGAGGATAGCTTCGATACCTTCTTCAGTGAGGCGTGTATTAGCAGGGAAGATTTCTACACCTTCGCTGTCAACAATTGCTTGTACAGTATCCTTGTTCAACATATTTTGAACCATAGTTTCTTTCAATGTTGCACGGATGCTGTCATCGCTTTCACCAAGAATAATTTTTTGAACCAAGTTAGTATGGTTGATATCGCTATCAGAGCCTAAGTGAGCACCGCGCAATGCGACAGATGTAACACCGGATTCTGCAATATCAGCTAAGCATTGTTCGTCCAAGATAGTTTCGGAAGGTACAACAAGTTCCCCTGTTTCTACATTCACTACATCTTTATCTAGAACACGACCAATAAGCTTGTCTTTCAACAATTCCAATGCTTGACGTGGAGATGTAGCCAAACGAGCGCGTTCACGAACGAGATCGATACCTACAACGTCACAATCATCCTCACGAACGATAACGTCTTGAGATACGTCAACAAGACGACGAGTCAAGTAACCGGAGTCAGCTGTACGAAGCGCTGTATCGGCCAAACCTTTACGAGCACCATGAGAGGATGTAAAGTAATCCAATACAGTCAAGCCTTCTTTAAAGTTTGCTTTGATTGGCAAGTCGATGATACGACCAGATGGATCGGCCATCAAACCACGCATACCAGCAAGCTGACGGATCTGTTGTTTGTTACCACGGGCACCAGAGATAGCCATCATGTAAACTGGGTTGAAGCCATCTTTATCACGCGCCATATTATCCATCATGGCATCAGTAACATCTTCTGTTGCTTGAGTCCACAATTGGATAGTTTTACGGTAACGTTCTTCTTCTGTAATAAGACCACGACGATACAAGCGAGATACTTTTTCTACTTCTTGTTCCGCTGTGTCTAACAAGCCAGTTTTTACTTCTGGTACTTTAATATCTGCAATAGCTACAGTCATACCTGCGCGACGTGCAAAGGAGTAACCCAAGGATTTAATACGGTCCAAGAGTTCTGCAGTCTTTTCATTGCCAAACAATTGGAAGCATTGGTCAACCAATTTACCAACTGTTTTCTTATCCATAACCTTACCTAAAGAGTAAGTGCCATCTTCACGTTTTTCATATTGCCACAATTCTGGGAATAGCGCATTGTTAAAGATCAAGCGACCTGCAGTTGTTTCTACACGGCCATGGTCAGGTAAACGGATATAAAGAATATCTTGCAAGCCAATAATATGAGATTCGTATGCAAGCATTACTTCATCATAAGTAGCAAATGTTTTTGCTTTATCACGAGTATCTTCACGTACAACTGTTAAGTAATATGTACCCAAGATCATATCTTGAGAAGGTACTGCTACTGGCTTACCGTCCTTAGTGGACAAGATATTATGGCTGGAAAGCATCAATGTACGAGCTTCCGCTTGTGCTTCTACGGACAATGGTAAGTGACATGCCATTTGGTCACCGTCAAAGTCGGCGTTGAAGGCTGTACATACTAATGGATGCAATTTGATAGCACGGCCTTCCCAAAGAATTGGTTCAAAGGCTTGAATACCAAGTCTATGCAATGTAGGGGCACGGTTCAAGAGAACTGGATGTTCTTTGATTACCTCTTCCAAGGCTTCCCATACACCAGGACCGATTCTTTCTACTTGGCGTTTAGCAGCCTTAATATTGGATGCTTGACCACGCTCTACCAAACGTTTCATAACGAAAGGTTTGAACAATTCCAATGCCATTTCTTTAGGCAAACCACATTGGTGCATTTTAAGTTCAGGACCTACTACGATAACGGAACGACCGGAGTAGTCAACACGTTTACCAAGCAAGTTTTGACGGAAACGACCTTGTTTACCTTTAAGCATATCGGACAAGGATTTTAATGGACGATTACCAGGACCTGTTACAGGACGACCACGGCGACCATTATCGATCAATGCGTCAACAGCTTCTTGAAGCATACGTTTTTCGTTGCGCACGAATGATATCAGGAGCACCTAAATCTAACAAACGTTTCAAACGGTTGTTACGGTTAATAACACGACGGTACAAATCATTGAGGTCAGATGTAGCGAAACGACCACCATCTAATTGAACCATAGGGCGCAATTCAGGTGGGATAACAGGAACAACATCCATAATCATCCATTCTGGGCGATTGCCAGATTGACGGAATGCTTCTACCACTTCTAAACGACGAACCGCACGGATTTTACGTTGACCACTTGCAGTGTTCAATTCTTCGCGCAATTCAGCATTCAATGCTTCGAGATCAAGTTCTGCTAAAAGAGCTTTTACAGCCTCAGCACCCATGTCGATACATGCGAAGAGAACCTCTTCAGCAGCGCCTAATTCATAACGCTCTTCACGAGTTAGTTCTTCGTATTCTTTATCTGCTTCTGGGATTGTTGCATCCTCACGAAGAGCCGCATTATAGCGCTCTTTGCGTTGTGCTTCACGAACGATAGCTAAACGTTCGTTACGTTGAGCTACTGTTTCGATTACAACGGATTTACCACCGATAGTATAACCGTCTTCGTTAAACTGAGCTTCATATTCGCGGTACTCTTGCTCGGACAACAATTGGCGTTTTGCCAATGGAGTACCAGCCGGATCTACTACGATGTAGGAAGCAAAGTATAATACGCGTTCCAAGGAACGTGGGGATACATCAAGGATAAGGCCCATGCGGGATGGGATACCTTTAAAGTACCAAATGTGAGATACAGGAGTAGCCAATTGGATATGGCCCATACGTTCACGACGTACTTTTGCACGTGTAACCTCTACACCACATTTATCACAGACTACGCCTTTATGGCGAATGCGTTTATATTTGCCGCAGTGACATTCCCAGTCCTTTGTTGGTCCAAAAATGCGTTCGCAGAATAGACCATCACGTTCTGGCTTCAACGTACGGTAGTTAATAGTTTCAGGTTTCTTAACTTCCCCATGAGACCAAGCTAAGATCTGCTCTGGAGAGGCTAAACCGATTCGCATGGAATCGAATTCATTTACGTCTAGCACTACTATCGCTCCCTTCCTTATAGATAGTTTTAGTCTTCATCGTTAGAGGAATCGCCCATTGGGAATGCCAATTGGCTAAGGATATCGTCTTCACCGCCGTTATCAGCAGGTGCTTCTTCCTCTACTTCTGGCTCTACTACAGTTACTTCATCAGTTTCTACTGCACTGCCATCCATAACTTCTTCAATGCCAGTTTCTACCACTTCATCTTCGTCATCAAGTTCTTTCATAACAACTTCTTCTTGATCTTCATTCAAGATTTTTACATCAAGACCAATACTTTGAAGTTCTTTGAGCAATACCTTGAAGGACTCAGGTACACCTGGTTCAGGGATGTTTTCGCCTTTAACGATTTTTTCGTATGCTTTCACACGACCAACAACGTCGTCAGACTTAACAGTTAATAGCTCTTGAAGTGTATAAGCTGCGCCATACGCTTCGAGAGCCCAAACTTCCATTTCCCCAAAACGTTGACCACCGAACTGAGCTTTACCGCCCAATGGTTGTTGTGTAACAAGGGAGTACGGACCTGTGGAACGAGCATGGATTTTATCGTCAACCAAGTGATGGAGTTTAAGCATGTATACGTAACCAACAGTTACACGGTTATCCATAGGTTCACCAGTACGACCATCGTACAATACTGTTTTACCATCATCGGAACGACCAGCAATGCCTAATGTTTCAAATACATCTTTTTCATGCGCACCATCAAATACAGGTGTAGCAATATGAATACCTGCTACATCTGGTTTTGGCATGCCATATGTTTCATAATCGTAACCAAGGCCTTCGAGTTCTTGACGAATTTCAACGCGTTTAGCACGAGCAGATTCAATATGGTTCAACGTAGTTTTAACTTTATTAATAGCTTCTAATTCTTCTACAAGAGCTGGATCCATTTCTGGAGCATCTTCTTCAGAGTCGAAGAATTCTACATGAAGTGCATTGTATTTAGCTTCAATAGCTTTAAGTTCTTGATAACGAGCTTCGCCGCCAAGAGCTTCAAGTTTCTTTTGCGCTGCAGATTCTACATGGCCAAGAATTTGAGATTTCAAGTCGATAATTTTTTCATCGATGTCGAAATGAGGAACTGTCACATCTTCTTTAGCTTTTGCTTCTAATTCTTCAATTTCAGCATATAAGCCGCGAATAGCGTCAATTTGTTCCCAATAAGATGCATCAGTACGAGCTTCTTTCAATACATTTTGAATGTGAAGGTCTGTAGCTTTGATTTTCATACCTAAGCCTTGAACAGCCCAACCCAAGTGAGTTTCAAGAACCTGACCGATGTTCATACGAGAAGGTACGCCCAATGGGTTCAATACAATTTGTACTGGAGTACCATCTGGAAGGAATGGCATATCTTCTTTTCTCATAACGCGAGAAACGACACCTTTGTTACCATGACGGCCCGCCATTTTATCGCCTTCATGAATCTTACGTTTTTGAGCGATATATACGCGAACAAGTTTATTTACACCTGGTTGTAATTCGTCGCCGTTTTCACGAGTGAAGACTTTAACATCTACTACTTTACCAGATTCGCCATGAGGTACGCGCAAGGATGTGTCGCGAACTTCACGTTCTTTGTCGCCAAAGATAGCGCGCAATAAACGTTCCTCTGGAGTAAGTTCAGTTTCACCTTTTGGTGTTGCTTTACCTACGAGGATATCGCCAGGATGTACTTCTGCGCCAATGCAGATAATACCTTCTTCATCAAGGTTTTTAAGAGTGTCATCACCAGTATTAGGCAATTCGCGAGTGATTTCTTCAGCGCCTAATTTAGTGTCGCGCGCATCACATTCGTATTCTTCAATATGAATGGATGTATAGATATCTTCTTTGCAAAGTTCTTCACTAAGCAAGATCGCATCTTCGTAGTTATAACCTTCCCAAGGCATGAACGCTACAAGAACGTTATAACCTAATGCCAATTCGCCGCCATCAGTAGCAGGACCGTCAGCCAATACTTGACCTTTTACAACATGGTCGCCACGATTAACGATTGGTTTTTGGTTAAAGCATGTGGATTGGTTAGAACGAAGGAATTTATTCATACGGTATACATCAACACGACCATCGCTATCGCGAAGAACGTGGATTTCATTACCCCAGCAACGTACAACTTTACCAGCTTCACGTGCAAGTACGCAAACACCGGAGTCAGTAGCTGCTGTATATTCCATACCTGTACCAACAAGTGGAGCTTGCGCACGCAAGAGTGGTACCGCTTGACGTTGCATGTTCGCACCCATCAAGGCACGGTTAGCATCGTCATTTTCAAGGAATGGAATCATAGCTGTACCGATGGATACAACTTCTTTTGGACTAACGTCCATGTAGTCAACCTTATCAGGTGTAACTTCTAATACATCATGACCACGACGACAAGCTACGTGTTCATTAGTAAAGTAACCTTCAGCATCGATTGGAGAGTTCGCTTGGGCAATTGTCATGCCTTCTTCTTCATCAGCTGTCATATATACAACGGAATCAGATACACGAACCTTGATAACTTTGTCTGCATCTTCACCTGTACCATAGATTTTTTCAACCTTACGGTATGGAGCTTCAATGAAACCGAATTCATTTACTTTCGCATAGTTAGACAAGGAGTTGATCAAACCGATGTTTGGACCTTCTGGAGTTTCGATTGGACACATACGGCCATAGTGAGAGTGATGCACGTCACGAACTTCGAAGCCTGCACGCTCACGAGATAAACCACCAGGGCCAAGGGCAGATAGACGACGTTTGTGAGTCAATTCTGCTAATGGGTTTGTTTGGTCCATGAACTGAGACAATTGGGAAGAACCAAAGAATTCTTTGATTGCTGCCACTACAGGACGAATGTTAATCAACGCTTGAGGCGTAATAGATTCGATTTCTTGAATTGTCATACGTTCACGAACAACACGTTCCATACGAGTTAAACCAATACGGAATTGGTTTTGCAACAATTCACCTACGCAACGAAGACGACGGTTACCCAAATGGTCGATATCATCTGTATGACCTGCACCATCCATAAGGTTGAGCAAGTAAGAGATGTTAGCGATCATATCTTCGCGAGTTACTGTACGGTGATCGAATGGCAAGTTGCAGTTATTACAGATAACTTTGGACTCTACACCATCGTTATTTACGATGTAGAATTCAGCGAAACCTTCGCCATCGAATACATGGCTATTAGCAACGATATCAAGTTGTTCTTCCCCAACTTGTACACCTGCATCAAGGATAATTTCGCCAGTCTCTGGATCTACGATAGGTTGTGCCAATGTTTGACCCAACATGCGTTGACGCCAGCCAAGTTTTTTGTTCAATTTGTAACGACCAACGCGCGCCAAGTCATAACGACGTGCATCGAAGAACAAGTTATCGAACAAGTTACGAGCGGACTCTACAGTAGGAGGCTCGCCTGGACGTAATTTTTTATAGATTTCAACCAATGCTTCATCGGCAGATTGAGTTGTATCTTTTTCTAATGTACGAACGATGCGTTCATCATATACTGGTAAACCATCTTCATCAGTTTTACCATTCCAGAAGAGGTCAAGGATGCTTTCATTAGTATCCCAACCTAATGCACGTACTAATACAGTAGCTGGTAATTTACGGTTACGGTCAATACGAACGGCAACAACTTCGCTTGCATCAGTTTCAAGCTCAATCCATGCGCCACGGTTAGGAATAACTGTGGAATCGTACAAACGGTTACCCATTGTATCGATTTCTTTATTGTAGTAAACGCCTGGAGAACGTACTAATTGGGATACGATAACACGTTCTGCACCATTGATGATGAAAGTACCTGTATCAGTCATCAATGGGAAATCGCCCATGAATACTTCTTGTTCTTTAATGTCCATATTTTCTGGATCATTATTTACCAAGCGAACATTTACACGAAGTGGTGCTGCATAAGTAGCATCACGGTTTTTACATTCATTAATATCATACTTAGGTTCACCTAAGCTGAAACCTTCGAAAGAAAGTACTAGATTACCTGAATTGTCTTTAATCGGAGAAATATCGTTGAAAATATTTTGTAAACCACTCTCCAAGAACCACTCATACGATTTACGCTGAATGTCCAATAAATGCGGCATCTTGATAACTTCGTTAATTTTAGCGTACGTATAACGAGTTCGTTTGCCTACCTGTTCAGGTTTGAACATATTTGCTTTCACCCCTATCAAAACACACTGGTCTACCATTTTCTATAACGGCACGGAAAAGACATCTTACAGGTCTCAGTTTTCCTGCTCAGATAACGCCAAATAAAGCAAGGCCCATTTTATTTTTAAAATAACCTTGCTTTCCATTAACCAAGCACAACCTTGGAAGAAAACCTCATCACTATTCAAGTTATAGTTTTATATCCAAAAGCAGGAAACGCTACTTTTGCAATATATAATTCTATCAGTAATAAAAAAGACTGTCAACCAAAAGGGTTGACAGTCTTTTATTTTCATGCTTTATTCATGTATCAAAACAACTTACTATATTAGTTGCCTTTTTGTTTTAAAAGATTGGCACCAGCAATACCAGGGCGAGTCATTTCCTTAGGAGAAAGAATATGATTGATTTCGTCTTCAGTCAATAAGCCTTGATCTAAAATAATATCGCGGATAGCACGACCTGTTTCATATGCTTCTTTCGCAAGTGCAGATGCTGTTTCGTAACCAAGGTGTGGCAACAATGCTGTTACGATACCAACGGAACGGTTTAACCAGTATTCACATTGTTCACGGTCTACTTCGAGATCGATAAGCAATTTATCAACGAATGTATTTACACCGTTTTTGAGGTAGCAAAGATTATTGAACAAGTTGTATGCCAATACAGGTTCCATTACGTTCAATTCAAATTGACCATTTTCTACAGCCAATGTAATTGTAAGGTCATTACCGATAACTTGGTAACAAACTTGGTTCAATACTTCGGCGATAACAGGGTTAACCTTACCTGGCATGATAGAAGAACCAGGTTGACGAGCTGGTAATTTCAATTCCCCAATACCACAACGAGGACCAGATGCCATCAAGCGGAAATCGTTAGCCATTTTAATCAAAACAAGAGCTGTTACTTTTAAACCACTGGAGATATCTGCAAAGATATCTGTATTATTTGTAGCATCAATTAAGTTTTCAGCTGTATAGAATGGTTCGCCTACTACTTCACTAAGTTCATACGCTACGTCGTGAATGTAATTAGGTTCAGCATTGAGGCCTGTACCAACAGCAGTAGCCCCCATGTTGATCACATGTGCACCTTCAACAGCAGATTTAATACGTTTAATACCACGGCGGATACCAGATGCATAAGCACCCATTTCTTGACCTAATGTAATTGGCACTGCATCTTGTAAGTGAGTACGACCCATTTTCAAGATTCCGCTATATTCTTCAGCCTTTTTCTCAAGTTCATCAACAAGGCGTTGTAATGCTTCAAGTAAAGGTTTAGATTTCAAAATAGCACATACTTTAATAGCTGTTGGGAACGCATCATTTGTGGATTGTGCCATGTTACAGTGGTTGTTAGGGCTTACGATATCGTAGCTACCTTTTGGATGACCTAAAATTTCACATGCACGGTTAGCCAACACTTCGTTCATATTCATGTTTACTGAAGTACCTGCACCACCTTGAATTGGGTCAACTGGGAATTGATCAGCAAATTTACCTTCAATTACTTCGTCTGCAGCTTGTACGATAGCTTTACCAATAGATACATTTAAGCGACCAGTTTTCATATTCGCTAACGCAGATGCTTTTTTAACCATCGCTAATGCTTTGATAAAGTCTTGGTCCAAATGTTTGCCTGTAATATTGAAGTTTTCTAATGCACGAATTGTTTGTACACCGTAATATAATTCATCAGCTACTTCTAATTCACCTAGAAAATCATGTTCTTTTCTCATAATAAATCCTCTTTCTACTATTTTTATACAAAATAGTATTTCATTGAAACGGTTTTATCTTACGCGCTCATTATAGCATGTATCTTGTATACATAAAAGTCATTTCATGTATTCTGTACAAACAATATTCTATACAATATATTATTTCATAAATAATTCTTTTTGTAACTATTTCTGTATTGTAAAAGATCTATCTTTAACTTTCATCGGTTTAATTATTACACGCCCTATAGTACAATAATATAAACTATGTAAGTAAGGAGTCACTATGATTAACAATCACATGCTGCGCATAGGTGCGCTTTTTTTATTGACCGTACTGAGTTACGGTTTCTACAATGCCTATCTCCCCATAACAGATCCGGTAGAATCCAACTATGTTTTATCTGCTATTACAATGTTAAAACATAACTCATGGATATCCCCCATGATATATGACCAAGTTTGGTATGATAAACCGCCCCTCACCTATTGGGCACTCATGATCAGTTATAAACTATTTGGCATATCTGACTTTACATCACGTATACCGAATACACTTATTGCTGGTGGCAGTGTAGCACTTATGTATCATCTTGTATATCGTATTAGAGAATCTAAGCATATAGCTGTTATGAGTGCACTGCTTTTATTTAGTGCCTTACAGTTTTGGTACATTTCACACGCAGTCATAACAGACGGCTTTCTCTTCTTCTTTTCACTAGCTATCTTTGGCTATTCTTATCTAGCCTTTGCCAAGAACGACAAATATTCTATGGTAAAAGCTTACGGAGCAGCAGCCTTAGCAGTGGTAACTAAAGGACCGGTCGGTATTGTTCTGCCTGGATTAATACTACTACTATTTATTGCTATACGATGGTTTACCAAAAAAGATAATGATGACTACTCACTAGATAAGGATATTAAATTACTATTTAATCCTTTGGGAATTTTCCTATTTATAATTCTTGCTAGTCCATGGTACATTGCTATGTATTCAATTCACGGTCAAGAGTTCATATCTGGTTTCTTAGGTCTGCATAATATGGAACGAGCACTAGTATCAGAACATCCGAAATTTAACGTTTGGTATTATTACTTAATTATTGTTCCTCTTGCACTGTTACCTTGGACACCAGCCGTAATTTACAGACTCAAAAATATAAAATGGAAAAATGATTTTTATCTACTTGGTGCCATCTGGTTTATAATTATTGTATTATTTTATTCATTGGTAGCGACGAAATATATAACCTATACTTTACCAGCCATAATTCCTTGTATCATCTGGGGTGCTGAAGCTATTACTAGTAGCTCAATAATAAGGCTAATAGTTTTAAGTATATTGTTACTATTCCATTAGGCATATATACCATCTTATTTGTAACTGCCAGCATTGCAACACCTGAATTAAATCCAATACCACTAATCATTGCATTAATCACAATAGTATTATTTACACTATTAGCAAAACAGTATAGAAACAAGAAGTTACCATTATCTATATGTTTAGCTACACCGTTAATCATTTTATATACGGCTATTACGATAACGGTAACCCCTATTTTATATGACCAATCAGGCCTTCAATTCAAACCATATATTAAATCTAATACACAGCATACTTATATATATGGTACATACTATACATCGATTTTGTATTATACCGAAAATACACCAACACAAGTATTTGTACATACTACAGATAACCCCCTATGGACAGCAGGAAAAACATTAATGCCAACCATAACACTGGAGGAATTTGACAGAAGAGTATCTGCAGAAAAAGGTGCTATCATTATTGTACCGAACAAATATAGTAAAGAATTTACTAATTCTCCAACAAATATAATGGCCACAGAAGTTGGTAAAAATGGATCAACTAGAATTTATCAAATTCAGTAACTAAACAAAAAAGGCGTACCCGAGGGTACGCCTTTTATTATGGCTAGAATTATTTCAATTCTACAGTTGCGCCAGCTTCTTCCAATTGAGCTTTCAAAGCTTCAGCTGCTTCAGTAGCTACGCCTTCTTTTACAGGTGCAGGAGCGCCGTCAACGATAGCTTTAGCTTCTTTCAAGCCAAGACCAGTTGCTTCACGAACAACTTTGATTACGTTGATTTTGGATGCGCCAGCATCTTTCAAGATTACGTCGAAGGAATCTTTAGCAGCGCCGCCTTCAGCACCACCAGCAGCTGCTACAGCTACAGGAGCTGCTGCAGTTACGCCAAATTCTTCTTCAATTGCTTTTACAAGATCATTAAGTTCAAGAATAGTTGCTTCTTTCAATTCAGCAACGATGTTTTCAATGTTCAATGCCATTTTAGTTTTCCTCCATAAAATAGTTTATTGTATCAGTCTTAAGCGACCAATTGATAATGCGCAGAAATTATTATTCTGCAGCTTCTGCAGGTTGAGCTTCTGCAACAGCTTTGACAGCGTATGCAACGTTGCGAACAGGTGCTTGCAATACGGAAAGCAACATGGAAAGCATACCTTCGCGGTTTGGAAGAGATGCAATTGCTTTAACGCCTGCAGCGTCCATAACTTCGCCTTCAACGATACCAGCTTTAACTGTTACAACTTCTTTCTCAGTAGTTTTGATGAATTGTTCGATTACACGAGCAGGTGCAACAGCATCTTCTTTAGAAGTAGCCAATGCAGTTGGACCTTCTAAATGCTCAGCGAAACCTTCAAGATTCAATTCATTTGCAGCAATGCGAGTCAAAGTATTTTTGATTACTTTGTATTCAACACCTTCAGCCAACATTTTGCGGCGAAGATCAGTTGCTTGCGCAACAGTCAAACCAGAGTAACCAATCAATACAGCGCCTTTTGCTTCAGAAAGAGTTTCTTTCATTTGAGCAACGATTGCTTTCTTTTGTTCAGTGACAGCCATTAGATTACCTCCTTGTAGATTTTTTGGTGCTCTATGTACTATCTTAGCGTAAAAAACGACCCCATCGCACGCGATGAGGTCGAACTAGTCCTAGATTGTTCTAGTGTCAGCCTCAGCGGGCGGATTTTCATCCATTATACATACCAGCCGTCTACAGCTAAGAGACATATGTGATTATTGCTCTTTTGTAACGTTGCTCAATTTGAACACGTTCAAAGGCACACCAGGGCCCATTGTAGCGGACAAGGTTACAGATTTAATGTATTGACCTTTAGCTGCTACAGGTTTAGCCTTGATAATAGTATCAACGATTGTACGGTAGTTGTCAAGTAATTTTTCTTCATCGAAGGACGCTTTACCGATGGAGCAAGAAATAATACCTGCTTTATCAGTACGGTATTCGATTTTACCAGCTTTGATTTCGTTTACTGCACGAGCAACGTCTGGAGTTACTGTACCAACTTTAGGGTTTGGCATCAAGCCTTTAGGACCCAAGATTTTACCAAGACGGCCAACTTGACCCATCATGTCTGGTGTAGCAACTACTACGTCGAAGTCGCTCCAACCACCTTGGATTTTAGCTACTAACTCTTCAGAACCTACGAAATCTGCACCAGCTTCTTCAGCTGCTTTAATATTGTCGCCTTTTGCGAATACAAGAACGCGTTTAGTTTTGCCAGTACCATGAGGCAATACTACTGCACCACGAACTTGTTGATCAGCGTATTTAGGGTCGACATTCAAGTTGAAAGCGATTTCAACTGTTTCATCGAAATTTGCAGTTGCAGTTTTCTTAACCAACTCGATTGCTTCTACTGGTTCGTAGAACTTACCAGCTTCAATAAGTTTTACTGCCTCAGCGTATTTCTTACCTACTTTTGCCATTATAATATCCTCCTTATGTGGTCAAACGGGAATTCCCTCCCACCGATTTGCGCTTATGCGCAAGTCGTACGCTTATTAGTCAACGATTTCAATGCCCATGCTGCGAGCAGTACCTTCTACCATGCGCATACCTTGTTCTACGGTATTAGCATTCAAGTCAGGCATTTTCAATTCAGCAATTTCACGAACTTTATCGCGACCTACTTTTGCTACTTTATCACGGTTAGGTACACCAGAACCTTTTGGGATACCTGCAGCTTTTTTCAATAATACTGCAGCTGGTGGAGTCTTAGTGATGAAGTCGAAGCTACGATCTTCATATACGTTAATAACTACTGGGATAATTAAGCCAGCTTGTTTAGCAGTACGTTCGTTGAATTCTTTTGTGAAAGCAACGATGTTAACACCTGCTTGACCTAGTGCAGGACCAACTGGTGGTGCTGGAGTAGCTTTAGCGGCTTCAATTTGTAGTTTTACTTGTTTAACTAATTTCTTAGCCATGGGTAATTAAACCTCCTATGCTTATACTGTGGTGGTAACGGATATATATCCTCCCACTGGCAACCAAAATCGATTGCTCTTTTTTAGAGTTATAATATATATATTAAAGAGCTTTCTCAATTTGAGAGAACTCTACCTCTACCTCGGTATCTCGGTTGAACATTTCTACATTAAGTTTCAATGTTCCTTTTTCAGGGTTAAGTTCGGTAATAACACCTAGTTTATCTTCAAAGGCCCCGGACGTAATGCGTACCGTTTCACCAACTTCTACATCGATGTTGATGCTTGGTTTCTTATCCAAGCCCTGAGACTTAAGTATATGTTCTACTTCGGAATCAGAAAGTGGAACTGGTTTAGTGGCAGAGCCAACGAAACCTGTTACACCTGGTGTGTTGCGTACAACATACCAAGAGCGGTCGTTAACTTCCATTTCAACCAATACGTACCCAGGAAATATCTTACGTTTTACTACTTTTTTAACCCCATCTTTTTCATCTATTTCGTCTTCAAGAGGTACCAAAATACGGCTAATCACATCTTGTAGACCCATAGACTGAACTTTAAGTTCAAGAGTGGTTTTAACTTTATTTTCGTAGCCTGAATAGGTATGAATTACATACCACTTCTTATCTGCTTCCATGAAATGGCCCCCTTATCCAACAAAGTGCAACAACGTATTAAAAAGTTGGGCAAAGACTGCATCAAGTACATAGATAATAAAGGCGATAAAAATCGTCACTAAAAATACTACTATTGTGTAATTGATGAGTTCTTTTTTTGTTGGCCAGACTACTTTTTTAAGTTCAGCTTTCACACCGCGGAAGAATTTTCCAAATCCACCACGCTGCTGCACTGCTGAGTTAGACTTTGCCATTGTTTCACATCCTCAAATCAACAGGTAATGAATGATAAGAATTATTTTGTTTCACGGTGTAATGTATGTTTACCGCAGAATTTGCAATATTTCATCATTTCAATACGATCAGGATTGTTCTTTTTGTTCTTGTTCGTTTGATAGTTACGTTGTTTGCAATCTGTGCAAGCTAAAGTAATGGCATTACGCATCCGGATACACCTCGCTTTGTATTTACTAAATCTGTCTCTTGTACTCGAAAACGCTCGACTACATACTAAAGAAATATATCATACGTAGCAAGCTATGTCAAGAATTTTGAGCAACTCAAAAAAGCCAGGCACATGTACCTGACATGGATAGTATAACAAAAAATGGCGTTCCTTGTCTATAAAGGAACGCCATTAATATGGTACTAAATTAAGATTTCTTCGTAAATAGAACTTTCACAATTTGCCAGAAGAATGCTACAGCACCAATAATTAGTATCGTATCGCCGACGAGACGAGCCCACCGCAAGTTTTGTAACAATGGTTGTTGCATAAATTCTTCACTGCGCGCAAACCATAAGCCATGTGTGATACTAGCCCAAGATTGGATAAGACCGATTGGCAATAAGCTAATAAGCACCATCAATGCAAGCCCTATATTGAGAGCCCAGAAACCGAACTTCATTAGCTTATCGTTAAATTCTACTTCAGGTCGGATATAGCGAGCAATAAGGAATACAAATCCTAGACTTAAGAAACCATACACACCAAACAATGCTGTGTGGGCATGTACTGCAGTTGTATTAAGACCTTGGATGTAGAACAAGGATACAGGCATGTTGATCAAGAACCCGAATACCCCTGCCCCCACTAGATTCCAGAAGGACACGCAATGAAACAATACACAGGCCATTTTAGACGATGCATCCAAGGAGCACTATGAAGACGTGTATAGTTTTCAAAAGCTTCATAACCTAAGAGTACAAGTGGTACTACTTCTAACGCAGAGAAGGATGCGCCTGTTGCCACGATAGTGGATGTAACACCTGTGAAGTATAGATGATGGAATGTACCAGGGATACCACCGATGAGATAAATAGCCCCAGAAGAGATGGCCGCAACTGTACCAGCACGATACGATACAAGCCCTAATGTAACAAAGATAAATGCCATCAATGTAGTGGAGAATACTTCGAAGAAGCCTTCAACCCAAAGATGGATTACCCACCAACGCCAATACTCCATAATCGCCAAATGACTATGTTCACCATAGAATAACCCTGGACCATAGAAGATACCTACCATGATAACGGAGAATATGAAGGCTGCAATGAGGTTTTTATCCCCTTTTTGCTTGAAGGCACCAATAATGCTACGTATCATGAGTACAAGCCAGAATAAAATACCAATGTATTCAATCCACTGCCAAATACGACCCAACTCGATATATTCGTAACCTTGGTGTCCTAGAAGGAAATTCCATGCTGCTGGAATTTGATGTGCTACGCCTAAATATGTACCAGCGAAGGAACCTACTACAAGAACTACAAGAGCCCAGAATAAGATGTCCACCCCAAGCTTTTGATATTTAGGATCTTTACCACCATTAATGATTGGTGCCAAGAATAGACCAGCACTCAAGAATGCCATAGCAATCCAGAACAAAGATGCCTGAATATGCCATGTACGCGCAATAGAATAAGGGAAATATTGCGCTAATGGAATACCATAGAACGCTTGACCTTCTACAGTATAGTGGGCAATAATCCCACCCATTCCCAATTGGAATAAGAACAATGCTAGGATTGTAAACAAATATTTACCTAATGCACGTTGAGATGGCGTTAACGTAATCTTGCTAATTGGATCTTCTGTTGGCGGAACCAATGCATGGTCATCATCCTTTTTACCAAAGGCCCATAACCATACAACTACACCAATGCCACATAATAAGATAATAACACTCACAACAGACCATGCGATACTTTCAGGTGTAGGATTATGATCCAACAAAGGTTCATGTGGCCAGTTGTTTGTATACGTTGCATCTGTACCAGGACGTTGCGTAGATGCCATCCAAGTAGTCCAGAAGAAGAAGCGTGCCATATCAATGCGATCTTGTAACTCAGGTAGTGTGTTATCCTTCATCGCAAAATGATCACGAGTCAATGTTAAATCAGGATTATCACCGTACAACTCAACAAAATAACGACCAGTTAAATTCATTGCCGTAATTCGTTCTGGAGATAAAACAACAGTTCCATCTTCACGGACTGCACTACCTAAATACTCTTTTTTCACAACTTCTTTAACAGCTGCTTGTTGTACAGGTCCCAATTGGTCATAAAGAACTCCAAAGGCCTCTTGAGATTTAATATCCAACATCACGGATACTTCTTTATGTAACCAATCTGCTGTCCAGTCAGGTGCTTGATATGCGCCATGACCTAAAACGGTCCCTACCGATTGACCACCTGTAGATTGCCATGCCGATTGACCATGTAAAATATCTTCCTTAGTGAACAAGACCTGTCCATCTTGAGATACATACGCAGTCGGCACTGGCGGTGCTTGATGATACACATCAGTACCTAGATAACCAAGAATAGAAAAACCAATAATAAGAACGGCTACTACGGCTATCCAATACTTTTTGTATTCACCCATCACATTACCTCCTTTTCTATAAAAACACAAAAGGAGAGCCTTTGCTCTCCTTGAGATTATAGTAGCACTATTAGTAGAATAATTCTGTATCTTTGGTTACAAATACAACAAACAATATATAAATTAATACAAAAATAGGACCCCAATTGGGGTCCTATTTACTACAAAGATTATGAATTAACCTTCGATTTCAGTTACAACGCCAGCGCCTACTGTATGGCCACCTTCGCGGATCGCGAAACGAAGACCTTCTTCGATAGCGATTGGAGTGATCAATTCGATATCCATTGTTACGTTATCGCCAGGCATACACATTTCTACACCTTCAGGAAGGTTTACAACACCTGTTACGTCTGTTGTACGGAAGTAGAATTGTGGACGGTAGTTGGAGAAGAATGGAGTATGACGGCCACCTTCTTCTTTAGTCAATACGTATACTTCTGCTTTGAATTTTGTGTGTGGTTTGATGGAACCTGGTTTAGCCAATACTTGACCACGTTCGATGTCTTTGCGGTCTACACCACGAAGCAATGCACCAACGTTATCACCTGCTACTGCAGAATCCAAAGTTTTACGGAACATTTCAAGACCAGTTACTACGTATTGTTCAGCTTTTTCTTTCAAGCCTACAACTTCTACTGTGTCGCCTACGTTTACTTGACCACGTTCAACACGGCCAGTTGCTACTGTACCACGACCAGTGATTGTGAATACGTCTTCCACAGGCATCAAGAAAGGTTTGTCAGTATCACGAACTGGAGTTGGGATGTAGGAGTCTACAGCGTCCATCAATTCGTCAATTTTAGCTACATATTGAGCATCGCCTTCCAAAGCTTTCAAAGCGGAACCTACAATGATAGGTACTTCGTCGCCAGGGAATTCGTAGGAAGAAAGAAGTTCACGAACTTCCATTTCTACCAATTCGATTAATTCTTCATCGTCAACCATGTCAGCTTTGTTCAAGAATACTACGATTGCAGGAACACCAACTTGACGAGCCAACAAGATGTGTTCGCGAGTTTGAGGCATAGGGCCGTCAGCTGCGGATACAACCAAGATAGCGCCGTCCATTTGAGCCGCACCAGTGATCATGTTTTTAACATAGTCAGCATGGCCTGGGCAGTCAACGTGTGCATAGTGACGGTTAGCAGTTTCGTACTCAACGTGTGCAGTGTTGATTGTGATACCGCGTTCACGTTCTTCTGGAGCTTTATCGATCATGCTGTAATCTTGGAAATCAGCTTGGCCTTTTTCAGCCAATACTTTAGTGATTGCAGCAGTCAAAGTAGTTTTACCATGGTCAACGTGACCGATTGTACCGATGTTAACATGCGGTTTCGTACGTTCAAATTTTTCTTTAGCCATTAGGATTATATCCTCCTTCACAAAAACAAATTACATTCTAGTATTAATATAATATATTAACCCTAATTTATCAATGGAATATGAGATTCCCTTATACATTATTATACCATATATAGAAAAACTTCTAAAAATACAAATATTCTTCTAAAATAAAAAAACTGACAAATGTAATCCTTACACTCATCAGCTTCAATTTGTATTTTATGGAGAAATAAAAAAATCCTCACCAATGTGAGGTTAATGGTGGCGGCATGGAGCTAGTATTTAACTAGTTCCATCGGCATTAACAGCAACACTTTTTGTCCTATAACCCTATCTTTGGTTACATATACAATAAACAATATATAAATTAATACAAAAATAGGACCCCAATTGGGGTCCTATTTACTACAAAGATTATGAATTAACCTTCGATTGCTGTTACTACGCCAGCGCCTACTGTGTGGCCACCTTCGCGAATCGCGAAACGAAGACCTTCTTCAATAGCGATTGGTGTAATCAATTCGATGTTCATTGTTACGTTATCGCCAGGCATACACATTTCTACACCTTCAGGAAGGTTTACAACACCTGTTACGTCTGTTGTACGGAAGTAGAATTGTGGACGGTAGTTGGAGAAGAATGGAGTATGACGGCCACCTTCTTCTTTAGTCAATACGTAAACTTCTGCTTTGAATTTTGTGTGTGGTTTGATGGAACCTGGTTTAGCCAATACTTGACCACGTTCGATGTCTTTACGGTCAACACCACGAAGCAATGCACCTACGTTGTCACCTGCTACTGCAGAATCCAACACTTTACGGAACATTTCAAGACCAGTTACTACGTATTGTTCAGCTTTTTCTTTCAAGCCTACTACTTCGATAGTATCGCCAACGTTTACTTGACCACGTTCAACACGGCCAGTTGCTACTGTACCACGACCAGTGATTGTGAAAACGTCCTCTACAGGCATCAAGAAAGGTTTGTCAGTATCACGAACTGGTGTTGGGATGTAGGAGTCTACAGCGTCCATCAAGTCGTCGATTTTAGCTACATATTGAGCGTCGCCTTCCAAAGCTTTCAAAGCGGAACCTACAACGATAGGTACTTCGTCGCCAGGGAATTCGTAGGAGGAAAGAAGTTCACGAACTTCCATTTCTACTAATTCAATCAATTCTTCGTCGTCAACCATGTCAGCTTTGTTCAAGAATACTACGATTGCAGGAACACCAACTTGGCGAGCCAACAAGATGTGTTCGCGAGTTTGTGGCATAGGGCCGTCAGCTGCGGAACATACTAAGATAGCGCCGTCCATTTGAGCCGCACCAGTGATCATGTTTTTAACATAGTCAGCATGGCCTGGGCAGTCAACGTGTGCATAGTGACGGTTAGCAGTTTCATACTCAACGTGTGCAGTGTTGATTGTGATACCGCGTTCACGTTCTTCTGGAGCTTTATCGATCATGCTGTAATCTTGGAAATCAGCTTGGCCTTTTTCAGCCAATACTTTAGTGATTGCAGCAGTCAAAGTAGTTTTACCATGGTCAACGTGACCGATTGTACCGATGTTAACATGCGGTTTCGTACGTTCAAATTTTTCTTTTGCCATTAGGATTGTATCCTCCTTCACAAAAACAAATTACATTCTAGTATTAATATAATATATTAACCCTAATTTATCAATGGAATATAACATTCTCCTACAAATTATTATACCATATATACAAATGCACAAAAAAGTCGACCGATACGAATCACTCCTATCTATCGACTTTATTTTATAACGTCACATCTCTTACTTTATAATCTTAATCTTTCTTAGTATTAAAGATTAAATATTATAGTGTTGCTATTATGGTTTATGGGTAGAAATAAAAAAATCCTCACCAACGTGAGGTTTAATGGTGGCGGCACACGGACTTGAACCGCGGACACACCGGGTATGAACCGATTGCTCTAGCCAACTGAGCTATGCCGCCATGTATGGAGCTAGTGACCGGGATTGAACCGGTGACCTTATCCTTACCAAGGATACGCTCTGCCGACTGAGCTACACCAGCACAATGAACGATCATTTCACTGTGAATATTTGTGGTTGCGGGGACAGGACTTGAACCTGCGACCTTCGGGTTATGAGCCCGACGAGCTACCAACTGCTCCACCCCGCTATAGATGGTGGAGGGAGAAGGATTCGAACCTTCGAAGTCGAAGACGGCAGATTTACAGTCTGCTCCCTTTGGCCGCTCGGGAATCCCTCCATAAATAAAATGGAGCTGGCGATAGGAATTGAACCCACAACCTGCTGATTACAAGTCAGCTGCTCTACCTATTGAGCTACGCCAGCATCATTACGACAAGATGAATTGTATCATCTGCCACACTAAGTGTCAAGAACTTTTTAAAAACTTTTTTGAAGCTTTTCATCGTTCACTGCGGTATCCCTTAGTGCTTAATCATAATAACATGAAACGATACCCTATGCAAGTATTTTGTCAAAAAAAATTTACATTTCATTAAACCCACATAAAATACAGTAATTTCAAGTTTTTATGGAGTAGTTATTAAAAAAGCAACCAAAAAAGGAGATAGTAATCTATCTCCTTTTGATACATTTATAGTTTTCCCTATATTTTACCAATATGTTCAATTTTGTAGTTAGTCGATTACAACAACATGATCTGGATGTGCAATAGTAACTACAGCATGTTTTGGATCATTGTTATGTTCTAAGTACAACTGATTCCCTTCAAGGTGACCACGCCAGCCAACGACAATAGGATACTTCTTACTAATAGTCTTTAATAGTTCAAGAGGATTTAAATTTAATATCGGTGCAAACAATACATTAATACCATCGATAAGAACAACTTCTGTATCACTGCGACTTAATGCACGACGGATTACTTCTTCTGCAAGTTGTGGTCTTTCATCACGAGGTACTAATAAAAACTCTTCTTCAATAAGTTGTTTTGCCTCTAAGTACTTCCACCCTTTTTGTTCAGATAATTCACGAATTAACAAACTTTTACCAGAACCAGGACCACCAACGATAAACAATATGCGTTCATCATCGTTTTGAATTTGTTCCCAACGTTCTCTTACATCTTGAACTGTAACCATATCCCTTGCCTCCTCGCTGTAACCTGTCCTACTTAACCGGACGGTCAGATAACATAACGGATTTGATATATTGGTTTTTATCATCTAGGGCAAACTGCAAATATGAATCGCTTGCCGCTGGATTTTTATATTCATATACAGTAGACGTGCCCGCATTTGTTGTAGATTCAACAATACGAGTAGGCATACCATATACAAAGAGCAATAAGTATTTAGTATCCCCCATCGCAATGCCGCGACGAGTAGGTGTGTAAATATTTAATAGAACACGATTGATGAGATTTTTTTTATCAACACTCACGCCATATTCGTTATAACCAATAAATGTGGACCCAAACAACATACCTTGATGTTTCCAATCATTATTGGGATCATTAACAAAATAATCATTCAATTTATAGCCACGCAACACAAAATCATCAGCAGTCAATTTACCTGCTTCAAAATCATATACTGGAGCTTTAGGTAATCCAAATCGCGGCCATACTTGACCACTAATCATATCAACAGCCTCTACATTGCTTTGTTTGATGGTGAAAGCAATATATTCTTTCTGTTGACCAAGCATAGATTGTTGTTGGCTATTATTATTTGTATTCTCTATCGAACTATTAAATTCCTTTTTTCGAGACCATGAATTTTCGGAATGACCTTCATATAGGAAAATATAACTTTCATTTTTTAAATCACGCCACATCGCATTAGGACTGCCATAAGCAAATACCAATTCCATGCGCGTACTACCAACACCAATATCGCGTACAGTATGGCGCCTTTTTTCGTACTATGAATATTAGTAATAGTATTTGGTTCAAAGAAATAAGTAGCCCCTTGACCGCGCAATTGATTATTTACCAAACGCTCTTGAGCAGGTCCCGTATATACGGTCACCTCCAAGTCTTTCATATAGTACGTCGTAAAGTTATCACGACCACTGTTTTTTCTACATCTTTAGGCGCTACAAACTGATCTCCTAAGCGGTACCCATCAATAGCATAATCATCTTCAGACCCTAAGGTGGCAAATTATTAGCCGTATAGGACTTACCAATATCAGCCAAATTATTTTGCGTTACACTAGGCAACGGACCTTCATTTTCGCTAGCTGCTTGCCAAAACTGTATGGAATCACCAAACTCGGTAACTGCCATTTGTTCGGCCAACCAACCTGTTTTAGTGCTTTCCTTTTTATCTTGTATCGATTTTAACAGCTTTAATCGGTGCATTATCTATATAGGCAACAGACTATCGGCTTCGCCAGTTCCTCTCCGCTACTTGACCAATTGCAGCATGTGCCGCATCATTTGTTTCATCTGTAGCTTCTACTGCAAAAGGTTTCACTGTAGAAATAGCCGGCTCTCTGCATACCCTACCGTATGTAGCAGATAAGCCTACAAGAGTGCCGCTACAATACGGCTCTTAATAGAATGATTCATCGATTACTCTCCAATTGTGCACGCAACCATGTCAACCATGGCTCTAGTCCATTATGGGCCGTGCAACTTACTTCAAAAATCTCTCCTGTTGGATTCAAATTACGTATATCTTGTATGGCCTTATCTTTTTTGAAAGGTACATAGGCAATAAATCTATCTTATTAATGAGGATAGCCTTTGACTCTTTAAAGATTAATGGGTATTTAAGAGGCTTATCCTCACCTTCAGTAACAGATAATACAGTTACCTTCATGCTTTCACCAATCTCAAATTCTGCAGGGCATACAAGGTTACCTACATTCTCGATAATGATCATATCGAGTTCATCAAGATTTAAATCACCTAGTGCATCTTGAATCATTTGTGCATCAAGATGGCAACCTCCCACTGTATTGATTTGAATAACAGGAACGCCTAATTCATGAATCCGTTCCGCATCCTTAGCAGTAAATAAATCACCTTCAATAACAGCAAGGCGGTAATCTTTTTTCAAATCATGTAAAGTTGCCTCTAACAGAGATGTTTTACCAGCCCCTGGAGAACCTAATAGATTAAATACAAAAATATTTTTTTCCTTAAACAACTGTTGTAAGGACTCTGCAATGGCATCATTTTTTGCCAATACATTAGTTTTAACTTGAACTTGCATGTCCTAACCTTTCTATCAATCGATATCCATGGAGGTCACTTGTAGTTCGCGGCCACCAATGGTTTGTACGAAATGACTGTCACAATACGGACAGATAAACTTATAATTTTCTACAGGAAATGTTTTATCACAATCCAAGCACTTTCCTTCAATAGGAATCGTGTTAATTTCTATACGAGAACCTTCTGCTGCAGTCCCCTTTGTAACGGCTTCCCAGCAAAAAAGGAGAGAATCTGGCTCTACTCCACTCATAAGGCCCAAATCGAGTTGAACGGAATGAATCACAGATGCATCGTGTTGGCGCAATGTATCGAGGGCTACATCAAGTATGCCTTCTGCTATAGACATCTCATGCATGGTATGCCTCATATACAGCTTCAAGCATCATAGTAGTCGTTACAGAGCCTACACCACCAGGCACTGGAGTAATTGCAGACGCAATATCTTTTACCGCTTCATAATCAACATCGCCTACCGTCTTACCTTCTAGTTCATTAATGCCTACATCGATAACAACAGCACCTGGCTTAATCATATCTGCTGTAATCATATGAGCACGACCCGCTGCAGCAATAACGATATCGCCTCGTTTTACTTGCTCTGCCAAATCAGGAGTTCTGGAATGGCACATTGTAACCGTACCATGTGCACCAAGGTCATAAGAGCTACTGGTTTACCAATAACTTGGCTACGACCGATTACTACCACATGTTTCCCCTCTACAGGAATATCATAGTGGTTTAAAATTGCCATGCACGCCTTAGCTGTACAAGGGGCAAAGCCACCTTTACCGGCAGTTACAAGACCAATATTATACGTAGTTAGACCATCGATATCTTTTTTAGGATCTAGCATATCGATAAGAGCCTCTGTATCAATGTGTTTAGGCATCGGCATTAACGGTAAAATCCCATGAACAGCCGCATCATTATTTAATTCTTGCAATGCTGTAACTACTTCATCCTGTGTAGCCGTTTCAGGTAATTCCTTTAATACAAAGCCATAGCCAAAGTTCTTAGCTGTCTTTTCCATAAATGTAGCGTACATATGAGCACCGTGGTCTTCACCAACGAGTAATACTGCCATAGTAATTACAGAGTCGCCAACTGCTGCAACTTTTTCTTGTAAAATCGCCTTGTGAGCGTCTGCTACTGCTTTACCGCGTAATTCGATCATAAGTATCTCCATTCATTCAAACTATCTATAAAATAAGGTGCCTCCGGAGAGGCACCTAAGTCTCTTATTCTATTATATAACGAACTGTCTATAATTTCTAATTATGACCGAATTCGTTTTATCTACGGAAATGAACAGTAATTGCTGTACCAGCCTGAACAGTTGTACCGCTACTTTCATCTTGAGATGTAGCCGTACCAGTTCCATCCGGTTTAAAGGCAAGTCCCGCCTTATGTAACCAATCACGCACTTCACCATAGGTAAAACCAGTAAAGTTAGGCAATGTAACAGAACCATCACTTCCCGGTTTTGGTTCAGGTAATGTATTAGCAGCTTTAACAGCTACTGGTGTACTTTCTTTAACATACGGACTCATTTGGTAATACCGTACAAGTTGAGATACGATGTCCTTAAATACAGGGGCTACAATTTGACTACCATAATAAGAACCCTTTTGTGGGTCATCAATAACGACAAGAACTACAAATTTTGGATCCTCTACAGGGCCAAAGCCAATAAAGGACGCAATGTATTGTCCGTCGAGATAACCGCCATGTTTGGTATCTAGTTTTTCCGCCGTACCAGTTTTACCGCCGAAGTGATAACCTTCTACCATCGCTTTTGTACCGCCACCTTCGGATACTTCTTTTTCTAGAATATCTACAATGGTTTTAGCGGTTTCCGCCGGAACTGGTTGTCCCACAACAGATGTTTCAGTCGTACTTGTAACATCGCCTTGAGAGTTACTATAAGACTTGATGATATGTGGTTTCATCATAGCCCCACCATTAGAAAGTGCACCAAAGGCGCGAACCATTTGTAATGGTGTAACCGCAATACCTTGACCGATGGACATAGTCGCAACGTCTAGCTTACTCATATCCTCTGGATTATACAAAATACCTGCTCCTTCACCAGGCAATTCAATACCTGTTTCAGAACCAAAGCCATAATCACGTACATATTTCGAGAGAATATCTGCACCTGTTAATGTACCAATTTCAGCCATACCAGTATTAATAGAGTACTTCAAAATATCTAGCAAACGAACAGGACCATATCCCTCACCATTCCAGTTTCTAATGATATGTCCATTGGCAGCGAAGGCCCCTTTATCGTTATACACAGTGTCTAACTTCCATTTGCCTGCTGCAAGAGCTGCAGATGCAATGATAGGTTTGAATGTAGAACCTGGTTCATATAAATTGGTAACCGCAATATTTTTGAAAGCCTCTTCACCACTTTGGTTGTAGTTATTAGGATCATAACTTGGACGATTGGCCATCGCTAATATTTCACCGTTCTTTGGATCCATAACGATAACGCTGGCATGCTTAGCTCCTGTATCAACCATCGCCTTATCAAGAGCGCGTTCTGCAATAAATTGAATTGTTGCATCGATGGTTAAGGTTACGCTTTTACCCTTATCTGGTAAAAATTTAGATAATACGGAACCAAAGATGGCATTCCCTTTATTATCAGTAGCTACAATTTCTTGTTGTACGCCCCCCTTTAATTCGTCATCAAGAACCATTTCTAGACCATCAAGACCTTTATCATCAGTGCCGACAAAGCCTAATACTTGTGCCGCTAAGACACCATTTGGATAATAGCGCTTAGATTCTTCAACGAAATTAAGGCCTGCAATATTATTATCCTTAATAACTTGTTGTACCGCTTTTGATTTGTCTGCATCCATCATACGATTCAACCAGACAAAGGCGGTATCCTCTTGCAAAGCTTTCACAATATTCTCTTTTGACATCGTTACATACGGTGAGATGAGATCCGCAATCTCTTGAGGAGACTGTTTAATCATCTTCGGATCCGCATATAAAGATTTTGTAACTACACTCATCGCCAAAGGCTTGCCATTACGGTCATAGATTGTACCGCGCGGCGATTGTAATTTTCTATCTACTTGAACTTGTAATAAGTTTTTCTTCTCTAGGTCAAAGGTATCAAAGACCTGTAACTGTGCTAAACGCCCGATAAGGACGAAGGCAACGGTCATGAGTATGGCAAGGCACCACGTAGTGCGACTCCAATCACTCATGCGTAATAACGCTTTATTTAATAACTTCATCATTTCTCCACTGGACGGCGTAACTTATGGTCTAATGCATCATATAATGCATCTGGTTCATTGGGAATCACCCCATTTTGTACCTGACCTAATAAATACTGCAATCCTTCCCCCACTTTTTTCCCTGCAAGCTTAATAACTCGTTCGTCATAATTTAAATCCTTTGTATGGATAGGCATCTCTAAACTAAGATCTGCCATACATTCACCAAAGGCTAAGGTACCATCAGTCGATGCATAAGGCTTCCCACAGCCTAATACATCGGCAGCACAAACCTTAGATAATTGTTCCCATGCAATTCGCATAATTTGACTATCTCGAAACTCACCGCTGCGAGCCTCTTTACGGATCCACTTCTTCTCATTAGCTTCCCCATTTTGTACAAAATAGTGAAAGCGCATATGATTTTTTACAATCCAAGCTACACGGCGCACAAAAGCCTTAGGGTAACCTAAACGAGTAAGTAATGTTTCTGTCATTTCAGCCCCTAATGTATCATGACCACGATCTGTGAAACGACCATTCACCACAGCACGCACCGTAGGCATCCCCTTTGCTACATCGTGTAACAGTGCACCCCAACGCAATATTAAATCTGGTTCTGTATGAGATACAACGGCTAATGTATGATACCAACCATCAAATTCGTGAAAGTCTTTTTCTTGTGGTAAATTCACAAGATGGTATAGCTCTGGTAAAATAGGCACTTCACGAGCCACGCCATTTTCTACAACGCGACAAGAGCACTCGGCCAAGCGAGATTGTACTAATACATCAAGGCCCTTAGCCACAGCGGCTCTAACATGAGTCGGTCCAGTTCACTACGAACTCTCTCAAGAGATAACCCAGGCACACGATGAAATGCCTTTGGCATAGCTTCTAATAAGTCTTCGGTAGGTAAGAAATCTAGCTTTGCCACAAAGCGGCATGCTCTAAATAATCGCAATGCGTCTTCTTCAAAGCGTTGCTGTGCATTGCCAATGGTTCGCAAGGTCTTATGCTTGATATCTCGACGTCCACCTACTAGGTCTATGACCTCACCAAAACGATTCATAGCCATGCCATTGACCGTAAAGTCGCGACGCAACACGTCTTCCTCCAAGGTATCGGCATAAGTGATTTCTTCTGGTCGATGACTATCCGCTCCATATCGTTCAGTGCGATACGTTGCAATTTCATATTGCTTTCCTTCTAGTGTAGCTACTACTACACCAAAGGATTTTCCTACTAAGTCTGTCGTTTGAATATCTTGACCGCGTAGGACTTCAATTACCGTATCAGGGCGTGCAGACGTCACAATATCAAAGTCATGAGGCTTTTGATGCATCAAAATATCACGCACTGCTCCGCCAATGATATAGGCTTCATAACCTGCTTCTTCTAATACAGTCAATATTCGATTGGCTTGTTCCATCATGCACACTCCTTTCTGAACTAGTCTAACTTTTATTTTACTACAAATGAAAGCATGAAAAAAGTGCAATCCTATAAGGATTGCACTCGTTCTGCAATAGCTGTACCCGTCGGTGTTACCGCAAGGCCGCCATCACTTGTTTCACGCAATGCTGCTGGCATAGCGCGACCGATATTATTCATTGCTTCAATAACTTCATCTGGTGGAATTTGACTTTCAATATTCATCAAAGCCAATTCAGATGCAGTAATGGCATGAACTGCATAGAAACCATTACGCTTAACGCACGGTACCTCTACAAGCCCTGCTACTGGATCACAGGCAAGGCCCAATAAGTTTTTCATGCACAATGCGATAGCATGTCCTACTTGACGAGGCGTACCGCCCATCATTTCTACAATAGCACCGGCAGCCATACAAGCGGCCGTACCAATTTCTGCTTGGCAACCGCCAACGGCACCAGCCACACAAGCGCGATTCGCCACGACATTGCCAATGCCAGAAGCAGCCAAGAAGCCCTTTACCATAGTTGCTCTATCTAGCTTGTAATGGTCCGCTACTGCTTTCACCGCACCAGGCATAACACCACAAGATCCAGCTGTAGGGCACGCAACAATGCGGAACATCTTTGCATTTGCTTCATTAACAGCAATAGCATAGGTCATAGCCTTGTACGCAATATCACTCATAAATCTTGGTGCTTGGCCATTAAGCTGTGCCGCCTGACCACCGGACATACCAGACGCTGTTTTTTCTGCATAGTCTATACCATCTTGAATAGAACCTTCAAAGATGTCTAAACGATGCTCAATTTCTCGAATAACCGCTTCTTCATTGCGGTCATAATTTTCTAATTCATAACGCAGTACTACTTCGCCAAAGGAAATGTTATTTTCCTCAGCTAAGCGAATAATATCTGCAATTGTATCGTATGCATAACTCATCATTCGCCCTCCTATAACGCTTCAAAGGTCATGACATCTTGAATGCCTGGACACTCGCGCATAAACTGAACGGTAATAGGATTTACTACTGTATCGGTAGTAATGACCATCACTGCATCCTTGTGCTTACCCTTACGGAATACACGCATGGTAGCAATATTAATATCGGACTCACTCAATGCTTGGCTCACCAAGAGAAATGGCACCAGGTCTATCCTCATGGAATACGACAAGAGTAAACTCATCGCCAGTAATAGACATATCATTGCCATCTACTTCGGTAATCATAATTTGACCACCACCAAGAGATCGACCTATAACAGTCATATGACGATTATGTTCATCGTACATATCAAAACGAACTACATTAGGATGACCTACATCAAGAGGAGACTCGATAAAGTTATACTCCATCCCCTCTTTTTCAGCTAATTTATGAGCAACACGAATATTCGTATCATCCTCTTTAAAGCCTAATAAGCCCCCAATCAAGGCACGGTCTGTACCATGGCCTTTATAAGTCTTAGCAAAAGAGCCATATAAGGTTAAATCTACCTTTTTAGGTGTGGAACGGAAAATGCACCGCGCCATCTTACCTAGCCGCGCAGCACCAGCTGTATGCGAACTAGACGGACCAATCATAACAGGCCCTATAATATCAAAAATACTATTCATATACGCCTCTATATACACATAAACAATGTGAGAAAATTCTTACTTTACCTATAGTATAACAATCGATATTAATTAATGTCTATATGCACATTAGAGGTATTTTTGTTTGTCCTAAATGGACAAACAACTTATTCAAGATGCATTAAACTTCTTTAACATCTCTATTTTTTAAGAAAATATAAAATACATTTCTATATTTTCTCTTTCAACTAATAGGTCCCATCCCCTAAAGAATTAATATCAGCAATAATATTAAAAATAAACATTAGGATAAGGCAAATTATTATAGGGAGAACAGTATAAAAATCCCATTTTGCCTTTTTTATAAGTACATCCTTTCTTTCCTCATCCAATGCTGAATCTTGAATAATAGCCCCTCTTCTTAGCCACAATTCTACAAGCCAAAACAGGGCTCCTGTTATGCTTAATATTTTAGCTACAACCCATTGATAATATGGTGTATTTAAAAGAATGAACCAAAAAATACCAAACCCAACTTCCGTATAAAGCATTACTTTATCCGATTAGCCCAAGATAGCTTTCAAGTCAGCTTCTGGAGTTGTAATTGGATGCAATTGGAATTTCTCTACCAAAATGTTCAATACATTGTTGGAGAAGAATTTAGGCAAGGATGGGCCGATGTAGATGTTGCGGATACCCAATGCCAACAATGTTAACAAGATACATACCGCTTTTTGTTCGTACCAGGACAATACCAATGTTAATGGCAAGTCGTTTACGTCACATTCAAAGGCACCAGCCAAAGCTACTGCTACTTGAATAGCGGAGTAAGCATCGTTACATTGACCCATATCAAGGATACGAGGGATACCACCGATTTCACCGATGTTAAGGTCGTTGAAGCGGAATTTACCACAAGCCAATGTCAATACTACAGTATCATCTGGAGTTTGTTTTACGAATTCTGTGTAGTAGTTACGGCCTACTTTAGCACCGTCACAACCACCAACTAAGAAGAAGTGTTTGATTGCGCCAGCTTTTACAGCGTCGATTACTTTATCAGCAATACCCAATACTGTACCGTGACCGAAACCAGTAGTTACTTCGTGACCACCGTTGATACCAGTGAATTCTTGAGCTTCTTTGTAGCCGCCCAATTCGATTGCACGTTCAATAACAGCGGAGAAGTCTTTAGTGCCATCAGCTTTTTCTTCTACGTGTGCACAACCGTCGAAACCTACCATATCTGTAGTGAAGATATTAGCTCTGTAGTTTTCTTTTGGTGGCATAATGCAGTTTGTAGTGAACAAGAATGCGCCAGGAACGTCAACGAATTCTTTTTGTTGGTTTTGCCATGCAGTACCGAAGTTACCTTTCAATTGAGGATGTTTTTTCAATTCAGGGTAAGCGTGGCAAGGTAACATTTCACCATGAGTATAGATGTTTACACCTTTACCATCAGTTTGTTCCAACAATTGATTCAAGTCGTGAAGGTCATGACCAGTTACAACGATGAAAGGACCTGGTTCTACAGTCAAAGGTACTGTAGTTGGTACTGGAGTACCATATGTTTCAGTGTTAGCTTTATCAAGAATAGCCATGCATTTCAAGTTGATTTGACCGAATTCCATCAACAAGTTCAACCATTCTTCAGCACTGTGGTCTTTAGCGAATTCTACCATGCCTTTGATGAACCAAGCATCAACTTCAGGATCATGGAAACCAAGGCGTGCAGCATGCCATGCATAAGCAGCCATACCACGCATACCTAACAATAATGTGGAACGAAGGGATACGATATCTTCTTCACCTTTCCACAATTGTTCCCAATCGAAGTTTTGAGCTGCGCTATCGATTTTTGCATGATAAGCGTTTACTTCGTCGATGAATTCTTGAACGCGGTCTTCAGAGAAGTTTACGTTTGTTACACACATGAACAAACCACGCATTAAATAGTCAACGCCTTCTTTAGTTTGGCCTTTTACGTCTAAAGCGCGTGCTAAACCAACTAAAGCAGCAGTTAATTCGTCTTGTAAGTTAGCAACTGGTGCAGTTTTACCACATACACCTTGTACAGTACAGCCGCCTGGTGCTGCAGATTGTTCGCATTGATAACAGAACATGCTCATTTAAAAATCCTCCTTTGCGAGACTTCCTCGCATTCAAGCTAGATAATATAAAACCTATACATTACACTGATGAATTATCAGGTGTCTGATTGATTACATTTGAAAGTATAACGTAAAGATGATACAATTTCTGTAGCTTGAGCAACAAATAAAAAACTTTTTCAAAATTTTACCTGGCTCCCCTTTCGGAACAGGTAGGTCATTTGACCTTATACTATTATTATACAATAATCATTTTAATTTACTATAGACTTCGTCACATCGGAGGCGACCATGAAGCAAATACTTTCAAATGACATTATCAACCAATATCTACCTACCCTAATTAAATGCCCTTTATTTAATAAGTTGGGCGAACCTGAACTACGCAGTTATTTAAATAATGCGAAAGTTATTGTGCATAGCTATAAGAAAAATGATTTTATTGCCCTCTCTGGGGATCCTATGGAAGGCATTGGCGTTATTCTCGAAGGCAGTGCGTTACTGACACGTGAAAATGTTATGGGCCAACGCGTTATTATGGCTAACCTTGAACAATCTGATATTTTTGGTGAAGCATTACTATTTAGTAAGCAACCTTATGGCCTGCTACGATTAAAGCTACAAAGGTTAGTAAAATTATGTTCATTCCTCTTGAAACATTTATTGATACATTGCCTGATTGCCAACAATGCCAAACAAAATCTTGTCCAACCTATTGGAGGATTTGTCTGAAAAAGCTATTCTCCTCACAAGAAAGGTTCATTATCTTACCTTGAAAGGTATGCGCGAGAAGATTTTCGCGTACTTAACAGACATTTATAAACGTCAACAGTCTACAACAATCCATTTGCCACATAACCGCGAGCAAATGGCAGAGGTGCTCAACGTATCTCGCACAGCACTTAGCCGCGAACTCGGTCGCCTAAGAGATGAAGGCATTATCGATATTACAGGCCGTACAGTAACACTAAAAGACGTGGAAGGAATCGAAGAATTCGGTTTTAACAGCTTCTAGCATATCTTTTAACCTATAATAAAACTAAAATATACAAAAACGAAAAAGGTCTCCCTATATAATCTAGGGAGACCTTTTAGTATACAGTTATTATTTCTTTAGTATTAGTTCTTTAGTATTAATTCTTTATTAATTTTACACATTAGAACCAATGAGATAAATCGAATTCTTCACCAATCGTAGCTTTCACATGAGCACGACCTAAATATAGGCCAAGTAATGTTAAACTGATTTTAGACATAGGCGTATGATCAAATACATCTGCTAAATCTAAGAGAACTGGAGAAATATCATCCATAATATCACGTGCTTCTTGACCTCTGAAAGCAGTCGGTTTACTCTTCATAAGAGCGATGAGATCTCGTTGTACCATGGAATCGGAAATGCGAGTTTGTCTAAAGAATCGTGGTGCTAAAGACTCATCAACTAAAGCCAATTTATATAGATTGGAGTTCAAGCTACGTACTACATAGCGCGGATCCACACCATGACCATCGGTAGCACGGAAGAGTTCCTCCTTGGAGAAACCACGATAATTGAACACGAATGGATAAGAATTGGATAATACTTGGGCTAATGTAATCGGTTCACGTTCCTCTTGTGTACAGCGTAAGTAATCTAATTGACGGTAGAAAGAATTATTTTGAGGTAAATCAGAAATAAATGGCTCAATATATTTCTCTACATAATGTTGGAAATGAATTAATCCATAATTATTAGAGTTTCTAGAATATTGTAGCAATAGTGTCAATGCCATGACTTGGAAAATGACCTAATGTCAAATGTGGCAATACACGTAACGCATCAAAGGCTACAAGGTACGGAGTACTAGACTTAGGTGATTGTACTACATCTAAGAACGCACCTAAGGCGGCGGATTTCATCCACTCTGTATTCGTCGCAGCATAAGCCTTTTGCATACTCATCAAGGCTTCTTGAATAACAATATTATCAAGAAGTGCGTTGACTTCAGCTAACTTTGTAATATTAAGAGCTGCTAATGCATCTCTTGTAATAGATTCCACATAATGTTGTGTATCCCCATGCAACACGCCGAAGGCATGAACAAATGGCGCGATTGCCAATTCAATACATTTATCTTCATGTGCCGCTTTAGCCCATTGCCCTGTTGGTACCTCTTCTTCAACCATACTAGCGGCTGCCAATTGAGCCTCTATTTCTGAAGCATCAAACAAGCGCGTTTCATCCAATACAGATGGGCCTTCTGCTGTTTTAATCTCATCGACCCCACCAATCATTTGTGTAGCCTCAATATTTTCTGCTTCATCAGCTTCAAGAGCCTCTACAGATTCGCCCATAGCAATCGTATCCTCTACAGAATTAGCTCGATTGCGAAGTTCATCTGTAACAGCATCAAGAACAATCGTCTTATCCATCAATGGAGTGGCATGATGCTCACCATTAGAGAGTCCCACATCAGAAACTGCAGGCATTACAATAGTTTCATCCATACCAGGTTCTGTCGAATTATATTCTGTATTTTCTAGAGAACCAGAATTCTCTGGAGCAGTTTCATGCAAAATAGATTCAGCAGAAACAGATGTATCTTGAATAGGTTCTTGTTCTTTTAATCAACTTGACTTGATTTAGTCTCAGTCTCGCCTCATGATGACCTAAGGCCAAGGAGTATCCTGTTTCGGAGTCTTCCACATGTAATTGATTGCCATCTCGTCGGTTATAAGATGTATCTTCATCAGTTACCATAGATTCAGAAGCATTATGTACTCTTCATTATCCTCTAACACAGAGGCCGTATACACATTGGTTCCACCTTCATGTGTAACAGTTACATCACCTACCCTAGATTCATTAACGGACTTTTCTCTATGATGTTCACCATCAAACTTAGTAACAGATTATCATGGTGCTCATCTTTAGCTTGGCTTTCACTATCATTACGATTAAAAACGGCGTAACAAATAGCAAAAAATCCAAGCGCCACAACAGCTAATACAAAATATGGTATTACGTTTGACATACTATCCCCCTACATCAACGCTTCATTATATGCAGCACGTTCACCACCAATGCTCTTAGGTCGAACACGACAAGCAGTTACATGAGCCTCACCAATTTCTTTAATACTGAGGCGCACTGGTACAGTAACATGTTTCATATGCATACCTATGAAAGTGTCCCCGATGTCGATACCTGCATCAGCTTTAATAAATTCAACCATCACTGGATCGTCAAAACGTTCATAGGCAGTAACAGCCATGGCTCCACCTGCATGACGTTGAGGTACTACATTAACCTCTTCCTCCCATGTTACTGCACTACGTTCCATAACAAGAGCTCGATTAATATGTTCACAGCATTGAACGGCCAAATTAAGACCTTTAGCTTTAACAGCTTTATATATTTCATCAAATAGGATCTGAGCCACCTCAATGTGGGAATCAGTGCCAATTTTCTTACCCATAACTTCGCTAGTGGAACACCCACCACGAATAATTGACCTTCTCGAACCTTTGCCAAATCTAGTAATTCAGCCATCGCTGTACGCACTGACTGACGAATAGTTTCTACAGAAGTCATGATATCGCCTCACTCACTTTGAATGTATAAATCTATATGTATATTATCACAAAATGGACAGAATCGGTAGACTTTACTCTACTAAGCAAAGGTGAATCTAACATAATAATATATAAACTATAAAAGTAATTTCATATATTACTATCATACTAATAAACAATGTAATAATCATTAAATATATACATGTACAGTGATAGTTATTGAATATCATAGATAAAAAAGAGGCTTGCATTAGCAAGCCTCTTTCAATCACTCAACGGTGATATTAGATTTTTCTATAAGGTTTTTGGCCTTGTTCGTAGAAGTTGTTACCTTCAGTATCGCCAACTACGATGCAAGGGAAATCTTCAACTGTCAATTCAGCCAAAGCTTCTGGACCAAGTTCACCATAAGCAAGTACTTCGTATTTTTTGATGGATTTTGCAATCAATGCTGCAGCGCCACCAACTGCTGCGAAGTATGTGCAACCATTTTTCTTCATGGATTCAACTACTGCTGGTTTACGGGAACCTTTACCGATCATGCCTTTGATACCTTGATCAAGCATTGTTGGTGTGTAAGCATCCATACGACCAGAAGTTGTAGGACCAGCGGAACCAATTGGATCACCAGGTTTTGCAGGTGTTGGGCCAAGGTAGTAAACGAATTTGTTAGTCCAATCGATTGGTAATTTTTCGCCACGTGCTAAAGCTTCAGTCATAACTTTATGAGCAGCGTCACGAGCGGAGTAAATTTTGCCAGTAATAAGAACGCTATCACCAACTTTTAATTTACGGGAAAACTCTTCATTATATTCTTCAGTATTAATGCGAATTGTTTCAGCCATTGTAATTTACCTCCTATCGATTAAAGTACTACGTGAGCATGACGAGCAGCATGGCACATGATAGTAACTGCAACAGGAAGACCGGCGATATGAGTTGCACCCCATTCGATGTTTACACCGATACAAGTTGTAGTGCCGCCCAATTGTGGACCGATACCAGTTTTGTTAACCATTTCCATGATTTCTTCTTCTAATTTTGCATAGTCAGCATCTTTGTGAGGTGTGCTAATATCGCGAAGCAAAGCTTTTTTGGACATAACAGCTGCTTGGTCCATAGTACCACCAATACCAACGCCAAGTACGATTGGAGGGCATGGGTTAGGGCCAGCATGTTTTACGATTTCAAGAACTGCATTTTTAACGCCTTCAACGCCATCAGCAGGTACAAGCATAGCTACGTCAGATTTATTTTCAGAACCGAAACCTTTAAGTTCTACTTGATATCTACTTTATCGCCAGGAACGATATCAGTGTAGATGATTGCAGGTGTGTTGTTTTGAGTGTTTTTACGGTTGAACAATGGTTCGCTACAACGGATTTACGAAGGTAACCTTCTACATAACCAGCTGCAACACCTTCATTGATAGCTTCTTTAAGATCACCACCAACGAAATGAACATCTTGACCTACTTTTAAGAATACCATGTCATACCAGTATCTTGGCAGTATGGACGATCTTCAGCATCAGCAATTTCTGCATTTTTGATGATTTGATCAAGAACGATACGACCTACTGGAGACTCTTCTGTTTCACGGCCTTTTTTCAAGCCTTCATAGATGTCTTTTGGCAAGTGGTAAGCTGCGTCCATACACATTTGACGGACTGTTTTTGTGATTTCAGATACTTGAATCTCGCGCAAGATAATCCCTCCTCAGGAAATAGTTGAATATTAATTCTAATACCGTGAGATAACTTTTAATTCTCAAGTGTATAAGACATATGTTTACTCTATACATCAATCGTAGACACAATATAAGCCTTTCAACGCTTTAACTATACAGTTTTCTCAATGCTTTTCAGGGTTTTGAGAATTACTTTCATGAATATTCTTGTATATATTTCGGTAATTCAATAGACTATATAGGATCTATTTTATAATTATGAAAGCCCTTTCATAATGTGATGAAAGTCATAGTTTATCATACATTAATCCTATTTTTATTCCCCTTATCTTAGGGCCTTTCGAATATATAATTTACTTTAAATTAACCACAAACCTAGACTATATCTAATAAGATAAATACACTTTTTCTTAACTGATATTACTTTTCAAATAAATCTTTTAAACTTTTCTATAATGCATATGTATACCGATTATCTTCAATATACTTATATTGCTAACTCCCATTCATAAGAGCCATACAATCACCTTATAAACGCAGTATTTATCTATAGTTTAATAAGCTCTATAGATTTATTAATTTTAATGACTCTCTTATCAATATTTTTAATAACTAATTTTATTATAAAGTTATGTGTTTTAGTCATAATTAACAATATTTATTTATAGTGTTTTAAAAAAAATGCTTGCTTTTATAATTAATCTAACATATAATAACAATCGTACCATTCCTCGATAGCTCAGTCGGTAGAGCAATCGGCTGTTAACCGATCGGTCGTAGGTTCGAGTCCTACTCGAGGAGCCATTCTGGCCCGTTGGTCAAGCGGTTAAGACACCGCCCTTTCACGGCGGTATCCCGGGTTCGATTCCCGGACGGGTCACCACATGGACGATTAGCTCAGCTGGGAGAGCGCCTGCCTTACAAGCAGGATGTCGGCAGTTCGATCCTGTCATCGTCCACCAGACTAAAGGAGCAAGCATATTAAGCTTGCTTCTTTTTTTTGTATATGTGATATAATAATACCAGTTGTATAATTTGTAATTTTAAAAGAGTTTTATTAAGAGGAGGAATTATGTTTCATAACTTCGGACTCTATAAACGTCCACTACTTACAGTACTAGGTGTACTACTTGGCATCTACATTCGCAACAGCAAGTGCTGCTACTATTATATGAGTCAGTTAACATCAAATACCGCTCAACCTGTAGTCATTAACTCTACAAAGTAACACAATAATGACTACCCTACATTACAAGCCGAAATAATATCAGCCTATAAAAGGTGGCAAATACACCTGTTCTACACCAATTTCTGGAACTCCAGAAAAAGCGACTATTAATACTCTAATTCTAATTATGATGGTCACTTAGAGAAACTTTCCCGAGCCGCAAAGTTACATTGTTGTACCAGCAAATTGCGCAATGAAAACACAGCCAATTTGGTCGTTACATGACAGATCGCTTATCTAATACGCTTAAATATCCTACTATGATACAGCATCGTAAGTACTAATACACCAACTGCAGAAATTAGAGCTGTTGACCTTGCTCAAATTGCAGCGGCACAAAATTCTGAAATCGTTATTATGCCTGTACCATTACAAGACGTATATGTACAAGTTAATGGTATTAATAGCCCATATCATATAATAATGATGATCGTGAAATTACATCGCCGCAAAGGTAATGCACTTTTATACTATTACGATGTAAACGATCAAGTAATTCACACTGTTCGTACGGGCTTCAACCAAACTGATGATTCTTTAACTATGCCAACACATAAGGCTGTTTGGAACAAAGTTATGACTGTATTACTTGATAAATTACCATACAAACGTATTCCAACAGACCGTGACCGCTACCAAGCACCTGGTATTAACTCTGAGGCACCAGTTGTACTTGATTTCCAAGTAGAACAACCTAAGAATACAGCATACTCCTTAAAAGGTGTTAGCGTATTATAAGAGACAAAAAAGACCGTTAAGCAATTGCTTAACGGTCTTTTTGTATTCACCTATTAACGATACATAACTTAGTGAATCTAGCCGATTAATCTAGCCTTTTGCTCTTATAAACCAGCATTTCTTAATGCAAAATGCAACTAAAGGCACGTTGCAATGCGCTTCGTAATAAATTACATCAATATCAGGTGTAGGATTAGTAACGGCCTTCAGCACGCTCTTTAGCTCGTGAGCACGTTCCACATCAATTTGTAGGATTTGGATCTTGGCAACCGGTCAGTTACAATACTCACCTTATTATGTTCTACATTTCACAGAAGCCACCAAATACAGCATGCTTCACGAGATGTTCCATCTGGTTGATACAATGCGTAAAAACCTCCAAGTCTAATGCAATAATCATAAATTTATGATTTGGCAAAGATACCAAAATGTTACCATCGAGTGTTTCCTATAAACAAATGTAGATTCCCTCGAATACGGCTAGCATCAGGTGTAATTATTTGTAGGGTCATAGGTTCCGCCATGGATTATTCCCCCTTCTCTTGCATTTCCTTTGCTTTTTGAATGGCTTAGGATGGTACCAACCATGTGAATGCACCTTCTCGAGCACGGTCCACATCAATGGATTTGGATCTTGGCAATCTGGGGTTTCACCATTTCACAGAAGCCACCAAATACTCAAGTTCACGAATCATCTGGTTGAAATAAACCTCTCACCAATGTACAACAATTCGACGCATCAGGATGATCTGTACATTATTCTTGCATTTCCTTTGCTTAACGGCTTCATCAATGGTACCAACCATGTAGAATGCACCTTCCGGTAAATCGTCATGTTTACCATCAAGGATTTCTCTAAAGCCTCTCAATGTTTCGGACAATGGTACGTATTTACCAGGAGAACCTGTAAATACTTCGGCTACGAAGAATGGTTGACTCAAGAAACGTTGAATCTTACGAGCGCGAGATACAGTCAATTTATCTTCGTCAGACAATTCTTCCATACCAAGGATTGCGATAATATCTTGAAGATCGCGATATTTTTGCAATACTTCTTGTACGCCACGAGCTACTGCATAGTGTTCTTCACCAAGTACATGTGGGTCCAAAATACGGCTTGTAGAATCGAGTGGATCCACCGCTGGATAAATACCAAGTTCCGCAATGGAACGAGACAATACTGTTGTTGCATCCAAGTGAGCGAATGTCGCTGCTGGAGCAGGGTCAGTCAAGTCATCGGCTGGTACATATACAGCTTGTACGGAAGTAATGGAACCTTCTTTTGTAGATGTAATACGTTCTTGTAAAGCACCTACGTCATTAGCCAATGTAGGTTGGTAACCTACGGCAGATGGCATACGACCTAAGAGGGCAGATACTTCAGAACCCGCTTGGATAAAGCGGAAGATGTTATCGATAAACAAGAGCACGTCTTGTTTCTTCACGTCACGGAAGTATTCAGCCATTGTAAGGCCTGTAAGACCTACGCGCATACGAGCCCCAGGTGGCTCATTCATTTGGCCATATACGAGGGCCGTTTTATTGATAACGCCGGATTCTTTCATTTCATTCCACAAGTCGTTACCTTCACGAGTACGTTCGCCTACGCCGGAGAATACGGAGTAACCACCGTGCTCTGTAGCAACATTGTGAATCAATTCCATGATCAATACGGTTTTACCTACACCAGCACCACCGAAAAGACCGATTTTACCACCTTTTACATATGGAGCGATAAGGTCAACAACCTTAATACCTGTTTCCAAGATTTGTGTATCTGGAGAAAGGTCATCAAATTTAGGTGCTGGACGATGAATAGGCCATTTTTCGTCAGCTACAACTGGAGCTGGATCATGGTCCACAGTTTCACCCAGTACGTTAAAGATACGACCCAATACACCTTCACCTACAGGAACGGCAATTGCAGCACCAGTATCTTCAGCATCCATATTACGGGTCATACCGTCAGTAGAGCTCATCGCAACGCAACGTACAGTATCATCACCTAAGTGTTGCATAACCTCTACTACAATTTTTTGTCTATCATGTGCCTTATGATCATGGTAGATGTTGATGGCGTTGTAGATGCTTGGCAAATGACCAGCATCGAAGCGCACGTCTACAACTGGGCCAATGACCTGCACAACTTTACCAATATTATTACTCATCGACAGATGTCTCCTTATTTATTGCAAGGCATTAGCGCCACCAACGATTTCAGAAATTTCGTTTGTAATGCTAGATTGACGTAACTTGTTATATTCAAGCCCCAAGGAATCAATGAGTTCCCCTGCATTGTCTGTAGCAGATGTCATGGCTGTCATGCGAGCACCAAGTTCACTTGCTGCAGATTGCAACAATCCATTATAAACAGTAATTTCTAAATATTTTGGTAGCAACGCCTCCAAGACAGATACAGCGGAAGGCATAAAGTCATATTCTTCCCCTTTTACCTCATCTTGTGGTTGCTCTATCGGCAACAAGCGCTCAGCCTGTGCAATTTGCGTCATAGAATTTACAAAACGTGTATAGATCATGATGACTTCGTCAACTTCATGACGTTCGTATAGTGAAAGTGCTTCATGCATAATGGCACGCGCATGTTCATAGGAAGGTTTATCAGAGAAGCCCGCATAGGACTTATCGATATGAATTCCTCTGGATTTCATGCTGTCTCTTGGCTTTTTACCAGCCGTGATAACACGATATGTATCGGAAGATTTGCCATGCAATTGCTCCATAGCAAATTTCAATACATTAGACGAGAATGCCCCTGCAAGGCCCTTATCAGCACCTATTACTATATAGCACGTACGCTTTATAGGGCGTACCTCTAGTAAAGGACTGCTAAAGCCTTCTAAATCACTATTAGACATATGACGCAAGATTTGCCCAATTTTTTCTGCGTAAGGACGTGTAGATTCCGCTTTTGTTTGTGCCCTACGAAGACGAGCTGAAGCAACCATCTTCATCGCTTTTGTAATTTGTTGCGTATTGGTAACACTTTTTATGCGTTTTCGCAAATCTTGTGCACTAGCCATACATTACGCCTCCTTATGAGACACTAATGTATGCGTAGAACCAAATGCTTCTACACATTCTGGGATTGCTTGTTTCAATAGATTTTCAGTATCTTCGTCAATTTTCTTAGACGTTTCAATATTTGTGATGATTTCAGGATAGTTAGCTTTTATATAACGTAAAAGTTCAGCTTCAAACGCTAAAATATCATCCACTTGAATACTTGCTAAATATCCTTTTGTACCAGCGTAAAGATTAATAACCATTTCTGCTACGCTCATAGGTTCATATTGACCTTGTTTTAACATTTCAGTCAAACGTTCACCACGGTCTAATTGTGCTTTAGTAGCCGCATCAAGATCGGAACCGAACTGAGCGAAAGCAGCCAACTCACGATATTGAGCAAGGTCCAAACGCAATTGGCCTGCTACTTGTTTCATCGCTTTAGTTTGCGCACTACCACCTACACGGGATACGGACAAACCTACATCAACCGCTGGGCGGATGCCAGAGTAGAACATATCTGTACCCAAGAAAATTTGACCATCAGTAATGGAAATTACGTTTGTTGGGATGTATGCAGATACGTCACCTGCTTGTGTTTCAATGATTGGCAACGCAGTAATGGAACCACCACCAAGTTCTGGTGAAAGTTTCGCAGCACGTTCTAATAGACGGCTGTGTAAGTAGAATACGTCGCCTGGATACGCTTCACGCCCTGGTGGACGACGTAATAATAAAGACATTGCACGGTAAGCAGCCGCTTGCTTAGTTAAGTCATCATATACACAAAGTACATGTTTGCCTTTGTACATGAAGTATTCACCCATAGCAACACCTGCGTACGGAGCGATGTATTGTAGTGGAGCCCCTGTAGAAGCACTAGCAGAAACGACGATTGTATACTCCAACGCACCTGTTTCTTCCAATTTTTGTACTACACGAGCTACGGTAGATTCTTTTTGACCAATTGCTACATAGATACAAATTACATCTTTACCTTTTTGATTGATAATTGTATCAAGAGCAATTGCAGTTTTACCTGTACCACGGTCACCAATGATAAGCTCACGTTGGCCACGGCCAATTGGTACCATCGCATCGATAGCTTTCAAACCTGTTTGCAATGGTTCGTTTACAGATTGACGATCCGCAATACCAGGCGCTGGATGTTCTACAGGACGACGTTCAGTCGCTTGAATAGCACCTTTGCCATCGATAGGTTGCCCCAATGGATTTACTACACGACCAATAAGAGCATCACCTACTGGTACGTCCATAATTTTGCCAGTACGGCGTACTTCATCGCCTTCTTTAATCAAGAAGTCGTCACCTAATAGTACGGCACCAACATTATCTAATTCTAAGTTCAAAACCAAGCCATATACGCCGTGTGGTAACTCTAACAACTCACCAGCCATGGCTCTTTCAAGACCATAAATATGGGCGATGCCATCCCCTACGTCAAGAACAGTACCCACGTCATCGACATTGAGGTCAACATCATAGTCCTGAATCTGCTGTTTAATTATAGCAGTGATTTCTTCAGGCTTCATTTTCATATATACCCATTCACCCCTATCTAATAGAGTTCGTTCTTAATAAAGATTTTTCTAATTCCTCTAAACGGCGAGCTACAGAGCCATCAATGCGTTTATCCCCTACTTGGATAACGATACCACCCATAATGGATGGATCTTGACGCACGGATAAGATGACATCTTTTCCTGTTACTTCTCTTAGTTTAGCTTGTACAGATGCTTCTACATCAGCTGTAATTGGTTCAGCTACTGTTACAGTAGCTTCCAAAATACCACGTGCTGCACGTGATTTCTTAATAAACGCTTCGATAGTCGATGCTATATAGCGATAACGACCGCGCTTAATCATCACATAAATAAAGTGTAGAGCAACTTTATCGATACTAGAGTCAAAAATTTTACCAATAAGCTTAATCTTTGCATCTTCTGTAACGATTGGATTCTCTAGAAATGAACGCAATTCAGGTTGATCAACCATTACGGATGCTACATAACCTAATTGCTCCTCCATGAGTTCCAACATATTTTGTTCTTGAGCTAATTCAAACATAGCCGAACTATATTTATCTGCTACAATTTCTATGCTCATCGTATCACAACCCTATCGTTTTACTATCAAGTTGACGAATAGCGTCTTCGATCAATTTTGTATTAGTTTCGCTGTTCATATCTTTAGCAACAACTTTACCAGCCATAGCTACAGACAAAGAAACAACTTCATTGCGTAAACTATTCATAGCACGATCACGTTCGATTGCAATATCTTGGCGAGCACGATTTTTTTCTTGTTCAATTTGTTCACGTGCTGTCGCTAATTGTTCGCGTGTTGTATTTTCTGCTTCTTGAACTGCTTTTTCAACAATTTGTTGTGCTTCTTGACGCGCTTTAGCAATTTGAGCAGCATAATCAGCTTTAAAGCCCTCTGCCTCTACACGAGCTTTTTCTGCAGCTTCTAAGTCTTTAGCAATTCGTTCTTTACGTTCTGTCATCATAGCCAATAATGGTTTATATGCAAAACGAGCTAATAGCCAAACTAATATAAAAAAGTTCAACATTTGAGCAAGAATCGTTCCAAGGCTTAAGTCAACCAAGGTTATTCCTCCTCGTTATTATCTGAATAACAAAATAAATGCTACTACTACACCGATGATAGGCATCGCTTCGATCAAACCAATCGCTACGAACATAGTAGACATCAATTGACCACGCAATTCAGGTTGACGCGTAATACCTTCAATTACTTTGCTAGATACAAGACCGTCACCGATACCTGCACCAATGGCACCACAACCTACTGCGATTGCTGCTGCTAATGCGAATAAACCTTGAGCTTCCATAATATATCCTCCGTAAAAAATTAATGTTCCTCACTAAGAGCCATCCCCAAGTAGGAGGCAGTAAGAACGGTGAAAATAAAGGCTTGAATAATACCAATAAATAAACTAAAAGCAATCCATACCCATGGTACCGGTACAAACCAAGGCAAATTGTACAATACTTCTAACAGAATTTCACCAGCTACTATATTACCAAATAGACGGAAGGCAAGTGTAACAGGTCTAGCAATCTCTTCAAAAATATTCAGTATTAGCAAAGCCTTATAAGGTCGTACAAAATGCTTGAAATAGGATAAGCCTTTAACTTTAATCCCCATAACCCATACTACTAATGTGCTACATAGAGCTAATGCAACAGTAGTATTAATATCGGATGTTGGTGATGTTAAAGCCTTAAACGTAGGCATTAAACCTAATTCATTTCCTACAAAAATAAATAAGAAAAACGTAAATAACAAGGAACTCACCATTGGCCAATGACGACCTAAGTTCGGAGCTAATTGCCCCTCTAAGCCTTCCAATATAGATTCAACTATATTTTGCAAGCCTACAGGCACCAATTTTCGTCCCCGGGTGGCTAGTACTGTTATCAGTATTACAATAGCCATAGTAACCCATGTAGCAATTAGAGTATCCAAATTAAATGTCAACCCCAACCACTGCACGACTTCATGGTGTCCCGCATGTAATTCCACGTTCTCAACCCCTTCCATAGACATAATAAAAAACTAATATATTTACAATAAATATAAATATAATATATATGTATCATCATACATCGTTATAGATATATAATCAACACTTGAAAGGTAAACAATTCTAATTACTCATGAATGTATTGTGTATAATGCATTATTGGAATATATCTATAATTTAACACATCATAAGATTAGAAATGTCGACTAAGCCACCAGTAAACAACATATAATGCGGGCTGAATAAGTGCGACACCAACAAACATGCTAATAGCCTCTACGCCGGGAATTTTTAATCCTAAGACTACTAATGAACCTACTAACATAAGACGCCATATCATCTGTCTACGAGCTTTACGAACGGCTTTGTAAGGATCCCCTGATACAATGGATTGACCATGTAAAGCTAAACTTAGCAAGTAGAGTACCATTATAAGAATCCCCCAAAACCATCCCCATAGATACCGTTCTAGGCCACATAAAACTTGTATTATACCACCTAAAAAGGCAATAAAAAAACAAGTTAGTAGCACACGCACTATGAATTTAATATATTGATTCATATATACCTCACTACTTAACTTGTTTATATAACATATAAAAACCTGTTATAGCTCCAATAAGACCAAATACAATCATACATAACGGTTCAGTTCTAAACCAACCATCCAGTATATATCCAATCCAAATGAAACCACCTATACAGAAAACGAGTGTGAGCCCCGCCGATGTTGCCATGGCGAGGGCTTTCACAAGGTCCTTATCCATATTATTTACCAAACCGTTCAGGACGATTAGGATCGCCTAAGAACTCATGGCGCAACGCTTGAATAATGCGTTCAGATGCTTTGCCGTCACCATAAGGGTTAACGGAATTCGACATCAATTTATAAGCTGCTGCATTGCTCAACAATTCATGAGCCGCTGCGTGTACTGCATCTTTATCAGTACCTACTAGGCGAACCGTACCAGCTTCAACAGCTTCAGGGCGTTCTGTGGTATCACGCAATACGAGAACCGGTTTACCAAGAGCTGGCGCTTCCTCTTGAATTCCACCAGAATCAGTAAGAATCAAATAAGATTTAGCCATCAAGTTTGCAAATGGTTCATAATCAAGCGGATCAATTAAGGTAACCCGTTCTACAGAACCAAGTTCCTCTTGTACAACTTGGCGAACCTTAGGATTCTTATGTACAGGGAAGACCACTTGAATATCTTCAAATTCATTAATTAAATCGCGAATAGCTTGGTACACATGGCGCATAGGCTCACCCAAGTTTTCACGTCGATGTGTAGTAACAAGAACTGTACGTTTTTCGGGATCTAATGCATTGATAGCAGCATCATCAAAAACATAATTATCTTGCACTGTTGTATCAAGGGCATCGATAACAGTATTACCTGTTACATATAGATGATCTGTATTGATGTTTTCTTTCTTAAGATTGCTTTCAGAACTAGCTGTTGGTGCAAAGTGATATGTCGCAATAGAACCAGTCAATTTACGATTCATTTCCTCTGGGAACGGAGAATAAATATCTCCAGTACGAAGACCTGCTTCTACATGGCCTACAGGAATCTCTTGATAAAAGGACGCCAAAGCACCTGCAAAGGTTGTTGTTGTATCACCATGTACAAGAACTACATCAGGTTTAGCTTCTTCTAACACATCTTTAAGGCCCATCAATGCACGGTTTGTTACATCGTACAATGTTTGACCTTGGCTCATAATATTTAAGTCGTAATCAGGGGTAATATTGAACAAGTTTAGTACTTGATCGAGCATATCGCGATGTTGTGCCGTAACGGTTACAATCGGCTCCATATCTGGTGCTGCTTCTAGTGCTTTTACAAGGGGAGCCATCTTGATAGCTTCAGGTCTTGTACCAAAGATTGTCATAACTTTTAACATAGTTGCCTCCAACATAGTAGGATAGAAAAAATGGGGCGCCGTGCGCCCCACATATGGTTATTTCTTATGGGAATCGTCAGGTTCCTCTAATGCTTTTGCCAATTCTTCACGATCAAAGGAAATCGTTTCATCTGAATCGCTGCGTTCAATTGTAGGACGTGGTAATGGATGTCCAGCCGCATCACTATGGGTAATAACACCAAGGCGACGAGCCACAAAAATGCTGCCTAAGAAGATAACGAGTACCAATGCAATACCAATCCAAGCATTGACCTCTGCTACGATGACAGACACGCCACCAAACAGAGCTGTTACAGCATACATCATTAGCACCGCTTGTTTTTGAGATAAACCTTGAGCTAACAAACGATGATGCACATGGCCTTTATCAGGCTTAAAAATTGGACGACCGCTAATTTTACGGCGTACGATAGCAAATAATGTATCCAGAATTGGTAAGCCAAGTACGATTGCAGGAACTACTAATGCAATAGTAGCTGCCGTTTTAACAGCACCCATTACAGAAATAGCTGCTAAAGTATAACCGAGGAGCATAGAACCCGTATCACCCATGAAAATTTTCGCTGGGTTAAAGTTATACCGCAAGAACCCTACTGTTGCACCTGCAAGTGCAAGAGATATACATGCTAAGTCAGTTTGGCCAAGTTGTAATGTCATAGCGCAAACAGCAATACAAGCAATGAAGGAAATCCCTGCTGCCAAGCCATCAAGGCCATCGATAAGATTTACGATATTCGTAAATCCTACGATCCAGAAAATAGTCAATGGAGCAGCCCAATATTTAAGGTACACTACACCACCCCAAGGAAGGTTGATAAAGTCCACCCGAATATCATAAGCCACCAAAATTGCAGCTGCTATGATTTGGCCCATTAACTTAGTCTTTGGCTCAATCTGTTTAATATCATCCCAAATGCCAACGAGCACAAGAATAACTGTACCAAGTACAAAGCCAAATAGTTTATGGTCATGTGGGATAGAGCCATTAAAGAGGACCGATCCTACATAACCGAGAAAGATTGCTAACCCACCAAGTCGTGGAATAGCACCATGATGCACCTTTCGGGCATCAGGTTTATCTATTGCCCCTACAGCAACGGCAAAGCGTTTTACCAAAGGGGTTAGTGCAAAGGTTATGATGAGCGCCAGAGCAAAGGCCCACACATAATCGAGCACATAATCACTCATAAGACACCTCCAACAACTGGGTTATAAACACAATTAATTAGTTAAGCTACGAATAGGTGCTGGAATACGACCACCACGGGCGATGAACTCAGCTGCACTATATGGACTCACTTCAATAATTGGAGCGTAACCTAAAAGGCCACCAAATTCAACAACCTCACCTACGGTTTTGCCAGGTACAGGAATTACACGAACCGCAGTTGTCTTATTATTAATCATACCAATAGCAGATTCATCAGCAATAATTGCAGAAATTGTATCCGCTGTTGTGTCTCCAGGAATAGCAATCATGTCAAGGCCAACAGAACATACGCATGTCATAGCCTCTAATTTATCGAGGGATAAACTGCCACAAGATACGGCATCAATCATACCAGCATCTTCAGATACTGGAATAAATGCACCACTGAGGCCACCTACGTGAGAGGATGCCATAAGGCCACCTTTTTTCACCGCATCATTAAGTAATGCAAGTGCCGCAGTCGTACCATGACAACCACAAGATGATAAGCCCATTTCTTCAAGAACGTGAGCAACAGAATCGCCTACCGCTGGTGTTGGCGCCAAGGACAAATCGATAATGCCAAATGGTTTACCAAGACGGCGAGATGCCTCTTGTGCTACTAATTGGCCTACACGAGTAATTTTGAAAGCAGTACGTTTAATCGTTTCTGCTACAACGTCAAAGGACTGACCACGCACAGACTCAAGTGCGTGTTTTACAACGCCTGGGCCAGATACGCCTACAGAAATAGCACTATCACCTTCAGTGACGCCAAAGAAAGCGCCTGCCATGAATGGATTATCCTCTACAGGATTACAGAAAATAACGAGCTTAGCACAGCCAAGAGCATCATTATCCTTTGTAAGTTCTGCCGTTTTCTTAACGATAATCCCCATGTCGCGAACTGCATCCATGTTGATACCAGTTTTAGTAGAACCAACACCTACAGAGCTACATACGATATCTGTAGTTGCCAATGCTTCTGGGATAGAATCAATCAAGATGCGATCAGCTCGTGTAGCACCTTTTGTTACAAGAGCGGAGTAACCACCGATAAAGTTAACACCTACTGTTTTAGCAGCACGGTCCATCGCTTCTGCAATTGGTACATAGGATGTTAAATCACTACCACCTGCAACAAGAGAGATAGGAGTTACAGAGATGCGTTTGTTAATGATAGGAATACCAAACTCGCGCTCAATATCCTCACCAGTGGACACAAGATGTTCAGCTTCTTTTGTAATGCGATCATAAATGCGATCACATAGTTCTTTACCAGAACTAGATGCACATTCTAGCAAGCTAATGCCCATCGTAATAGTACGAACATCAAGCTTGTTGTCATGAATCATCTGATTCGTTTCTAAAATATTGTCGATAGATAACATAGTGCCTCCTATCCTACACGGTGCATGCTTAAGAAAATATCAGCATGTTGTGCACGGATTTCAACACCAAGTTCTTTACCAAGTGTAGTTAAAGCCTCTTGAATGGAGGTCAAATCTTTTATATCTTCAGACTTTGTTTCACACATCATAATCATATTGAAAACGCCGTCAAGAATGGTTTGATTAATAGACATAATATTTACACCGTGATTAGCAAGTACTGTACTAACCCCAGCAATGATACCGACGCGGTCAACGCCGACAACGGTAACAACTAATTTCATAACATCACCTTTTCTGAGCACTACAAACTATTTAACCCCTATAGGGTATTCAATAAACTATATTAATATATTATATCACATTTATTACTTTTCTACGGTGAAATCTTCATGAGTTTTCACGTAAAAACGGTATTTTATACTTCATCGGATAATGCAGCCGTTACGATAGCCTCTCCTGCTGTCAATAACGCCACTAAACCTTTATCCCCTTTATAGCTTTCACCATAGATTTTATACAAATCCTCTGTGCCAGATGGACGCGCCACAAACCAACCTGTTTCCGTTTCTACACGAACACCATCGATTGGCATATCCTTGTACAAGGACGTAGTACGTATATTGGTAATAGGATCTCCATCGACCTCAGTAGCGTAATGGAGCTTGCATTTAACTGTTTCAACTTAGCCTTTGCCGCCTTTGTACAAGCCGCATCAATACGACCAAATCGAGGGTCTCCACAGCCTTCAACAATATTGTTGTAAAGTCTATCAACAGTAGCCCCCATTACAGCATACATTTCCATTGCCAATAAGAGCCATTACCATGCCATCTTTATCGGTAGTCCATACGGTGCCATCCTTTTTGAGGAACGATGCACCAGCAGATTCTTCCCCACCGATACCAATCTCACCATCAAATAATAAGGAACTAAAATATTTAAAACCTACTGGAACCTCATAAACAGGTATCTCTTTAAGGGCTGCCCATTTATCAATCATCGTAGTACAAACAACGGTTTTCCCTACCCCTTTATCAGTCCAACCACGGGTCGTAAACAAATAATCTGCAGCAACCGTAAGGAATGCATTTGGAGAAACAAGACCCTCTGCAGTAACGATACCATAGCGATCATAATCAGGATCATTGCCAACAGCGAGATCATAATTGCCAATTTGTTTAATTACATCCGCCATCGCATATTCAGAGGAACAATCCATACGCACCTTACCATCATGGTCATAAGTCATAAAGCTAAAGGTTGGATCGTACTCATCATTGATGATATCCATATTAAGATTATATCGTTCTTTAATAGCTCGCCAATAACCGAGACCACTACCACCTAATGCATTGACAAGGATCTTAGGATTAGCACTTTGAAGAGCTTCCATATTGATGATGGAAGATAACTCTTCAACATATAAACCCTTGTAGTCATACGGAACTTGTTGATCTGGTTCAATATTATCAACACTAATACGTTTGAACCCTTCTAATTCACAATAAGCACGAACGTACTCATTGGCACGGGTTTCAATCCATTTCGTTATCAACGTATCCGCAGGGCCACCATTGGTAGCATTATACTTAATACCCCCATTATCTGGCGGGTTATGGGATGGTGTAATAACGATACCATCCGCCTTATCAAAATGACTTTCATTATACCGAATAATAGCACGAGACACTGACGGTGTAGGCACAAAGTCCATATCCGCATCAACCATTGCAACCACACCATTACCGGCAAGGACCTCAAGCACTGTTACTAATGCAGGCTGAGATAAAGCATGTGTATCTTGGCCCACAAAAATAGGACCTGTCGCACCAAATTGTCCACGACCATCACAGATAGCCTGCGTAATAGCTGCTACATGTAAATCTGTAAAGGTACCATTCAACGAGGTACCACGATGACCAGATGTACCAAAGGATACGAGTTGTGTCGGATCCGTTACATCCGGTGCATTATCAAAATATGCATCCACCAATGTTTGCACATCAATAATATCTTGTTCTTGTACAGGCATACCTGCTAATTTATGAGCCATAGGAACCTCCTAATCTCAACTGTATATATCATTCATAAAATATTATATTTACACATGATTAAGATGAGATGACAAATACTTACTTATTGATTGTGTACAATCTCTGTATTGTCCTCTTGTGTAGTACTCTTATCTTTCAACTGTTCACATACTTCAGTCGGTATAATAGGCTGCGTAAAGCCTTGACCAATAACCTCTTGTGCATCGGTTATCAAGATAAATACATTTGGATCGGCCTCTTGAATAACCTCTTTTAATTTATTTACTTGCAAGAGATTAACGGCTACCATAACGATTTGCTTCGGCGTCCGTGTATAGGCACCCACACCATTAATAATAGTGGCTCCACGGCCAACCTTTTTGATGATGCATTCGCAGACATCATCGGTACGATAGGTAATGATGAAAGCTACCTTTCGTTGATTAAACCCGATAACCACCTTATTCGTAATGATGGTATACACATAGACACTAATAAGTGTGACCGCTACGGCTTCAAGGCCAACAACACCAATTGCGGCAACAAGGATGGCACAGTTTATGGCACTATTAATGGACCCCATTTGAAGTCCATAATATTTGCGTACAATGAGTGCAATAGGATCAAGCCCACCTGTGTTACCGCCTACGCGGTATACAATGCCAAGACCTACACCAGTAGTAATACCAGCCATCATGGAACTCAACAAAGGATCCTTAATAATCATGTCATATTGTAAGAAGTTAAATAAATCAACCATCCAAGACAGCATCAATGTGCCATACAAGGTTTTGATAACAACACGGGTGCCCAGCCACTTCCAAGCAGCCCAGAATATAGGAATATTTAAAATCATATTCCAAGAACCAACGGATAAGCCCGTTACATAATACAAAATCAAGCCTACCCCACTAATACCAGTACTCACCAATTTGTGTGGCAATACAAAGGCATCAAGGCCGGCACCAAATATGGCACATCCAAGAATGACCATAAGGCTTTCATAGATAACACTTTTATACTTAGCGAACATAGCTTCCTCCAAATTGCCATTTCACTATAAATATTCTATAATGAACTAACTAAAACATACGCTATTTACAATACATTTAGTAATAAAACAATATGCGTATACAAATTCATCATAAACCACTTAATGGTTATTTTCAATCACTTTATAAGAGTATAAAATAAACATATAAATTGCATATATTCTGTATGTTACAAACGAGGCTATCATGAGTAAAAGTTTTGAGCAACTCGGTTGCAGTAAAATCAATATTGGACTTGCTATTACGGGCAAGCGTGAAGACGGATATCACGATATCGACTCTATCTTCCAATCCATTCGCCTTAGCGACTCCATTTATTTTGCGAAGCATCATTCCGTAGTTTTCTCCGGTGGCGCTCCAGAATTGCCTGAGTATATGCAAAAATTAGTTACTTACGGTGAAGAAAATCTTGCCCTCAAAGCATTACGAGCAGTACAAGAATATACCGGCTGCAAAGCAGGGAGCTGCCATTCACCTATTAAAACGGGTACCTATTCAAGCCGGTCTTGGCGGTGGTAGTGCTGATGCGGCTGCTATGTTAGTAGGTCTCAATCGATTCTGGGACTTACGACTCACCCAAGAGGAACTTTTACAAATCGGTGCTACTCTTGGATCCGATGTGCCATTCCTATTGCAAGGTGGTACAGCACGTGGCACGGGGCGTGGTGAAATATTAACGTACGGAAAATCTCCAGATCCACATTGGTTATTGCTAGTAAAGCCAAAGGTATCTGTATCAACTGCAGCTGCTTATGGTCGCTTCACGAATAAGTCCGTAGCAACAAAACAAACCATCGATACAGTCCAACAACACCTAGAAAACAATGACTTAAAATCAGCATTCCTTACTAGTGCTAATACATTTGAAGAACTACTCTTCCCTGACCACGAAGAACTTGTCATTTGTAAAGAATTCTTCACTAGTCGTGGATATCCAACCATTATGACCGGTAGTGGTCCTACAATGGTGGTATTGCTGGATAAACCAATGGAAGCATTACAACTACAAGAAGAGATCAAAGCAGCAGGCCATGATTGGCTATCGCTCATTACAAAAACATGTACACAGGAGGACTTACCATGACAAAACGGTTACAACCAATACGCTTAGATGCGTATAAACCTCTACGCGAAGTCGTAAGTGAAACATTACGTCAAGCCATTCAAGACGGCGTGTTAAAACCGGGCGAACGCCTTATGGAAATTCCTCTAGCTGAAGAACTCGGTGTGAGCCGTACACCAATTCGCGAAGCCATTCGTAAGCTTGAGCTCGAAGGTTTTGTTGTCATGGTTCCTCGCCGTGGTACATATGTAGCCAATATATCGTTAAAGGATATTACTCAAGTATTCGAAATTCGATCTGCCCTAGAAGAACTCGCAGCAGGCCTTGCTGCCGAACGCATAACCGAAGAGGAAATCGAAACACTAGAACGAATGCTCGTAGAGATTGGCGACCATATGGAGAATAAAAATATGGAGTCCGTTGTAACAGCAGACGTGGAATTCCATGAAGTACTATATCGCGCATCTCGTAACGAACGTTTAGCAGATATCGTACACAACTTGCGGGAGCAAACCTATCGATTCCGTAGCTTCTCTATGAATCAACCGGGCCGACTAAGAAAAACATGGGAAGAACACCGTCAATTGGTAGAGGCCATTGCTTCACATAATGCTACTCAAGCTCGTAAGTTGGCAAGAGTTCACATGGAACATTCCGAACAAACCTTATTACAAGGTATGGAGGAATCACCGGAATTCACTAAAGCTTAAAGAAACATCTTAGTTGCTATACAATAATAAACTATTAATAAAATCCTTCACTCTTGTGAGGGATTTTGTTTTACATAGTCTATAGAAATTGATACAATATCATTAATAATTATAAGAATTCTTTTTATGAGAAAGGAGCGTTTTTATGGAAGCAATGCTCAATGATGCTATTTCTACCATTAATGGCTATTTATGGAGTTATTTCATCATCTTTATCCTCATCGGCGCAGGTCTCTTCTTTACGATGACAACGAATTTTGTACAAATTCGTATGATCAAAGAAATGATTCGCCTCGTAATCAATGGTGCAGGTAGTTCTACAGAAAAAAATCATGTATCCTCATTCCAAGCGTTCTGTGTTAGTACCGCATCTCGTGTAGGTGTTGGTAACATCGCAGGTATTGCGATTGCTGTTGTACTCGGTGGTCCTGGTGCTATTTTCTGGATGTGGGTTATCGCTCTTATTGGTGCTGCTACAGGTTTCATCGAATCTACATTGGCACAAATCTACAAAGAACCTGTTGCTAAAGGTGGCTTTTACGGCGGCCCAGCATACTACATTCGCTATGGTTTAAACAACAAAGCATTATCTGTTTTATTTGCAATTTTGATCAGTATTACATACGGTTGGATTTACAACTCTGTACAAGCTAATACATTGGCTGCATCCCTTCAAGTATTCAACTTTGATGTATCCTACACCGGTGCCGTTGTAGCAATACTTCTTGGCCTCATTATTTTTGGTGGTATTCATCGCGTTGCAAAAGCATCTGAAATTATCGTTCCTATCATGGCTGTACTATATATTGCTACTGCATTATTCGTAGTTATTATGAATATCACTCAATTCCCACATGTAATCTATACTATTATCTCCTCTGCTTTTGAACCAGTAGCAGCAGGTGGTGGCTTATTAGGTGCCACTGTAATGAATGGTATTAAACGTGGTCTATTCTCCAACGAAGCTGGTGAAGGTTCTGTGCCTAATGCAGCGGCTACTGCGGCTGTTAACCATCCTGTTGAACAAGGTCTTGTACAAGCATTTGGTGTATTCCTTGATACTTTCATCATTTGTACAGCTTCAGCATTCATTGTACTCATGGTTGGCGACTATAGCACAACAGGTTTAACTGGTGTTGCTCTAGTACAACATAATCTAGAACAACAACTTGGTTCTTGGGCTCCAACAGCGGTAGCAATCTTTATCGTAATGTTCTCCTTCAGTTCCTTAATTGGTAACTATTATTACGGCGAAATTAATATTAGCCACTTAACAGAGAAGAAATTCTATCTTCATCTGTTCCGTATTGGTGTAATAATCATGACATTCGTAGGCTCTATTGCCTCCCTTGATTTAGTATGGAATTTAGCCGATTTATTCATGGCCTTCTTAGTATTAACTAATATTAGTTCCATCGTACGTATGGGACGTACTGCAGGTCTTGCTCTTGATGACTATATCAAACAACGCAAGGCAGGCATAGAAACACCTGTATTTAACCGTTCTGTTCTTAATCATTCATACGGTATCGTATGGTGGGGTGACGGTCAAACTACAGACTCTTCTGTACCTCCTACTCCAGTGGAAGATACAATGGAAAAATAAAATATATTCTCTTATGAGACCGGTGAAAGTATCTTTCATCGATCTCTTTTTTTGTAAAAGTATCCATTTATACTGTAAAAACTACGATTTACATCTAACTCCAAGAGTGACTATTATCACAGTAAATATCTATATTCTATATACTTTTCAAGCATTAAAAACTATAGAATATATTTATAAAATTATAAAGGGTATTATGTATACAACGTCGAATACTACAGTATGTGTAAAATTAGCAAAATTTAATTTACTCTTATATACAGGAGGTTATTATGAGTGGTTATAATCCTTATGAAAACATGCTAAATACGTTAGATGTAGCAGCAGAAAAACTCGGTTATTCTCGCAGTGAGTACGAAGTATTACGTCATCCTGAACGAGAACTTAAAGTAGCTGTACCACTTCAGTTAGACAATGGTGAAGTTCGCGTATACGAAGGTTACCGTTGCCAACACTCCACATTACGTGGTAGCGCTAAAGGCGGTCTTCGCTTCCATCCTGACTCCGACGAAAACGAAGTTCGTGCATTGGCAGCTTGGATGACTATTAAAAATGCTATCGCTAACATTCCTTATGGCGGTGGTAAAGGCGGTATCAAAGTTGATCCTAAAACTTTAAACCCTCGCGAATTAGAACGCTTGACTCGTAACTTTGTACGTCGTATTGCTCCTATCATTGGCGTAAATACTGACGTGCCTGCACCAGACGTAAATACAAACGCCCAAATCATGAGCTGGATTGCTGATGAATACAGCACATTAAAAGGCGAATGGAGCCCTGGTATCGTTACTGGTAAACCTATTGAAGTAGGCGGATCCTTAGGTCGTAATGAAGCAACTGGTCGCGGCTGTCTCATCGCATTACAAAGCTACCTCGCTAAGAAAAACTTAGACATTAAAAACCTTACTGTAGCAGTTCAAGGCTTCGGTAACGTAGGTTCCGTAGGTGCTCGCCTCATCGCGCAAGCAGGCGCTAAAGTTGTTGCTATCGGCGACGTAAGCGTTAACATCTACAACCCTAACGGTATTGATGTGGAAAAAGCATACGAATATGCTAACTCCCATGGTCGTTCCCTTGAAGGTTACAGCGAACCAGGTATGACTACAATTGGTGCTCAAGAATTATTGGCTCAACCAGTTGATGTATTGTACATGGCAGCTCTTGAAAACCAATTGAACAAAGACAACATGGAAAACATCCAAGCTAAAATCATCTTGGAAGGTGCTAATGGCCCTACTACTAATGATGCAGATAAATACTTCTATGAAAAAGGTATCGACATCATTCCTGACGTTCTTGCAAACGGCGGCGGCGTAGTTGTATCCTACTATGAATGGGTGCAAAACAAAGCTAGCTTCTACTGGACTGAAGAAGAAGTTAATGAACGGTTAACTAAAAATATGCAAAATAGCTTTGAAGCAGTTTGGGAAATGCAACATAAATACAATGTACCACCTCGTCAAGCAGCGTACATGGTTGCCCTTGAACGCCTCGTAGTAGAAACTAAATGGCGCGGCTACAACTGCTAATACTTTCAACCTCCATAACATTTAGCCATAAAAAAGGCGTAAGCTCACATCGAGCTTACGCCTTTTTATTTACCTATGTACTTTTTATTTGAAAGCACCTAATAAAGCAGCCATGCTAGGACGGCTGATCAATGCTTTCACTAAAACAGAGCCAAGCACTGCTGGAATTGTTTGACCTACGATAAGGTTCAATACCAATGGCCAGTATGGAAGGCCAAGCAATGGGCTGAGCCATAACGGTACACATAATGCTGGAACAAAGATAATCGGCAGAATCGCCCACCAAGCGCTAAGGCCAAGCTTACGCATACCTACGATTATACCTGTTGTTAAAATACCAACGCCAAAACCGCCCATCATATCGAGGATACCAAGACCACCGAATAGGAAGTTAGAAATGAGGTTACCAATCCCCATTGGAATTACCAAAAACGGAAAGGCATAAGCAAGTGCATATAATGATGTTGCTATACGAATTTGATACGCTCCGAAAGAAACGCTTTGCGTTAAATATAGTACGACGATGTACAATGCCACAACCATGGCAGAAATAGTCAATTTACGTGTAGTAATCATAACACTCACCTCCTCAAATAAAAAAAGCATGGCAAAACTACCATGCTATAAATGCTTATGAATTTCCGTAGTTTTGTTTAGAGACAGGATGGTTTCAAACTGTCTTATTTAGTTGTCGCCTTTAGGCAGTTCTAATATTAACATATATCTAATATTTTCGCAATCAATTTGGTTGTAGGCGGACTTATATGTAAATCTACTATTAGTGTTAAGCTGGTAAGGACGGGGTGGCAGGAGATACCTTTCCTCATCGCTCCACTGGCTATACGGTCATCGGCCTAGGGCCTCGACCTGCCAAAGTCGCTCTTTGAAAAGGTATCTCCTGCCACTGCGAATTTAGCAAATCAACAAATAATACTAGTATTAAAGGCCGCTTTAACTCAGCATCAATGATAAATAATGGTATATTACTCATCAAAGCGCCTCAACTAGTTAAGCCAGTTGTAAAGTAGCCGCCTAAAAGGCGACTACTAATATAATCTTATCTATTAGTTTATAGCAAAGTAGCCGCCTATGTACTAATATAATCCAGTTTTAGTGGATGTAGAGAAAGTTCTATTATTGTGCTGGGTCTTCAACGCCGTTGGCGCGGAATGCTTCGGCTCTGTCGATACAGGTGCCGCAGTGTCCGCATGGTTTGTCGCCGCCTTCGTAGCAGGACCATGTTAGGTGGTATGGTACGCCGAGTCGTAGGCCTTCTTTTACGACGTCTGCTTTGTTATGGTTGATGAATGGTGCTTCTAAGGAGCATTCTTTACCGGATCCTTCGAAGATAGCATCGCCCATGGATTTATAGAAGTGTTCTGTACAGTCTGGGTATGCGTTACCAGCCGCATCATCGCTATGGGCACCATAGTAGATATAGCCGCAGTCTAGAGATAAGGCTAAGGAAGCCGCCGCAGATAGGAATAGACCATTTCTAAATGGCACATAGGTGCTAACCGTACCTTCTCCTTCTGCCTCTTGTTGTTCCTTGTATGAACCTTGAGGTATTTCCTCTGTGGATTGGGTCAATAAAGAGCAATTGCTGAAGGCAAACAATTTAGTGACATCCATCGTTTTACCTTCAATTCCATAGTAAGCGAGAATAGATGCAGCAGCCTCTAGTTCTTTACTATGTTTTTGACCATATTGAATGGATAACGGCACTACATTGTCTTTGCCAAATCTTTCAATAGCTAGCGCTAAACATGTAGTACTATCTACACCACCGCTGAATAAGACAACAGCCTTTTGTTTTTGAGCCATAAGGTCTCCTTTCACCTATTACAACAGCCCCATCCTAAGATGAGGCTGTAGATTATACTTTCAATATATTATAAATCGATATCTAATTCTACTGGGCAATGATCAGAGCCAAAGATTTGTTGGTGAATTTTAGCTTCTTGAATTTTGTCGTCAAGACGTTTAGAGGTGATGAAATAGTCAATTCTCCATCCTGTATTCCGTTCACGAGCTTTGCCCATGTAAGACCACCAGCTATATTCCTCAATAGCATCTGGATAAAGGTGACGGAATGTATCTGTGAAACCAGCACCTAATAGTTCGGTCATTTTTGCACGCTCTTCATCAGAGAAGCCTGCATTTTTACGGTTTGTCTTAGGATTTTTAAGGTCGATTTCTTGATGTGCTACATTGAGGTCACCACAGAGAATGACTGGTTTTTTCTTATCTAATTCAAGCAAATAGTTGCGGAATGCGTCTTCCCAAGCCATACGGTACTCAAGACGAGCCAATTCACGTTGGCTATTTGGCGTATAGCAGCATACTAAATAGAAATTGTCATATTCAGCAGTAATAACACGGCCCTCTTGATCGTGTTCTTCAATGCCGATACCGTTAGTTACGGACAACGGTTTAATACGCGTGAATACAGCCGTACCACTATAGCCTTTTTTCACAGCACTATTCCAATATTGCTCATAACCTGGCAATTCCAAAGAAATTTGATCAGGTTGCAATTTTGTTTCTTGTAAACAGAAAATATCTGCATCCAGTTCGTTAAAGGATTCCATAAATCCTTTTGTTACAGCCGCACGAAGGCCGTTTACATTCCAAGAAATTAATTTCAATGCTTACTCCTTATTCTAATAGTGCTTTTACATACCAATATAGTTTGTGAAAGCCTCTATTTCAACATTTTCCTTATATTTATTATAATAGCAATTTTAATATGTTATACAGTTTAGCCAAAAAGTTGTACATTACTATTGTTTGTGTTTTTTTGCATGTCTTGCTTCCGCACGAGCTTTTCGAGCATTTTCGTTTGCTTTAAGATCACTTTCACGTTTTTCACGGAAATAATTAGCTATGGAAGATAAAACAAGAATTACCAACACCGTAACATTAAACATGCCAGGGCCCGAAGGTATAGATGTGATAACACAAATAACCAAACGCAACAAGGGTTAGTAGATGTTTTAAAATTTTCATTTGCCCTCCTGTATTATCGTAATGTTTCTACACCAGTCTTAAGTGGGAAACCGTCATAGGTTACCCAATCACTAGAGCTACCAACATATAAAGCAGATTCAAGCCCTACTTCGCTCATAGTTAACATCGCATTACATGCGGTTACACCTGAGCCACAGTAGGTCACTACAGGTCTATTTTGGTAGATTTCATTATAATACTGAGCTTCTAAATCTTTTACAGACTTAGGACCATCTACGGTATAACCACTTTCATAAAAATGATTAACAGCACCAGGAATGTGACCAGTCATGCCATCCATCGTATCTACTTGAGACCCATCGTAACGGAAAGGCGCACGAGCATCGATGATAACATGGTCACCACTTTCACTAGCCTTGAGTACCTCATCACGACTCATAACCATATGCGTTTGCAATTCATAGTTGAAAACAGACGGTTCTGCAGGTAACGGAGTTGGTTCTTTAGTTAGAACATGACCTTCCTTAACCCAACGTTCAACACCACCAGACAATACGCGTACATCCGTTAAGCCCATGTAACGCAACGTCCACCATAAACGTCCCGCCAAGAAAAGCCAAGAGTCATACACAACAACCTTGGAATTGCGAGTGATGCCATAAGACTCGAATGTATGAGCCAAACGCTCCATATCTGGCAATGGATGACGACCGCCATGCTCGCCCAAAGGACCTGTTAAATCCTTATTTAAATCCACCGCGTAAGAACCTTTAATATGGCCTTTTTTATAATCTTGATAGCCTCGAGCATCTAAGATGATAACCTCATCGAGACAAGCTAATAATTCTTTAGGAGTGATGAAATTTGACATAGGTACTCCTTTCATATAATTATATCGAAAAATACAAATCTGATAATATTATTATATAACGATATGAAAGTATGGACAATGAATATGAAAATATAATTTAAACAATACGCCAATATGTTCTAATAGCTCTTTCACATTACAAATATCCTATCCATACAAATAAAAGGTACACCTATATAGTATTATAGGCGTACCTTTATATTGTATGCTAATGTATTTCATTTATAAAAGGAAAGAATTTCCACAACGTAAACATACATATGTATGCTCCCAATCGCGACGTAATCCTGGATATGTATCTCTATTCCATACATATCGTTGATATGTTTTGTATATTAACAACGCATATACACCAAAATAAATAATTAGTGAAGCCTCATGTTTACTTAGACCGGAAATCCAAAGCAATAATACGAGACCAAATTGAATCGCAATCCACCACTTTAAAATAAATGTAGCGATTGATTTTTTCATCGGAGGTTTTGCCATCATAGAAAGTGCTGTTTGTTGAGTACCTACAGTATTGCCAATACCAACACCTACTCGACCACCCGCACCAATACCTACACCTGTAGTTACACCATTTACATTAGAAAAGCCACCAGCATAAGCAATATTATAACTTTGAATATTTTCCGACTGACAATATGGACACACGTATGCATTCTCGCTCATAAATCTCTCTCCTATTATATTTCAACATATTATAATAGTTTATATCCTACTTAGAATTAATGAGAAAGTAATGAGAATTACAATATTTTTAAGGCTAAAAAAGCCTCTATCAAGGATAGAGACTCTTCGTAATTAAAAGATAACTTTATAATATTGTTTAAATGCCTTTACTGAGATAATATACGCACTTGAAGTAGCATCAATCTTTTGAAGCTCATCACATAATAAAACTAGAGTTTATACTAATACTAACACTAATAATTATAAACGTTTAGAGATCGCATCTACTGCATCAATATCAGCAGGTAACCAATCTACTGAGTATAAATTCTCTTTTGAAAGCCATTTAGCCGCTTCATGTTCTAATAGAGTAATATCAGAATCATTTACTAAAGAACATAAATAACAATACATTGTTAAATCAAACTTCTCATACCCTGTATATTCAATAGTAATAATATGTTCCAGAACGGTAATCTCCGCTTCTAGTTCTTCATGTATTTCTCTTTTAAGTGCTACCTCGTGAGCTTCGCCAGGCTCAACCTTACCACCTGGAAACTCCCAACCATCTTTTAGATCACCATAACCACGTTGAGTAGCTAATATAGTATTATCTTTTTTGATAATTGCTGCTACAACTTCAATATGTTTTCGTTCTTCACTCATATATCCTTACCCATTAATAATATAATCATAAATATCATCCCGTACGGGCTCTTCAAGTTGATACTCTAGCTCTACTGCCATAGTACCATTTGCCATAAAGATTTCTTTAGCTCGTTCTCGTCCTGTAGAATGAATAGGACCCAAATAGTAAAACTCTTTAGACTCTTCATCATCCTTATTCTTTCTCATAAACAAGTGCATAGAAACCCCTAAGGCATCAGCGTTAAATGCAGTCTGCACATCATCAGAAGAAAATGATCGTTTATTTTTAGAAATAGCTTTCAATAATCCTGGATTTTCAAATCTATCTTCATACTTAATAGTATCTTGAATATCATCTGCTTTATGATAATTGATGAATACAGGATACGTCTTTGTTTCCTTATGGAATTTATATCCCCCAATATTCAATGGCACTTCATTTTGAGGCCATTCTAATAATTGGCACACTTGTTCATAGGTATACTTTTCATATAAAGCAAAAGGAGTATTCGGATAAATCTTACCTTTATATTTATCATCAAACTGTTTCAAACCATAGGCAACAAGTTCTTGCACTTGCTCTTTAAAATTACTATTTTCTAATGCAGCTTTAAATACTTGAGATATTTCATAACGACCATTAGATAATTCAATAAATACACTATCTTCAAATGTCTTTTGTGCCGCTTTCACACCGAATTGATTTATCATAACATTAATGAGATTAATTCGCCCATGCTCAGATAATTCTACATTATATGTATTTAAAAGCTCATTAGATACATATGTAATAACATCCTGTTTTCCTTCTAATAATGCTTGTAATACTAATAGCTCTCGTACACGTATTCCTGTTGTTAGTTTTTGAGATATAAAATGTAACATCCGTTCCTGAGCAGGTGTGAATGATACATCATAATCCTTATCTTTAATCTTTATCAAGAAATTATGATAGGACTTAAATTTATAAAAAATTCGACTTACATCAATAGAACCATGTTCTGCAAAATCAGAAATTCTAGGAATACGACCTAATTTAAAGCGCAAATTAAAATAGGCTTCTTTTATTAATTTCATATCAGAAAACTTTGCCGTATCAATAGATTCGTAAATACGTTGTTTCGCAATTTTATCAAAATGTACTGTTGAGCTACCAGGGATAATACGATTACCTGCTTGTACATATCGACGCAATGTATCTTTGTTATAACTTCTATCACCAGATAGTGCCAAGGGAATCATAAAGTTATTTGTATAGTTCCCAATAAAATCAAGGATAACTACATATTCCTTATCTTCAAACTTACGAAGTCCACGTCCTAATTGTTGAATAAAAATTATTGGGCTTTCAGTTTGACGTAACATAATAACTTGATTGATTTCAGGTATATCAACGCCTTCATTAAATATATCCACAGTAAATATATAATCTAACTGCTCATCAAGTCTACCTTGATACTCCCCGGTCCCTGTTAATCGAGCAATCGTTTTCTCTCTACTTTCTTGGCTATCCTCACCCGTCAAGCTTACCGTGCGATAAATCCCTCGCTCATTAAAAGCGTCAGATAAAGCCTTTGCTTCAACGCGATTACTGCAGAATACCAGGCCTTTTACTCGACTACCACTATGTCCAAAGTAGCGAATCTTTTCAATAATTTTATCTACACGCTCCTTTGTTGATAAATTAGAAAAAGTAACCTCCATATCAGTAATCGGTTCGTCTGTATCAACCCATAAGTCACTAATACCAAAATAGTGGAATGGACACAATAAATCTTCCTCTAGAGCCTGTTGTAATCGAATTTCATAAATAATATTATGATCAAAGAGCTCATATAAATCATAACCATCAGTTCGCTCCGGACTTGCAGTCATACCTAATAGAAACTGTGGTTTAAAATAGTCGATAATACGTTGATAACTTTCAGAGCCTGCACGATGTACTTCGTCAATAATAATACAATCAAAAGTTTTTGGATCGTATTGTTTCATTACATCATAACGCCCCATCATTTGCATTGTAGAAAATACATGGGTAGCATCATATTTTTTAACATTACCAGATACTAACCCAAACGTTATAGATGGATCATTATAAACCCGTTCAAAACTTGCCATTGCTTGTTTTGCTATTTGTTCGCGGTGCACTAAAAATAGAATTCTTTTCGGATTCATTTCACGCATCGAAAAGGCTGCTGCATAAGTTTTTCCTGTCCCCGTAGCAGAAATTAAAAGCCCTCGTTTAGCCTGATTAGCTCTTAGCTCATTAAAGTTGGCAATAAACTGTTGTTGCATTATATTAGGTTCTAAAGCAGGTAAATCAACTTGCTTAAACTGTTCCGCTACAGACCTTTGAGAAGAACGCTCTGGACGAACCCATCTAGGCTTATACCAAGGAATAAACTCTTCATAAGGAATGGCAAATTCTGAATGCCAATACAGCTCAAATTCCTCATTAATCTCTCGAGCATAAGTATCGCTACCATGTACTTCAGAGCGAGTATTCCACTCTCTATTGCTCTTTAATGCATTAATAGTTAAATTAGAACTACCTATTATAATTTGATAGGATTCCTCTTTCCTAAAAATATATCCCTTTGTATGAAAACCATGGCCACTACCTTTAGTAGTACAATATACCTTCAAATCAATATTCTTTAGATTACCTAAATCTTCTAAAACTTGTGGACTATTAAAACCAAGATAATCTGTTGTTAATATGCGACCATGTACACCTCGATTTTCTAACTCTTTAAGTATTGGCTTTAATGTTAGTAATCCTTCTGGTGTTATAAATGCTACAGATATTAAAAACTCATCACAATTACGCAAACCATCTTCTATAGCAGATAGCACATTGCGCCCTTCCCCATTTGCTATGAGTTCTGAAGATGTAGCAAAGTTGAGTAAACGATTCGATTCTGACATAAAAAACTCCCCATATAATGAATACTATACTTGCTATTATACCAGCCGCAGCTGCAGCGTCTAGAGAAATATATTTTTATGCAGAATAGCTTATTTATGTAAAAGCCTTTTAAGGTTATCCCTCTACAAATCACTAATTACAAATATTAATATATGTTCACATCGAATAATTTCATCTATTCCTTATGATTCTCCACTCTATACGTCTTTTTTGGGACGTAAGTTTATGATATAATATAACTAATTACTCTTAGGGGCGTAGTCCGCCCAAACGGATCCAAAAAGAGTTAGTGTATTTTCAAGGAGCGTGCGCAGTTGAAAAAGGGGTACATCAAGTTAATAGCAGCCGTTATACTTGGCATCGCTATTATCGGTGGTGGGATCTACGGGGTGTATACACTCTTGTCATCCAATACAACGACAATTTTATATCGATCAACCGTTGACGACAAGATCAACGCTATCCGACCTTATATCGTCGCATTAGACTCATATAACGCGTACAGTGTAGCCTATGCAAATCAATTACAACCAACTCTTGAAGAGTTACGTAATGGGTCCCATAACACGACGATTACATTACCTAAATACAAAGATCTTAAAACAGCATTAGAGGCTGCAAAGCAAGATAGCCCTACTCCATACGAAGATGTAAACCAATCAACTAATGATGTATTAGCAGTGCTAGATCAATTGATTCCTGTTGCGGATCAATTGCAAGCCTACTATGTAGAACGTCGTTTTGAAAAAGATAATTTCAAAGGTAGCGATGAGTTAGCGGCACAGTATGTACCTCTAGCTGAACAATTCTACGCTACATACAATGCTTTAGATTTAGCCTTAGATAATCGTAATAATGAGCTCTATACAGAACGCATGACTGAATATCAAGGTGAAAAACGTGAAAATGCAGTTAACTTCATCGAGTTAAACCTCATGACTGCCCAAACAATCGATCTTATCGATCCAGATGGAAATACGGATACCCAAAAGGTTGAAGCAAACTTGCAACAAATCACGCAACGCATCAACAAATTACAACCTGGTACAACATCAGAAACACAAAATGCAGTTCGCGAGTATCAAGACTCTGTAAAAGAGTTTGTCGCAGAGGCTCGCAACTATATCATCATCAATTCTTCCTACGGCGAAGCATATACACAACTATTTATTAAATATAACAAAATGGTTGGCAAAGCAAATGTCGTAAATATGGCAGAACTTGATGCAACAGAGCAAAAGAAAAAATAACTAACTACAAAAAGAGGACTAGCCGTGGCTAGTCCTCTTTTGCTATGTCGACAACTACGTTAAATTATATTAACAAGTTTCATTACTATAGGTTTATATAATAAAATTATTTCCGTTTTAGGTCTTTCGTAATGATATAGTATTCAGATGGAGATATCTTAATACCATCGATATTGTTATTCCCTACAATATTAATCTTAGGATATCCAAGGAAGAGTGCTATCGAATCATCTAGCATCAATTGTTGTGCATTGATCAACGCATTACGACGCACTAATGGATCGTTGGCACTTTCACCAAGAGCTAACAATTCATCGAAACGTGGATTGGAGAATCCAGAACCATTTGCCTCAGCACCGGTCCCCCAGTATTGTTTTAAGAACCATACAGGTTCGCCAGTATTAGCAGTAACCACACTAGAGATGAGCATATCGTAATCACCAGATTGCGCCAATGTATCAATCACAGCATAGTCTATGATTTTAATTTGTAAATCTACACCGATTTTTTTGTAGTCCGCTTGTAATGCCTCTGCATATAATGGCAATTCTGGGCGAGATGTATAGGCATAGAAATCAAGCACTAGGTTTTCACCATCTTTATCTACAATACCATCACCATTTGTATCAATATAACCTTCACGTTTAAGTAATTCTTTAGCACGTTCAACATTATATTTATTAGGGTCCCGCAATTGATTGAATCCATAATCAATGGACGGTGGCAATGGAGCCTTACCGGCAATAAAGGTATCCTTCATAAGGTTCTTTGCATAGGACTCACGATTCGCTCCGGCAATGAGGGCCGCTCGAAGATTAGCATTCTTAAGCTTGCCTTTTTGGCTCATCCGAACGAATACATCACGTAAAGATGATTCTTCATAAATAGTAAATTTCTTATCGTTTTGGAAGATACCATATTCGCCAGGTCCAATGCTAACGGCCATATCTACATCACCCGCTTGCAATGCCATAGCTCGTGTATTGGCATCGTTAATAGATGGAATTTCAACCTTAGCAAAGCCTGGCTTGCCATCCCAGTAGTTATCATTCCGTGCTAGCTCAGCACGCTCTTTTGTAAATGATGTCACTACATAAGGACCAGTACCAATAGGACCTTCCTTCGCAATATCACGACCATTTGCCTCAGCAGTTACATCCATAACAAGGAACAATGGATCCCCCAACAAGTTTGGCAAATTATAATAAGGCTTATCGGTCTTAATTGTGAGCTCTTGACCATTAGCCGTCATTTCAGTGTAATTAAAGAATGTTTTTGCCCGTTTACTCTTCGCAAAGGTTCGTTCCAAAGACGCCTTTACGGCCTCAGCAGTAAGAGCATTACCGTTAGAGAACTTAACCTTATCGTTGATGGTGAAAGTCCAAGTCAGCTTATCATCACTTTGCTTCCAAGAGGATGCTAACCAGGGTTTAGCATTCATGTGATCATCAAATTTTATTAGAGTTTCCCCTACACCATATCGTACAACAGCCCAGCATCATAGCAATCAGTAACGCCTTACGTAATCCTTTCATTCACACACCTAACCTTTCTCTATATGTATATGTATATGTATATCATTTCATATGAGCATATTTTAATTATACCCATAGGGGTATATTGCTTAGTCAACTATACTATATATTAAGTATTAACACAATCATTTTTGAGAAAATTTTCGATATATTTATATATGTGAGCAAATCTGTATAGATACGTAACATACAAAAATAGCAGTTAGCGCTAAAGCTAACTGCTATTATATATGTACCTACTGTATTTTACCCATATTAGTAGGGCAAATCCTCTGGTTGAATACACTAGGCGATTGCTACAATGAGAGGTCTGATAAGTTGTATTAAAGTCCTATGCTTCTACAGCCGCTTCTTCTAAAGTAAGTGGCTTATGATCTTTGCCAATTTCAAAGATAGAGCTCAATAGAACCTTTGTATAAGGATGTTTTGCATCTGCTATATGGAATGCATCTAGCTCTTCAACGACAGCACCTTTATGCATAACAACTACCTTATGACACATCGTGCGAATGAACGCAATGTCATGAGCAATGAATAGGTATGTTAAGTTTTTCTTTTTTTGTAAACGCGCTAGTAAATAGGCGATGGAGTCTTGTACAGACACGTCTAGAGCACTAGTTGCCTCATCTAGAACAAGAATTTCTGGTTCAAGTACAATGGCACGAGCAATAGCTACACGTTGACGTTGACCACCAGACATTTCATGAGGATAACGATGCATGAACTCTCGAGGTAGGTCTACCATTTCAAGATAGTCACCTGCGATTTGTTCTTCTTTTCCTTTTTCAAGAAGCCCAAAATTGTATAACGGTTCAAGGATAATATCCTTTACCTTCATACGCGGATTGAAGGCTGCAGATGGATCTTGGAATACCATTTGAATTTTCTTGCGGTATTCTCTCGTTTGCTCAGAGTTCATATGTTGAATCTCTACACCATCTACATAAATCTCGCCTTCTGTGATAGGCAGCATCTTCATAATCATACGAACCAAAGTCGTTTTACCAGAGCCAGATTCCCCTACAATCCCAAGGGACTCGCCTTTTTCTAAGGTGATATTAATACTCTTACACGCTTCGAGCTCACCACCAGTAGGAAGTGGGAATCGTTTACATACATTTTTTAATTCTACAGCGTAGTTAGTCAATGTAACGACCTCCTTCCAATGTTGGTACAGCATCTTTTAATTGCTTCGTATATTCATTAGATGGGTTTTCCAAAATGTCTTGCGGTGTACCCGCATCAACAACACGACCCTTTTTCATAACAATGATATAGTCGGACATATAGGCCGCTACACCAAGGTTATGCGTAACCATTACGATAGCAGAATTATGCTCTTTAGCAAGTTCTAGCATTTGCATAACAACTTGTGATTGTGTTGTTACATCTAAAGCAGATGTAGGTTCATCACCAATTAATAACGCAGGATCCAGCGCTAATGCCATAGCAATGCCCACACGTTGGCGTTGACCGCCGGATAACTCATGTGGATAACGGCGCAATATATCTGCCCCATTAGGGAGAGAAACAGATTCTAATAACTCAATTGCTCGTCGATCACATTCATCATTGGTAATTTCTATATGAGATTTAAATAATTCTCTAAACTGTTTACCAATGCGAACTATTGGGTCTAAAGCACTACCACTATCTTGGAAAATCATGGCCATATCTTTACCACGTATAGCTCTCCATTCAGACTTAGATAGGGTGCGAAGGTCTTGACCATTAAAGAGCATTGTACCATCTGTGACCTCACCACCTACAGGCAATAAACCCATAAGGGCCCGGATCACGGTAGTTTTACCGGATCCAGATTCCCCTACAATGGTCAATACCTTACCGCGTTCCAAGGTAAAGTTTACATCCATAACAGCAGGCACACCTTGGTACGCGATGCTAAGGTTCTCTACAGTTAGTATGTTTTCTGCCATTATAGCTCCTTATTATTTTGTAATTTTATTAGTAATCCAGTAGTAGTCACTTGGGTACATGACAGCACCTTTCAAGTAAGAACCAGTAACGATATTAGTTTTAGGGTAACCTAAGAACAATGCAGCGCCATCATTCATCAATAATTGTTGAATTTGAATTGCATAGTCACGACGTTTTGCAGGATCAAATTCAGTTTCAGCAGCATCTAATAATTGGTCAACTTGTGGATTGGAGTAACCAGAACCGTTTTGAGGGTTGGAACCATCCACATTAGTATGCCAGTAGTTAGCTAAGAACCAGATTGGATCGCCTGTATTAGCAGTTACGATGTTGGAGATAAGCATATCATAGTCGCCATCTTGACCCATTTTATCGATCAAGTTATAGTCAACTGTTTTGATTTTCATGTCGATACCCACTTTTTTAAGGTCTGCTTGAACAGCTTCTGCATAAAGTGGTAATTCTGCACGAGAGTTATATACTACGAAGTCAAATGTCAATGGTTTGCCATCTTTATCAAGGATGCCGTCCCCATCAGTATCTTTCCAACCATCTTCTGCTAATAATTGTTTAGAACGTTCAGGGTTATACGCATTAGGATCTTTCAAATCTTTGAAGCCATAGTCCATGGATGGTGGAATTGGTGCGGAACCAGGAATGAATGTACCTTTTAACAATACATCAGCATAGTTTTTACGGTCTGTTGCGGAAATAACTGCAGCACGTACTTTGTCATCACCAAGAACACCTTTTTGGTTAATACGAGCCAATACTACGCGAAGAGATGCGATTTCATCAACCTTGAACTTATCGTTATTTTGGAATAAACCAATTTCACCAGCACCGATGTTAACAGCCATATCTACGTCGCCAGATTGTAAGCTCATAGCGCGAGTATTAGGGTCATCGATGGAAGGAATTTCTACAGTTTTAAATGGTACTGTACCATCCCAATAGTTTTCGTTAGCAGCCATCTCAGCACGTTCTTTTGTGAAAGATTTAACTACGTATGGACCTGTACCAATAGGACCTTCCTTGGCAAAGTTACGGCCATCTTTTTCAGATTGTACATCAACGATTAGGAACAACGGATCCGCTAAAAGGCCAGGCATATTAGGATATTCTTTTGTTGTATGAATTACCAATTGTTGACCATTAGCTTCCATAGAGTCATATTCGAAGAATGTTTTTGCACGATTGGATTTTTCAAAAGCCCGTTCGATAGATGCTTTAACTGCTGCAGCATCAACTTTTTTACCATTAGAGAATTTCACCTTATCATTGATTGTGAAAGTCCACGTTTTATGGTCTGGGGATACTTCCCATTTAGATGCAATCCATGGTTGAGGTTTCATTTGTTCGTCAAACTTAGCCAATGTTTCGCCTACACCATAGCGCATAACAACCCATGCGAAGAAGTTTTCTGTAGGTTCTAATGTGGATGCGAAGTTAGTTACACCAACTTTTAAAACATCCTTATTAGCAGCACCATTATTATCAGAGCCGCAACCAGCGATGAAGGAACCCATCATTACAATGCTAAGACCTGCTAAGAGGGCTTTTTTCCAAGATTTTTTCATGTAAAATCTCCTTGTACCATTACATATAAACATAAAACATACACATCATGACCACTACAATCTACAATAGTCATAATGGAAAAACCTTATCACCGCCTATTTATATAACAACTTTCACAACACAACCTATAAATAAGCATCACACGTAACTAACCTTGGTTCTTAGGATCCACTACGTCCCGTAAGGAATCAGACCAAAGGTTAAAGATAGCAACTACGATAAGGATGGACATACCAGGGAAGGCCATCAGCCATGGACTGGTTTGTAAATATTGACGACCTTCGTTAAGCATAAGGCCCCATTCTGGTGTTGGCGGTTGAGCACCAAATCCAAGGAAGGAAAGACCTGCTACTTCAATCATGATAGCCCCAATATCAAGTGCCCCTGTTGTAACAACAAGAGGAAGGATATTGGGAATGATATGACGTCTTAGAATAGTCGTTGTAGAGGCCCCCATCATGACAGCCGCCGTTACATACTCTTCACCGCGAACTTTCAACGTCATAGACCGTACAAGACGAGCATATTTTGCCCAACCAACTACAGATAGCGCTATAATCGTATTCACAATGCTACCACCCAAAATACCAGCAATAGCAATGGCTAATACTACGCCCGGGAAGGATAGCATAATGTCCGCAAGACGCATGAGGACCATTTCGATTTTCCCGCCGAAATAACCGGCAACGGCACCGATAATAGTACCAATGCTTACCATGATAACAACGATACTGACACCCATAAACAAGGATAACTGTGTACCATAAATGATGCGAGACAATACATCACGACCAAGCTTATCTGTACCAAACCAATGTTGACTACTTGGCGCTTGTAATGCTTGACTCAGATTTGAGCTAAAAGCATCACCCGGAGCAAGCCATGGTGCAAATATAGCTATGAGAACTACCACAATCATCAAGGTGCTATAGAAAGAGAACAATTTATGTTTTTGAATAAATTCTGCCATTATGCTCTCTCCCTTTTCAATCTAGGGTCTAATAGGATATATGACGCATCAACTAATGCATTGATGCACATATAGGCTAAAGCAACCCACAATACAAAGCCTTCGATCAATGGATAGTCGCGCATGGTAATGGCATATACTGCCATATTCCCAAGGCCAGGCCAGGAGAATACCATTTCAATAACTGCAACACCGCCTAATAACCAACCGATAACAACGCCCAGTATAGTGATAAGTGGTAATACTGCATTAGGCAAAATATGACCGAATAAAATTTTCAGCTCACTCACACCACGAGCACGTGCGCCGATAACATAATCCTTTTGCATTTCTTCAAGAATAACGAGACGAACTTGGCGCATGTACTTGGACCCGACTACAACAGCTAATGTAACGGCTGGTAGAATTACACCGATAGGAGTTACACGAGAAGATGCAATAGGAACAAGTCCTAATTTAAGGCCAAAGATATAAATCAGTACAAGGCCTAACCAGAATGATGGCATAGACACGCCTACAAAGGAAGCAACGCGCAACAGATAGTCGATCCATTTGTTTCGATTTAAGGCGCTTATAATCCCTGCCGGCAATGCATAGAGCAATGTAAATACTAATGATGTACCTGCTAGCATAACTGTCCCTGGCAAAGCCTCCAACATACGATCTACAACAGGCTTTTTAGCAGAGTAACTCATCCCTAAGTCACCGTGTGCAGCATTCACAACCCAGTTTGCATATTGCACTAAGAACGGTTTATCTAACCCAAGCTGAGCTCGAGTTTCATCGATAAGCTCCTGAGACACGATAGTATCTGCCGTTTCTAGTAACATCGTAACTGGATCGCCTGGTGCTAAATAAGTGAGACAAAATGTTAAAAAAGTAATGCCAAACAGTGTAACAATGAATTGACCTAACTGTTTAGCAAAGCGTTTGCCCATAGGCGCCTCCTCCTATACTCTCTAAATACTACAATAATCTAAATGAACAACTAATATGCTTATCTCTCCCGATATAGCAGAGGTGCATATAGGAAAACGACAAAAAAGGTTAGTCCACCTGACTAACCTAAATTAAGTATAGTATGTACAATACCATACATTTAGAGCAGGCTTTCTGACTCATGATTCATCGCAACATTTCGGCCTTCCCAGTTTCCCAGTGACCCTATAATGAAACCTTGCTCCTCATTACAGCTATTTGCATAGTATGGGATTTACACCCATTTTCCTCTTTTACGCTCGGTGAATACCGACACTCACTAGTTCATTCATTTTTATCGATTATAAATATACTATATTAATATCCTATTTACAATACGCATACCCCTTAGGGGTATGCGTATATCGTAGATTTTAAATGTAATTTTTATACTAATAAAAATTATCGATTACTGAACAAGTCTCTATTTATGTATAAACCCATAAAAATCACTTTATATATATGATTTTTTCCGTATTAACTGTATCCAACTGTATATATATTAATTATTATTATAATGGTAATTTTCTCATGAATTTTTTTTATACATACCGAAAAAACTCTTAATCACTTTAGCAACTATCAATTATTTATAATTAATAAAACCTTAATTAATAAGTCTGATTAATATACCAAAAAGAGGCTGTTATCTAGTAACAGCCTCTTATAAGACGAGAGTTATTTAATTAATCGATACTTTGTTGTAAGCGGTGTGCTCTGCGTGTATCCCACGCTTTACGCAAAACATAGATCACGAAACCGATGCTTACCGCTACTGCACTACCTACCATAGCATCAAAGCCACAGGCGTAGATTGCATATAAACAGTAGATAACGCCTGCGCCGAACACGTAGTTGGAACGTTTAATGCGGCTTTCAGCTACACCAGCCATACGCATCATTGTAGGTACTGCCAAGATGCACAATACATACGGTACTACGTTAGTTACAACCGCTAAGTTTACTAAGATTTCAAATTGCTCACGCAAGGAGTCGCTTGCAGTGAACAATGTAAGTAATGTTTCAACAGCGAGTAAAATGAATACGCCACGAACAGGAGCGTCTTTGCTATTTACACGAGCGAATACTTTAGGGAAGTAACCGTGTTCCGCTGCGCTTTTGAATACGCGAGACAATGTGAATTGCCAGCAAAGTAAAGCACCAAAGCAAGAAATAACCATAGCAGCCATAACGATGTTTGCAATTGTATCATTGAACATGTATACGAATGTCAAACCGAATGGTGCGTTAGAATTTAATAAGTCAACGTTAGGAACGATACCGGCCATAACGTTTGTGGACAAGATGTAAATCACCGCCACTGCTAATGTACCTGCCACAGTTGCAATAGGTACGTTTTTCTTTGGATTCTCAACAGCATCAGCATTAGCCGCTGCGGACTCAAACCCTAGGAAGCCCCACAAAGTGAGGGAAATGGATTGTTTTACTGCATCGTAAAACGGAAGATCATTTGGGTTCCATGCCGCCCAATAAATAGACGGATCAAACCAATACCAGCCGATTGTACCGATTAAAAGAACCGGAACAATAGAGCCCCAAATAGTCATGTTGCTGAGTCGACCTGTGAAGCGATTACCACGGAAGTTCAAAATCGCTGCAAACCACAAAAGCACAATTGTTACTTGGCTTGTTTGTGTTGCATTAAGGTCAACACCAAAGAAAGCTGCGCCATAACCTACGGCAGAAACCGCGATGGCGATATTAGCAATGATGAGAGATATGCTGTAAGCATAGCTCGCCATAAAATGTCCAGTTTTACCGAAGCGGTGTTCTGCATAACCGCCCATGCCCCCTTTATTTTGGGAGAACATACCCGCTTGAGCAAAAATATACGCTAGTAAAAGCGCACCCACAGCTGTTACGAGCCAAGATAAAACTGAAATAGTACCAACTTGAGCCAAATTAGTTGGTAACATAATGATCCCAGCTCCTAGCATATTGGCTGCTACCATTGTGGTTAGCTGGAATACAGACATTTTTTTAGCGGTGGTTTTCATGTATCAATCCCCTTTCAAAAGGTGAATTTTTTCTCGTCCATAATTCACTTAAATATAATATACCGCTAAGTAAATTCAGTTCGTGCTGTGATGGGCTTGAATGTGAATTTACCGTTGTTATTCTTATTACGAATTAAATAATAACACCTATGAACCCAAAATGAAAGTACTTTATTGGCGGACAAGCATTATTACACGAATTGAATAAATTATAGTTAATTTATCATCTAAAACGAACAGAACTCATTTTAACAATGACAGGGTATATTTTTACCCCATTTTATTCTGTGTATATATGTGATTTTTACTATCTATCATGGTTATAGTGTCGTAGTACAAGACTATTGTTTTCTAGCAGTCCACTGTATACGTACATAAATTTACACCATTTTAATAGTAATTTATCAATTAGAATAACTCTTTTCTAGAAATTATCTATCATTCAAATAAAAAAATCGATATACACATAAGCTTAAAGGTTAATATAAAGCGCTTTAACATAAGACTTATATGTATATCGATCTTAAATTTTCAATGTCACAAGTAATGATTACTCTGAATGTTACTCTCGTACAGTATGTGACACTAAATCAAAACATTAGGCTTACTAAAGCAGTTATGCTTGCACAGATTCAACAATTGCTTTCCACTGAGCAATTTGTTTTTCTTCTCCGGCGATAACAGCTTTACCATTGTTACGTTGTCTTTCCACACATTCTGGAGCAGTACCAGAATAGTTGTTACGACCAGCTATGCAAGCTTCGATGGAAATGGCATCAAGGATATCTGCATCAAAATGGTCGGATATAGCTTTAAAATCCTCAACAGATAAATCAAGCAATACGCAACCTTTTTCAATGCAATGATGTACAGCATTACCTACGATTTCATGAGCTTCACGGAATGGAACGCCTTTTTTCGCAAGGTAATCGGCCATATCTGTAGCATTAGAGAAGTCATCATCAAGGACAGCTTTCATATGCGCCCCATTGACCTTCATACCACGGACCATCGCCGCATTAATGGACAATGCAAAGTGTACTGTATCGATAGCATCAAAAATACCCTCTTTATCCTCTTGCATATCTTTATTATATGTAAGTGGTAAGCCTTTTAATGTAGTTAATAAACCTAACAAGTGGCCATAGGTACGACCTGTTTTACCACGAACAAGTTCACATACGTCAGGATTTTTCTTTTGTGGCATAATGCTAGAGCCTGTGCAATGAGCATCATCGAGTTCAATAAAATTAAACTCATTGGTAGACCACAAAATCAATTCTTCGCTAAGACGGCTCAAGTGCATCATCACAAGAGATGCAAAGGACAAGAATTCAACTACATAGTCACGGTCGGATACGGCATCCATACTATTTTCGTAAATACGGGAGAAACCGAGTAGCTTTTGCGTATAGGTTTGATCAATACCGTATGTAGAACCTGCTAAGGCCCCTGCCCCAAGTGGCATGATGTCTGCGTGTTTGAAGACCATCAACAAACGGTCAAAGTCGCGTTCTAGCATAGAGAAGTATGCCATCATATGATGCCCAAATAATACAGGTTGTGCCCGTTGTAAATGCGTATAGCCGGGCATGATAACATCGCTGTATTTTTCAGCCGTTTCGATGAGGGCTTTTTGCATATCTACGATGAGCTCGCCCATTTCTACTACGGCTTTACGCACGTACATATGTAAATCTACTGCACATTGGTCATTACGGCTACGACCTGTATGTAAACGACCACCTGCTTCGCCGATATCATCGGTTAAGCGCTTTTCAATATTCATATGAATATCTTCAAGAGCTACGGAGAATGGGAACTCCCCTTTATCGATTTGGCCTTTAATCTTTGTTAAGCCCTCAACAATAGCGTCCCGATCTGCGTCGGAGATAATATTTTGTTTTGCCAGCATTGTAGCATGTGCTTTACTGCCTGCAATATCTTCGGCGTACATCCGCGCATCAAAAGCGATAGAGGATGTAAAATCCTCTACCGCTTTATCAGTGCCTTTTGTGAAACGCCCGCCCCACAATTTAGCCATTATTTACCTGCCTTTTCTTTCATCAATGCATTAATTTTAAGAGGTAAACCGAACAAGTTGATGAAACCAGCCGCATCAGCTTGGTTGTATACATCATCTTCTTCGAATGTTACGAAATCTTCGCTGTACAAGGAGTATGGAGATGTTGCACCAGCAGAGATAATGTTGCCTTTGTACAATTTAAGTTTTACTTCACCAGTTACAGTTTTTTGAGTTTTATCAACGAATGCTTGCAAAGCGCTCATCAATGGTGCGAACCACATGCCATCGTATACGAGTTCAGCGTATTTGTTAGCAATAAGTTCTTTGTAGTGGTATGTAGCTCTGTCGAGGCAAAGGTATTCAAGTTCTCTGTGAGCATACATAATGATGGATCCACCTGGGTTTTCATAAACGCCACGGGATTTCATGCCTACTAATCTATTTTCAACGATATCTACAACGCCTACACCATAGTGTGCACCGATTTCGTTGAGTTTTTCTAACAATTGTAAAGGAGTACCTTCTTGACCATCTACTGCTACAGGTACGCCATCTTTGAAGGATACAGTTACATAACCAGCTTCATCTGGAGCTTGTTCAGGAGTATGTGTTACCAAGTACACATCATCTTTAGGAGCATTTGCTGGATTTTCGAGATCGCCGCCTTCATGGGACAAATGCCATACGTTTTGGTCCATGGAATATGGATGGGATTTCGTAGCTACAACTGGAATATCATGTTTAGCTGCATATTCCATGCAGTCTGTTCTGGATTTCAAATCCCATTCTCTCCAAGGAGCGATGATTTTCATATTAGGAGCCAATGCTTTGATAGCAAGTTCGAAACGAACTTGGTCATTACCTTTACCAGTCGCACCGTGAGCGATAGCATCAGCGCCTTCTTTTTTAGCAATATCTACAAGGATTTTACCGATTAAAGGTCTAGCGAAGGATGTACCTAATAAATATTTGCCTTCATAAACTGCACCAGCTTTTACTGTTGGCCATACATAATCTTTTACGAACTCTTCTTTAGCATCAACAATGTACGCTTTAGAAGCACCAGATTTGATTGCCTTTTTCTCAACTGCATCATAATCCTCAGGTTGGCCCAAGTCTACGCATACGGCGATAACTTCAGCGCCATAATTTTCTTTTAACCAAGGAATGATAACAGATGTGTCTAAACCACCAGAATATGCGAGTACTACTTTATTTGCTTTACCCATGATAACACCTCATAAAAACTTACTATGTATTTAAACTCATATAATCAATATTATATCAGATAATTGTGAAAGCACCGTGGCATCTAGCTCAACGGTCATTCCCTCTTTCTGACAAAAAATAGTATACACCTGTATAATTATAAATGCAAGCATTATTTTTATTCAATTTAGTAATATATTTCGATTCCGAACTAATATAATACAAAAGCTATATTCAGTGATTTAATACTAGACATAGCTTCATTCTTACGATGGACTATCTATTCTTACTTAATATCAATAGGTGAAAACTGGTAATCTAAAGCTATCTTATAATCTGTAGTTGTATTTATTGATGCTTTTAAAGTATTAACTATTAAAGACTGAATTTCACCTATAACCGAGTAAAGCTCATTTTGGGCTTCATTAATAATCGCTTCAATACGAACATCTAAATCATAAGACCTAGAAATTCTATAATCACCTGTACTGTAGTCTACATTGCTAAATAGCTTTAATATATTTATCTTAGATATCGCTGTATCGAAAGCATTTATACTATTTAAAATATTATTTTTATCTATTTCATTTACGCCTATAACGGTCTCATTTTGAATATGTGGGATTGAATCCACAATGTATTGCTCTCTAACAGCAACTCGCAAAGACTCATCAGTCATTATTTGTTCTCTATCTAACGCTTTATCCCAAAAACAATGCCTTACAGTCATACAATCATGTTCATCATCGTAGTAAACTGTCCAGTTTTCAAATTTATTAGCATCTGTTTGTTCAATATAAAAGATTTCACGGGCATAGGAATCAATATCAAGTGCTTCAGACTTATAATCTAATCCTCCAGGACCTCTTAAATAATAGGATATAAAATTCTCCAATCGAAGCATAGCAAACTTAATAATAGGTTTTGCTCCAATATAAATAGATAAAAAATTGCCTTCCTCATACTGCTTTAATTCAATATTATCCAATAATTATGCTCCTAATACTCAAAACTCTCTCTAAATGTATCTATTATTACTAATGTAGCAAAAAAATCTCTGTTCGCCAATTAATTATTCATTAGCAAACAGAGATTATAAAATATATCCAATTATTCATCCACAAGGCCCAAGTCTTGTTGGTATGCATAGTCCGCTTCCGCTTGTGTAATCATGCCTTGGTCTACCATTTGTTCAAGTACCAGTTTTTGTCTAGCCTTAGCCCCTTTATAGTTCGTATAGGGATCCAAATAAGATGGTGCATTAGGTAGTGCTGCAAGGAGTGCACTTTGCCCTAATGTCAATCGGCTTGGGCTCGTTCCAAAGTAGCCATGAGCAGCTTCGTAAATGCCGTAGTAATTATGACCATAATACACAGTATTTAAATACATAGTGAGTATTTCTTCTTTCGAGTAGTAATGTTCCATTTCACTAGCAAGGATTGCTTCCTCTACCTTACGACTCATGATGCGTTTTGATGAAAGGAAGAGATTTTTTACTACTTGCTGTGTAATAGTACTACCCCCCTCTACAGTTTCACCTGCTATAGTATTGGTATAAAAGGCGCGAATAATACCGAGCACATCAATAGCTCCATGTTTATAGTACCGCTTATCCTCAATGGCGATAAGTGCATTCTTTGTATATTCTGGAATGACATCACCCTTCACCCAGTGTTCTTTAGAAACACGTTGATTAAGGGCCGCCTCTACCTTTTCTTTAAATGTAAATATTCGTATGATACGATCCGTACGGCTGAGGGTATCTTCACTTTGTTCTATGCGTTTTTCAACAGTTGTGTGAGCCTTACTTTCACGATCTACACCTTGAAAGCTATGGTATCCGTCATATATAAACATGGCCAATATGATGACCACCACGAACACCACTAGATTTCGAAGGTAGCGAAACACTTTCATTGCTTTCACCTATTTCATAAAGGACCATAGTATACATACAGTTATTAACTAACAGTATATACAACGCCTTATATACATATACTACTATAATGTGTATTAAATGTATTGTATCACATCAATCAAGAAGAAGATATGTATAGACCTTGCTATATAGCTGTTAGGAAAAGAATTCTAACAATATAAAAGAGAGAATCTTACTATTTATAACCAAGCGTATATCTACATATACAGATTTTATTCATATTAGGTATACTTATTAAGTTGTATTATAAACTTTACATGGAGTATAATAGTAAAGATGATAAAAACATGCCCATTGGAGGAGTATTATGAAACAATGTATGGATTCCGAAAATCTACATCGTCGATTGCGTAAAATCCTTGGTCAAGTGCAAGCTATTGATCGAATGATTGAAGAAGACATTCCATGCGAAGATGTGTTGAGCCAAATTAATGCAGCTAAATCTGCACTACATAAAGTAGGTCAAGTAGTTCTTGAAGGACATATCAACCACTGCGTGCGAGATGGTATCGAACACGGTGACGTAGAGAAAACCATTAGCGACTTTACAAAAGCTGTAGAGCGTTTTGCAAACATGGGAAAATAAAGAAGAGGCTAAGAGGCCTCTTCTTTTTTACCAAAAACAAGGCTCTATTAAATCGCGAAGATCCCCCGAAAAAGCAAATAGAAATCAAATCTGATTAAAACATCCATCATATATGGCTCAAGAAAAAAGGACTCTACATTCGTAGAGTCCTTTATATTACCACAAAGTATTAGTCGTGGTTAGTTGTTAAGAATTCGCTCAATGCAGCGAGTGCATCATCTTCGTCAGCACCGTCAGCTGTCAATGTAACAGATGTGCCTTTTGTAGCGCCCAAAGTCAATACAGTTAAAATGGATTTAGCATCAGCTATTTTACCGTTAGCAGCGATTGTCACTTTGGAAGCATATTTAGCAGCCAATTGTGTGAAAGCTGTAGCAGGACGAGCGTGTAAACCAGATTCGTTTGTAATTTCTACTGTTAATTCTTTCATGGTAACCTCTTTCTATCTCGATAGGCAGAGCCTATCTCTTATGTTCTAATAGATATATTGTATCAATTATAAGCGTATCAATTCAAGTATATTAAAAGTTATTATGATGAAGCTTTACCAATTATAGTAAGCCTTTTTCTATTAATACGGATTTAGCATACCCTGTAATTTCTTCAGCCGTGTCCATAGTAAGTGCTTTATTGGCCACCTCTTCACATTCTGCTTTAGAAACGGAACGCAAGATATTTTTGATAAGTGGAATAGAAGATGCTGTCATGGAGAACTCGTCTAGGCCTAGACCTAAGAGAATCATTGTAGCCACAGGATCACTAGCAAGCTCACCACACATGCCTGTGAATTTACCTTGTGTAAGTTCTGCCTTACATTCTTCGAGCATAGCATTCGCTTGTTTCACTTCTTCTACGGAAGCAATCATAGGGTACATGATGTGAATATCGCCAAAGGAACTAGCACGCAATAACGCACGTAATTGTACTTTAAAGATATCCGGACGGTTCAAGGAAATACGAATTGCACGATAACCAAGGAATGGATTCATTTCAGTTGGCAAATCAAGGCATTTCAACTCCTTGTCACCGCCGATATCCATGGTACGGATGATAACAGGCTGCCCCTGCATATCTTCTGCAACTTTTTTATATTCTTCGAACTGCACATCTTCTGTTGGCAACTCGTCGTTTTCCATGTACAAGAATTCTGTACGATATAAGCCAATACCTTGTGCGCCCATTGTAAGAGCATGTTTAGCATCTTTAGATTTACCGATATTGCCAAATAATTCTACATGATGACCATCAGTTGTTTTTGCTTCAAGATTAGCAGATTCACGCAAGCGTTTCAATTCCTCTTGGTATGCAGCCGCTTGATTTGTATATTCAGCCCAATCCGCATCAGATGGATTTGTTTCCACAATACCATCTGTACCAAGTACAACTGCTTTCTCGCCATCTACGAATCCTTCAATATCGCCAACACCCATAACAGCAGGAATTTCCAATGTACGAGCCATGATAGCTGCATGAGATGTAGGGCCACCAGCAGCTGTTACAATGCCTTTAACCACATTTTTATCTAAAGAGGCCGTATCAGATGGTGCCAAATCATGAGCCACCAAAATAACCTCCCCAGAAATATGGGATAAGCCACGTGGGTTCATACCTAACATATTGCGCATCAAACGATCACCAATATCTTTGATATCTGCACCGCGTTCACGCATATATGGATCTTCCATGCCAAGGAAGATATTCGCAAAGGTTTCAATAGTTTGAGCGGTAGCCGCCACTACATTAGTATGGCTAGTCTCAACGAGGGATTTAATACCATCAGACAAGGATGGGTCTTGCGCAATTTGCATATGAGCTTCGAAAATAGCCGCCTCTTCAGGGCCCATATCTTTCAACGCCTTTTGACGAATTGTATCTAATTGCTTTAAGGTAGCTGCCATAGCAGAAGCGAACTTACCAATTTCCGCTTCTACCTTATCCTCTGCTACAGTGTAATCAGGAATGACAATTTCCTCTTGAATATATCTATATACATTGCCTACTGCAACGCCACGAGATCCAGAAATCCCTTGAATTCGCATATGTGTTCCTCTTTCTATTACGATAAACTACATTACTCTATATTCTATCATTTCTCTGACAAACAATAAAGTAATAGAGCCCTTTATATCCGCCTATTTAATCGTCCCACATGGGTTATTTTTCGCTTACTTTCGCTATAATTTTATAAAGTTCCACCACATAATTAAGGGTCATTTATGATATAATAATATAGAATATATAATAATATACATATGAGACTTTCACGGGCTTCATGGTGAAAGTCTTACTTATTGATAGGAGACTTTATGAAATTAACTAAAATGCATGGTCTTGGCAATGATTTCATCCTCTTTGCCGACCCTCAAGGTGCTAACAAGGACTATACTGATTTGGCGATTCGCCTTTGCGATCGTCGTACTGGTATCGGTGCTGATGGTCTTGCCATTCTAGTTCCTTCAAAAACCTGTGATGTGCGCATGCGCATTATCAACTCTGATGGTAGTGAAGCAGAAATGTGCGGCAATGCGATCCGTTGCTTTGCCAAATATGCTTACGAACACGGTGAAATTACTAAAGAAACTTTCACCATCGAAACCTTGGCCGGTGTAATGAAACCTACCTTAACCATTGAAAATGGCATCGTAACGCTAGTTACAGTAGACATGGGCAAACCATTCTTTAAATCTCAAGACATTCCTATGAATGTAGATATGGATAAAGTTATCGACGTAGACCTTGACGTAAACGGCGAAACCGTAACGGTCAGCTCCGTATTGCTCGGTGTGCCGCACACAGAGGTGTTCATCGACGATATTACAAAAGCACCTGTAACAACACAAGGGCCTATCCTTGAAAAACACGATGCGTTCCCATCCAATACAAATGTTAACTATATCGAAGTAATAAACGACAAGCATATCAAGGTGCGCACTTGGGAACGTGGCGCAGGTGCTACATTAGCATGTGGTACAGGCTCTTGCGCCTCTGCTGTTATGTCCTTCGAAAAAGGCTTAACAGGCCGCGAAGTAGATGTAGAGCTCTATTTAGGAACATTACATATTTCATACTTGGAGGATGGCACGGTGCTCATGACTGGCCCTGCTGAGGAAGTCTTCGAAACAGAACTTCCTATTGATTAAAATGAAGTGGTTACAACTCATATTAAATGCGTTTCTAAAGTATCAACAAGGCCGTTCTCTAATGCCGAAAAATACGGAGTCGCTCATAGGTTTACTCATATCTATCCTAGTAATTATCATCGCCGTAGCTAACGGTATTGCTATTGGTTACGCCTTGATTGTGGTATGGTGCATTATGGCTTATGTGTTCTACCGCAAAGGGTACCAACCAAAGGAACTACTAAACCTATCATGGACAGGTGCTAAAACCTCCATTGTGGTGATGCAAATATTCCTGCTCATCGGTTGGCTCATCGCCATGTGGCAAGCTGCAGGCGTTATCCCTATGATTATCGCCACAGGCATCGACTTGATTGATCCTTCTATCTTTATCGCTTGTGCCTTTTTATTAACAGCACTAGTGAGCATGCTGTTAGGAACTGCCCTTGGCACTGTGGGTACCATAGGTATTGTACTCATTACGATGGCAAGAGCTGGTAATATTCCAGAGAATATCGTAGCAGGTGCCATCATTGCTGGCGCTTACTTTGGGGATCGGAATGGTCCTTTATCGTCTAGCGCCTCTCTCGTAGCAGCCTTAACTCATACAAAGGTATCGACTAACATTCCTATTATGTTTAAGGATGGTCTACCAGCACTTGTTATTTCTACAGTGCTCTACCTAATACTATCCCAGTGGTTCCCTCTCAACTATGCAAATAGCTTACTGTCTGATACGATCCACTTTGTGTTCAACATCGATTGGACCTTGTGGATTCCTGTGATCATCGTCATTGGTCTGTTACCTTTGAAAGTATCTATCCGTTGGCCTATCGGCCTTAGTGCATTAGCAGCGGCAATTTTGGCTTATACCAATCAGGGCGCTACCCTTTCTGATTTAGGCTGGTATACCTTAACAGGCTTTGAACTACCACATTATAATCCACTAGCAGATATCATTCACGGCGGTGGCTTACAAACGATGTTCATCCCTACCCTTTCCATTTTTATGGCAACTGCCATTTCTGGCATGCTCGAAGGGGTTGGCTTCTGGAACGATATTCGACAACTATTAGAGCGAGCAAAAACACGAAGCGATGTATTTGCTGCAAACGTAGGTCTTGCCTTTTTAACAGGTGCTGTAGGTTGTAGTCAAGCTATTGCAGTAGTGATGACCCACTCTATTATGCGCATTACCTACGCACAACGAGGCATTCAGGACGAAGATGTGATGCTCGACTTTGAAAATAGTGGCATCGTCATTGCTCCATTACAACCATGGAACATCGCTGCCTACGTACCTGTAGTTATGATGGGTACTAGCACCGCTGGCTATGTACCATTCGCCTTCTTCCTATACCTCGTACCGCTCCTTTACTGGTTACGACTACGGAATCAAGATCAACCAATTATACGTTAATTACAAAATCAATCAAATTTACACTAATTACAAGATTAACCAATCATAGGCTAATTCATTTATCTTAAAGGGGAATTTGTATGATTTACACCATTACCTTTAACCCAGCCCTCGATTATATCGTACGTCTTGATCACCTCAAGACGGGCACCATTAATCGCACCACACAAGAGTACGTTCTCGGTGGCGGCAAGGGTATCAACGTATCCATCGTGCTCAACAACCTAGGCATGGATACAACGGCACTCGGTTTCATTGCAGGCTTTACAGGTGAAGAAATTGTTACGCAGCTCAATAGCTTCGGCGTAAAAGAAGATTTCATTCGACTCCGCGAAGGATTAACCCGCATCAATGTTAAGGTGAAAGCTTCTGATGAGGAAACAGAGATCAACGGCCGTGGACCAATTATCTCGGACGACGAATTAGAAGCACTTTACAAACAGCTTGATACATTGACAGATAAGGATACACTAATCCTTGCAGGCAGTATTCCTTCTAGCTTACCAAGCGACATGTACGAGCTCATTATGGAGCGCTTACAACATAAAAACATTCGTATCGTCGTAGATGCTACAAAGGATTTACTTACACGAGTATTGCCATATAAACCGTTCTTGATTAAACCTAACAATCATGAGCTTAGCGAAATCTTTGGTCGCCCCCTTTCTACAAAGAAGGACCTCGTAGAAGCTGCCAAAGCATTGCAAGAGAAAGGCGCACAACATGTGCTTATCTCCATGGCTGGTGATGGAGCTATCTTGGTCGCAGCTGATGGCACTGTATATACGAGCCCTGCCCCTAAGGGGACGCTCGTAAATTCTGTAGGCGCCGGCGATTACAGGTAGCAGGGAATCTACAAGAGGCACTTTACTGGGGTATCTCCAGTGGCTCTGCCTCCGCTTACTCTGAAAACCTCGCTACACTGGCAGAAGTAGAAGTATTACTTTCACAAGTACGAGTTAACTAGTTTTACATTTTATTTGCATCAAGGAGTACACATATGCAAATCACTGATTTATTAAAACCTCAATCCGTCCTGCTAAATGCGGACCCTGTTACAAAGGCCGACGCCATTTATACCTTAGGGGAATTAATGGAAAAAGGTGGCAACCTCATCGATAAAGGTGAGTACTTAGCAGCCGTTTTCGCTCGTGAAGAATCTGGCTCTACCGGCCTTGGTGACGGCATCGCTACACCACATGCTAAATCTGCAGGTGTAAAAGAAGCAGGCCTAGCAGCTATGGTTGTGCCTCACGGCGTAGACTTCGAAGCACTCGACGGCCAACCTTCTCGTTTATTCTTCATGATTGCTGCCCCTGAAGGCGCTGCAGACACTCATGTAGAGGTATTGAGCCAATTAGCTATGATGGTTATCGACCCTGATTTCAAAGAAGCCCTCATCGCTGCACCAACTGTAGAACGTTTCTTGGAACTCGTAACAGCTAAAGAGCAAGGTAACTTTGACCCATCCGTTGAAGGATATATCAAACAACCAGAATCTCAAGAGACTCCAAGTATTACCGATGCTATCGAAGCTAAAGCTACGGAAGCTATCGAAAAAGTGGCTCCTAAGATTTCTGTAGATAAACCGCACTACGATGTATTGGCTGTAACTGGTTGCCCTACTGGTATTGCTCATACCTACATGGCTGCTGAATCTTTAGAACGAAAAGCCAAAGAAATGGGCATTTCCTTAAAGGTTGAGAAAAATGGTGCTTCTGGTGTTAAAGATGCTCTTACAGCAGAAGAAATCGCTCATGCTAAATGCATCATCGTCGCTTCTGACCGTCAAGTAGAAATGGCACGCTTCAACGGCAAGCCTATGATTCAAACAAAGGTTGCGAACGGTATCAATAAAGCAGAAGAGCTTTTAACAGAAGCAATGGCTGGCACAGCACCTGTATACCAAGCATCAGCGGCAGACCGTGAAGCTGCTGAAATCGCTGCTAGCGCATCTGACAGCGTAGGTCGTCAAATCTACAAACACTTGATGAACGGCGTATCTCACATGTTGCCATTCGTTATTGGTGGCGGTATCTTGATTGCCCTTGCGTTCCTATTCGATACATTCGATCCTGCGAACCCTAAAAACTTCGGTTCCGGCACACCTTTATCTGGTTTCTTAATGCAAATCGGTGGTGCATCCTTTGGATTCATGTTGCCAGTATTAGCTGGTTACATTGCTATGAGTATTGCTGATCGCCCAGGTCTTGTAGCTGGTTTCGTTGGTGGCTTATTGGCTAACCAAGGTGGCTCTGGTTTCCTTGGCGCATTAATTGCCGGCTTTGCAGCAGGTTATTTAGTATTATTAGTTAAAAAATTAGTATCTGGTTTACCTCAAGCGTTAGAAGGTACAAAACCCATTCTCTTCTATCCTGTACTTGGTGTATTGTTCATAGGTCTTGCCATTACCTTCGTAATCAACCCTCCTGTATCTGCACTTAACCACTGGTTAATGGACTCCTTGCAATCCATGGGCACTACTAGCCGCGTATTGTTAGGTCTCATCTTTGGTGCTATGATGTCCGTTGATATGGGCGGTCCTGTAAATAAGGCGGCTTACGTTATCGGCACTGGCGCACTTGCTACTGGTGAATATGGTATCATGGCGGCTGTAATGGCAGGCGGTATGGTTCCTCCATTGGCAATCGCTCTTTGTACTACATTCTTCCCTAGCCGCTTCACAGAAGCAGAACGCAAATCTGGTATTACAAACTATATTATGGGCCTTTCCTTCATCACAGAAGGTGCTATCCCATTTGCAGCAGCCGACCCAGTTCGCGTATTGCCAGCTTGCATCATCGGTGCTGGTACAGCTGGTGCGTTATCCATGTTCTTCGAATGTACACTACGCGCTCCACATGGCGGTATCTTCGTAGTACCTACAATTGGTAACCCTCTTCTTTACCTTGCATCCATCGCAATCGGTTCCGTTGTGGCTTGCTTCATCTTGGCACTTGTAAAACCAAGCTTGAAAAAATAATTGTAAAAGCTAGTTTAATACTAGTACATATGACAAAAACGTACATATCCTAAATAAGTATATATAGCAAAAGGACTAGAACTCTAGAGTTCTAGTCCTTTTCTTATGTAAACTATCGACTTACATCATCATAAAATATGCCAAATACTTTCTTGAAAACTCGGTTGGCAACGTGATAACTTTCAAAATCAAAGTCTGTAGGCGTTAAAAATGTAACATACTCATACCCTTTATAACCTGGTTGTGTAGTTTTACTTTCACCATTAAGAGTATAATCCTGTTGCGCCTTAACAGTACCTACAATACCAGATTCATCCATTTTAAGATTCCATATATCATTTAAACTAAAATCAGGAAATCGTTGTTTAAACTCTGGCATTTTTGCTACTAAATTGGCATAAGAATAATTTAGATTATAGTCATACCGAATTGTGTATTCCCGAATCAAATCAGAAGACGGTAATACAACGTATATCTTAGTCTCTATACTTTTTGTACGTGCATCGGTAGATATATCTCGAAGTGTGCTCAACTCAATATATTTACCATCTCCACCACCTGTGTCACCTTTAGAAACGATATGTTCAAAACGACTGGTATCTTGTAGTTCAGCATTAGAAACAGCTTTTACAGAATTAAAAGAAATACACCAAATACATAGTAGTGCCATAAAAAATAAGAAACGTTTCATAAGGCACCTCATTTCACCACAATATCATCAAAATGCTGCTGATATGCAACGACAAACATGGCATCTGCTATAGCAAAGAGATCTTGATCGGAACGACTACGATCAAGTGGTCGTGATTGATGTAGCAATCTAGCTGGGCTATTAACCACAGTGCCATCCCAAGTGTATCGTTTGACCGCTTGTAATTCAATTTGTATACCAGACTCATCTTGTGCAGCCTTAATCACTGCATACATAGCTGGTGATGGTTTTACACTCTGCTGAGCTTGTATTAGACTAGCTAACGAGTAATTCGTATTATAGGTGGCAGTCAATTCATATTCCGTAATAGCCTCACCACGAGTCCGTTCGCTAACAGAATAAATAGTACCTTTAAGCTTATAATGTGGAGCTGCATACTCTAAACTTTCCACAGAATAGGTATTTAAAAAGAATATATCCCTATTACTTGAATTATCATCATAAGAATATGTTTTCTCATATACATTTTTAAACTGTGGTGAACTATTTAACTCATTAATCGATATCGCTTGTGTCTGTATGGTAAAAGTAGCTAGTACCATACAGGCTAGCAAGAATTTTCTAAACATACTCTCTCCTTTATAATTGAAATTCCGTTAAATTACAAAAAGCATATCATATTTTATAGAAAGATGTACACATACGAAAAATGCCATTTCAAATCATTATAGATAATATAAAAGTAATGATCACTATTGTACGTACTTTAAATTTATTTATATTTTTCTAAGTTTATTTTCTTCGTACTCATCCAGTAATCATCTATATTTCTATAAATTGTACAAATATATCGATTTATGTTAAACTATATAAATATAAATAAATTTTAAAATTATAAATTATTTTTTTCAATTCTAGTTCGGAGAGTAATTCATGAAATCATCTAGGAAACGTAAGGTTACTGCTGCATTTTTTGCAGCTGCAGCGTTGGGTGGTGTTGCCCACGCAGCCCCTACCCTCAACATGAATGATTTGGTAGGTTCGAACACTACCACTGAATCAACGGCTCAAGGCAATAATAATATTGCTATTCCAGTCGTACGACCTATGGCAACTCAGCCTACCCCTGTAACTACACAATCAGTTCCAAAGGTAACACCTTTAATACCGCGTGTACGTCCAGTACCTGTAAACGATATTGCGAAAGCTTTATCAGATCAACAACGGGCTGTTTCACAACCACAATATGTTGTTAACAAACAAACTAATGCTGTCATGGAACCAACATTGGCCATGCATAGCTTGATGAACGTACAACGTAAAACTGAACCTGTTACAGTACAAAAACAAGTTGATGGCAAACAGCAAGTACAAACGACACAGGTACAACGTACTCCTGTAATGGTTCAACAAGAATCTACAACACCTTTAGTTATTGCTAATACAACTCAAACTAAAGCCGTTGTAGCAAAACAAAAATTAACTATTCGAGATATTCAACGTGCAGAACGTGAAAGATTAGCTCAATTAGCAGCAGAAGAAGCGGCGCAACAAGCAGGTACAAACCAAGTTGATCAGCAAATGGTTGCTCAGAAACAAGCTGAAGCTCAGCGTCAAGCTGCAATTCTAGCAGAACAACAACGTCAAATGGCTATGCAAGCGGAACAGCAACGGATTGCACAGCAACAAGCTGAGGCTCAACGTCAAGCGGCTTTAAAAGCAGAACAAGATCGTATTGCAGCTAAACAAGCGGAACAACAACGTATCGCTGCAGAGCAAGCTGAAGCTCAACGTCAAGCAGCTCTAAGAGCCGAGCAAGAGCGTATCGCTGCACAGCAAGCTGAACAAGCTCGTATCGCTGAAGCACAACGTCAAGCTGCTGAACAAGAACATCTTCGTATCCAAGAGGAACAACGTCGCATTGCACAACAACAGGCCGAGGCTCAACGTCAAGCTGCCTTAAAAGCTGAACAACAACGTATTGCTGCCGAGCAAGCTGAAGCTCAACGTCAGGCGGCTTTGCAAGCGGAACAACAACGTATCGCTGCTGAACAAGCTGAGGCTCAACGTCAAGCGGCCTTAAAAGCTGAGCAACAACGTATCGCTGCAGAGCAAGCTGAAGCTCAACGTCAAGCGGCTTTGAAAGCGGAACAACAACGTATCGCAGCAGAGCAAGCTGAAGCTCAACGACAAGCTGCTCTAAAAGCGGAACAAGATCGTATTGCAGCAGAACAAGCTGAAGCTCAACGACAAGCTGCCTTAAAAGCTGAACAAGAGCGTATCGCAGCAGAGCAAGCTGAAGCTCAACGTCAAGCGGCTTTGAAAGCTGAACAAGAACGTATCGCTGCTGAACAAGCTGAAGCTCAACGCCAAGCTGCCTTGAAAGCTGAACAAGAACGTATCGCTGCTGAACAAGCTGCTCGCCAACGTGCAGAAGCTGCTGCTAAAGCTGAGGCAGAACGTCAAGCGGCTATAAAAGCTGAACAAGAGCGTATCGCAGCAGAGCAAGCTAAAGCTGAACGTGAAGCGGCACTCAAAGCTGAACAAGAACGTATTGCTGCTGAACAAGCTAAAGCTGAACGTGAAGCGGCACTCAAAGCTGAACAAGATCGCATTGCAGCACAACAAGCAGAAATGGCTAGACAAGTTGCAATCAAAGAAGAGCAAGAACGTTTAGCTGCTGAGCAATTAGCAAAAGAAGAAGCTGAATCCGCTGCTAAAGCTCAAGCTGAGGCAGAAGCAAAAGCTAAAGCCCAAGCTGAAGCTGCTGCTAAAGCTCAGGTTGAGGCAGAAGCAAAAGCAAAAGCTAAAGCACAAGCTGAAGCTGAGGCAAAAGCTAAAGCCGAAGCTGAGGCACAAGCTAAAGCTCAAGAAAATAAATTACCTCAATCTTATGTAGATGCTCGTAATGAAGCTTCCACAAAAGGTGCTGGTGTAACGGAAGAAAAAAATATTCTTTCTCAACCAATAGAACCACCATTGCAGGCCGATACATCTGCGAAGATTAGCCTTGCTTTCGACGTGAAGAATTATGAATCCATGTCTACTACTGTAGATAATAAGGAAATCAAATATCGCGCCTTCGAATATATCCCTTACGTGGCTAATCCAATCGATATCGATCAACAGTACATGAACATTTATGTACCAGAAGAATACTTCAACAATGGCACTATAAATAGTTACAATACGCAAACAGCCCCTATCTTCATGCCAAATGCGGTAGGTGGTTATATGCCAAGCCAAGCTATGACTCCGAAAGTAGGAAAATGGCAAACCTAATAGTGTTCTTTACGCATTATCCCGTGGCTATGTAGTAGCTTCCCCAGCTACACGTGGTCGTACAAATAAAGCATCCGATGGCAACTTTATCGGTAAAGCGCCTGCAGTTATTGTTGACTTACAAGCTGCCACAGCATACTTACATGCTAACGATTCCACAATGCCAGGTAATGCAAATCGTATCATCACTAATGGTACAAGTGCTGGTGGTGCTGTATCCTTATTGCAAGGTGCCACTGGTAACAACTCTGACTTCCAACCATATTTACAAGCATTAGGTGCTGCTACAGCGGCAACCAATGTATATGCAGTTTCTGCCTATGCACCTATTACAAACCTTGATGCAGCTGATATGGCCTATGAATGGAGCTATAAAGGTATTACATCTTTCAATAAAGTAACGATGGGCCAAGGTGAATTGCCTCAAGCCAACGTAGGTGGCAATACAGCTCCTCCGCAACGTACAACGCAACGTGTAAACTTGAATGCTGATGATGTAGCATACTCTAACTTACTAAGTGAACACTTCCCAGAATACGTAAACAATTTACAATTGCATGACTCTATGGGGCGTGTATTGAAACTAGATAAGAATGGCAATGGTACTTTCAAAAATTATGTGAAAGCATTCATCATCGATGCAGCAAATAAAGCACAAGCTAAAGGTACTGATTTATCTAAACATACATACTTTGTACGAGATAATAAAACAGGCGCTATAAAAGATATTAACTGGGAAGCTTATAATCAATTTGTAAGTCGTTCTAAAGCACCAGGTGCATTCGACTCCCGTTCTAATGACTCTGGAGAGAATAATCTATTCGGTACAAGTGCTACAGATAATAATCACTTTACAATTACTGCTGCATTACACGATACAACACCTAACCAAGATGTATACGTAGAAAATGCTAAAATCGTTACTATGATGAACCCAATGAACTATCTCGGTTCTCCAGCAGCGACAAATGCACGCTACTATCGTATTCGCTATGGTACAGCTGATAGCAATACATCCGTAGCCATCCCATTGATCGTAGGTACACGTGCTCAAAACCTTGGGTACAACGTAGATATGGCAACACCATTTGGTGTAGATCATTCTGGCGACTATGATTTAGATGAATTATTCAACTGGATGGACAATATCGTTAAAAACGGTAGATAATAACAACTAAATACATACCATAACATAAAAGGAGCTACCTAGTAGCTCCTTTTTCTTTATGCCAAATTAAATATCTCTAAAATAAAGCTCCAGTATGTTAAGCACAAAAAAGCCCCTCTACCGAGGGGCTTTGCTCTATTAGGAAAGCATATTCACAGCTTTCACCAATCATATTCTATTATACTTCTGGGAATAATGCAGTGGACAAGTAGCGTTCACCTGTATCAGGAAGAATTACTACGATGTTTTTGCCTTTATTTTCAGGACGTTTAGCCAATTCTTGAGCAGCCCAAAGAGCAGCACCAGAGGAAATACCAACTAAGATACCTTCTGTATGTCCAAATGCTTGAGATGTAGCGAATGCATCATCGTTAGTTACTTGGATTACTTCATCGTAAATATTAGTATCCAAAGTATCCGGAATGAAGCCAGCGCCTAAGCCTTGGATTTTGTGAGGACCAGGTTTGCCATTGGACAATACTGGGGAATCAGTTGGTTCAACAGCCACAATTTTTACGTCAGGGTTTTGTTCTTTTAAATAACGACCTGCACCTGTCAAAGTACCGCCTGTACCAACACCAGCTACGTAGATATCTACTGCACCATCTGTATCTTGCCAGATTTCAGGACCAGTTGTTTTATAGTGAATTGCTGGGTTTGCTTGATTTACGAATTGACCCGCCTCGATTGCACCAGCTGTAGCTGTTACGATTTCTTTAGCTTTTGCAATAGCACCTTTCATACCAAGAGAGCCATCAGTCAACACGAGTTGAGCACCATAGCCAAGCATCAATTTACGGCGTTCGATGGACATTGTTTCTGGCATTACGATTACAACTTTATAGCCAAGAGCAGCACCAACAGCGGATAAACCGATACCAGTGTTACCAGATGTAGCTTCTACGATTGTACCACCTGGTTGTAATTCACCAGATTCAACAGCTGCTTGAATGATTGCTGCAGCAATACGATCTTTTACAGAGCCACCTGGATTAAAGTATTCCAATTTAGCAAAAATATTAGCATCTGCACCATATTTTTTACCAAAACGTGTAGCTGCCAATAAAGGTGTTTTACCAATTAATTCAACGAAAGATTTTGCAATATTAGACATAATAGTCACTCCTTATTAAATAGAACCATCCCAATTGTCATATTTTGTATCAAGTTTAGCGTAAGTCCCATCAATTACATCTTGAAGAGTTACGTTTTCTAAATAATCATGAATATAGTTTTGTAATCCTGCCCAGAAACCAACAGTTCTTTCATTGATTACTGTATCAGTACTCACCCCTTCATCAAGGGTGGAGATGATAGCCATGGATTCTTCCGTAGCAAGCAAAATTTCAATAATAGTGTACTCTTTAGGGCTTTTAGATAAGCGATAGCCTCCGTATTTACCACGAATACTATCCACTAGGTTAGCGGCACCCAAACGAGCCACAATACCCTCAAGGTATTTCTCAGATATACCTTGTCGTTCTGCAACGGATCGCAAGGAAACCGGTTTATCTTGACCTTGCTCTGCTAAATCGATGAGAACCATCAATGCATAGCGACCTTTTGTGGAAATCCTCATATATCTTGCCTCTCTTTGTAAAAGTTAGTGCTAACACACCCCATGTTATAAAGCACTTATCCTACTTCATTTATAAAACCTTGTGTATCACTAGGAATTAATTTCATTATAGACCACTAAATTCAAAAATGCAAGAACTTATTTCCTACTTTTACAAGGGGGTATTTAAAACCCTTATATTTATTGGCCTAAGCCTATATTATTGATTTATTTTATTCTATTATTAGACTTGCAATCACACCTATCGAAACATTAATTATTTTACATAACACAAAAGGACCAGCCCGAAGGCCAGTCCTTTTGCGTATAGTTTGTAGTTTGTTATATGAGGTTTACCATGATGAATTGGAGAGGGTTCATCTGGTATTGGGACTTACCGTATCGTCAGGAAAACGATGCGCGCCCGTTTTGTCATTTGAGGAGTTGTCTAGATTATTCTAGCGTTTAAGTTATTTCTAAATTAGATTTTACCTACTAGATCAAGACCTGGTTTCAATGTGTCTTTACCTGGTTTCCAACGTGCAGGACACACTTGATCACCATGTTTTGCTACGAATTGAGCCGCTTGTACTTTACGAACCAATTCTTCAGCAGAACGACCGATACCCATATCATGGATTTCAGCTGTACGAACGAAACCTTCTGGATCTACTACGAATGTACCACGGTAAGCCATAGCAGATTCTTCTTGGAATACGTCGAAGAAATCAGCTAATTCATGTTTTTTATCAGCTAACATGTAGTACTCGATTTTATTAATGCTTGGAGAAGCATCAGACCATGCTTTGTGAACGAATTCAGAGTCACAAGATACGGAGTAAACTTCGCAACCTAGTTCTTTCAATTCTGCATAAGAGTTTTGTACGTCTTCTAATTCTGTAGGGCAAACAAATGTGAAGTCTGCTGGATAGAATACGAAGATGGACCATTTGCCCAACACATCGGCAGTACTAACTTTTACTAATTCAGGTTTTTTGAAAGCATCTAGAGTAAATTCAGGAAGTTGTTTACCAATAATAGACATGTTATGTCCTCCTTGTGTGAGTTTCAAATTGTAATGATTATATTTGTATTGGTGCACTTAACACCATCTATATCTATCTTTGTCTATATAATAACAAATATCATTCAAGATTGCAAGTGTTATTTTTAAATTTATCGATATATTTTTCCAATATTTTTCGATATGAATAAAAAAGAAGAAAGATGCTCATTTCTGAGCATCTTTCTTCTTTTTACGTACTACAACAGATTTACTACTTACAGTAGCATGATCAAAAGCGATTAAACCTGCTATATTAGCAAGCCCTCTCCGTGCTATATGACCAGTTGTAGATTGTTCTTTTCCTGATTTACCATATACAAACTGCTCTAGTTTGAGTGCAGCTAATATAAATATACCTATAATAGATAAAATAGATCCCATGGCTTTACTCTATTTTTTTAGTTCCAAAATCGCATCTACGAAACCGCGGAATAATGGATGTGCATTATTTGGACGGGATTTAAGTTCTGGATGCGCTTGTGTACCGATGAAGAATGGATGGTTTTTCACTTCAATACTTTCAACAAACGACCATCTGGAGATGTACCAGAGATAACAAGACCAGCATCAGTCAATTGTTGACGATATTCATTGTTGAACTCATAACGGTGACGATGACGTTCATAAATCAAATCTTCACCATAAGCTTCATGAGTTTTTGTACCTGCTTCTACTTTACAAGGATAAATACCAAGGCGCATTGTACCGCCTTTTTTATCTACATCAACTTGATCACTCATCAAGTCGATTACTTTGTATTTAGCATTTTCGTCGAATTCGCTAGATGTAGCACCTTCCATGCCACATACATTACGAGCAAATTCCATTACTGCAGATTGCATGCCAAGGCATAGACCGAGATATGGAATATTATTTTCACGAGCATATTGAATTGTACGAATTTTACCTTCTACACCACGGGAACCAAATCCACCAGGTACGATGATACCTTCAATACCATCAAATACCTCTTTAGGATCTACAGATGTATCATCAAGTTCTTCGGAGTCAATCCAACGAATATTCACTTTAGTACCCGTAGCAATACCAGCATGATCTAGAGCTTCAACTACGGATAAATACGCATCATGTAATGCTACATATTTACCAACGATAGCAACTGTAATATCTTTACTAGGGTTCAAGATTTTATGAACCATTTCTTTCCATTCAGTCATATCGCAAGGGCGTTCTTCAAGGCCTAATTTTTTGATAACAATATCATCAAGACCTTGATCTTGCATCATCAATGGTACTTCATAGATGGAGCTGCAAGTTTGGTTTTCAATAACTGCTTCTGGTTCTACGTCGCAGAACAAAGCAAGTTTTTCTTTCATTTCATCAGAAATGTGTTTTTCGCTGCGGCATACCAAGATATCTGGTTGAATACCAATGCTGCGCAATTCTTTTACGCTGTGTTGTGTAGGTTTAGTTTTCAACTCGCCTGCTGCATTGATGTAAGGCACCAATGTTACGTGAATGTAAAGTACATCGTTACGACCTACGTCTTTTTTCACTTGGCGGATAGCTTCCATGAATGGCAAGCTTTCAATATCACCTACAGTACCGCCGATTTCAGTGATAACTACATCTGCGTTATCCTCTTTACCTACGCGGTATACGTTTTGTTTGATTTCATTTGTAATGTGTGGAATTACTTGTACAGTGCTGCCCAAGTAATCACCTTTACGTTCTTTATTGATTACAGACCAGTACACTTTACCTGCTGTAATGTTGGAACGTTTACTAAGGTTAATATCGATAAAGCGTTCATAGTGACCCAAATCAAGGTCAGTTTCAGCACCGTCATCTGTTACGAATACTTCACCATGTTGGTAAGGGCTCATCGTACCAGGGTCAATATTAATGTATGGGTCAAATTTTTGAATCGTTACATTGAAACCGCGGTTTTTAAGCAAGCGACCCAAGGATGCTGCTGTAATCCCTTTACCAAGAGAAGAAACAACGCCGCCAGTTACGAAAATATACTTAGTTGCCATGATGCCTCCCACCTATTACATTTTTTCCGGAGCGGAAATACCTAAAATACCCAAGCCTTGACGAAGTACGAGGGCAATCGCTGTGATTAATCCTAGACGAGCTTGTTGTAATGCTGGATCTACGCCAATGATACGACCTTGACGATAGAAGGAGTGGAACATGCTTGCCAAATCGTATAAGTAACGAGCAATACGATGAGGTGCACGATGTTCGGCAGATTGAACGACCTCTTCTGGATATTCAGCTAATTTCTTAATTAATTCTAATTCCATTTCGCTTGTAAGCGTTGTGAAATCAGTTTCACTATAATCGCCAAATGCGATGCCAGCTTCACGCACTTGGTTGTAAATGCTGTGAATACGAGCATGAGCATATTGGATATAATACACTGGGTTATCATTGCTACGAGATTTTGCCAAGTTAATATCGAAATCAAGTTGGCTATCTAAGGAACGCATCAAGAAGAAGTAACGAGATGCATCTACGCCAACCTCTTCAATCAATTCATCTAATGTAACGCTATCGCCACTACGTTTAGATAATTTAACGAGTTGTCCATCGCGGAACAATGCTACCATTTGTAACAACAATACTGTTAGTTTATCTGGGTCATAACCAAAAGCAGCCATAGCAGCTTTTACACGGCATACATAACCATGATGGTCAGCGCCCCAAATATCAATCATTTCTTTGAAGCCACGATCATATTTATTGCGGTGGTATGCAATATCTGCCGCCAAGTATGTAGGAACGCCATTATCACGAATAACAACGCGGTCTTTATCATCGCCATAATCAGTAGATTTCAACCACAAAGCACCGTCTTTTTCATACACTTTGCCAAGAGCCTTTAACGCCTCTACGGAGTGATGAATTTCATCAGTTTCATGAACAGTACGTTCAGAGAACCAATTATCGAAAGTAACACGGAAATTGCTTAATGTTTCCTCTAAGCGAGCTAATTTTTCTTTTAAGCCCTCTTCTTTAAACAATGCTACACGATCAGCTTCGTTCATAGCATTTAATTTATCGAAGCCTTCGCGTTCTGCAATAGCTTTTGCAGTCTCGATAATATCAGGACCACGGTAGCCATTTTCAGGGAACACGAGAGCCCCTTCTGGAATATCGAATTCAGGCATGGAACCATCTTCGTTGCGCTTAGGTGGGAACACTAATGTAGCACCTTGCAACTCTTGGAAACGGTACTCAATGGAGATAGCCATATTATCGATTTGGTTACCTGCATCATTGATGTAGTACTCAGATTGTACATTGTAACCTGCTGCACGCAACAAGTTTACAAGCGCACTACCATACGCAGCACCACGACCATGACCGACATGTAACGGACCTGTTGGGTTCGCACTTACGTACTCTACTTGAATCGTATCGCGTGCACGCAATGGTTGAACACCATACTGATCGCCAGCATTTAAAATAGCTTTCAACGTATCGTACACCATATCAGATTTCAAGAAGAAGTTGATGAAACCTGCACCAGCAACCTCAGCACGTTCGAGCCAATCAAAATTCATATGGCTAATCAAAGCCTCTGCAATAGCACGAGGATTTTGACGAGCTACACGAGCGGATTGCATTGCAATGTTTGTAGAAAAATCACCGAATTCTTTTTGAGGTGGCACTTCGAGAACGATTTCTGGATATTCCCCAGCTGGTAAGCCACCGCTGTTAATCGTATCTTGTAATGCCTGTTCAATCCCCGATTTCAGGATTTCCTTCATTTCCATGCTCTGTATCCTCCCGCACGTCTATATCTAACTGATTATAAAATTGCCATTCACCTTCGACGGAAATGTCATATCCTAAATGAACATGACCTACGCCTTCGTGAAAGTCTACTGTTAATTCATGAGTATTCACGGCCATGTGCAAATCACCATACGGTGTTTCATACACGGACTCGCGCTCTTCACCACGGACGTATTGATGACGCATATTGACAGCCCCTGTTCGAAGCAGCACAATAGAATCATCATGGATTTTAATGGTCGTCTTTACCCCATCTAAGCCAGTCACACTAGATTCTTCGTAACGCACATACTGGGCATTACCCTTTTCATGTGATGTACCTGGGGAAATCAGTTCCACTACGGTATCCTTGCCGTCCATATCTCGTTGTACACTTTTTACGGACACTAGAACCCGCTTCATTTTTCAACCTCCATGGCAGTAATTAATCATCATATTATACCATAATCAAAGACTATTTTGCACCCTCAATGAGTCGCAATTTCTTAGTCTTTGTCATCTGTTTTATGGCATATTCTCTACGTTGTGCATCTTGTTTATTGTGAAAGCTTTCAGAATACACCAATGTCAACAGGACGTCGCCCTCTCGTATACTTAGCACCGCCTGGAATAAGCCCATTATGAGCCTCTATACGGCGCTCAATATCGGTGGTCCACCCACAATACAAGGAATCATCTGCGCAACGCACCAAGTACACATAGTGCCGCTCTTCAGACTTAACCTCATTATTTGCCATTTTTTGCATCATCAGTAATCGGTTCCAACGTAATAGTATTGATGATTACTGGCACTACTGGTTTATCATTGCGACCAGTTTTTACTTTGCCAATTTTTTCAACTACATCCATACCTTGTACTACGGTACCAAAGATAGTGTGTTTGTTATCTAACCAATCTGTAGGTCCCAATGTAATAAAGAACTGAGAGCCACCTGTATTAGGTCCTCGGTTTGCCATGGCAAGAACGCCCATTTTATTGAAGTGTAAATCATTGGAGAACTCATCAGGAATTGCATAGCCTGGACCACCAGCACCTGTACCATCTGGATCCCCGCCTTGAATCATAAAGCCTTCGATAACGCGATGGAATGTAACACCATTATAAAAACCTTTTTTCACTAGGTAATCAAAGTTTTTTACTGTAATAGGTGCTTTAGAGCCTAACAATCGAACTTTGAATTGACCATAATTTGTATCAAAAATGGCGTATTCATCAGCAATTGGTGCGTTAGAGAAGTTAGGCATAGCTACCGTTTCTGCTTTTACAGTATTCCCTTGTGGTTGTTCCCCACTTTTTGTACCACAAGCTGCTGTACCAAGCATTGTAATCCCCAACATTGCGCATAAAGCCAAGCGTTTCCAGTTCATAATTCCCCCAAAATATTGTTTATACTAACATGTATGTAAAATTCACATAGAAAAGCCGCTCAACCCGTGAGCGGCTCTTTTTTAGTATATCATGTTTTAGAGAAAATTTGGTTTAAATAATTATTAAATTTACCAATTTATATAACCTTATACTTTCAGTTATATATTAGCTATTATTTACCATCGAATTGTTCTGGATTTGTACTGTTATAAGTATCAATATAACCATTGAAGGATTGAATCATGCTATCAAGGTTATTATCGCTTGGATCAGCTAGTACTTGACGTACGGAACCGATTACGGAGTTGTAACGATCAGCAAGTACTTGGCCACGGTCGTTGTTTATACCTTTTAACAAAGCTTCAATGTCACCAAGTTCTTTTTCCACAGTAGCTTTATCAGCTTTTTGAGGAGCTTTTTCAAGGTTTTCTACAAGGTTAGTTAAGCGAAGCGTAGATTCCATTGCTGCCGCATAACCTTTCTTCCCTTCTTTTTTCAACTTTTCTACTTGTTTTTGAGTTTGTTCGTTGTTAGTTTTTGTAAGAACATCGCTAAATTTAGCATATGCTGCATCGAATTTTTCTACACCGGCCACATATTTAGCAGCTAATTCTTTACCTTTAGCACCGCCATCGTTCATGAAAGCTTTAGAGGCATTATAAGAAGTCAACTCTTTATACACTGGCACTAATTCATTAAGAACATTCAATAGGTTGTCCCGTTCTGCATCAAGATCCTTGGATATAGAACCTTCTTTTTTAGATTTTTCCAAAGCGTCTTGTAGTCGGTCATAGTGAGGTTGGTTAGTAATAGCACCTTCTTGGAAGCCACCTTTTAATTGAGCCAAACCTTCTGCTTGGAATTGAGCAAATGCCGCATTATTGCTATTGAACTGGTTAGTTGCATCGATGAGAGTATTAAGCTTTGCAGCCGCCTTCTCATCATTATCACCGACTACAGAGGATACAGCAGAGCCAAGATTACTTACCTTATTAACACTACAACCAGAAATCAATAGACCTGTCGTCAGGGTTGCTACACATAGTAAAGTGGTAAAAAATTTGCGTTTGTTATTCATGACTTCTCTTCTCCTATAAATACACAAGTATGAATCTAAGCGCATTATACTAATTAATCTACCACAAATCTGTAGCTACGGTTACCAAACATTATAATTCACATAACTTACAGGAATTAACTCAAACTAATCAATCCACTTGAAATGCTTACACGCATTATAAATACCATCCTTATCACAGTCGGTAGTGATATAATCGGCTTTTTCTTTTAATTCAGCACGTGCATTCCATGGCATATTAAGCCATTCTGGCCTAAACATAGATAAATCATTATATCCATCACCAAATACTACGGCTTGATTAGGTTTCATACCAAAATAATCAAGCATATTGCGAATACCCAAAGCTTTTTCCATTGGTTCATATAAAACACAGCCATCGCCATAACGAATGAGCTTATGCGTCATATGCTCAATTTCTTTTTCCTCTTCTTCCCCTTCTTTAAAGAACACATAAATCTTATAAAACTCTTCTACATTATGAAAGTCAAAATTAGGATCTACTGTCGTTTTAAAAACATCCCAATTCGGATGCCAATCTAATATTTCCTTATACGGCGTAATTCGGCCTAATTTATTCCGATCTGTTACAGCCCAAGGAATATTATGGGACTCTAAATATTCCAAATAGTTAATGCATGCATCACGATCCATGCCAATCATGGACACTAGTTCATTATTAACAGTAACACTATGTCCGCCATCTGCTACAAAATCTGTAAGCCCCGCTTGTTCCGCAAAACGCTTTGCATCTACTTGGATACGGCCTGTCGCTAGTGCCACCCTATGACCACGGCGCTTTAATTCATCTAAGCTATATTGAGCACTGTCAGGGATTTTACCTTCCGGCCACACAGCTAAGGTATTATCTATATCGAAAAAGAAAAATTTCTGTTCCACAGGCCCTCCTAATCACGTCCGCTCATTAACTTAAATCGCTCTTTCTGCTCTACATCAGGATATTTTTCTTGATCCACATCACTCAAAAACATATCTAGTGGTCGTACATATAAATCACGTTGATCATATAATTTTTGATACACTACGAACTGTTCACTCGTTTCCGAATGAGTTGCAACATCTAACACATAATAGTACATGCCTTTAAAATGACGATATAAGCCACCCTTTACAATTTTTCGCATTTATAACCTCATCACATAACATACACAAACGGTTACAAATTATATTAATCAAGAGATTCCATGTATTGAATAGCCTTAGTCAACATATCTGCTGTAATTTTGTACGGAGATACATCAATATCATGAACAGATGTAGCCTTTTCAACAATTTGAGGAATATGCGATGCAGTAAGACCTAACTGTGAAAGTTTAGTAGGCCAACCTAATTCGCGGTATATTGGCAACCACCGTTGTAATTCATCCATTTGTTGGTCAACGGTTAACAAAATAAGTAAGCCATATGCTACCATTTCACCATGCAAATGGTTTTCTTCTGTTTCTTTATTAGTAACACAGCCATAACATACAGCATGAGCCATATTACTATTATATGCCATAGGAACACAACCCGATACAATACCGGTAGTAAAGATAACAGTCATAGCAATGGTATCAAATGCATCACTACGTTTTTTAGCTTGACTGTCTTTATAGGCTTGTATACCATGTGCTAAAATTGGTTCACTACACATAGAAGCGAGAGTAAGGCCTAACTGAGTATTATAATCTTGCTCACGATTGCGAGCAGAAAGATGAGTTTCATAGTGTTTTGCAATAGTATCTCCCATTCCCGCCCACAAGTAACGGCTTGGTGCTTCTACGAGAATATCAGCATCAATAAAGCAGTGCACAGGAGGATGATTTACAAAGGCTACGTCATCAAAAGTATGCTCTGCAGTGTATACAGCTGCGACTTCTGACGTTGCAGCACAAGTAGAGGCAATGGTCGGAATTGTAAAGAATGGTTTATCATCTAACTCTAGAGCTACTACTTTTACCGTATCCATGGCCTTACCGCCACCAACAGCAAACATAAAGTCCGCATCTTTTACAGAAGCCATTTGTGCAATTTCCTTACCTCGAGCGAAAGTACACTCTCCACCAAAGTGAATAATATCTAGCACTTTAATCCCTGCTTTATCAAGCACTGGACGAATGTGTGGCAAAGCTTTAGAAAGAGCTGTCTCACCACCGATGATAGCTACAGACTTACCATATAATTTTGTAAATTTGGGAATAGCATCGAACACCTCATGACCGCCAAAACTATAACTAGGTAAACAATGAGTACTACGCATAAAATCTTCCTTCCTTCCTTCATCATCTATATTCTTATTATAGAAACTTCTACTCACAAAATCAATTTTATATGACAACCCTTAAGACACTAAAAAGGTTCTATACTTTCACCCAAAACGAAAGTATAGAACCATTAATGATATTATTTATTTTCGGACACAAGACCTTTATGGATAAGACCTACAACGAAGCCTAATACCGCAAAGCTCACCCAGCCCATACCTGCCGCTTGGAATGGAATGTATTGAGTAAAGAGCTGTTCCAATGCAGCAGGTGCAATACCTGCCGTTTCAAGACCAGTCATAAGAGCAGAGATCATTGTGAAAGCCATTGTCCATGCGTATACGCAACGACGACCACCGAACACATTGTGAAGAAGTGCTAACAAGATGATTACAATCGTTAACGGATACAAGAGCATCAACACTGGAATCGCTGCACTGATGATTGTTTTCAAACCGAACATGCTAAGACCAAATGCTGCTACGGAGAAGATTACTACATATAATTTATAGCTAATCTTCGGTGTCAACTTGTGGAAGTACGTACCACAAGAAGTGATAAGACCGATACTCGTAGACAAGCAAGCCAAGAGAACGATGATAGCCAAGATAATTTGACCGAATTCACCGAACAAGTAGTTAGCACTTACGGACAACACAGGAGCACCTGTATCAAACAAACCAAAGCGTTCAACACTAGTAGCACCAATGTTAGCGATAAATACATACACAATACCAAGAAGAGATACTGCAATAGCGCCTACTTCCATTACTGTTTTTGTAATAACCGCACGAGATGTAGCGCCGCTAAGACGAACAAAGTCGATTACAAGAATAGCAAATACTACGGAAGCCAACGCATCCATCGTATTATAGCCGTCCAAGAAACCTTGCAACACAGCTGTAGGTGCATCACCATAAGTAGGTTGTGGCACTGCATAGCCGCCTAGCGGAGTCATAAAGGATTTAATAATTAACAACAGAATTACAAGTAGTAATGCTGGTGTCAAAATATTACCGATACGATTAACAAGCTTTTGTGGGCTAATGGATAACCACAAAGAAACACCAAAGAATAATGCCAAGAAAATTGGTTCCATATTCATGCTTAAACCTTCTGTGAAAGGTTTAATTGCAATTTCATAAGCTACAGTACCAGTACGTGGCGTCGCAAACATTGGACCGATACTCAAGTAAAGAGAAATTGTGTACAACAAGCCATAAATTGGATGAACACGGCTCGCAAGTTCTTCAACATCTTTACAGGAGGAGTACCCCATCGCTGCAACACCTAAAAGTGGAAGGCCTACACCTGTTAATACGAAGCCGAGCAAAGCCCAACCTACATTACTACCAGCTTGTTGACCTAAGGCCGCTGGGAAGATCAAATTCCCTGCCCCAAAGAATAGGGCGAATAACATCATGCCTATAGCCCAATAGGCACGGGCAGATAATTTATCATTACCATTCATAAACGTAACCCCCTTCAGGTTATATATAAAAATAATATTACTATTATAATCCTAATGAGGATATGCATGCAATAAAAATATCCTTATTATGATATATCGGCATAATATTATTCCTATAAGTAAAGGAAATTAAACATCCGCCTTTTTAATGTGAACTTGCACATCATAGAATGTGCTACCCCAACCTTGATCCGTAGGTCTGTCTGCTGTAAGTACATTAATACCTACATTAGGATCACTAGATTGTGATTGCCACCATACACCAAGGGTTACCAATGTACCTCGTTGTACCTCTTCATCGTAGTAACCTTTAATTCTTACACTACCACGTTGATTATAGATTTCCACTTCGTCGCCATCATTAATGTTATATACTTTTGCATCTTTAGGATTGATGCGTAGTTTCATCAATTCAGGATCATCAAACTCTAACTCACAGAAGCTAGAATCTAAAATGCGAATATCATTGCCGATAATAAGCCAGAATGGTGCATCATCACCATAAGGCGGTAAATAACGAATTAGTGGCTCCACATCATGTGGATTATATAACTCAATCTTTCCCGACGGCGTTTTAAAATCTAATTTATAATTTTCAGGCAACGTCATCTCTACTGGTTCACCTTGGAGAATTAAATTTTGATCATCCTTAGAAATACGGTGCGACGCACTTACAATTTGGTCTATTAAATCTCGTTCACTATGCTTAAAGAATTCATCTGTAAGTCCCATACGTTTAGCTAATTCAGAAATCACTTGCCAGTTAGAGCGGGATTCGCCAATAGGATCGATTAATTTATAACCCGCTCCAATTGTATAGTGCCCATAGGAGTTATATATATCGTCATGTTCTACTGATGTTGTGGCAGGCAATACAATATCGGCGTATTTACATGTGTCGGTAAAGAAGCGTTCGTGAACAACTGTAAATAAATCATCTCTCATCAAGCCTTTTCGCACCACATTTTGATCAGGTGCTGTTATAGCCGGATTACTAGAGAATACATAAAGACTATGCACAGCTGTACCTGATGGGTTTGTAAGCATTTCACCTAGTTTAATCATAGGCATCAATCGCTTTGCTGGTGCATCCACATGAGCCTGTTGCATCACTTCTTTGCCCACAAACTTACTACCACTAGCACTCGATAATAAGCCACCGCCTAAATATTGCCAAGCTCCAACTACAGCAGGTAATGCATTAATAGCACGACAGTTCATAGCACCATTCCCATAGCGTGACAACCCACTGCCAAGACGTATAAATGGAGCCTTAGCTTTAGCATAGGCATGGGCAAACTCAATCATACGCTCTACGGAAACGCCACAAAGTTCAGATGCTTTTTCCGGTGTAAAATCAAGCAACACATCGTTTACGAGTTCATCATAACCTTGTACATGTTTCTTAATAAAATCTATATCTACTAAACCGTCTCGATGAATAATATGAAGCATACCTAACGCTAAGGCGCCATCACTACCAGGTTCTACGTAAATATGTTCATGAGCTTGATTAAAAGTATAGGTTTTATGAGTATCAATAATCCAAACTCGAGCGCCATTCTTTTTTGCTATGTTTACATCATGTAAGATATGAACATCCGTAGCAGTGGCATTAATGCCCCATAGAACAATTAAATCACTATATTGTGCCTCTTGCGGTTTAATGGCTAGTGTATCACCATAAACAGAGCGGAATCCTGCCTGTTTTGCAGGGGAGCAAATACCACGGTCCTGATCTGTAGCACCAATACGGCGGAAAAAGTAATCTGCTGCTGGGCTTTGAATCACCCCCATAGTACCTGCATAGGAGTAGCGCAAAATACTTTCACTGCCATGAGTACTAATAGTTTCTTTAAAATTATTAACAATGCTATCTAATGCCTCATCCCAACTGATACGTATATATTGGTCTTCACCGATTCCTTTTTTACCAATCCGTTTCATTGGGTACTGTAAACGCAATGGAGAATGAACCACTTGTTCGTAATGCGCCATTTTAGGGCACAATGTACCTCTTGTAAAAGCATGATTTCTATTACCACGAACAGATACTACTCTGTTGTTCTCTACCGATACGATTAGACCACATGCATCTGGGCAATCATAAGGACATACTGATTTGTATTCTTTCAAAATAAGCACCTCGCTTATAAATTATATAAACTATAGGATGTATATTTATATTATATTACAGCATTGTCTGTATAAGTGTAACCTTTAACACATTTTCTATCTTCATAAAGATTAAAATTATTGCATATTATGCATATCAATACATTCAGTTATCACAATACGTTACTATAGATATCAAAATTTTTTATATATAACATTGAACATTTCAAGTTTTATCGATGTTTATCCATTCTCATTCTTGCTCAAAGCCTAAACAGATATACTAATAAGTTCTATAAAAATACTGAAAATCTATAAAAAAATCATGCAATCATAACTAAAAGTCATAACCATATTGTTTTAGGTATAATCAGATGTTTCAGTAATCGACCTCGGAATATGTGACAAACATCACCGGTACGTATGCGTATTTAGTAATGTGTTTCAGACTGTAAGACTATTCAATCTCACTTCTTTCTGTGCTATACTGACATTGTCATTTGAGAGGATATAGAGCTCACCAGATATCATTTAAACTTCATGATATTTTAGAGTGACGTTACTATATCAGGTACATATTTTCTGAAAAGAGGTTTTAACGATGGCAGACGCAAAAAACACTGTGTTATTCCCTTATGAAACATTGAAAAAATTAAGCATGGACGCTTTCCAAAAATTCGGTTTCTCCGAAAAAGAAGCTGACATCATCCAAGACGTACTTTTGACTTCCGACTTGTTCGGTATTCAAAGCCATGGTATGCAACGTATGGTTCGTTACCACAAAGGTATCACTAATGGCTTGATCAAAATCGACGCAAAACCTGAAATCGTAAAAGAAACTCCAATCTCCGCAGTTATCGACGGTCATGATGGCATGGGCCAATTGTTGGGTCACAAAGCTATGGAAATGGCTATCGAAAAAGCTAAAAAATCCGGTGTTGGTATCGTATCCGTACGTAACTCCAACCACTATGGTATCGCTGGTTACTATGCTAAAATGGCATCCGACCAAGGCTTAATCGGTTTCTCTTGTACAAACTCCGAAGCAATCATGGTTCCTGTATATGCTCGTAAAGCTATGCTTGGTTCCAACCCTATCGCTTGGACTGTACCAGCTGATCCTGTTGACTTCTTCTTCGATTGCTCCACTACAGTAGTAACTCGTGGTAAACTTGAAATGTACAACAAAATGGGCAAAGCTACTCCAGATGGCTGGGCTGTTAATAAAGACGGCGTTCCTTCCACTGACGCAGCTGAAGTATTGGGCAACATCTCCCGTCATGAAGGCGGCGGTATCCTTCCTTTAGGTGGTGCTACAGAAGTTCTTGGCGGCCACAAAGGTTATGGTAACGGCATGATTGCTGAATTATTCTCCTCCATCTTGTCCCAAGGCGGTACTTCCAACAAATGTATGGTTGGCGGTAAATCCAATATCTGCCACGGCTTCATGGCTATCAACCCTGAATTCTTCGGTGACCCAGCTGAAATCAAAAAACACTTCTCCCAATTCTTACAAGAATTACGTGAAGCTCCTAAAGCACAAGGTCAAGACCGTATCTACACTCATGGCGAAAAAGAACATGAATCTGTTGCTAAAGTTAAAGCTGAAGGCATCCCTGTACTTAACGGTACAATGCTTGAAGTTCAAGACCTTTGCAATGAATTAGGTTTAGACTTCAAATCCTACTTCGGCGATTATGTACCAGAAGCTCCTGCTACAATGTTCAAAGGTAACTACTAATACCTAAGACCTTACAAAGGCCCTAACACGGACATGTAGTCAGTAAAGAAGGGGACATAAACACTGTTTATGTCCCCTCTCTTATATTCTTAACCTCATGTGTAATGAGGTTAAAAATTTTTAAGAAATATATCACTTTTTATGATAAGTATATCTGTTATTTTATTGTAATTCTTTATTTTAACTGAACTTTTACAACTTAATACAATAGCGATTTACTCATCAATTAAATTGATTAAGCTACATCGTCCTGTTAAGCATATATTTTTATTTTTCTTGAAAGGATGATTTTAGAAATGAGTGCTATCACCGTTCTATTAGCGCTATCTCCAATCATTTGGTTGATCGTAGCGTTATCCATCTTGAAATTACCAGCATGGCAAGCAACAAGTGTTGCTGCAATCGGTTCTTTCATCATCGCTATTACAGCATTCCAATCTGACCCATTTATTATGGTCACTGGTGCCCTTGAAGGTGCCGCTTTGGCAATCTGGCCAATCCTATTAGTTATTACAGCTGCTATCTTCGTTTATAACTTGGTAGTACATACGAAAGCAATGGAAACTATTAAAACAATGCTTTCTTCTGTAACATCTGATACTCGTGTACTTGCATTGTTACTTGCATGGGGCTTTGGTGCCTTCATGGAAGGTATGGCTGGCTTTGGTACTGCCGTTGCAATTCCAGCTGCTATGATGGTTGCCGTAGGTTTTGACCCGCTAAAATCTATCATTGCATGTCTCGTTGCAAACTCTGTACCAACAACATTTGGTTCCATTGGTATTCCAACAACTACATTGGCTTCCTTAACTAGCCTTGATCCAAGCCATTTAGGTACATTCATTTCCGTACAATTATTCTTGCTTAACCTTATTGCTCCATTCTTCGTTGTTATGATCATTGGTGGCGGTATTAAAGCGTTAAAAGGCGTATTCATTGTAACATTACTTTCCGGTTTAGCATTAGCTATTCCTGAAACTATAATCAACGCAGTAATGGGTCCAGAATTATCCGTAATCTCTGCATCCATCGTTATCATGGCAGTTATCATTGGTTGTGCAAAAATTATGCCTCCTAATGACCCTGAATATGCAGTTAAACAAACTGGCGAAGTTCCTAAAGTGTCTGGTAGCGAAGGCCTTGTAGCTGCAATGCCATTCATCTTAATCTTCGTATTATTGTTATTAACTTCCAAATTGTTCCCTGCAATTAATGGTCCTCTTGCGTCCATTAAAACATCTGTACCTATTTATCAAGGTCCTGGTGCAAAACCTTACACATTCGTATGGATTGCAACTCCTGGTATCATGATCTTCATCGCTGGTATTGTTGGTGGCTTCATCCAAAAAGCAAAAGCTGGCGAAATCTTCGGTACATTGGGTAGCACAGTTAAAAACTTGAAATTCACATACCTCACAATCATCACAGTTGTTATGACAGCTAAATTGATGACTTACTCTGGTATGACTGCAGATATTGCGAAAGCAATGGTTGCTGGTACAGGTTCCTTATACCCTCTATTCGCTCCTATCGTAGGTGCATTGGGTGCCTTCTTGACAGGTTCCGGTACAAACTCCAACGTATTGTTTGGTCCACTTCAAATCGCAGCAGCTCAAGGCTTAGATCCTACAAACTGGGAAGACCTTGGCTTCTGGTTAGCAGCAGTTAACTCCGGTGCAGCTGGTATCGGTAAAATGTTGTCTCCACAATCCATCGCAATTTCCATTGGTGCCGTAGGTCCTGCTTTGAAAGCATACCTCGAAAACCACAAAGAAGTTAGTGCTGATGAAGCTCACAAATTAGAACATGAAATCGAAGCAAGCGTTATCATGAACAGCGCATTCAAATACTTCTTGATCTTCATCGTTATGCATGGTTGTATCTCCTTCTTCGGTCAACATTTCATCCATGAAATTCACCACTTCTTCTTCTAAGATTTGGTAACATAAAAAGAACAGCTCTTGATGAGCTGTTCTTTTTTTATTGCCACATATAAAATATACAAATAACACTGATTAATAAATGCAGTTTAGAATTCATTAATTTGTTACACATTATAGTACCAATCTATTAATAAACCTCTTGCTCTACTTCCCATTTAGTAAAGATCCCAGTATCTGCATCAATTTCAAAATCATATTCATAACCATTATAATGTATTTCACCTTCATACTCTAAACGGCCATTCTCATAATCACGATTGAATTCAGTTACATTTGCAACTGTTGCACCCGGCACACGTGCTAAGGCACTTTGAACAGCCTCATCAGAACTAATTGCTTCTACAGATGAAACCGTAGCAGTCCCGATTACTACAATTGCAGCTAACACAAAACCTTTTATTAAATATTTCATATAATTCTCCCATCGCCAATAAATAAATTGATTTTTTTAGATATAATTAATATACTAATTGTAATCTATAAATAGAGATATAGCAAACTCAATAATTCTTATTAAGAAAAATCTATAGAAATTATCTACTAATCATGTTACAATACATCGTATCAAATAGAAAAAATTAAATGCAGTCTGCGAAGTGCGATTCGCAGGCTTTTATTTTTCCCATTTTAAGATAGGAGGATTATATGAATCAAGAAAATTCTGCTAAGGTTTCCTTTATCTTGGTAGTATTCCTTGGCATGTTAACAGCCATAACACCGCTCGCAACAGATCTTTATTTACCAGCATTGCCGATTATGCCTGGCGAATTAAATACAACCGCATCTAATATTCAAATGACCATTGGTGTTATGACCTTTGGTGTTGCATTAGGCCAATTATTTGGTGGCCCTATTAGCGATACAATGGGTCGTAAATTACCACTCATCGTAGGCAATTTACTATGTGTCATCTCTAGCATCATTTGTGCCTTTGCACCTAACATCGAAATACTTTTACTAGGTAGATTCCTACAAGGTTTAACTGGATCTGTAGGTGTTGTAATTGCCAAGGCTATCGCTCGAGACTTTGCTTCTGGTCAAGAATTGACGAAACTCTTCGCCTTACTTATGATGGTTAACGGCTTAGCTCCAGTACTTGCCCCTCTCATAGGTGGCCAATTGCTCTTATTCACTACATGGCGTGTAATCTTTGTAATTCTAGCAGTATTCTCTGCTATTCTATTAGTAGGCTCACTTCTATTCCGTGAAAGCTTACCAAAAGAAAAACGTATTACAGGCGGTGTAGGTGTAGCAGTTAAAAATTATATTACCCTCATCAAAGATAAGCCATTCTTAGGTCAAACATTAATACAATTATTTGCCTTTGGCGGATTTTTTGCTTATATATCAGGTTCATCCTTTGTATACCAAAATATTTTTAATCTTTCCGCTCAAGAATTTAGCTATCTTTTCGGTATTAACAGCTGTGGTATTGTCTTAGCTAGTGCCATTAGTAGTCGTGTTAGTAATGTTATAACAGCTAAACAATTACTAACATTCAGCCTATGGCAACTTACAATTGGTTCCTTACTATTCTTAATTGCTATGATTTTCGAATGGTCACTCATCCCTGTAACAACCATCCTATTCTTTACCGTATGTACCGTATCCCTATTCGGCTCCGCCTCATTCTCTATGGCGATGACCAACTACGGGAAAATGGCAGGCAGTGCCTCTGCCATACTCGGCTTTGCAAGCATGTTTGCGGCAGGTATTGTATCTCCACTCGTTGGTATAGGTGGGGATCATACGGGTATACCAATGGGGATTACAATGCTAGTATGTGCAGTGCTTTCCTTATTGTGCTTGTATGGTTTGGTAGAAAAAGAATAATTTATTTTATACGTTTCTGTAAGCCACACAATGGGGCCCAACTACAACAGAATAATATTAGTATATAAATAAGAGACCCCTTTCCTTGCTCAGTACGGCGCTACGCTTCGTAAAATCGCTTCGGAAAGGGGGCTCTTATTTATATTAACACTACCTGTAGAGGCGTCCCATTGTGGGGCTATACAGCTTAAATTAAAATCTGCTAATTCTTTTTTACAAATACACTATGCACAATAAAGGAAAGCACCTGTCCAACTGATTGTAGGAAAAAGAACACAGCCCTTTTTCCGTTAGATATATTGTGAATTTTTTGTAAATAATGAGATAAATAACCGATGGAGCTATTAGATATACAGTAGATGGATCATTTACATTTTATAATGGGACATCTTCATAATTTGCATATATAGAAAAGAACACAGCCCTTTCCCACCCTCTCCGTTAGGTGTATTGCGAATTTTTTGTAAATAATGAGATAAATAACTTGATGGAGCTATTAGGTATATAATAGGTTGGATTATGTACATTTTATAATGGGACATCTTCATAATTAGCGTACATAGAAAAGAATACAGCCCTCTCTGCAGCGATTTTACGGAACGTAGTGACGTACTGAGCCAAGAGAGGGCTGTATTTTTTCTATACTAGTAATATGCAGTTGTATTCGGGCCCCATTATAAAATGTAAGGGACCTTATCACTTATTTACAGTAGCTCCATCGAGTTACACAACTATTAGTTTAGCAAAAATTCGCAATACACTAACTACTTACTCGAACATTGTCGATAGTAATAGTTTTAGTCGATTTGCTTGGTTTACTGCACTGGAGCCTGGATCGTAGTCGATAGCAGCAATGCGCACGTCTGGGTAGGCAGCGATAGTGTTTTAACCATGCCTTTACCTGTAACGTGGTTTGGTAAGCAGCCGAATGGTTGCAAGCATACGATTTGTTTAGCCCCTTTTTCAATGAGGTCAATCATATCGCCTGTGAGGAACCAACCTTCACCGCATTGGTTACCAAGACCAATGTAGTGAGCCGCTTCTTTTGCTACTTCTGTCATACGTTGTAGAGGGTCAAAGTTTTTAGACGCTGCTACTGCTTTAGCGTATGGCAAGCGGTAGAGTTCAAGGGCTTCACGAGCCAATGTACCAAAGAAGCCAGATAGCCATGTACCATCAAGGTGTTTAGCACGATATGTACTATCCATTGCGCAGTACAAGAAGAAGTCTAATAAACCAGATGTAACGACTTCGCCACCTTCTTTTTCAATGAGTTCATTGATATGGTTGTTAGCACTTGGATGGAATTTAACGTAAATTTCCCCTACAACGCCAACGCGAGGTTTTTGTACATCTTTATTGACCGGCAAGTTATCAAAGTCATGAATGATTTCTTTGATGTACTTATTATACTGACGAAGGCTGGCAGATGTAATGTTTTCACGTAATTTTTTAATCCAGTAATCACATAATGCATCTGTAGAGCCCGGGTTAGTTTCGTAAGGACGTGTAGCCAATACGCATTGCATGAGGGCATCACCGTAAACAACGGCTTGAATCATGCGATGCAAGAAACCTTTTGTCAATTTGAAGCCTGGTTGACGTTCCATATCGCTTGCATTAAGAGATAGGATTGGCACTTGTTTCATACCAGCGTCAATCAATGCTTTACGCAAATAACCAATATAGTTTGTAGCACGGCAACCACCACCTGTTTGAGAGATGATAACAGCTGTTTTATCGATATCGTATTTACCAGATAATAGTGCAGACATGAGCTGACCAACAACGATAATCGCTGGGTAACATGCATCATTATTGATATATTTCAAGCCCACTTCAATATCGTCACGCGTTGGTGCTGGCAACATTTCAAAGTTATAGCCTTCATTTTTGAGGACTGGATCTAAGAGGCTAAAATGCAATGGTGACATTTGTGGCACCAAGATTTTATAGGTCTTACGCATTTCCTCTGTGAATACGACGCGATTATAATCGTAGGTTGGCAATTGCTCTTCCACCACTTCTGGTGCTTCTGGGTTATGATGACGACGCAAGCTACGTTCCATTACAGATTGCAAGGAACGCAAACGAATCGTTACAGCCCCAAGGTTTGTACCTTCGTCAATTTTGAGTAAGGTATGAATCTTATGGTTTGCTGAAAGTATATCTTTTACTTGATCCGCTACGATAGAATCGAGACCACAACCGAAGGAGTTAAGTTCTACGATTTGGAAGCCTTCTGTTCTACTTACGAATTCAGCAGCGCGATATAGACGGCTATGATAAGACCATTGGTCTACAACACGTAGATGCTTGATTTCATTCCCCAGTGGCGCAACGCCATCTTCTGTAAGAACAGCCATACCAAGGGATGTAATAAGCTCTGGAATACCGTGATTAATACCGGAGTCCAAATGATATGGACGACCAGCTAATACGATAGTAGGAATTTGTTCTGCTACGAGGCGAGATACTGTTTTCTTTGTCGTTTCACGGTAAGAAGCCTTACAATTTTCTTGTTCTTCCCACGCTTTTTCAACAGCGTTAGCAATATCTTTCTTCTTGAGATTCAAGAAGTCCAATGCTTTCACAAGAGCAGGAACAAGAGATTTCTTATCAGCTAATGGCAAGAATGGTGCGTGGAATGGAGTATCCCCCAGAACCTCCTGCATGTTGTTTTTGATAAGTTCTGGATAGGAAATAACCATTGGACAATGGTAATTATTGTCGCGGCTAAATTCCTTAGGGCCATGTTGAATACAAGGGTACCAAACAAAGTCTACTTGTGCATTTGCAAGGTCACGAATATGACCATGTACCGCTTTTGCTGGGTAGCAAGCTGTATCGGATGGAATCGTATCAATAGCCTTGTTATATTGTTCCTTTGTAGTGTAATCGGAAAGGATTACTTCATAACCAAGTGTATTAAAGAATGTAAACCAGAATGGGAAATCCTCATACATGTTGAGGACGCGAGGAATACCTACGCGCATTTTACCTTCGAACTCTGGAATATTTTTCTTCAAATAATAGTCGAAGTAACGACGCAATTTAACGTCTACTAAGTTAGGAACTGCTTTGCGTTCCTCTTGAATCATACCGCCCGCACCGCGATCACAACGGTTACCCGTTACGTAGGTACGACCATCAGAGAAAGCATTGATGGTAAGCATACAGTTATTGGAGCAAAGTCCACAATTGCGCATTGTCGTAGATACTTGTAAGGAGTTAAGACCATTACTATCGAGCAAAGTACTTTTTTCCTTTTGTAACTCTTCTGCCGTTTCAGCTGCAAGAAGGGCCATACCATAAGCACCCATCAAGCCAGATACGTCAGGACGAATTACTTCTACGCCCATCAATTTCTCGAAGGCACGCAATACGGATTCATTGTAGAATGTACCGCCTTGTACAACGATATGATCACCCAATTCTTTAGGGTCTTTCACCTTAAGAACCTTATAAAGGGCATTTTTAATAACAGAGTAAGCAAGACCTGCCGCGATATCTTGTACCGTAGCACCTTCTTTTTGAGCCTGCTTAACCTTAGAGTTCATAAATACAGTACAACGAGAACCCAAGTCGATTGGCAAGGATGCCAATAAACCTTCCTTCGCGAATTGATCGATTGGAATGCGTAGACCGGATGCGAATGTATCGATGAAGGAGCCGCAACCAGAGGAGCACGCTTCGTTCAATACGATATCTTCGATATAGCCATCGCGAACCTTACAGCATTTCATATCTTGACCGCCGATGTCCAAGATAAAGGATACATCAGGGCAGAAGTAACGAGCTGCACGATAGTGAGCCATCGTTTCTACTTCGCCAATATCGATGCCAAGGGCGCGTTTAAGAAAGGCTTCACCGTAGCCAGTTACACCAGAGTGTGCAATATACGCGCCTTTTGGCAATAATTCATAAATTTCTCGATCATTTCACGAGATTTTTCTAATGGTTTACCATGGTTAGGACCATAGTGAGAGAAGATAATTTCCTTATTACTGTTGATGAGAACTACCTTAAGAGTAGTAGAACCAGCATCAATACCAAGGTAACAAGGACCTTGCGCATCTTCAATATTCGCTTTTGGCGTTACTGCCTTAGCGTGACGAGCGCGGAATTCTTCTAATTCTTGTTCATTTTTAAATAGAGGTTCTACACGATCTGTAGCCTCCATAGGAATACCGATGAGGGCACCAATTTCCTTTGTTAATTGACCAACCGTAATCTCACGACAGTCTTCTTTCATCAAAGCCGCCCCTAAGGCGATGAATAATTCACCGTTTTCAGGGATAATGCGATGCGCTTCATCTAGTTCTAAGGTATCGCAGAAACATTGACGAAGTTCGGACAAGAATGTCAACGGACCGCCAAGGAATGCTACATTACCTTCGATTTTATGACCGCATGCAAGGCCCGCAATTGTTTGGTTTACAATAGCTTGGAATACGGATTTTGCAATATTTTCATGAGATGCGCCTTGGTTTAACAAAGCTTGTACATCTGTTTTAGCAAATACGCCACAGCGTGCTGCAATTGGATAAATCGTATCAGCATTCATGGCCAATTGGTTAAGACCAGATGCATCAGTTTGCAATAAAGTCGCCATTTGGTCGATGAAAGCACCTGTACCACCTGCACAAGAACCATTCATACGGTGTTCTGCCGTTTGACCTAAATAGGTTACCTTCGCATCTTCACCACCAAGTTCGATGATAACATCAGTTTCTGGATACAACGCTTTTACAGCACGTGTTTCAGCAATAACCTCTTGCACGAATGGAATGCGTACCTTTTCAGCCATCGCCATACCACCAGAACCGTAATACATACATGAACTTGATCATTTTCATGACCCACTTGAGCCTCTTGGAGCAAGGTATATACGGTGTCCAAAATGTTCGCATAATGGCGTATGTACTTTTTATACAAATAATTATCGTGTTCGTCTAATAGTACAACTTTAACCGTTGTAGAGCCCACGTCAATACCCATGCGTAGCATGTGTTGCATAAATACCTCTCTTTTCAAAAAACGTATGACCACACAAGATCATACTCATATTGTGAAAGTAGTACATTGAGCATGAATCTAAAATATAATGCACCAAACATCTAATTAAACTTAGATAAGGATAGACTTTCACAAAAACATCTAATTTTTTAAATATCCTATACATATTATACAACAAATGTAGATAAAATCTATGTTTTTCTATATTCCAATGAGTTATATGGAATATGACTAAACTTGAATAACACCTCTACATCAAGATAGGATGTAAAATTATTATATCATTCTAAGGTGAAAAAAGGTGTACCTAATAGCACATAACTTAAGCAATAAATAGGTAAATATTATTTCTATTTCAATTAACAAGAATAAGGGGATACAAAAAGAGGCTTCTATGAAATCATTAAAGCCTCTTGTATTTGTATTGTTTATTATATACTTTTGAGTTTTATTATTCACTCTATATAGGTTACAAAATCTTTTTATATAATCCGATAAGATCATCATGGTTAGCTGGGTATGGATTAAATCGATAACACATATCCTCTAGTGCTCTATCTGCCATGAGGTTAAGTTTTGGTTCAGATGTAGCCTTATCTACACCAAATTCAGTCAGTGTCATTGGACATTCTAAAGTTCGTTGTAGTTTTACAATCGCCTCTAGTAATGCACCTATTTTATCTCCATCGGATGCTTTATGCGATGCAAAGCCCAACTTAGCAGATAGATGGGCATATTTCTTGGCCACCTCTTGGTTACGAGAGCAGTTAAATCCAATCACATAAAGCAAAAGCATACTGTTAGCTAGTCCATGAGGTACATGAAATTGCCCACCCAACTGATGTGCCATGGCATGAACGAGACCCACGCCAGCCTTGTTAAAGGAAAGTCCTGCAAGGCATGATGCTTCGTGCATTGACATGCGATCTTGGTCTGTGGCTGTTGGCTTATAACATTTTGGTAGGTATTCAAAGACAAGCTCTATCGCTTGTTGTGCCAATGCATCAGTAAAATTATTTGCCGCCGTTGCTACATAGGCTTCAAGCGCATGAACAAGAACATCCATACCGCTAAAAGCAGTAACATTTGGAGGCGATGTTTTTACAAATAATGGCGTTAATAATGCTTCATCTGGTGATACCGCATCATCCATAAGAGGATATTTAATTTGTGTTTCGCTATCTGTAAGAACAGCAAAAGAGGTCACTTCTGATCCAGTTCCACTAGTAGTAGGAACAGCAATAAAGGATTTGATATCCATATGCTTTAACTTACGACCAAAGTAAGCAATGCCCTTACTCATATCGATACAGGAGCCCCCACCTATGGCAATGATTACAGTTGGTTTAATGCCTTCCATAAACTCAATACCCTTTACTACATGCGTAATCGGTGGATCAGGTACTACATCAGTGTAGATGGTTACCTTATTTTTACTGTCCATTAACCCCATCACATACGTAAGGCTTGGAGAATCTTTTAAAAATGGATCGCATATGATAAGGATAGATTCATTAGAAAATGCTGTAAGACGATTCAACGAATCTGGCCCTGCATAAATTTGGGTTGGAAAAGTCCATTTATTCATATGCTCACCACCTATCGAATATTAAATCCTGTTGTTAAGCAACATCTACGACGTCGTGCAAAGCAACGAGCCGATGTAGTAGATTCCCCAGTAGGTGTAGCAATTGTAAAGGTTGTCGTACCCTCACCACTAAATCCAAGCCCTGCATAGGACGGACCATTCTTAACAAAAATGGAAGTTTTCATTTTACGAGCCATCCGGTTGAGGCGTTCCATATTCAAGGAATGCATTGTGGCCGTATGATGTAAGCCTGCTTCTAACATCAAGCATACATCAAGACCTTCGTCAAAGCTATCTACTGTAACAACAGGTAAAATAGGCATTAACATCTCAATTACTGCAAAGGGATGATTTTTTGGAGCCCGCATGATAATTAACCGTGGATCACCATTGTACGGAATATGTGCTGCATCAAGAATAACGCTTGCATTTTTACCGACAAATTTTTTATTTGGTGTCCCATTTGGCAACACTGTTAAATCGACTAGGCGTTGAATATCCTGTTGATTTTCAACGAGAATACAACCTGCTTTTACCATTTCTTGAACTAGCTGTGGCTCAATTTGACGCATGGCTACAACGCTCTTTTCAGCGATACATAGAATATTATTATCTAGACTAGCGCCGAGAACAATATCTTGAGCGGCCTTTTTAATATCTGCCGTTTCATCTACAAAGGCCGGTGGATTGCCTGCACCAGCACCGATAACCTTTTTACCACTTTGAAGCGCTTGTTTTACTACGCCAGGACCTCCAGTAACAACTAATAGGCTCACATCTGGATGTAGCATCATCTCTTGAGCAGACTCAATAGATGGCTCTCGAAGTGTAACAATAAGGTTTTCAATGCCAATCGATTTAGCAATAACTTGATTGAGCTCACTAACAAGCTCTCGACTCAAATTCTTGGCGCCTGGATGAACGCTAAAGAATATAGCATTTCCGGCCGCCAGCATACCGATGGAATTACATATTAATGTTTCTGCCGGATTCGTACTTGGCGTTATAGCACCGATGACACCATAGGCTGATAATTCATATAATGTCATACCATTATCACCAGTTTCACACTCTGTAACAAGGTCTTCTACGCCCGGTGTTTTATTTAGTGTAAGGTTTAATTTTAGTACTTTATCCGCAACGCGACCCATCCCCGTTTCGTCAACGGTTTTCTGAGCCAACTCTTGCACTCGTGGACGCATAGCAGCACGGATGTCTGCTATTACCTTTTCACGGGTTGCCAAGGTACAATCTTCAAAGCGTGCTTGCGCTGCTTTTGCAGCTTGAATTGCTTCATCAACCGTATCAAACACACCTGGCTCAACTTGACCTCTAGGCGCTTGTTTAATAGGTTGTGATGAGGCCATTTCTTGCTTTTGCCCCTGTAATATATCTATAACCATGGAGCGGATCATTTCTTTCAACTGTGTATTGTTTTCCATCATGAACCTCCATATAGGTTGCATTGCTGATGCAATGACCATGTCAACTAACGGTGTCCACAATCAAGGATACATTCATGATGTGACACAATAACTAGGTTTAACTCTGGCACCAGCTATTTCCTATACAATTATTTTTCAAAACTATCAATAATACCCACAATAGCGCAATCTACTGCGGTGCCTTTATCATCTTCGAAAATATGCCGTGCCGATGAGCCTCGAGTTAGAAGCACATATTCACCTTCACCAGCACATACTGTATCGACGGCGATTTCTATGCGCCCCGTCAACTCTTGTTCTCCATCGAGAATATCTACCATCATCAGTTTCATTCCCTTTAGAGATTCATGCTTTTGAGTAGATACGATACTACCCACAACTTTACCGACTTGCATACTTCTCGTTCCCTTCAATTATTGTGATACCTAAGCGCTCGATTTCATCTCGAGCAGCCATGGTGAACCGTTGTCCCCTATATATGACGATAATAGACTGACTTTCACAAGATCTAACAAAAGAGGTCGTTATCCACGCTTGATGACTGGCATATATAGGACGACCAAATTTATCTAGAAATTTGATAGGCCAATCTAGAATGACTGATGGATTCATCAACGAGGTTACAGGAACTGCTAGGTGTATCGTCACCTCACAGTCATACGCTAATGCACGATGTAAATAGGCAACCCAAGGCACCAATGTATCGCACATTAACTCTCGTAAATGACCATAATCTATACCAGCGAAAGAAATGAGTTGGTTCTGCAACAATATATGCTCATCATAGCTATTGCACTCTGTGACCATAAACGTAGCAGTGGATGTCATGCGCTTTTCTAGGCGTTCTAGCACCAGTTTAACTAATGCATCCATATTAATGCTCACTTCCCATGGCAATCCCTAAGGGCGTTACAAACTCTGGGTATAATGGCTTATCTACGGGTAATCCTATATATTGACTGAAAGTTTTTGTAAACTCCTCAAAATTAGAAGCACCACCTACAACAACAATGGGAGTCCCCTTTTCATAGCCACCCTCTTGTAACGCACGCTTAGAAATAGCTGCCATTTTTTCAACCACAGGCCGTATGGTTGCATATACATCGCGTTTATTCGCTTCATTGCGCTTATAAGCTTCCGCTTCAGGAATAGAGATGCCATAGGCCCCGCTAATAACAAGGTTCATATGGGTGCCTCCTGTAGGCTCATCTACGGTATATACAACTCGGCCATCTTTTAAAATGCTTATGCCCGTAGTACCACCACCGACGTCGATAACAGCGCCATCGGTGATTCCGAGCACATTAGCAGCAGCGGTAGGCTCGTCTAAAATGCAGGTTACTTCAAAACCGGCACTTTCAAGAACATGACCTACTACCTCTTTATTCTTGCCTATCGTTCCAGGTGGAACAGCTGCTGCGGCATATACAAGTTCTGTGCCTAAGGCTGCTTCCGCCTTAGCCTTTAAAGCTCTCGCGTAATTGTAACAGCTCCCACATAGTCAACTACAAGGCCATCTCGAATAGATTCGTTGTATTCAAAAGCACCATATATAGGTTTACCTTTATCGTTTACTACGGATAGGACAATAGATGATGTACCAAGGTCAATGCCTACGCGTAAATTCTTTTGATTATGAGAGCTCACTTGTTTGGACTCTACAAGATCAGAGAACTCTTGCAAGGTATTATTTGCCTTTTTCAAACCTTTCATCATATCACCTACTTTACTGTACAATTCTCGCCATCACTGTACCTTGTACATTGGCAGCGTTTGCCTCATCTGTATCAATATGGAGTTCTAGGACAAAACCGGTACGGCTCGAACGATGACATCACCAAATACAGTGGTGCGCTCTGGCGTTTGAAGTTCAACATTAACGCTATCGCCATCGTTTACATTAAGCCGTTTTGCATCATCAGGTGACATATGAATATGTCGTTTTGCAACGATGCAAATAGGTTTTGTAATTTCCCCATTTTCAGTACATAGAGTAATCTCTACGGCTGATTCTAAATGACCAGATAGCACAATAGGAGGTTTTATACCCAATGCACGAGCATCGGTCAAAGATACCTCTACTTGTGACTGTTTTCTAAGAGGACCTAATACGCGGACATTTTGAATGACCCCTTTAGGCCCCACTAAAGTAACTGTTTGTTCTGAAGCAAACTCTCCAGTTTGTTTTAAGTCACTTTTTTTAGTAATAGCCTGGTTAGGGAATAATATATCCCAGTCCTCCTGACATAGATGGACATGTCTATTGCTCACACCTACGGGAATGGACGATTCGAACATGGCTTCGATCACTTCTCGTACGATAGCACGAATCTGTTCCCGATCCATAAGCTATTATCCTTTCTTAGGTAAGATTAATTCTACATCGCTATGAGGGCGTGGAATTACATGAGTAGATACTACTTCACCTACTTTTTGTGCTGCTGCACAGCCTGCATCAACAGCCGCTTTTACAGCGCCTACATCACCGCGAACCATTACTGTTACAAGACCGGAACCGATTTTTTCAGTACCTTCTAATGTAACGTTAGCTGCTTTTACCATTGCGTCAGCCGCTTCAATTGCGCCTACTAAACCTTTTGTTTCTACCATGCCTAATGCGTTATTCATGATAATCTCCTTTATTATTTACTACTTTATTTCTTTTTAGTGTTTTTCTTTGGTGTTATTTTCTTTGTACCTGTTGATTTAGAACTTTTCGGTTCCATGATCGTAGATACTATCTCATCTAACACCTCAACAACCTTTTCATCTAATTGGGGTTTCTCTGTTTCATCAGCTACCTTAGCCGGCTTATCTGTAAAATCATCATTAAAGGATTCTACTAAGCCTTCTGCAGGTCGAGGAATTACTTTGTGAGCTACATACAGGTTCATACCTTTTGTAATCGCCACACCTGTTTGAACAGCTGCTTCAACAGCTGCCACATCACCAGTTACCTTTACGGTCATCCAGCCAAGTCCTCTCGCCTTTTCTATTCCTATGAGCCGCACATTTGCAGCTTTAACCATTGCATCTGATGCGGTGATAGCCCCCAGCAAACCAGCTACTTCTAGTAACCCTAGTGAATCTTTCACCATGCCACCTCCCGACGTTTATTCATTAGATGATGTAAGCATTACCTTTGTTTTTAGGTCTTTCTCCCATAGTTTCTAGTAACGCTAACCCCACATCACGTGCTGCTTTTACAGCTTGTTTAACAGCGCCAGAGTCACCAGAAATTAGTAAAACAACTTCATTTGACATATCTGAGCTCGATGGAGACTGATAATCTACCACATCTACATTAGCTGATTTAACTGCTGTATCTGCCATAACTACACCTATTGCTGCTGGGGCACCTACTAATAACCCAAAGGCTTTACCTTCTGGTGTCCCAAAAGCAGTGACTAAGGCTTCTCCTGCACGCGCTGTATATTGGACCTCCACATGGCCTGCGTCATTCATATATACTTCGCCAAAGGTGCGTTCTAATTCACGTAATGCTACTTCCACAGAACGTCTTACATCGGATACGTCATCGCCACCAAATATGATAAGGGAACCAGAACCAGCGCCACCTTTCATATCACGGGCCAGTTCAATGCTAACAATCTCTGTATTCGTTGCTTTTACAGCTTCATCAGCGGCCATAATTTGCGGCCCTGCACCTGTACGTGAACCTAAGATACCGATGGATCGATATGACTTAGTGAGCTTCATAGCTTCCAATACTTGACTGTCTACATTGGCAATTACGAGACCAATTGTATCGCCTGTTGTAGTGCTACCTACGTGTTCAGTAATCATAGAAGTTTGTAGTTGACTTACAGCAGGTGAACTTACAGGTGCCGAAGCACATGATGCATTACTAGTCGCGCCTGAAGTTTTGCTTAAATCAGCACTATCGATACGCATCAATACGCGCTTTAAAATCTCATCTACCATACTTTTAGTATCGGCCATAATTATTCACCCTTTGTTGGTAAAATACCTTCTACATCTTTATGTGGTCTTGGAATTACATGAGTAGAGATAACAATGCCTACCCGTTCTGCAGCAGCTGCACCTGCGTCTACAGCAGCTTTTACAGCACCTACATCACCACGAACCATAACAGTAACGAGACCAGAGCCAATTTTTTCATTGCCTACGAGTTCCACATTAGCTGCTTTAAGCATTGCATCAGCTGCTTCAATAGCGCCTACTAGGCCCTTAGTTTCCACCATACCTAATGCTTCTTGTGTCATCTGTTTTCTCTCCTTTTACAAAACATAGAGCAAAGATTACAAATTTATTTTTCTAATAGTTCCACCATAGTACCTATATTCATAAAGGCAAAGTGCGCTGTTTTAAGTAGTTGTACCATGAGTACAGCACCAGTACCTTCACCTAACGCCATTTGTCCATGGATTGGAACTTCATCAAGACGAATATTTGCATAAGCCAATGCTGCGGCCATCCCTACCTCGCGAGAATAATGAGATGGAATACCGTATAATGGAGCGTCTCCATTCATTTGAGTAGCACAAGCCATGGCAACGGCTGTAATATATCCATCGATTACAAATGGGATATGTAAGTCTGTACAAGCTACCATAGCACCTGTAATCGCGGCTATATCAAAGCCACCTACGCGGCTAATTACCTCTTTAGGACTATTTAAGTGCCCTTATGATGAGATAATGCAGTACGTACAAACTCTCGTTTTTGATTCATATACGCCTCTTCATCAGGGCCAGACCCAGGACCTACAGTTATCCGTGGGTCTAGTTTTGTAAGCCCACTCAGGACAGCTGCTGAAGTAGTCGTATTACCAACACCCATTTCGCCAAAGGAAAATAGATTAATTCCCGATTCCGCATAGTATATAACGCGGTTATATCCAGCTTGGTATGCTAAATCAAATTCTTCGCCTCATAGCAGCACCATCTAATATATTCTTTGTGCCTTGAGCTAACTTTCGATCTATCCCGATACCTTGTGGGCACGCAATACCTACATCTACCACTTCATAAGGAATATGGTTAAAGATACAGTAATTAGCAACTGCACTTTTACCATCAATCATATTCTGAGACTGTTTACGAGTAATCTCATAGTTATAACCGATTAGTCCATCTACGGAAATTCCATTATCTGCAGAAAAGATAATATGCTGAGCATGAATCTCAGGTTTCATATCTTGCCAAGCAAGACACATTTTTTTGAAATATCGTTCCCATAGACCCAAGCTTTTTGGAATGATCGCCTTATTTAAAATAAATTGATTAAGTTGTTCTTCAAAACCTTGTCCATGGAAAAACCTTCTTTCAACTAACTGTATATGTAGTTACATAATTGTTTTAACGACTCTTGATCGTGAACTGATATTTCAAAAATATTAGTGGCTCCCGCTAGTTTAAGATTGCGGCGAGGCGCCTCCACATCTTTACCCGTATCAACTTTTGACACAACACCGATAACTTCTCGATTTAAGGAGTTTCCAAAGTTTGGTGGGAATATGGTTGTTTCATCACCTGCAGGAATCATGAAAATCACTACGTCCGCATCATAGGCGTGCAAGATAATGCCTCGATAGTAATTAGGATTCTCCATATATTCTCCAGGGGTATCGATAAAATTTCCCACTCTCGTTATGGCTTGTGTCTTATGATACGTAGCCGAGCCATGAGTAATCGTATCTGCTAATGTAGTCTTACCACAACCGCTACGACCTACTAGAAGGATGCGTTTTTCTTTCTTTTCGGTGCTCATAATTACCCTTTCATTAGGATCTTGTTAAATCCGTTGGAAAGAATCCTAATATGCGTTGCAGACCTTCAATTACGCTGCGCAAAGCAGATTCAACAGCAGATACATCACCAGTTATGAGAAGTGCTCCCGAAAATCTGTCGATGAAACCAATTTCAATATCACCAGACTTACTTGCTATATCGGCTGCAATAATGGTCCCTTCGCCAGGTGTGATTGTAAGAATTCCAATGGCATTGCGTCCTTTTTCCTCAAGCCCCATTTTTCTAAATAGATCTGGCTTAGGATTGGCAATAACATGAGCTATAGTAACCTGCTTTCCGGGTACAAACTCTTGAATGATGCGCTGTTTTGCATCAATTACCTCTTGAAAGGCCATATAATCTCCTCCTAATGTAATATGTATTCTTTAAACTATACTGACATGTTATAGTTTGTCGTTGTTTTATATACTCTAGCTATAGTTAAGGTGCCACTAATTGGAAGAACAACACTGCTAAACCTGCCCCAATCAATGGGCCAATAAATGGTACCCATGCATATTGCCAGTTCGCAGTTCCCTTATTAGGAATCGGTAATAAGAAATATGCTAACCGTGGACCAAAGTCACGAGCTGGATTTAATGCATATCCAGTAGTTGCACCAAAGGACATACCAATGGATGCTACCAAAATACCGATGACCATAGGTGCTAAACCATCGGCCATTTTTCCTAAGCAGAGAATCGCTAGCATAAACATAAATGTTGCTATAATCTCAGATATCAAATTGAAAGGTTTATTATCGATAGCTGGACCTGTTGCAAAAATCCCTACACAGTTTCCTTCGTCAGGACCGGTTACTTTAAAGTGTGGATAATAGAACAATGCAGCAATGGCAGCACCTGTAAAACCACCTGCAATTTGAGCTATGGACATTGGAATGACTTGATCCCAAGGGAATATACCTGCTACAGCAAGAGCAAAGGTAACGGCAGGGTTCAAATGCCCCGGGCCACCAAGTGTAATCCCTACATATACACCAAAGGCTACGGCAAATGCCCATCCGAAGATAATGTGTAGCCAGTTAGTACCAAAAATACTAACAATGGTTTTCTTTAACAAGATAGATGCATTGGTAGTATTACCAAATGCAATTAAAACGGCAGTACCAACAAACTCACTAATATACATTTGCGTTACGTCCATTGTTTTCACCTCATTGAGTTAACAGAGATTGTAATGCATGAGATGCAATGTCCATATCCTGTGCCACGGTACCACCGCTAATGCCGAGTCCACCAATCATTTTTCCATTAATCATGATTGGATATCCGCCACCAAAAGTGCAAATTTTACGGTTTACCATGGATTCTATGTTGAATAGATCGCCATCAGGCTGTGCGCTTGGATGTATTTCATGAGTTGCTGATTTAAGCGCCACTGCGGTGTACGCCTTTGCCTGTGCGATGTCGTTACTGATGAGCAATGCATCTGACATACGTTGGAAATACATTAATATACCGTTTGCATCTACTATAGATACAACGATAGGTACGCCTATGGACTGAGCGTAGTCCAATGCCGCTTGTGAAAGCTTCGTCATAATATGTTCTAACTCTGTTCCAGTTGACATATCAATAACTCCACTTTCAGCAGTATGCTCTATATTACTTACGCATTGATTGCTTTCTGTCAGTATTTCCTCACGACTAGTTGCTACACGTTCTGAAACGCGTTCTACAATTGTTTCTACAAATTGTATATAGTCTTCCATGCGAGCCATGATATATAGAGCATCAGATAGTCGATTAATAAATTTACGAACCTCATCGCGAATAGGTTCTACAGAACCTAAACTTATAAGCAATCGTTCACCACGACGACAAATAGTACGCGCCACGTGTAGCTCTGCAGCAGATAGATAATTTCCGCTTAATATAAAGCTATGTTGCTGTGGCAATCGATTAGTATAGTCATCGATCATGTATTCCAATTCGCTTATATCTTGTTGTGAAATTAGATTACTACTTTCACTTAGATTTTCCACATGAGGCGTGGCTACCTCCGCACATAAGCGGAATAGCTGATGTTGTAATGTGTGAAGCACATGTTTATTGTCTGGTGAGACGACTAATTTCTCACATACACTAACCTGTGCATTTAATTCATCAAAGGTTCCATATGTGTCCACACGAAGTGAATTTTTAGGTACTCTAGTGCCATCAAATAAGGCCGTTGTACCTGCATCACCGGTTTTCGTATAAATAGCCATATGCACCACCTCTAAAGTTAGTTAGATTTAAAAAGCTACTTCCAATCGTTCATCGGAAACGAAAGGATTACCTTTTACAAGGCGGGCTGCATTGACACCTAAGGTGCGTAAGCTATCTGGATATTGAGCATAACCCGTAAGTCGATAAATAAATTGATGCATTGGTATGTTTTTATAGGTCAACACAATCGCCTCATCATCAACGCCTATCCCAACAGATAAAGCGGAATTACGAGATGCTAGGTCAGCCAATGTCATATGCGTACCACTATGGGACTCAATGACAACAGGTAGACCTTCCTCTTCAATTCCATATAGAACGGGTTTTAGTATATCCTCACTGATATGCTCTGTAGCATACAGCAATATGGTTGGCTTACTGACGATACTTTGATCCATCATAGGCCTCCCTTCTGTGCATAGGATAATACCAATCCTGTAGCTACCGCATTTCGTGCCCCTTCAACGCCTCGAATATTGCCTCGCCCCGCTACTAATGCATATTGTGAAAGTGCATCGGTTACGAGTTGAGGAATTTCAAAGTCTAATGCAGAACCACCTACGATAACTACGAATGGTATATCTCGCACATTATGAGTAGGACTAACAGATGCCAAAGCGCGGAGTGAGTTTGTGACAAATACCCGTTTCTTTGCAGTTTGACGAACACGCTTAATCTTTTCTAGAGGGATATCTCGCTCTACAGGAACGAGCCCATCTGGCGTTACGATAACAACGCGTCCAAACAATGCTGCCGAAGTGGTTCATTAAAGAACTGTACCGTTCCATCTTCGTGACGAATGTGATATACACTGAGTACTTGAGCTAATGGATCTCGTTTGATGGCTTCTGCAATATGCATATCCTCTAAACCAAGTTCAGAATTGATCAGCATAGTTACCATATTTCCTGCTCCTGCAAGATGAATGGCTTTAATTTTTCCTTCTTGGTTAATGATAGATGCATCAGTTGAGCCTGCCCCTAAATCGAGTATGGCCATTGGTTTTGCTGTCCCCGGTGTAGTCAAAGCCCCTAAGATAGCTGATTCAGCCTCTTCACCACCGATTTCAACTGGTACGCCTAACTCTTTTTCTACCTGCTTCGCAATGATTTCCATTTGTAGATGATCTGACTTAACCATGGAGGCAATGCCTACGGCTTGTTCCATAGAGAACTCACCTGCAAGGCCACCCTTTACATTAATAGGAACAGCTACATCTACGGCTAGCAAGTCTTGGATGAATACATCTTGCGGGGATTTATTCGTCAATTGAGCCATTGTAAGGCGAACCTTTTCAAGCATGCCACCTACGTTCGTACCTGCTTCACCACTGATATCATCGATAGGATGAACAGATTCGAGGGTTTCCATAATTCTCTCTGCCCCAGCAGATACATCGACGGATACAGTTCGATCATTCCCCATAACAATGATGGATCCTGCCGGTATTACCCGCTCCTTAACGTCCCCTGCCGGTGTTTTGATGACTACAGCTGAGCGATTTCCGATAAGAGCTCTAGCGATAGGCACAATATTCTTTGTTTCCTCTGGTGAAAGCTCAAATACAGTGGCGATTCCATAAGGATTCGATAATTGTGATACCACTTGCCCTGGTTCTACAACCTCTACCGCAGAAAGCATGCCCATTGGGATTTTGTCGATATACGCAACCTCATCTACGATAGGAATTTTATAATCTAATCGATTGTTAACGAGTACGCCGTCATCGGCTTGAAGGATGGCAGCTCGAATATCATAACCTCGCTTACAGTACGCATTAATAAGCTGTGCTACCAATTCAAAATCGATAATCTTTGGAGCTACCACGATGTATGGCTGACCTTGTGGCTTATCAATTAGTTGCTCAATGGGAACGGTATACCCTACACCAAGACCTAAGCCACCTGGTGTTTTAGGGTTGTGCCCTATCATGGTAGATTCCGTAATTATGGTTTCTGTAATCGTTTCCATGGCCACATCGCCGATAACTGGTGTAGCCTCATTAATGCGAACTAAGTCAATGTCTCGTAGTGTAAGATTAGCAGACCTAATTAGCGACTTGAGGGCATCCATGAGACCTACGATATTTTCGCGTGTTCCTTTAATACCAGTGGTACTAGCGATGGCAGAAGATAAGAACTTTACCTCTCCATTACTATGAATTTCGGCCAAGGCCGCTTCTGTTGTAGAGTTTCCGATATCGATGCCAACAATTCGTTTCATAATGACATCTCCTATAGGTTAATTATCACCTTTAAGTTTTTTACGACGTTCGTAATTTTCTGCAGCTTCTCGTACAAAGTTTGCACAAATCGGAGCCCCTAAACCATCAAGTTCGCTAGCAATATCTAACAGTTCTTGTTTGGAAGAACGATATGGACGAAGTGCATTGTACATTTCAAGTAAACGTTTATCACTTACCTTCGTCATTTCTGCAGCGCGAGAGAAGTTGAGTTCAATTTGATCTCGGCCCCCAGCCTTAGCAATTTGACCTTGAGCTTTCAGAATAGATGGAGAAATTTTTAAATCGTCCATTGTGATATGACCGGCCATTACATTATCCATCGTAATATGGCTTAAGTCTCGACCTTGACCAAGATCAATCCATTCTGGATGTTTTTTAGCAATCGGATAATCCTCGATGGTAACCATCCTATCTACAACTGTTGTATTAGGTGTAGATGATGTATGAGGCGCAGAGTATTGTGTAGTATTTCCCTTTGCCCCATCTATTTCAGATACGATCTGCCGAATTAAGGCTTCTAATTCGTTAGCCATAGTAAACCTCCTTATACAGTGACACGAACTTCATCAGCTGGCTTACCTTTTACTACATGCTTAGTTTCCTTGATATGAAGCAATGCAGATAATGCTTGGTATTTTGGACGAGCCATTTGATCGTTCAATGTTGGTACTGGTGTTGGGGATTCGCCCTTAGCATATTTAGCAGCATTTTTACCGATAGCACGGTATGTTTCAGCTGTTAATAGAGGTGCTTGAGGGAATAATTCCAAATTTGAAAGTGGTTGTAAATCGCGTTGGTGAATCAAAGTAGTACCTTTAGATTGAATACCGATGCATACACCAGATCCAGAAATAGAATCGCCTTCAACGGCTACGGCCGCTACGTCAGAGGAACGGTATACGCGAATTACACGAGCTTTTAAACCTTCTTCTTCGATACCAGCTACTAATTGGCGAATTACCTCTTGATGCGGTACACCAACGATAGTTTGTCGTTGACTACGGCCAAAGGCAGGGCCAACAGCAATAACCACTTCATCTGCACTTGTACCAGGTTGTGCAGGGCCACCAGTTTGGAGCCAGCTATCGTCACCAGTTGGATCTTCATGTCTAGGAGCCGCACTTGGTGTTGTGCTTTTACCAGCACTAGCCTTGAATTGTGGTGCTTCATGAACACCACCCATTTCTTGTAAAACGTCTAGGATAATAGAACGTAATACATCTCTGTTAATTTCAGCCATCATGACACCTCCTTATATATCCCGTGGATCAATGGCGTTTGGAATATCTTTAATGCGTTCCCAATCTTCACCTTCCACACGATAACCTGTGCCAACACCTTGATAGTCATTTCTATTGTTAATCGCGGAGATAACATTGAAATCACGGTCAAAGATGGCCGATGTTTGTAAGTAATCGCCGGAGATTTTTTGTTTTAATAGATTCAAAATACTTTGTGCTACATCTTGATGACCTTCTTTAGCTAAGCCTTTTACAAAGTCAACGCCTGTAACACCGCGGTTCAACAAGTCTTGAGCTGCTTTAATATCTGCAACCTTGTCGCGAGGAGGCATATCTTTAGAGCCATTCGCATAAGTAGCAGCCTCTACCTCTTGATCTGTAATCGGAGGCAAACCTAATGCTTTGAACAAAGCTTGTAATGCACGAGCCGCTTTATTACGAACTGCTACTACTTCTTCTTCGCGAGCAGGGATAAGACCGCCATTTACTTTAAGGTCACGTTGGATAACTGTCCAGTCATCATAGTCCTCTGCATCCCAGTTGGACCCAGCAAACATATTGTCATAGTTTGGTGTAGAGCTATAGCCAGAGCAGATAAAGTCAGTACCTGGTGCAAATTGCATCAATGTACGAGCTGTTCTACGCAAATCAGAATGACTGAATGTTTGGTCATTACTAGATGCACATTCTAGGTCGAGCATAGCTGCTACAAGGTTTTCTGCTAATACAGCGCGGATACCAGAAGGTACAGCTGCTGGAATACCGATACAGCTTACAGAACCATTTTGGATACCTTGTACGCCAGCGCCTTTTGTGATGTATAGGCAACGGATTTCAAGGTACAACATAGATTTACCTTCTGCTTGGCCCATTTGTACTTCAGAACCTGTACCAGAGGTGAAGCGCATTTTAAGACCACGAGATGCATAAGCAGATGCGAGGAATCCTTTAGACCAAGGTGTATCATCACCATCGGTAAATACGTCTTCTGTACCATATACGGAAATTGTTTCTGCATATGCTGTGAAGCCACGCATGCCAAGTTCCAATTCTGTCGCTTCTTCCAAGGAGCATTGTGTCAATACACCTGGGCGACCACATTGAGAGCCTACGAGTAAGCTAATCGCATTGAGTGGTGCGTAACGAGCAACGGCTACTGTTGTTTCTTCTTCTGCGAACCCACGAAGTGCACCTTCCGCAGCATCGGCTGCGATTTGCACTGGATTGTCGTTTACGTTCGTTACATGGGCTTGGTTAGCCATTGTACGACGAGCACGCATTTTTTGCATACATTGCATCATTTCAACAACATTCATAGAAGAAACAACTTCCAACATTTTCGCTGGAGTAATAGATTTACAAATCTTAACGATTTCTTCACGAGGTACTGATGGTGTAAGCATCATATTAGCAATCTCTTTTGAATCCTTTGCCATTGCTTCTTGAGCACCATCGAGAACGATACCGTAATTTGCAATAAATGTATCGATAAGATCAAAATCTTCGCGGCGTTTACCATCGAGTTCAACGATGCGACCACCTTCGATTTTGAGGCTAGGCTTTGGATCTTGAGGAGATTCCATGGCTATAAAACCTTCCTCTACCCATTCCTTTACATAACCATCCTGATTGACAGGACGTTGACTTAAGACTTCGAAACGTTTTGATTTCATAGGGCATACCATCCTTTCAGATTAGATATAGGAAGGGGCTCCGTTCACTGGTTCGTCACCCATCGTACCGAGCAATTGTTTACCTACTTCACGAGCAGAAATAACCGCTTGTCGTACAGCCCCAGAATCGCCAGAAATCTGTAAAATTACTTCGTTAGAATTACTTGTACCTGCAGAAGGAGATGCATAACCGATTACATCAACGTTTGCAGATTTAACAGCTACATCGGCCATAACTACACCAATAGCTGCTGGAGCACCTACGATAAGGCCAAAAGCTTTACCTTCAGGAGCGCCAAATGCTGCATTTACTGCATGACTAGCGCGTGCTGTATATTGAAGTTCAATATGACCAGCATCGTTTGCGTATACATCGCCAAAAGTACGTTCCACTTCAGCTAATGCTACTTCAATAGCTCGTTTTACATCGGATACATCATCACCACCAAAAATGATTAACGACCCATGGCCTGCGCCACCTTTAGTATCGCGAGGTAATTCAATGCTAACAATTTCAGTATTGGTTGCTTTTACTGCTTCATCAGCAGCCATAATGTGTGGGCCTGCACCAGTACGAGCACCTAAAATACCGATGGAACGATATTTTTTCTTTAGTTTCATCGCATCTAATACTTGTTGATCTACGTTAGCAATTACAAGACCAATAGTATCACCAGTTTTACTAGTCCCTACAAATTCAGTTAATCCACATGTTGTCGCCATAATACCCTCCATACGTATAATGAAAGTATCAAAGTATCTATGTACAGAAAACTATGTTGCGGTATACCATTTTATATTTTTTATCATTTCTTTAACCATTCATATGTATGCAACCCTAGATTCTGTACACCATATATTGCTATAGAGCATGCCTTGCTATTCAGTCACAACCCATCGGACTCAATCCTTTCTAAATACATGTACTATAAGGCTTTTATCTACCTTTATTATAAAAATTATTAAATGTAACTTTTTTATGTATATTCGTAAAATGCGATTTTTCTATTACTAAAATACGACAATCCTGTTATACTTATACATATAAAAGCAAGAAATAACTTAATTTTATAGGTATATGAATTTTAGGTGGTATGTCACTTTTCTCTTTTCTCAGGTTTAGAGCCTTCCCATTAGATAGAGAGCAAGTAGAGCTATTTAACGGTGTGCTTACTAGACCTCTTAACACATTTGTGATTGGAGGTTTTACCATGATTTGTACGAATGAAGATACTAAGCTTATTAATGAAATCATGCGCGATTTTACAAACATAACAAAGATTGCGGCTATTTTTGTTAATAATCGTGGAAAAGTGTTATCTCAAGAATATAACTTTTCTCCTTTTTGCAAGGTTGTAAGACGCAATCCAGCTTACGCCAAACGCTGCAATCAATGCGATTTATATGGTGGACTAGATGCTACAAAAGAACTATCCTCCTGTCCGTACCGCTGTCATATGGGCCTTATAGATTTCTCCGTGCCCATCATGAAAGATGGCGCCATCTTAGGCTTTATCATGGCAGGACAAACAAAAACAGAAGATACAACAATCAAACCTATTTTGCCTACCCAAACCGATTGGCATGATGACACCAAACTTCGTGCACTATATCAGGCATTACCAGTTCTTACAGCAGAACAAATTTACAGTGCTACAAAGGTTTTACGGATTTTGGTAGAGCACTACTTCCCATTTAACGATGCCATAGCAGAAGAGATGCCTTATGAACAATTGCCAGACTTTGTGGAGTCTGAACGACCTATTAATCGTCCAGAAATTCGAAAGGCTATGTTATATATAGAAAAAAATCTGAGCAAACGAGTGTCGCTCAGAAGGATTTCGGAACATATTCATTTAAGCGAGTCCTACTTCTCTAAGATTTTTAAAGATGATACAGGACTTTCAGTAGTGCAATATATAACACTATTGCGCATACAAGAAGCAAAAAAACTATTAGTATATTCCCAACTAACAGTTAATCAGATCAGTAAAACATTGGGCTATAACAGAACTAGTTATTTCTGTAAAATTTTCAAAATGGCTACCACTGAAACACCACATTCATATCGGAAAAAATATGCAAAACCAATTCATCCATAATATAATAAAAAAGGCGTAACACCAATGGTGTTACGCCTTTTTCGTATCTATAGAGTTTGTCATGAGAAGGTATTGTATCAGATACATATAGTATTAACGATCATTAGAACGCTGGGATGATAGCTCCCTTGTAGTGTTCTTCGATGAATTTCTTAACTTCTGGAGATTGTAATGCTTTAGCTAATTTTTGGATAGCTGGTTTATTTTCATCACCAGGGTTAACAGAAAGAAGATTTGCATATGGAGAGTCAGCTTTTTCTACGAATAAGCCATCTTTTGTAGGATTAAGACCAGCTGGCAACGCATAGTTAGCATTGATTACTGCTGCATCTAAATCTTGGATGGAACGAGGAATTTGAGCTGCTTCTAACTCAGTAATTTGAATATTTTTAGGATTGCTAGTTATATCAAATGGTGTGTTAGTCAAACCAGTTGGATCTTTCAAAGTTACTAGACCAGCACTTTGCAACAAGAGAAGTGCACGAGCACTGTTTGTTGGATCAGATGGAATTGCTACTTTTGCGCCATTTGGCAAGTCTTTCAAGTCTTTAATTTTTTGAGAGTAGATAGCCAATGGTTCGATGTGAACTGGTGCAAAGCTTACAAAGTTTGTACCATGATCTTTATTGTAGTTATTTTGGTAAGGTACGTTTGCAAAGAAGTTTGCATCTACTTCATGGCTAGATAGAGCCATATTTGGTTGGATGTAGTCTGTAAATTCAACGATTTGTAAGTCTACACCTTCCTTAGCCAAAATAGGTTTAACTTGTTCTAAAATTTCAGCATGAGGTACAGGATTTGCTGCTACCTTTAATACCTCTTTAGAGCCACTAGAGCTCGCGTTATTTGTGGAAGAGCCACAACCACTAATCAATAAGGACGCACCTAGTACGGCCGTCGCTGCTAATGCTAACCATTTTTTCATGTAATCCTCCTATCTACGATGAAAACCTACATCTCGGACGAGGACTCATACGTATACAACATTCGTAGACATTATAATAAATCTATTTTTCTTATCTTGTATCTACATTTGATTATTTAATAATTTCGATGTAGTAAGTATAGCAATTTAATTCCTACTCGCATAATAGATTTTATATATGTAATAATATAACTTTAATCTATAGCAAGATAAGAGTAATTACATTTAGCTATGCCAAGTACATAAAAACGGTACTAAGATGATTCCCCGTACTACTAGGTAATATACCTAATGGGTACAATCAAACTTAGTACCGTTATAAATATCGCTCTATATAATAAACAATCTAATCAAAATCCAAAAATCAACTTATAGAGTTGACGTTGTTTGCTCCACAGAAATAGTTACAGGCGCTGATAATTTAGCCTCTAACCAAGCTTTTATTCGTTCCAAATCTGCATCAGATATAGTGGATGTAGTATGGATAATCACCATATAGCGACTCGCTTTAGGCTGTTCTAGATTATCTATTAAAGGCATGCCTTCCACTTTGCTTACAAACGGGAATAACGCCTTTGCTTCAGCTTCTGTCGTTTTCATAGTATTTATAGTTTCACTTACTAATTGATAAGTCGGCTGGTATAGATTATTCAAGTTTTTATATGTTTCAAGATTCTCTGAAGATTTATTCAAGTTCGTCTTATCCATAGTAGATTTTTTCTCATCTACGCTATTAACAAATCGTAATGTATAAGGCTGCAAGTACTCATCTTTCTGTAACTTGTCATCCAACTGGGCTTGCTCCTCTGAAGTCACAGGAGCTCCTATAACTACTATGTCTACTAGCTTATTCGTTTGATCCAATGAATAATCAATTACTTGTCGACGTCCCTCTTGATTAATATCATTCTTAATAAACTGCTCCATATGATTTGACTCAGAATACTTGATGGTCATATCATAGCCTGCATAAATACTTGGTATAGCCATAATAAGACCAATCACGAGAAATATTAGCTGGTTACGACGATTAACCTCTTCTGCTTGTTTATGGAATGGCAAACTATATACACCCTTTAAAACAATAAAAGCTGCAAAGAAGATGAAAAATGCATTTATAAAGAATAGATAGCCAGCCCCAATGAAATATTGCCAATTTCCATTAGCCAGTCCATATCCTGCCGTACATAGTGGTGGCATAAGTGCAGTCGCAATCGCAACACCTGGTATAACATTATCTAAGGTCTTACGCGTTTGCCCAATAATCCCAGCTAACCCACCAAATATAGCAATGAATACATCAAAAATATTCGGTTCTGTACGTGCTAATAGTTCAGATGTAGCCGCCTGAACGGGAGAAATATAAAAATATAAAGCAGATGCCAAAACAGCAATCGTAACCTGTAAGGACAATCTTAAAATACCGCTTTTTACAACTGTAAAATTAAGCGTAGCAAAGCCAAAGCCAGTTGCTAAAATAGGTCCCATCAACGGTGATATAAGCATAGCACCAATAACAACTGCCGTACTATTCATATTCAACCCAATAGAGGCGATAAATATGGAGAGAATCAGGGTAACCAACGCAGGTCCCTTAATCTTAGCCCCACCTATCAACCTTTTAGCGATAGTTGCATCATCAGCGCGCTCAAAATGTATATCAAAGTATTTATTTATTTTCATTCTTTCTCCTTATAATTTCATCAAATCTGCAAAGGTCCCTACATTTACAAACATATGCTGTGTCGTTTTCAACATTTGAACCATTAAGATAGCTCCTGTCCCTTCCCCCATCGACATGTGGGCTTGAATAGGAACCATGTCTTGTGTAATATCTACCTCTGCTAAAGCTAGCTCTGTGCCTTTTTCGCGGGAATGATGTGACGGCAATGCATAGTCTGTAATGCGCTCGTTCATATGTACCGCACAAGCTGCCGCTACAGCTGTAATAAAGCCATCAATGACAAAAGGCTTTTTAAACTCAACACAAGCCAGCATAGCCCCAAGAATAGCAGCAATATCAAAGCCCCCTACATGGGCTACAATTTTACGAACTCTTTCAACTTCACTATCAGAAACAATACTAGCCTTATGCTTATCTAATACAGCGCGCACAAAATCAATTTTTCGTTTCATCAAATCTGGTTTATTCGGCCAAGAACCAGGTCCTACTGTTTCAGTGGGATCAGCTCCAGTTAAGGCAGACAACACACAGGCAGAAGTCGTCGTATTACCAAGTCCCATTTCACCAAAGGAAAAAAGATTTATCCCTTGCTTTACATAATGTTCAACTCGTTCATAGCCAGCTTGAAAGGCACTATTAAATTCATCCTCAGTCATAGCAAGGTGGTTTAATATATTCTTTGTCCCCTTTGCGACCTTGCGATCCACTCCGATACCATCATCTGAGGCAATTCCTACATCCACAACTTCATAAGGAATGTTGTTAAAGTTACAAAACTGTGTAGCCGACGAATGCCCCAAGAGCATATTACGCGACTGCTTTTGTGTCACCTCATAGTTATAGCCTACATAACCTTCCATATTACAACCATTATCGGCGGAGAATATGATATGCTGTGGTCGAATTTCACCACTAATCTCGCCCCAAGCTGTACAAATCTTACGGAAATAATCTTCCCACAAGCCTAGTCCACCAGGGATCAGGCATTTCGGTTGAAGAAATCTATTTAATTGTTCCTCAATTGGTAATACTGACTTATCTTTCATTCTAATCTCTAGTCTACACAGAATATGCCAACTAACCTTCTATTAATTCGATATTATTCTATATAAAAGTATAACACAAATTATATATCTAGTAATATAGGTTTTGTACTAGTACTCATATATACGAATTATCCTCTCATCAGGGAATAATCTATGCTTTTTAGCCTTAAACTCTGGATTGTTATTAGAATCAAAATATTCAATCGTGTTTCTTAACTGCTCATGAGTAAAAGGACTCGTACTTGGATTATATACCAGCTGATTAAATACAGCATACCGTCCATCATATGCAGCAAATAGTAAATTAGATTCCTTATCTGGATTGTATGAATCCACTAACATTCCAGGCAAGCCATTATTCCATACCGCTGAATAAGTAGGATTTTGTAAATCATCAAAGATTCCCCACATACGCCAATATACTTGCAATGTGTGATAAAAATTATACTCTTTATCTACAAGCACCTTATTTTCTATATCTTTACTATCAGGATGATCTACATCTAAAGGAATAATCTGAATAGAATACCAAATATCTCCTATCTCATACACTATAAAAATATTGTTATCTAACATATAGAACATCTTCAACTCTGCACCTTTAGGAATGCGGAATGTCATGCCTTTACGAGTAATTGTGTCTGTATATGAATCTATATCCTTTAAACTCTTCTTACAAGGAACCTTCCTTCCCACAGGATACGATAAAAGAGTAGTCTTTTTCTCATCATGAATGAGCTTATCCGTTGAATGATACAATCTGCCCCGAACTAAACTAACTTCTTCAGCATACGTTTTTTCTTCACGTAAATACCCCTTAGCTATGTCCTCTGACTTCATTCTTTCCAAATGTCTTTGTAAATCAGCTTCAATCTTATCATGAGTTTGTTCACTACTAACACACTTCTCTTTAGCACTACCAGAAATATCACTTTGAGTAACCGGCTCTTTTGCATGTACTTGTGAAGCCATAAGACTTAGCATTAACAGTGCAGCAATGTATGAATATATTCTTTTCACAATACAACTCCTTAGCTTTATAACAACCACTACAATCAACTTCAATCTCTACTAGTATTGTACCTTTTAATACTTGTAGAATCATCAAAGGGGCTGTAACAAAACAGCCCCTTTGTTCCAAATTTTATATACAAACTCTGCCCAACTCTAATGATACATATCTATATCTACAGTAATCATTCGCGTTCGTTCCGGATTAAACATAAAGTAAATCACTCTTGGCTGGTCATGATCAAAGTTATGGTAAACAACATATACTACATATTTCTCAGCTGATACTCGAGTGCTATAATAAAAATCTTCATTAGGATCATCACCGACACTCTGGCTGCCATCAATTAACCAGGGAAATAATTTCCAGTTTTGTCGTTGAATAGTGATAATCTCATAATAATTCTTTATGTCACTAACCAATACATTTTTATCTTTTGGATATGTAAACGAATTAAGTACTTCAACTGTAGTATCTTTATCCCTGCCATTTATAAACGAATACCAAGCATTAGATTTAACAGTTTCCTCATACCTTGAAATCGTTGCTTTATCACCATCTAATACTAAACAGCTTTGATTCCCTCCCATTCCAATTACTTCAGCAGAAGAAATCACTTTCAAACTCTCAGGTAAAAACTTAGGTGCTTGTAATGGAGACGGAATATACCCCGCCTTAGATGAAGGCCATGTAGAGTGCCACCGTTGAGTATCATAATGGGATATTCCTACAGCAGAAAATACTAAAGTAACAGCTAATGTAGGAAGCATACACAGAAAAAAGATAACATAAAAATATGATAAAAATCTTTTACGTACAGTTTTCTCACTATCAATAACTCTACATTTTTCAAGCAATAATACAATCGTGGCGATTAATAAAATCAGATAGTACACCCCAGAATACGAGATATAATCTGAGAAGAAAAATGTTAATACCCAAAGAATTATAAAAAACCATATACTCTTTCTATAAGGATTAGAAAAAAACAATTTCTTTAAGTAAATTAAACACCGTTGCATTTACGATCTCCACAACAATACCTACTCAAATTACTTAGATTGATAAAACACAGCCCGTGTCCCATCATTACTAATTAACAATTCCACAAAATGAGGTCTTTTAGTATTCCCATCATCTACAAACACATATAATCTATGATTTCGAGTAGAATTATATGTATCCTTGACTACTGTTTTTGTTTCTTTTCGAGGTGCAAAGCGTAGCCACTCAATAAAAGTCCGTTCTGGCAAATTAAGGGATTCTTCTTCTATACTCTCTACAATATTATAGCTATTAGGGTGAGATATAAAACGCTTTTTCTCCCCAGTATCTAAATCACGCAATACACCATCCGCATCAATTTGCGCTGTATAGGCTGCATTTTGCTTTGCTATTGCCTCATATTGTGCAATTACTTTAGGGTCCCCCTCAAGTACAGTATATCTCTCTGGATATGCATTAGCCCAAGCTAAACTACTACGAAAAGCAGACGCTCTATAAATACCGTCGGGAAGTTTTCCTGGTCGTTTTAACCCCTCTGGTAGTTCTCCACTATTAGGCCACCCTTGAGTCCAATCCATGGTACTATACTCGAAGGAATCAAATTGCTCAATGCTTGTTTTTAAGTCGTACCTAAACCAATCGCTTACTAACCAAGAAAAGCTGAGGGTAAAGGCAATATACAAACACCAAGCCAACTGAGTGTGCCTTTTTTCAGATATGGACTGTTTCTTAAAGCGCCTATATTGTAGAAATATACTCGATACTATGGCTATACTAAAAACAATATATGTAATAGGAGCTATGTTAAATAGCACTACCACAATTGCAAACAACACGCATAGCATAACCGTTAATAAGCCATAAAATCCTTCGAACAAAACTCTCTCCTATAATGACAACACTTAAAACATCTTCAGCACTTAAAACATCTTTTTATACAACGCTTCAATATCTTCACGGCTTATTTCAGCTACTGTATTAGCTATATTGCCTGTAGCTACAACGTATACATTATCTACGAGCCATGGAATGTCTTTTTTCGTAAATCCTAATTCTGTAAGGTTTGTAGTAAGGTCTAGGTCATGTACGATTAGGCGTAATGCTTCGCCTAGTTCGGAACCATCTCCGTGGTTAAATATCCGAGCTAAGGCACCAAATTTATCAGGGTTTGCACTCCATGTATATTCCACCGCAACAGGTTCAATAATAGCAAGGCCTACACCATGGGTAATATCTTTAAGGCCACTGGCTGGATGTTCCATACCATGTGCTAATGTTACACCAGCTGTATTAATAACCATGCCCCCAATGGTGCTTGCTAATGTAACAGCTTCCCAAGCTTTTGTAAGTTGTTTTTCATTGAGTACTGCTGGTTTGCCTTCAGCCGTTGCTTTCACATGTTTATATAGTGGTACAAGGTATTGTGCTAATAAGGTTACAGCATAATGAGCTAACGCATCGGTAAAAGGTTGCGCCGTTTTAGATGTATAGGCCTCGATATTGTGGCATAGTGCATCAAAGCCTACAGATGCCAATACATGAGGTGGCATTGTACCCATTACAGCAGGGTCTACAATAGAAACCTTTGGCACAATAGCATTGCAGCGTAAGGATTTCTTATCACCTGTTTCAGGATTAGTAAGAACACCAAAACCGTTGCCTTCAGAGCCTGTACCACATGTTGTAGGAATGACAATAAGTGGTAATGCATTATCGCTCGTTTTACGATTAAAGATATAATCGTTAATATCGCCATCGTTAACCGCCATAAAGGCAATGCCCTTTGCACAGTCCATGATGGAACCACCGCCGATAGCAATAACCATATCACAGCTTTCAGATTTAGCTAACGCAGCGCCGTCTAAGGCTGTCGTGGTCAATGGATTGGCATCTACTTGATCAAACAATACATGACCGATATGAGCTGCATCAAGCTTTGCTACCACCCGGTCATATAAACCAGATTTTTTAGCACTAGTACGACCAGTTACAATAAGTGCTTTCTTGCCATACGGTGCAGCAAAATCAGCAACATTATCTACTTTATTCCAACCGAATTGGATGTTTACAGGTAAAAAATAAGAGAATTCCATGTGATAACCTCTTTTCTTTGAAAACTAGTTCTTAGTGTTATTGTAAAGGATATTTAAAAGCATGTAAAACCTCATAGGGCTTTCACCAGAAAACAGGTATACTAATAATAAGAGGGGTATTTATATTTATAGAGGGAGAGAACATCTATGAAATTTGCCATTAAACATTTATGGTCTTCGCTGCGAGACCTAGCAACGCAGTCGCCTATATTACTGGCATTAATTGCCATATTTTCATGTACACCGTTGTATATTGAACAAGATTGGTTTGCCGAAATCGACATTAAACTATACTCACTGTATTTCTTTATCGTTATATTACAAAGCTATATAACAAGAACCCGAAAGTTTTCCATTTTATATACCTTATTAAGTATCGGAATCAGCGTTGGCCTTTATATGATTCACGAAAGCTACGGCTATGTGCGAGGTATTGAACTGGCTACGGAAAATATATCGTACCTATGGCTGTACTCCATGATTGCCTTGTATTTCACATCGCCTGGTGAACACTACATCGGTGAAATCATTAACCGCATCAAACGGATTGGCATCACCCTTGTTACGTCTACGCTATATAACATTGTTATCATCATGAGTTTATGGTTCTTCTTCATCATCGTGGACCAACCATTCAACTTTGAAGAAACCATTTTTAAGGTACTCGCATCCATTAATATGTTCATTTGTCTATCTATGGTATGTTCTTACAAAGAGGATTCCGCAGGTCCTCCAGCACCAAACTCATTTTTTACTGTTGTATTCGGCATCATCTTGCCTAAGGCGTCCATTATTACAGGCATTCTAGCTAACATCTATTTGGTCTTGATCCTGTTAGGGCTTCGAGAGGATACGCGTTTCTTCTACACCTATTATCCGTATGTAGCCATTTTCTACCTATTCTACTTGGCTAGCTTTAGATCTAGTGAAAGTAGCAGAACACAGCAAATCCTATGCTTCTTATTCATTACGCTAACTACACTGTGCTTAGTTCTTATCGGTAAACGTGTGATTAATGAACCAGTTCTCTGGCTCAATACGATTTACGTGAGTGCATTCAATTTAATCTTCTTAGTACACAATGTATATTCTCTTGTGAAGGGTTTAAAACCTTCTGTACACACAACAGTTATGGCTCTTGCCTTAGGTACTGTTCTCTTGACGCCATTCATAGGCTATACAACGTATCGTGAATTTGTGACCTATACTAAAGTTGATGGCGAATGGCATGCAAGCCTACCAATATCTGCTACCTTTGATCCTAACTTCACGGACTATGGCACACCATATGTCCCTGTAGATGATTTAAAACTGCCAGATACCAACCCAATAAACGGCAGACGAGTTGAATATATTAATTTTGATGCTATAACTGCACCAAAGGTTATTTCGATTGCAGGATACGATAAATACATTGAAAACATCGAGTTAATTGTATACGAACAAGATCTTAAAGAATACCAAGTAGAGTCTGCCAACTTCGACTCCATCTCCTTCAAGTTCCTCAACAACGGCCTTGATTTAGAGGTGTCTCTACCAAATGGAGTAACAGAGGTGCATCATATTTATGATAAGTTCCTTACAGTCGATAAAACAGCTATCGATTCTGTCGTTATAGAAGGCAATGGATATAAGCTATTGATTACGTCGTACTTCATAAACCAATTCGATACACGTAAACTTAAATTTAACGTACTTTATAATTAAGCATATAATACAATATAGTAATAATTACAACATCATATATAATATGACAAAAGCAGTACCCCACAGGGGTACTGCTCTTATTATTATCCAAGCTTTGTAAGGATATCTTCAGCAAAGTCTTGGGCCGCTTTAAAATCGTCTTCATTTGGGTGTACTGCAGCTTGTTTATGTCGTGCATCGCGATCAGCAGATTGACCGTGGCTATGCCCTTTCGGGAACATCTTGTACATCATTTCGATGACCTTAGGGTCTACCTTTCCTTGACAGATGAAAGTCCCTACAGGTTCTACGCCATCTGGTAAACAGTTTGCTGCATTGATTAAACTCTCCTTAGCATGTGCCATTTGCGGTGGAACACCAGCCGTGGCAAACAGAGCAATGTGAGGGTTATGTAATGTGCCTAGTACATCACGAGCTTCTTTATTAGCCGTCCCTTTATCCACCCAGAATCCTGCAAACACAAGATCGTAAGATGATAAATCAGACGGCACTTCTTTCATAGATACACATGGTGTACCTGCAGGCAATACGCTAGTCATAGCCTCTGCCACTTGTTTAGTATTTCCCGTAAGGGATGAATATATAACAATAGACTTCATGTCTTACCTCCTATTTACTATATATCTATTATAGGTCATATATGACATGCTTTTAATAAAATAAATCACAATAGTATACAGAACGATATAGAACGGAATTTTATATACTGCCACGTACTATTTTACTATTCTCAAAAGAGATATAGCATTCAAAATCATCATATATGCATCCCATATAGTTTTTTCTAGAATTTATAACTATATCGATAAATTTAAGCATACTATATTTATAAATTTCTAAATGTCAATATTGAATGTATAGATTTTTTTCGCTATAATCGTAACATAATGTATAAGCTTAGTAGGAAAACTACAACATATAGTAGTTTTCTTATTTTTCTGATTAGACTTAACTTAAAAATATTTTATACTTTTCAGTCTAATCTTATATATGCTTAGATTAACAGTTTTATTACTTTTAAGACTCAAGGGGAACAGTAATGGAGATTATGATCAAGAAACGGGATGGCCATTTCGAGCCTTTATCCGTTGAAAAAACGAAACGTATGATTGCCTTCGCATGTTTGGGGTTAGATTCTTGTGATCCACTAGAATTGGAGTTAGATGCGAAGTTACAATTCGTTGATGGCATGACTACTAAAGAGATTCAAAAAACTTTAGTACAAACTGCTATCGAAAAGGTTATCTCTAAAAAAGACGACGGTTTCGGCAACCAAGTTAATAAAATGAACCAAGATTGGCAGTTTGTAGCAGCTCGCCTCTTCTTGTTCGATCTCTATAAAGAAGCAGCTATCACTCGTCGTTATAAAGCATTCGGTTATGGCAACTTCCCAAATCTTGTACACATGCTTGTAGAAGAGAAAAAATACGCTGACTTCTTCGTTACAGAATATACACCTGATGAATTGCAAGAGTTAGGCGATTACATCAAACCTAAGCGCGACTATCTCTTCAACTATGAAGGTCTTAAATTATTGGCTGACCGTTACTTGGTAAAAGGCTTCAACAAAGAAATCTTTGAATTGCCACAAGAACGCTTCATGGCTATAGCAATGCACTTGGCATTGGTAGAGGGCGAAAACAAAGTAGAATACGCTAAGAAATTCTACGATTTGATGAGCCAGTTAAAAATGACAACAGCTACACCTACATTGGCAAATGCAGGTACACCATTCCATCAGTTGTCCTCTTGCTTTATCTCTGGTGTAGATGATAACTTATGGTCCATTTACGACGTAAACAGCAAGTTCTCCCGCGTATCTAAACACGGTGGTGCTCTTGGTATCTACCTTGGTAAAGTTCGTGCATTGAACTCCGATATCCGCGGTTTCAAAAACTCCTCTGGTGGCGTTATTCCTTGGATCCGTTTATACAACGATACAGCGGTTGCAGTAGACCAATTGGGTAAACGCAAAGGCGGTGCTACAGTAACACTCGATATTTGGCACAAAGACTTCTACGAATTCGTAGAGCTTCGTACAAACAATGGTGACGACCGTCGTAAAGCACACGATATCTTCCCTGCTATCTCTGTTCCAAACATCTTCATGGAACGCATGATTGCTCGTGAAAACTTCACCCTCTTCGACCCTCATGAAATCTTGGCTGTAAAAGGCTATGCTCTAGAGGACTTCTACGACACAGACGATAACAAAGAGTTCACAAAACGTTACCTTGAATGTGAACAAGATCCGAACTTACACGGCATCGAAGTGCCAGCACTAGACATGATGAAAAAAATCATGCGCTCTGCTGTTGAAACTGGTACACCATTCATCTTCTTCCGCGACACTGTAAACGCTGCAAACCCTAACAAACATGCAGGTATGATTTACGCGTCCAACTTGTGCCATGAAATCGCACAAAACGTTGGCTTCACAAACCTTGCTGAAGAAATCATCAACGAAGACGGCACTATCACTACAAAAACAAATACAGGCGACATGGTTACATGTAACTTGAACTCCATCAGCCTTGGCCGTATTTCTGACGAAGAATTGGAAGAAAATATCGCTCTTCAAATCCGCATGTTAGACAATGTTATTTCCATCAACCAAGCACCAGTTCCAGAATCTCGCATGACTTCTGATAAATACCGTGCTATTGGTCTTGGTACTTCTGGTTACCACCATTACCTTGTAAACCACGATATCCAATGGGAGTCTGATGAACATATCGAAGTAGCGGACAAGTTGTTCGAAAACATCGCGTACTATTCCATCAAAGCTTCCATGGAATTGGCGAAAGAAAAAGGTGCATACCCTGCATTCAAAGGTTCCGAATGGGAAACTGGTGAATACTTCACACGTCGTGGCTACACATCTGATCGTTGGAAACAATTGGCTGCAGACGTTGCAAAATACGGCATCCGCAATGGTTATTTGATGGCCGTAGCTCCTACAGGTTCTACTTCCAACATTGCAAATACTACAGCTGGTATCGACCCTATCTTCAAAAAATTCTTCATCGAAGAGAAGAAAGGTTCTTTCACACCAAAAACTGCACCAGACTTGAACAACAAAACATTCTGGCTCTACAAAGAAGCGCATACAATCGACCAACAATGGTCCATCAAAGCTTGTGGCGTACGTCAACGTCATATTGACCAAGCACAATCTTTCAACTTGTATATCACACCTCAAATGAAAGCGAAAGAAATCCTAGATCTTTATGTTGAGGCCTATAAACAAGGTATCAAAACAATCTACTACATCCGTAACCAATCCCTTGAAATGGATGAGTGCACTAGCTGCTCCTCCTAATACGAGATGTGTATATAAATCTGATGACGACCTATAGCAGTATAGGTCGCATCGTTGTATAAAGGAGTCCTACTATGGATAAAAAACTGATTTTCAACGAACATGGTGAACGTGGCACGCAATCTATGATTGGCGGCAACACCACAAACCTTCGCGAATGGAACCGTATCAAGTACGACTGGGCGAACCAAATGTACCGTACAATGCTCAACAACTTCTGGATTCCTGAAGAGATTTCCTTGAACGAAGACGTTAAGCAATTCCCATACTTAACAGATTACGAACGCCGTGCATTTGACAAAATTATTGCATTCTTGAACTTCCTTGATTCTATTCAATCTGAAAACTTGCCTAACTTAAGCCGTTATATTACAGCATCTGAAGTGGCATCTTTATTAAACATCCAAGCATTCCAAGAAGAAATTCACGCTCAAAGTTATTCCTACATTTTGGACACTGTAACAAACCCTATTACACGTGACAAAATCTATGACGAATGGCGTACAGATAAGACATTGCTTGCTCGTAATCGCTTCATCGCTGATGCATACCAACGTTTCAGCGACGATCCTAGCGAAGCAAACCTTATTCATACAATCATTGCCAACTATATCTTAGAAGGTATTTACTTCTACTCTGGCTTTAGCTTCTTCTACACATTGGCACGCCAAGGTAAAATGACAGCTACATCCACTATTTTCAAATATATCAACCGCGACGAAGTAACTCACCTTGTATTGTTCCAAAACATCATCCGCGAGTTACGTCGTGAACGCCCTGACTTGTTCACTCCTGAACTGGAAGCGAAAATCACTGATATGATTCGCCAAGGTGCAGAAAACGAAATCGCTTGGGGTCAATACATCACTGATGATAAAATCCTCGGCCTTAACAACGTTCTTATTGAACGCTACATCAAATACCTTGCCAATATCCGCTTAGAAGCAATCGGCTTGCCTCATCTATACCCTGAAATCAAAGAAAACCCTATGGAATGGATTGAAAGCTTCTCCAACTTAAATAGTACAAAAACTGACTTCTTCGAAGCAAAAGTTACAAACTATACAAAAGCAGCAGCATTTGATTTCGATGATTTAGAATAATAACAAAAAAGATAAAAGAAAAAGTGATTCTCACGGTGGGAGAATCACTTTTTTCATTATAAAGGTTATTCAGTTAATAATGGTTAGCCAGCTGTATATGGGCCGAATCGACCTGCAAATAGATAGGACCCCATTTTACCAAGTTTGGCAGCAAAGATAGAAGCTACGATACCTAAAATAATCATAATCCATGCGTTATCAGCATTTACACCGTTAGCAATAGCGATGTAGGCTTGTGCACAGGAAAGAGTAAAGTAGATAACTGTTAAGTAAATCTTTGCTTTAGGAATTTTAGATGTTCCTTTTTTGTAACGTAATTTACTACCAATATAACCAGAAATACCACCAATAATAACGAGAAGTGGTAAAATCATTACTACTAATGTAATGGCAGGAAATAATACATTTGCAATAGATGGAATCAACAATGCAATAACAGGTACTAAGAAAGAAGCTGCTGTTGCTGCGATTGGGAAATGTACCGCAATTGGATGTAAATGAAGATCTAGCAATTTTTCACGTTTTGGATTAATGCGACGTGGCTTGTAATCCATCCAAACGGTTGGAGGAAAACCACATGTTGGACAAGGTTGATCCCTGTACTTAGCATCCTCAATATATCCGCATACACGGCAAATTATCCATTCGGTACCTTGTTCAGGTGTTGATTTAGCTGCGGTAGAACTTGTTGCTGCCGTAGCTGCTTTTTGTTCTGCTGTCATAATGAAATCTCCTTACTTAAGAAAATCTATATATTTAAATAATGATTATTATTTAATTATATTATACCATAATTCACTAAGTAAAAAGTAAAATTTATATACTTATCAAAAAATTAAATATATTGTAGTGCTAACGTACCTATAATCAAAAGTAGCGGTATTTGATTTCGATAAATTAGAATACTAAGAAAAAAGATACCCAATCCAGATTTTTGAATTGGATATCTTTTTATCGTTTATATTTAGAAATAGTCCCCAACGCCACCCTCGTTTTTACAGTCGACACATGGTAATACATTGTAAATTGTATCAATACATTTGTGCGCAAATAGGCCTACACTGTAGATTCGCATTCGCCCCATGAATGTATTCATAAAACGCTTGGTAAAAGCAAAAGTTTTGTGTCCACCCTGTTTCAAACTACCAACTATATTAGCTTTCAATCAATTCATTGGTCCAGTTAGCAGACTGCAATAAATTGTCTAATAAACGAACTTGTTTTGCTATATTGTCAGCTTCTTTTTGGATATCTTTAACATTGACGGTCGGGATTAATTTGATTTCAGACCCTCTCGCACGGAAATTGATACTACCTGCGCTAGACGCCAATGTCCGATAAGCACTTAGACGCAATGCAGCACTATCTTTTTCCGCAATAATTTCAGTAATAGAGCGACCTTCTACAATAGTTTTGCAATTTGTTAAATTAATATCTGCAATTAACTTTTGAAGTCTAGTTACACATTGATCTAATGTTTTTAAAAGCTCTTCAGGGTTCTCATTCGGTGCTTCCCCTTCTTGCACTAAACTATTTTGAGTCAAACGAAGCTCTAAATCGCTAATTTTATAATTCAAATCAGCTCGCTCTTGTAATGCTTCTGCTAGTTTCATAAACTCTCACCTCATATTTTGAAATATATTGATATTAATATACTGACTGAACTAATACAAACTATTATATTTAGTATCTAGTTTCTTATAATACTTTCCGCATCATCACATGAGGACAGCCTTCATCAAGGTATTCTTCCCCTTCTGCCTTATAGCCAAGGGATTCGTAGAATGGTTTTGCCTGTACTTGCGCTGATAAGGAGCAGGTCTTAAATCCATCGCGACGAATGCCGTTTTCTGCGGCCATCATAATCTTAGTACCTAGATGTTGTCCACGATACAACTTACGCACCGCCATACGGCCAATATGCGCATCTCCGGCTACGTCACTTGGGAAAATATCGGCACGTACCAGCTGGCTTACCATCTATAGATAAAAGGACAAACTTTGCAGTCTCATCGATTTCATCGAACTCGTCTTCAAAACCTTGTTCCTTCATAAACACATCGATACGAATTTGTTTTATTTCATCAGTAATATGATCTAAAATTTGAATCACCATATCGCCTCCACTGCTACTCATATATCGCTATTTGTGTAAAATTATTTTTGTTATCCATAGTTACTATCATTGCCTTAGTTAAGTAAGGTAATGAAAACGCCTAACGTAATGAGGTGGCTAGACCTCTAACACGTTAGGCGCATCATTTTTACCCAAATTTTAGATGAGCCTAACGCTACCGACACGTTGATTGGCTCTCTTTATAAACTCATTATACTACAATTTAGTCATGAATAGCAAAAATCATTTTTATACAAAAAGTCTTATTATATCTGCATTTCAAATAATTTATTAAGCACATTGTTTTTAAAACTTCTATGAAATTCATTTTAGGTATTGCATAATTTTATCATTTGGGTTTATACTATACCCATAATTTTTAGAAAGGAGCAACCAAAGATGACTAACCAAATTAGCACAGCTACAAAACAATACTTTTATTGGTTCTTTATCCAACGTACGGGTAAGGAACTATTTGTGGTACGCTAATTAAGATTTAGTCATTATTAGTTGCTTAGAATAGTAAAAGGGCTACCCGTATTAGATTACGGGTGGCCCTTTTTTGTTTGCTATCCCGTATGGTAAGCCCTACTATTCACTGTAGTTTACAAGGAGGAATTATCATGATTATTACATTGAAACAAAACGCAGCAGAAACAGAGGTATCTCGTTTACGCAGTGAATTAGAGGAAAAAGGCTTCATTATCCATCCTGTAGAAGGCGCACGCTACAATATTTTAGGTCTTATCGGCGACACTGCATCCCTCGATGCTCGCCAAATCGAGTCCCTAGATTTCGTAGATAAAGTAACTCGTATTCAAGAACCATACAAAAAAGCAAACCGTAAATTCCATCCAGATGATTCTGTAATCAACGTAGGTGGTGCATTGATCGGTGGTGGTCACTTCGCAGTAATGGCTGGTCCTTGCTCCGTTGAAACACCTGAACAAGTATTAGAAACAGCAAAAGCTTGTAAAGCAGCTGGCGCCACAATCCTTCGCGGCGGAGCTTTCAAACCTCGTACTTCTCCATACTCCTTCCAAGGTATGGGTCCAGAAGGTTTGGAATTGTTAGAGCTAGCTAAAAAAGAAACAGGTCTACCTATCGTTTCCGAAGTTATGGATATCTCCCAATTACAATACTTCGATAATGTAGATATGCTTCAAATCGGCGCTCGTAACATGCAAAACTTCACACTTTTAAAAGAAGTAGGTAAATTAAACAAACCAGTTCTTTTAAAACGTGGTTTATCTGCTACATACGAAGAATGGTTGATGGCTGCTGAATACATCATGTCCGAAGGCAATGAACAAGTTGTATTATGCGAACGTGGTATTCGCACATTCGAAACTAAAACTCGTAATACATTAGACGTAACAGCAATTCCTATGATGCACGAATTATCCCACTTGCCAATCATCATGGACCCTAGCCACGCTGCAGGTATGAGCCGCATGGTTCGTCCACTTTCCCTTGCATCCGTAGGCGGCGGTGCAGACGGCCTTATGATCGAAGTTCACAACGATCCATCCAAAGCATTATGCGACGGCCCTCAAGCATTACGTCCAGACCAATTCACTAGCCTTATGAAAGAAATTATCGCATTGCGCCAAGCATTGGTAGAATGCACTAAATAATCTTAAATAGCACACAAATAAGCTAGTATCCGTTATAATAGGTACTAGCTTATTCTTTTATGAAAGGAACTGTTATGACTCGCATTCATATTAACGCGTCCACACCTTATGACGTTGTCATCGAGGAAGGCGCTTTACAACGCATCACCGATTATATTAAACCGTTAAAACCAAATTGCCGTGTTATCATCGTCAGCGACAGCAATGTGGCACCGCATTATTTGGATTCTGTGAAAGCTAATATGGAACATGCGGGTTATACTGTTTGTGATTATGTATTCCCTGCTGGTGAAAGCTCAAAAAATGCTCATCAACTCATCGATTTAGTAGAATACATGGCGGCCCAATCGTTAACGCGTAAAGATTTACTTATCGCTCTTGGCGGTGGCGTTGTGGGTGATATGGCAGGCTTTGCAGCAGCTACCTACTTACGTGGTATCGACTATGTACAGGTTCCTACATCTCTTTTAGCCGCTGTAGATTCCTCTGTAGGTGGTAAAACGGCAGTCAATCTAGAAGCAGGTAAAAACTTGTGGGGTGCTTTCAAACAACCTATCCTAGTCCTCTGTGATCCTACAACCCTCAATACATTGCCAGACATGGAATGGAAAAATGGATGTGGAGAAATTATTAAATATGGTTTCCTCGATGTACCAGGTTTATTAACCCAACTCGAACATAAACCATTAATAAAGCATCGTGATAGCGTTAGTGCCGTTATCGCTCGTTGCGTTCAAGCAAAGGCGGATATCGTAGAGCAAGACGAACGTGAATCTGGTGTTCGTGCCCTCTTAAACCTCGGTCATACCTTTGGTCATGGTATTGAAAAAGCGAGCCACTTTGAAGTCCACCATGGCTACGCCGTTGCCATTGGCATGGTCCTTATGGCACAAGGTGCTATCAAACATGGAGAATTAGATGCAGAGGCGTTAGACAAATTAAAGGTCCTCATCGAAGCACACGATTTGCCAACCACAACAACCATACCAAAAGAAGAAATTTAGCAGCTGCTAAACACGATAAAAAAAGCGAAGGGGCTACCATTAAAATTGTAGTTCCTACTAGCTATGGCCATAGCGAGCTCAAGGTGTAACGCAACGATTAGATAACGCTTGCAACCTATTTAGATATAAGGAGATTTATATGCATTCCGTAACGAACGCCATCCCTACAGGGGACTATCGCGTCCATCCCAGCAAAGGCCATGCACACCGCGCATTGATTTGTGCAGCTCTTGCTAGCTCGCCATCTACTATATTGCTGAGCCGCACCTCTAAAGACATCGATGCTACTATGGACTCCTTGCGAGGCTTAGGTGCTCACGTAGTATATGAAAATAAAATTGTTACCGTTACTCCTGGCCCCGTTCCTGCAAAGGGCAATGTAGTACCTCACGAATCAGGCACAACATTACGCCTTTTATTACCTGTAGCAGCATCCATCTGTAATGATGTAGATGTAGATGCGAAAGGTCGTTTACCAGATCGTCCTCTAGAACCTATGCTAAGCGAAATGAAAGCGCATGGCGTAACATTCTCCCAAGATAAACCACCATTTACTATGACAGGTCGTCTTCAAGGGGGCAATTTCTCCATGGTAGGTGATGTAAGTAGTCAATTCTTCTCTGGTTTATTGTTGGCAGCCCCTCAAATCGGCTTATCTACTATTACCTCTACTACGCCACTACAATCTAGCGATTATGTAACACTAACTACGGAAACATGCGAGATTTTGGTGTCGAAGTAGAACACACTTTACCAGACACAAATATCAATGAGGCTTTCACTGTACCATTTGGTGCGTCCTTCATAGGTCGTGATAATTACCAAATCGAAGGCGACTGGTCTAATGCAGCGATCTGGATGGTAGCCGCTGGTATGACGGGCAAACCAATTACGATTACAGGCATGAACAAAAATTCTGTACAAGCTGACCGCCGCATCATGCAAGTTATGATTGATGCTGGTTGTGATGTTGTATGGGATGGTATGAATGTAACGGTCACAGGTCGCGCTTCCAAGCCAATCCATGCAGACCTCGAGCAAATGCCTGACATGTTGCCTGTTATGGCAGCCCTCGCCTGCTCTATCCAAGGTGAAAGCTCCTTTGTTAAGGGTGCTCGCCTACGTTTAAAAGAATCCGATCGCCTTGTAGCTGTTGCCAATCTCGTAAGAGATCTAGGCGGTACCGTTCGCGAAGAAGGCGATGACCTATATATCATCGGTAGTGGTATACTTAAAGGTGGACAAGGTGATTGCGTAAATGACCATCGCCTCGTTATGGCAGGTACATTGATGGCCTCATCAGTGAAAATCCTGTTACGTTACAAGATAGCGAAGCTATCACAAAATCCTATCCAGACTTCTTTGAGGACTGGAATTTACTAGGCGGTAATGCACAACCAGTTTAGATTTCTAATCGTATCTGGTTTAATCTAATAGATAATAGAAATAGTACGTACTATATAGTAGGAGTTAATATAATGGCATCTAATTTCGGTAAAACCATACAGGTATCTACCTTTGGCGCCTCTCATGGATACGCTATCGGCGGTATTGTTGAAGGCCTACCTTGTGGACATACCATCGATATCGATGAGTTAAAAGCCTTTTTAAAGCGCCGTGCGCCAGGGCAAAATCAATTAACAACACAACGTAAGGAAGCCGATACACCTGAATTTTTAGCAGGTATGGTAGACGGCATGCTCAGTGGTTCTCCATTGGCATTTATGATCCGCAACACATCTCAACACTCTAGCGATTATAATAACTTACGCGATATCCCTCGCCCATCTCATGCAGATTTTACAGCTCGTATACGCTATGGTGATAAGGTAGATATGCGCGGTGGCGGCCATTTTTCAGCACGCCTTACAGCACCACTTTGCGTAGCTGGTGGCATCGCTCTACAACTATTACGTGAAAAAGGCATCGAAATCCACGGCCATTTAAAACAAGTGGGAACGATTCAAGATACTCCTATCAACATGGTTCACCCAGATATGAAAGCATTAGCTAGCATCGCTACAGAGCCAATTGCTATGGTTGATCCACAAAAACGTAACGAAGTAGAAAACCTTGTATGAACCTCAAAAAAGATGGGGACTCTACAGGTGGTATCGTTGAAGTCGTTGCTACAGGACTACCAATTGGCCTTGGCAACCCAAACTTTGATGGTATCGAAAACCGCTTAGCTCGCGTAATCTTTGGGGTACCCGCCATTAAAGGCGTATCCTTTGGCGGTGGCTTTGATATGTGTGCACAACTTGGTTCCGAAGTGAATGATGCTTTCACCATGGACGGCGACAAGATTACAACGACAACGAATAATAGCGGTGGCATCCAAGGTGGTATTACCAATGGTTTACCACTCGTTATGCAAGTGGGCATCAAGCCAACACCATCCATTTATAAAGAACAACATTCTGTGTCACTTTCACAAAAAGAGGACACATTGCTCACAATCCAAGGTCGTCACGACCCATGTGTAGCGCTTCGTGCAGTACCTGTAATCGAAGCTGTTACGGCCCTTGTTATTCTTGATTTCTTAGGAGATATTGACCATGAACTTAGATGAAGTACGCGTTAAAATTAACGACATAAACGACCAAATGCTCGCCCTCTTCAAAGAGCGCATGGAACTCTCCAAGGACGTTGCGGCAGCAAAAAAGAAATGAACAAGGCCATTTACGATGCCAAACGGGAACGGGATATCCTCGACAAAGTAACTCGAGATGCAGGCCCAGACCTCGACCTATACGCACGCCGTTTCTTCGAAGCATTATTCAGCTTGAGCCGTACATATCAGTCTGAACAATTATTCCAAGATAATGAGTTCACTGTTAAAATGAAAAAGGCTATTGAGCAGTCCCCTACCTTGCCTCCACAACGTGGCAGCGTAGCTTGTGCGGCGTATTCGGCAGCAATGCGCAAGTGGCGTGCGATAAATTATTACCACTCAGTCAAATTCACTATGTAACAGGCTTCCGTGCCGTATTCGACGCTGTTGAGTCTGGAGAATGTCAATTTGGCGTATTACCTATCGAAAACAGCTCCAATGGTTCTGTAAAAGAAGTATATGACCTTCTAGAAGATCGTAAATGCTATATCGTACGCGGTACTCGCCTATGGATTTCTCACGATTTACTCGTGAAAAAAGGCACAAAACTAGAAGATATTCACACTATCATCTCCCACCCTCAAGCGTTGGGCCAATGCAGTCACTTCCTAGATAAATTAGAAGGCGTAGAATTGCGCTCCTTCGATAACACGGCTCGTGCAGCACAGCTCGTAGCGGCTAGTGATGATCCAGGTGTAGCAGCTATTGCAGCACCTCAATGTGCAGACTTATATAATTTATCTCCATTGATGCGCAATATCCAAAATAGCGATAACAACTATACGCGCTTTATCTGCATCAGCAAGGACTTCCATGTATACCCAGGGGCTAATAAAATCTCCGTGGTAACTACAGCAAGCCATGCTCCAGGTGGGCTTGGTACATTACTTACCAAGTTTGCAAACATCGGCGTAAATCTTACCAAACTTGAGTCTCGCCCGATCGTAGGCCATAACTTTGAGTTCTTATTCTACCTCGACTTAGAAGCATCCCTAGCAGATCCAAGGTATTATCTGTTCTAGCAGAGCTTCATACATCACAAGATAAATTCCGCTTACTAGGCAATTACCCTGAAAACTAATATACTTATATGTACTAGTCCCTATAAGAACATATATAGTACAATAATATAGTTATAAAACTTCAATGGCTAATAGGTACCAGCCTATTAGCCATTCTATGTATATTGACCTAGGAGGTCCTATGAAATTTGGTTTACTTGGCCGTACGTTAGGCCATAGCTTCTCCCCTCACATTCACAGTGCACTAGGGAATACAAATTACGAATTATTTGAACGCGAACCGAGCCAACTACAAGAGTTCTTTGATGATCCTGAACTACAAGGTATCAATATCACTATCCCTTACAAGGTAAATGCCCTTGAAGCTTGTGATGTAGTAGACCCTCGTGCAGAACGCATCGGTTGTGTGAATACGATGGTTCGCAAAGATGGTAAATGGCACGGCTATAATACAGACTACGATGGTTTCGTGTTTACTCTACAACATGCTGGCATTGATGTATCTGGCAAGGAATGTATTATCCTTGGCGATGGCGCTTCCTCTGCTACCGTTCACGTAGCTCTTGAAGACTTAGGAGCTAAGAACATAGTTCATCTCTCTCGTAAGACGGCACCATTCTATGGTGATGCGCCTAATTACTACGAAACAGCACAGATTATTATTAACTGCACACCTATCGGTATGTACCCTCATAATCCAGCTAATCTCATCGATATTACACAATTTTCCAAATTAGAAGGCGTTGTAGACCTCATCTATAATCCACGCCGTACGATTTTGTTGTTACAAGCAGAAATGATGGAAATTCCTCATTGTGATGGCTTGCCATTCCTCGTGGCTCAAGGCGTTGAGGCGGCTAACCATTTCCAAGGTGAAAGCTTTGGTACAAAGGAAATCGAACAAATCTTGCGAGATATGCGCCGTGAAAAGGAAAACATCATCCTCATCGGCATGCCTGGCGTAGGAAAAACTACAGTCGGCAAAGCGCTCGGTGAAGAAATGGGCCGTACTTGCGTTGATGTGGATCATGAGTTAGAAAAAGAAATTGGAGACATTTCCACATACATTACGGAACAAGGGGAACAGCCTTCCGTGAAAAAGAGGCGGAAATGATTGCAAAATTCGGTACCCAAACAGGTCTTATTATTTCCACTGGCGGCGGCTGTGTAACAGTGCCTAAAAACTTCGCACACTTACGCCAAAACGGTCGTATCTACCAATTAACACAACCAGTAGAAAACCTATCTACCTCTGGTCGTGTTCTCTCTAGTGGTGGCATCGAACGCTTACGCGAACTAGAAGCAACGCGTACACCAATGTATGAAAGCTTTGCTCAATGCATCGTAGAACATAATCGCAATGCACCAGAAACAGTGGCGACTATCCTAGAAGACTTTGAGGCAAATTTATTGTAAGAGCTTATATATCAAATTTGTAAAATACTTTACATCTGTATTTCTAGATAAAACTAAAACTCATATCATGACATCAATGATATAAACTGAAAAGCAGTAGCTATCCTTAGGATTACTACTGCTTTTTTATTTCCCCTATGTTTTATATGTATTTGTAAAAATCCACATGTGCAATTACAATGTAATTACAAACGGAATTAATTACTTAACAAACTTTTAATATAAAATCAATAATATGACCAACGAATTACAGTCACAAGCCAAAAGAATACTAGGAGAGATACTATGAAAACAGTAAACCTACAAGTCCGCATCAACGAAGATCTAAAACAGGAAGTATCTAGCATATTAAAGGCACAGGGCCTATCCTACACCTCTATGCTAGACGCACTATTTCGTCAAATTATAAAAGAACGTCGCATTCCTTTGCCATTGCTTTACCAACAACTCCTACCGAAAAAACACCAACGCCAAGTACACTCAAGAATGACAGCACCTACGAACAACCTCGAAGAACATTAAAGGCCTCAGATACTATAAATACGTACGGAACATCAACAGAAAACGAAATAGAAATATCCTTTGATAAAATTGATAAAACAGGCATACTCAATATCCGTATAAACCCTAAAGTTAAGACACTAACAACAGCTATCTTAAAAGAAATGGGATTAACTATATCATATTGTTACACTAAAAACAAATACAATTCGCTAAAGATATTCCTCCGACTATTCATCGCCCTAATGGATTGATGCTATAAATGATGATTTATGGACAAAAGAAGAGTAAACATATAAGAATAGAAAAGGTCTTAATCAGCTGAAAACCAACTGAAGAAGGTGAATAAAGTTTTATTGAACTGCTTATTAAAAATGATGAATTTATGGACAAAAAAGATCTCAACAAAAACAAGAAATAAAGCATCTTAGATAAGGAATTGAAAATGAAATTGGTGAACCTATAGAATAAAACAAAAGTACTTTAATAGAAAATATCTCATCCTTAAAGGTTATTAATATAATATGTATATGAAAAAATGAATACATTACAGGAAATACAAAACATATAAAAAAGTCGGCTTTCGCCGACTTTTTTAATGTACTTTTACGCGTTTATGTTGTTGTTCATCGAAGACGCCATCTACATCAATGGTATCGAGGATACGTTTTAATTCATGCACATCAATTTGACCTGGTGCTGATGCTTTGCCAGCGGAGGCAAAGGTCATAGCATTACCAAATAGAGCACCTGCAGTACGTGTAACAGCACCGAGTGGTCCCATAGCCATCGTAATGATTGGGTCAGATGGATACAAGGCTTTAACTTCAGCCGTTGCTTCAAGGAGGGTTAATACATCCCCTGTTGTATTAGGCATAACAGCCATCTTTGGCACGTCGGCTAAGAATTCTTTCATTTGAAGAAGACGATTTACAATAACTTCATGACTTGGTGTTCCATTAAAATCATGATTACTCATGATAATTGTAATGCCATGTACCTTAGCAAACTCAATGGTCTTGAGCATTCTATCTTGATCAAAGAAGAGTTCAATATCAATAGCATCTACCAATCCAGTAGGAATGATGCGCTCTAACATAGTGAAGTAGTCTTGTGAAGAAATGGATTTCTCCCCACCTTCACCTTTCGTGCGCCATGTAAATAACAAGGCACGACCTTTTAATTGAGGCTTGATGAGCATTAATAATTCAATAATAGCGTCAATGGAGTAGGCCCGCTCGTAATAGTCAATGCGTAGCTCCACTACATGACACGGTGTATTACATGCAACCGCAGTAGCATCTAAAATTTCTTTCATTGTTGTGCCCACAATAGGAACACATATCTTTGTACCCTTTTCGCCGAGTACAGCATGACCGATACGGACCATAATAACTCCTTTCCGTCCCACAGGGTGAGACAAATGACTTACCTTAAACTAACTATATACCAATATTTTGGTAAAAGCAATCAATCCGGCTATATTGGATTGCTATTCACAAAAAGCGTATGAAAGCCCGTTATTATGCACTAAAAATGTATTCTTAGATTATCGATTAACATAATTTTTTGTTATATCCTATTTTCTCGGTCTTATTAAAATTGGTCATATTATTCAATCCCGTTAAGTATATCTACTCTCTCTAAATAAAAACTCCACACATAATCGTGTGGAGTAATCATTTAGAGCATTATTCGTGCTTAGCAGATAATTTTCTAGATTGGAATGCCATATATAACAATAATAAGCCTGTAATGCTAAATACATAGGATATACCTATATAAGTGGATACAATGCTGGCAAATACTGGTCCTACCATAGAACCAAATTGTTGAGCCGTCGTAGTCATACCAAACATGCGACCTCTAAAGCTCGGATCTGTATTAAGTGTTACTGCAGCACTCAGAGATGGGTTAATACCTACAATACAAGAGCCAATGAGTACTTGTAGTACGCCAAACCACCAAATACCTACTGGCAAGCTTTGAAGTAAAAGGACAATACCACTTCCCATCATACAGTAGGAGATAGTCTTAAAATAACCACGGCGTTCACCAAGGCGGACCCATAGGTTCGTCGTTAAGGATCCTGCTAAGCCGCCGATACTGAGGATGGTACCAGAAATAATAGCGGCCCCTTCCATAGTGCCTTGCATATCTCCTACATAGAGGGCCAAAATAGGTTGCAACATCATAATAGCGCATTGCATGAAGAAGAATATCCAAAGCAATCGTACTAATACAGGCTGTTGTTGAACTGCTTTAAAGTCCTCACGCAAGGATGTGGATTTGGTATGGTGAGCAGCTTCTTCTTTTCCATCAGCACCTACAGCATGTAATTTGGGTTCTTTCACAAAAAATAATACGGCCAAAGTCGCAATAAATACAGCAATACCAGATACATAAAATACAGGTCGCATCCCTACAACACTCTCAACGGCGCCACCTAAAAACGGGCCAATGACATTGCCTAAGATAAGACCGGTTTGAAATATACCTAATGCTCTACCAACCTGTTTTTCATCAACACTAAGGGACACCATAGTCATTGCCGCGGGATAGAATCCATTAGCAAAACCAACGAGCGCACGCCCCATGAGTAATTGATATTGGTCTGTAACTAAGCCAATTAATACATAACAGATAGCGATGGCAAAGCCAGCACGCAAGGCCATCCGTTTTTTACCTTTATTATCGGCAATCTTGCCCCATATAGGAGCCATAATGCCTGCAATGAGAAAGGTAATACCGAAAACGAGACCCGACCAAAGAGCTACGTCAGCCTTTGGAACGCCCAATTCTAAGAGATAGATAGGCAAAAACGGAATGATCATTGTGTAACATATGGCTAGCACTGTCATGGCCGCCGTAATAATCCATACATTGCGCATGCCACCGCGAGCGTCATATGTAGTGGTACTCATTCGTTGCCTCCTTTCATATATAAAAGTATATAGAAAGTACTTTTATATTCTATATAAATAAGAGTCGCATATGATACGCGACTCTCTCATTTATTCCGTTGGAAACTTGTGATCCATTACATCCTGTAAGGATACGCGTTCCATAACATGACGGAATTCATCTTGCAAGTACTGCCACAATGGAGCAGTCAAGCAATCGTTAAACATCGGACATGGCTCTACATCGTCTTCTAAGCAAGATACGAGAGCAATGGAGTCCTCTGCAGCATATAAAATTTCATATACATTGTATTCAGCAGGTAATTTCACCAAACGATATCCACCGTATTTACCACGTCCACTTTTAACGAGGCCAGCGGAAGATAAGCGAGATACAATCCCCTCTAAGTATTTATCGGAAAAGCCTTGGCGTTCTGCAATCTCACGAATTGGTACATTTTTTTCTACCCCGTGCTCTGCAATATCCGCCAATATCCGTAAGGCATAACGCCCTTTTGTAGATATTTTCATAAGTTAACCTCTAAGTCATTTCATAATATATTTATAGTATATCACAAATTCATACAAAAAATGGTGGGAAATATGATACACTATACATATATCAAAATATTTTATTTGGATATTTTTTTAATTTCATATAGGAGGATGTTATCTAATGTTAGATAAACTATTTCAACTCAGTGAACGCGGTACAACTGTTAAAACCGAAATTTTAGCTGGTATTACTACGTTTATCACGATGGCGTACATCCTATTCTTGGCGCCTAACATTCTTAGTCTCGGAGGGATGGATAAAGATGCAGTCCTCATCGCTACTGCCTTAGGTGGTGGCCTTGTAACGATTGCTATGGGTTTATTCGTAAACTATCCGATTGCCCTCGCTCCAGGGGTTGGCCTCTTAGCCTTTTACTCCTTTACCGTAGTTCTCGGTATGGGCGTATCCTGGCAAACAGCATTAGGTGCGGTGTTCATTTCCGGTCTCGTATTCCTCGTATTAACACTTACGTCGATACGCCAAATGATCGTTGAAGGCATCCCAGCCTCTATGAAGGTTGCCATTACCGTTGGTATCGGTCTCTTCATCGCTATCATCGGTTTGAAATTATCCGGCTTGATGGCTATCTCCATTAGTTTGTCTCCAAACTCCTTAGGTCAAGTTGTGCAAACACACGGCAACTTAGTACCCCCTGCGTCCGAAGCGCTCTTAACGCTTGGTAATTTGCACAGTGGCGAAACATTGTTAGCTCTATTCTCCCTCATCTTTACAGCTTTATTGATGGCTCGTAAAATTCAAGGTTCTCTCTTGATTGGTGTGGCAGTAACAACAATTCTTTCCTATGCTACTGGCCTTTCCACAATGCCTGAGAACTTCACGGTATTAGCAGTACCAGATTTCTCTAAAGCAGCATTCCTTCAACTAGATATTCCTGGTGCGCTACACATGGGCTTAATCACGATTATCTTCTCCTTCACCTTCGTAGAATTGTTCGACTCCATGGGTACTTTGATTGGTACTGCTACAGAGGCGAAAATTGCAGATCCTAAATCTGGTAAATTCCCAGGTCTTGGTAAAGCTATGACTGTCGATGCTATTGGCGTTAGTGCTGGTGCATTGCTCGGTACTTCTACAATTACTGCCTTTGTTGAAAGTGCGGCAGGTGTAGGTGCTGGTGGCCGTACAGGCTTAACGGCTGTCACAACAGGCGTATTATTCTTAATTTGCTTGTTCTTGGCTCCATCGTATCCCTGGTACCAAATGCAGCCACATCTCCTGTTCTTATCATTGTCGGTGCCCTCATGTTAGGTGCTATTCGCAATATCGATTTCGATGATTGGACAGAAGGCTTCCCTGCATTCCTCGTTATCGTTTTGATGCCGTTCACATATAGCATCGCTAACGGTATCTCTGCAGGTCTTATTGCATACCCTCTACTCAAAATTATTGCAGGTCGTGCAAAAGAGGTTAACTGGATTATGTACGTATTGGCGGTACTCGTCATCATCCGCTACGTATTCTTCTAATTACCGTATGCTTATAATCAAGCTATTAATGAAAGTAACATTTGATTGCTATAATCACTAATACGCTGAGACCTAAATGTATGTAAATTACATATACTAAAAGAACCTATCTCCAAAGATATTACTAATATATCTATGAGATAGGTTCTTTTTATTATGTACTATTATCGTAAATCTAATGCTCTATGATATCAAAAATTGTACTATACATTCTTATTACTATTTAGTATTAACGAATTGTTTTTACACCAATTAAGTCTGTACGACTTGGATCGATATCTTTTAACGGCACTACATGATCTCTATAAAAGTCTGCTTCAGAGGCTTTCACAGGCACTTGGAAGAACAAGAAATATGCCATATTATCCTTGTACCACGTAACACTGCGTACTAAGCCCTTATCTACATCCCCTGTATAGTGAACCTCCCCTATTGGAGTAGAGTCGCTCCAATGTACGTCATGATACTCCAATGGAATATATTCTTCAGGCCATACAGTATCCATAGAGTAGCTCATGCGGAAGACCATAGTATGAGTTACCCAACGACCACTGCGTTCTTGATACTCTTTACCTTGCTTCCAATATACAGTTTCTAATACATCATTGTCATAAAAATGTGTAGCATAGTATGTATAGCCAAGCGGTAAATAACTTGGTACAGATACGTCATAGGACATCTTATGAGATGCATTAATTACACCGCTAGGTAAACCGATGGTTTTGCTGGTAAGTATAGGCCACACAGAATTCGTATGTGTACGCAATGGTAACCCAATCGTTTCATAAGGAGGCCAATCCGGGTCATCATTTTGTTTAACCTTTTTCGCATCGTTTTCTTCAACATTTTGCTTATCATTGCGGTCACCACGTAGTCGAGTATCATCAATGGCTACGTTACTCACAGGACCTACAGAGTCTATAATTTTGCTTACAAAGCTTTGGTTTCTTGAAGAAGCAAAGTAGAGCATATACACTTTGTGATCTTTTTCCCAGTAAGCGATTTGAATAGCGTCTTTACTATAACCTAACGTATGTACAGAAATTCCATTAGGGGTAGTAAAGCTAACTGCATCCTTAGCGTTGTACTTTGTCTTTTCTAAAATAGGCGTTACCACTGTATCGATAGCCCATCCCATACGATATACAATATCTGTATTAGAGAAGGTTAGCTTCGGACCATATTCTCCATCACGACCCGTTTCCGTATATACAATTTCTAATACGTCATGATCCTTGGCCTTTACATCACGTACTGCATAATCTTTAGGTATATAAGACGGAACTTGTATAGGATAGCCAAATTCCTGCGCGGTACTCTCAATATTAGTTTTAACTAAATCATAATCATCAACTTGATCATACCAACGATAACGATCAGAGAGTTTTTTATTATCATCGATGAGCTTTTTATTATCTATATCTACATCTCGTTCAACAGGAACGGTATTGCCATTTTTATCTATTAACGGGTATGTAGCACTAACTGGCTGCACCCCAAAGGTACTTACTGCCGTAGCCATCGCGGCACATAAAACAGCAGATGTTATTATTTTCTTCATATTCTCTCCTCTTCGAGCGGTTACACACATTTTCGCTTTATTCCAAATAAATTGCTACGTGAGCTATCTATTTTTTACAGGCGCCACATGTTCCTTATAGAATTCAGCATCAACTGATTTCACAGATTCTAAGAACAATAAGGAATATGCCCTACCGTCTTTTGTCCACGTAATGCTACGGATCAGTTGCGCTGCTGGATCCCCGGTGTAAAAGACTTCGCCAGATTCACCTTGTTCAGACCATTCAAAGTCCTTATACTCAGCAGGAACATACGGTACATCTTTTACATCTTCCACTGAATAGCCCATTCTATAAACGAAAATACTACCAGAGTTTCTCTTCCCAACTCGATATGTTTGGGAATTTCTTATAAAATATACAACCTCTAATACATCATTTTTGTCTTGCCGCACTGTATAGATTTCATAACCATAAGGGATATAACTAGGTGCCTCAGCCTCATATGGAAGCTTCTTTGCTGCCTCTAATAGCTTTCCGTTAAAAGTATGCGCCTTTTTTGTATTCTCTATAGGCCAATCATGAAAGTGCCACTGTAAACTATCAGTTCTAGGCTCACATTTTTTAAATTATGTCCTAGCTTAAGTGCTTTAGTGGATCCAGCCTGATCTGTAGTATCAGGAGTATCTAGCGTTTCTGCTGTGGCCATTCCTACAGATAATAACCCAGCAGCTATAGCAGCCAAAATGGAGTTACATATTAATTTTCTCATATTCTCTCCGCTTATAAAATTTTATAATATACTTCACACATATAATGATATATTTTCTTATTTATATCAGAATTAAGAAACCTATTCTGTATCCCTAGCTACTTCATAAAACTTTTATCTTTCCTTTTGTGAAAGCATAGGCATCATCAACGAATGTATCTAATGCTTAAGTTCGATATAAAAAAATCCTACTGAACGCTATATCATAATAGAGTTCAATAGGATTGTTGTATCATTATTTAGTTAATGGAGGCATAATAATATCTTGTTCAAGTTGTCTTCGTCTTTTTGCAGTATAGTCTACCACTTTTATTTGTACTACGCCCACAGAGTTTACCATGGCTTCTGTAAAAGTAAATTCACGTCCTGTTTGGTGTTTCATCAATACTTGTAAGCCATGAGCCTTTTCATCAATTCTCTCTAAATAGGTAGCCTCTCCACGACCCATCACACTAGAGTAAACCGAGCTATATTTACATGGTATATCTCCACCTGAAACGAGGGCTTCATCGCTACCATCAATTTCAATAAATACATGTGAATTCGCTTGAATCAAACTAAACTTTTTCCCCTCATAATGGCCATGTACATAGATATAAAGTACCTCATCTATAAATTCATATCCAAAATGTAGGGGTACTACGTAAGGGTAATCACCATCCATCATGCCTAGGTGAATGATACGAGTGCTATTTAAAATGCCCTTAATTTCATCTATATCTGTAACCTTGCGATCTTGTCGTCTCATAATAGTCTCCACAGTTTTACGTAAAAAATAATCTATGTATCATTATAGCAAATTTTAGAAATCTTTTAAGGCTAAGTATTCTCTTAAAATGAATAATTTCTCTTTTATTCGTATATTAATAATACTATTTCTCCTATGTGTCCACTGTATAAATACATTTGACTTTTTGTAATAGATACTGTATTATAAGAAAATAGTTTTATTGATTCTATAGATTATAAAAGCTATGGTCATCCATGGCTTTTTATATTTGTAGATAGTTTGTAGAAAAGAGGTCTTTACTATGTCTGATACGCATCAGTTAAAACGGGGCCTTAAGAATCGGCACGTACAGTTGCTCGCCATCGGCGGTGCCATCGGTACAGGCTTGTTCTTAGGCTCCGGCCGTGCCATTCACTTGGCAGGTCCATCCATTATTTTCGCCTACCTTATTACAGGTATTATCTGCTTCTTCATCATGAGAGCATTAGGCGAATTGTTATTATCCAACTTGAACCACCACTCTTTTATCGATTTCGTAGAAGATTATTTAGGTGATCGAGCAGCCTTTATCACAGGATGGACATACTGGTTCTGTTGGCTTTCACTAGCCATGGCCGATTTAACAGCCGTAGGCCTCTATATGCAGTTCTGGATACCGTGGCTGCCTCAATGGATACCCGCTCTTGTCGTCTTAGTGGCATTGCTATTAATGAACTTAACAGCCGTAAAGTACTTCGGTGAAATGGAGTTCTGGTTTGCCTTGATTAAGGTAATTGCCATCATCTCCCTCATTATCATCGGTATCATCATGATTGTCACAGGTTTTACTACAGATGCAGGCGTTGCCGCCTTTAGTAATATGTGGAATTATGGGGGCTGGTTCCCGAACGGAACGATGGGCTTTATTTTATCATTCCAAATGGTTGTTTTCGCTTTCACAGGTATCGAGCTCGTAGGTTTAACAGCTGGTGAAACAGAGGATCCTGAAAAGGTTATCCCTATGGCGATTAACAACATTCCATTACGCATTATTTTGTTCTATGTAGGCTCTTTGGCTATCATCATGAGCATTTATCCTTGGACAGCCGTCAACCCATCTGCTAGCCCATTTGTGGCCGTATTTACAGCAGTTGGTATTGCAGCCGCTGCAGGCATCGTAAACTTTGTAGTTCTTACATCTGCTGCATCTGCAACAAACTCTGGTATCTTTAGTACAGGCCGTATGATTTACGCCCTTGCTAAACGCGGTCATGCGCCAAGCTCTATGCGCCGCTTAACACACAGCAGTGTACCCTACCAAGCAACCATTTTCTCCGCTGCAGTACTATTAATTACAGTTGTACTCAACTATGTAATGCCAGAAGCAGTATTTGTTATGATTACATCTATCTCTACATTCTGCTTCATCTTTATTTGGGCCATGATGGTTATTTGTCACCTTAAATATCGCAAGAAAAATCCAGAATTAGCGGCACAATCTAAATTCAAAATGCCTCTATTCCCAGTGATGAATTACATCATCCTTGCATTCTTTGTTTTCATTCTAGGTATTCTCGCCTTAAACGAAGACACTCGAATTGCCCTCTTGTTTACACCAATTTGGTTCGTTATTCTCTGGGCCTTCTACTCCATGCTTAATACAGATGATGAAGATGCTCTCAGTGAGGAACTTATCGAGATGGCTGGTGTAAAAGAAATTTACAAAAAACCTAAAAAAGAAGATTCTGACGATTACATAATCTAACACAAAAAGCCCGTGCTATGCACGGGCCTTTCTCTTACTTCATAGTAGGGAAGTTTTGTTGTTCATACTGTTGTTGATAAGCAGGTAAATTACTTGTATCTTCGCCATAATTAAAGATCGTCTTAGTACGATATCCACCTTGGGTAATGATAAGATCAATGGAGGATGGTACCTCTTGACCATTTTGTTGTAAATGATTTACTAATTCTTGTAGAGCTTCAACTTGTCGCAACGAACCAGTCATATATTTACCTTTGGATAGGCCTGTATTTCTAATGACTTGGCCATTATATACTTGACCATTTTTATCTGTGTAATAGAATCGTACAGCTGATTTATCTCCTGTAGGTACAGCTTTAATATAGATGGTTGTCCAATTTTTCTTAACCATCACTCTTGTAGCATCTGCTAACTTATTAGATAAACGTTGTGTTTCTTTATTTGCAGATTTAGATACACCATTGACTTGCTGAATTTCATCATTCATAGGCATATCAATAATTGCCATACTAGGATCTTGTTGTACCTTTTTCGCATCTGCAGGCTGAACCGCCAACACACCAACGGCCGCCATTACAGCTAACGTTGTAAGAGCAAATTTCTTCATTATATCTCTCCTCAGATAGGATTCCTTAAACAAATTATATTTTATACAATACATTATACGCATTAGGCTATTTATTATCAAGCCTATCTTATTTTTCAGGACCATTATTCTTAATTATTTGATTCCAATGTTCAAATCTTGCGATATTATAACCCATATCCATATATTTAATATTAAAAGATGTAATAGACTTAAGATCGTTATAAAACTCCATCTCATCAGTATTAGTATTCCAGAATACCATCATATTTTCATATACAGGTATACCATAATACTGTTCAGCTTTTAAAAATTCAAATGGTAAATTCATGTTAGGCTTCGCGTAGTTAAGAGGACTAACAGTAAGCAAATAGGTATCTCCTACCTTACCATTCATGTATAAATCTCTAGGAATTAAAGAATCTGATATTACTTTATCTTTTTGAATACCATGTTTATTCTTTTTATTTTGAACAGAACGATCAGTATTCACTATTTTTGCAGATAAATCCTTAATATATTTTCGCATTAGAGCTATAATTTTACCATCTACATAGTCTAGGAAGCAGAAATTTATCAAATCATACCCATAACATTAGCTAAGATGTATCATTAATCTTAAAAATTAAAAGTGGATACAAATTCATATTAGAAATTGCATCATTAGAGCGTGCAAGAAGATATAATTCATTATTAACGATAAGAGAGTCAAAAATATAACAGTTATACTCTTTCATAATAGGCAATACATCAACTACATAAGATTCAGAGTAATTACTTGCATTTATAACGGTTAGGCTTGCATTAGGATTATGATTAAGATCAACTGTAATATCTTTCTCTAGAATTATCCCTTGTTTCGGCAAAATACGTATCTCATTTCTCGTACCACTAAAGTGCAAAGCACACAAAACAAGAATAAGGAAAATAATAAAACTTACAATATAATGTTTCTTTATCCATCGCAACATAGAACCACCTCTCTCTTACTTATAGTATAGCTAACTTTATAGTCTAATAAAAGAAAAAGACTTTTACCAATTTTTGACCAGATATTCTATCAATCATCGGTAAAAGTCTTTTATCTTATAACATAACTATATTTTTTGAACTAGTTACTAAAGTCAGTATCCACAATAGCAAATTGTGTATATTCAGGGCAGCGTTTTTGCATTTCTGCTTTAATTTTTTCTAATGTACCATGCGGATCTTCTTCGTCAAAGTCAAAGATAATATCGTAGTAGATAACTTTCTTTTCTTCTTGTACGTAGAACGCATGTACTTGTACTACATGTGTATATAGACTTACAACTTGGTCGAGAGCTTGTCTTACTTCAAGCACTTCTAAACTTGGTTGGTTTTCAGCATATACGCCAACGGTCATAGCAATACCAAATTTTTTATAAAGATGAACGGCGATACTTTTTGTTAGTGGATGAATATCTGCCATAGTCATCGTATCTGGCACTGTAATATGTACGGAGCCAATTGTTTCACCAGGACCGTAGCTATTTAATACTAAATCATATACACCACCCACATTTGGATGTTGAGCGATAGTTTCTTTAATATCACGAATTAAGTTATCATCTGCACGAATGCCAAGCAAGTGATTATACATTTCTTTTAAAATGTCATAAGCAGCTTTCAAAATTAAAACAGAGATAGCCGCACCTACATAACCTTGAATATCAAAGTCAAAGAAGAATACTAAAGCTGCAGATACTAATGTAGCAAAGGTAATCACCGCATCAAAGAGAGCATCTATACCAGATGCTACAAGCGCATCGGATTTGTATTTCTCACCTTGTGCCTTAATATAACGGCCCATCACTACTTTCACAACAATAGCCACGGCGATAATCGCCAAGCTTGGAATATCAAAGGTAGATACCTCAGGGTGAATAATTTTTTCTATGGATTCCTTGAGGGATCCAATGCCTGCACCAAGGATGATGAAAGCAATGGCCATCGTAGTCATATATTCGATACGACCATGACCAAATGGATGCTCCTTATCGGCACCCTTAGCTGCTAATTTTGTACCAACAATGGTCAATACAGAGGACAAAACGTCTGTTAAGTTGTTTACCGCATCAAGGATGATGGCGATAGAGTTAGACGCAAGGCCTACAATCATTTTAAAAATAACGAGAACGACGTTACCTATAATACCTTTTATACTAGCAAGCGTAATCCCCCGATTACGTGCTGCACTATTTTCTTGCAAAATCATATTAAACTACACCTCTTACATTCAATTCACTAAGCTATAAATCGAAGCCTATCGATTTATTTACATTCCTATTATAGCTTATCGATTATCATTTGTCATTATATTTTTTGAAAAATTTTTATAAAATCGTTGATTTTACTGAATTATCAATAATTCTCATTTCTCAATTAGGGTATTTGATGTATTGTGACTTCACAATCTATAGTGTAGATCTATTGTTAACAAACTACTATCTAATTATTAATACGTAATACATATTACGCACTTTTTGATACTTACCTAGTGATAAGTATCAAAGTAATTAGAGGTAATTATGCGGTAACCGTAATACGCTCGCCTGTGCGCATGTGTGTAAATACAACCTTTTGGGCACGCAATTGGAACGGCTGCCCCGTTGGTTGTGCGCCATATAAGGTATCCCCTACGAGAGGGTGACCTATATGGCTGAAAGCCACACGAATTTGATGTGTTTTTCCTGTGTACAAACGGACTAAAACCTCTGTATATCCACATTCTTGGGAGTTATACACAGATTTGTCCACATTTTGACCACTTTTATCCACATCTGATAGTTCTATATCCACATTTTTTGATGCTATATCCACAGAATTTTTGGACTTATTCACAGAGTTATCCACAGGCTGTGATTGATGTCTACATAGGACGGAATAATCTGTACGAGTCTCTTTTCCCTTAGGATTTACTTCGTAATGAATCCCATCAGCACTGCGTTCCATAGATAATACCAAGGAATCTTCATCAGCTTCTACGATACCTTCCACAGTAGCCATATACCACTTTTCAAAGGTATTATCATCCATTTGCTGTTGATAAAGACTTTGGGCTAAGCCACTTTTAGCAATCACAATACAACCCGTTGTATCTCTATCTAAGCGATTCAAGAAACGTACCTTTCGCTTAATGCCATGTTCTTTAAAGTAGTAAGCCACACCATTGGCAAGGGATACTTGGTCTTTGGAGTTTACTGTCACACCAGCCGGCTTATCCACAATGAGGAGATCATCATCTTCATATAAGATATGTAGATTCATTTCAATTGGTTCGTGATCTATTTTTTCCTTCGCCATGGCAATCCAAATCTCGTCACCTTCGGAGATAACATCCTTTGGCGTTGCTTTATGGTCGTTGATGTGGATTAGTTTTTCCTCAAATAACTTTACTAAGGATTTACGAGGATATTTTGTATCTAGTACTTCACCTAATGTAACATCCTGTTTTTCACTACGTGCAGCGTCTATATCTGCGACAGTTACGGTCCACAAAATATCGTCGGGACGATGTGTTTTTCTCGCCATTAGTATCTCCTTTCTACGAGTTCATTGTCTCGTGGCATATAGTTCAGTAGCGAGCTTGGTTGAACCGCTCGGCCACGTATATTGGTTTGTTCAAAGGTAATGGTCAGCTCTTGCTTAGGGCGCGTTATGGCCACATAGAACAAGCGCTTTTCTTCATCTTCACGCCCTTCTGCAATGGCAAATAGGCTTGGGAAGGTACCTTCGTTGAGGCCTGCTAGGAATACATGGTCAAACTCGCTCCCCTTTGCTTGGTGGATGGTAATGATAGGAATCGATCTTCGTTTCGTACCTGTTGAGCTGGCTCACCTGCGGTAAGGGCCGCCATCTGCAAGATTTGATTTAATCGAGCTAACCCAGCCGGGCCCTCATAGGCAGCATCTAATTTTTCCATAATGCGATATAGATCGCGTATATGCTCTACCTTTGCCGCTTCCCCATGGGATTTATAGTATTCTAGAACCCCCATTTGATTCATAATGTACGCCAATAACTTCGTTGGTAATTCCGTATAGGCCTTTCTACGTAACGTTGCCATTTGGGACGCAATATTGGTGAAAGCAGCCTTATACTTGTTGATTGCCACCATACGACCAGTTGTTGTAGGCACGATATTTTCTTTTACTGCATAAATTAAAAGCTGTGCAGTGGCCAAGATATCGTCCATCGCATTGTGCGTAGGCTCATGATTGATAGGAAACTCTGATGCTAGAAGCCCAATTTATGGTTTGGCAAATTAGGGTAGAAGCGACGGTAAATATCGAGTGTATCATAGATAGCCTTGAACTCTGGATTACCTAAATTATGGCGTGCCAATTCATTAGTAAAGATAGTCACATCGTAGTTTACATTGTGGCCTACGATAATGGCATTCTTGGAGAATTCCTTAAAGGCTTGTAGCACTATAGCTGGCTCTTCGCCGTGTTCTTGTAAATACGCATCGGAGAAGCCGTGTACCTCTTCGGATTGTCCCACGGTACCCCTGGGTCAATAAAGCGTTCAAAGGTTTCTAGGACCTGCCCATTTTCATCGATGCGGATAGCCGCAATTTGAATGATACGATCCTGGGACGTATCGGTACCGGTACTTTCTACGTCATACACCACAACCTCATGATTTTCTAAACCACTGACGAGCTTCGCATAAGGCTCTGCTTCAAAGATAGGCATATCCATAAAGTCCGTCAATTTTAAGCCCACTTGACGCGTCTCAGGGCTTTCAATAGCTGCAATACGAGCGTCACCGATACCAGCAACATAGCGTTTTATAATGCGCTTAGCGCTGACGGAGTCATTCGGGTTCATAAGCAGTTTGAAGTAAGCCATAACGTCTTTGATTTCTTGACGTCTAAAGAATTTAAACTCGTCAATAATCATAAAGTGACGACGTTCGTCTTCAGGCTTTTCATTGTTGAGGCGTTCAAAGGAGTCGCTCAGCCGTTGTGCCTTTTTATTATCCCGCACTAAAACGCCAATATTGGCATCCTTTGGCAAGGCGCAGATAGCTTCATAGATATAACGTCCCTCAAGATAGCTGTTTTTACAGCCTTTTATGAGAACAGGCTTGCCCTTTCTTTCACTATTGGCGCGAGGCAATTCAGTATAGATAGAGCCTACCAGATCAGGGAACATATTCTGCAATGTTTTGAAAGCCATCGTAAAGAGCGTCCAGTTAGAGCGGTAGTTTTCGTAGAAAATAATTTTTAACGGCTTAAAGTCCGCATCAAACTGCTTGAGTAAACGGAATGGATCAGACCCACGCCATTCGTAAATGGTTTGGAAATAGTCACCACATAATAGGACGTGATTACCTTCCCACAGCATTTCAAGTACCTTGTACTCTAGTACGCCTGTATCTTGCATTTCATCTACAGAGATATAGCTATAACGGCTACGCCAACGCTCCCGAACTACAGGGTCTTGAAATAGGCGATGAACACCGCAAATGAGATCTGTGAAATCTAGACCATGTACGGAGGCTAAGCTTTCATCATAGGCAGCAATCCATTCGTGACCATGGTTCAAGAAGTCATGGAGTTCACTGTAGAGACATTGCCAAAGCTAGAGAACTGTTGCTCAATAGCAGGACGTTGTTCCTTTTGTAAACGCTCAATAGTTTGTTTATAATCGCCTACGAGATCATCAGAATAGAACCCATATAAGGAGCGATATTCTTTTACCATGCCGATGATGTTGGCAAAGGACATTTCTCGCAATTTACCTGGACGATACGGTTCAGACAATTCCTTGCAATCCTCTTCATCAAAGATAGTTACATCCGTATACAAGGTTTCATTGCGCTTGCCCTCTTGTTGGAGTACGAAAAAGCAAAAGCTGTGGAATGTACTAACCTCCACAGCCTTTGCAGGACTGCCTACGAGCGATTGAATGCGGTCTTTCATCTCGTTTGCCGCCTTGTTCGTAAAGGTCAAGCACAAGATGTTCTCCGCCTTCGCATAGCCGCCCTCGATGAGGTGAGCCACTCGATAAGCAAGTGTATTCGTTTTTCCCGTCCCAGCGGACGCTAACAAGAGGATATTCTGTTCAACTTCATCAATAACGCGTTGTTGTTCACGATTGATAAGCATGAGGTCCTCCTATTTTAAAAAGCCGTACCATCCGGCTGCAATGAGCATTGGAATAGGGCCTAGAATTGCTGTTAAAGCCCATACGCCCAAACCAATATCCATAGGAATATTGAGGATATGAACGCATACTAAATACGTCAAAATACCAGTTACTGCATTCATAGCCACTCGTTTAATGGTGAAAAATGCTACTTTGAAAGCAATGTAGGCTACAGCAACGGATACAACCGCCGAAATAATCGGTGATGCTAATAAAGCTCCCATATTATCCTTTCATTTCTTGGCGGTTCACTACAGCACCGCCTAACGTTAATTCATCGGCATATTCGATATCGCCACCTACAGGAACACCGCGGGCAATGCGCGTTACCTTAATGCCACTTGGGCTTAATAAACGCGCCAAATAGAGAGCTGTCGCCTCCCCTTCTACGTCTGGGTCAGTAGCGAGGATAACCTCTTGTACGACACCATCCCGAAGGCGGGCAATCAATTCTTTTACGCGAATATCGTCAGCACCGATGCCCTCCATAGGGGACAAGGCGCCTTCCAATACGTGATATAAGCCCTTATAGTCACCACTGCGCTCGATAGCAATGACATCGCGAGATGTTTCAACGACCATAATCGTCGTTTGATCGCGGTTCGGATTGCTACAGAATTCACAAGGGTCTTGAGCTGATAAGTTAAAGCAAATAGAACAGTGACGCGTAGCCCCCTTCGCTTCTACGATGGTTTCCACGAGACGGTCTACCTCTTCCTTCGGCATTTCTACCAAATGATAGGCCAAGCGTCTAGCCGACTTGGAGCCGATACCTGGCAAGCGGCGCAACTGCTCTACGAGCCGTTCTAAAGCATTTGTCATTTAGAATAAACCTGTTGGCAAGTTAAGACCACCAGTTACTTTGCCCATTTCTTGAGCCAAGAGGTCGTCTACTTTTTTGCTAGCTTCGTTTACAGCAGCCATCACTAAATCTTCTAACATTTCTACGTCTTCAGGATCAACTGCAGTTGGGTTCAATTTCAAAGACTCGATGATTTTTTCACCGTTCATCACAACTGTTACAGCACCGCCACCAACGGAAGCCTCTACTGTACGAGTTTTTAATTCTTCTTGCATTTTCTTCATATCTGCTTGCATTTTTTGAACTTTTTTCATCATGCCAGCCATATTGCCCATACCTTTACCAAACATTGTAATTCCTCCTTTTAGGATCTACGTCCTATACTAATATTCTAATTGATTTATTCTTCGATGACCTCGACGATGATGTCGTGATCTTCAGATAGTTTCTCTAATGTTTCTGCCAAAAGAGGATTATTTCGTTCCTCTTCTGTCATATGCTCTGGATCCCATGCATATTCACGAGCTACCGTCACGCTATCGATAGGCGCAACTTCAATAGGTGCTTGTGAAAGCATTGCATGTCCATCACTTTGATAAGGGGTTCCCTGTTGCTGTTCGCCCCCATTAGACTTTGGGACAGCTTCTACCTCAATATGTGCACCGCTATCCATAGGGCGTTCTAAGACTTCCCCATCATCGCTAATAACAGTGACGCTATCTAATGGGTGTGGTGGTATATCATCTAAGGATGATACGTAAGATTCCTCCATATCCTCTACAGGCACATCATCAAAGGAATGAACTGGAATATCATCACCAGTTGAGGCGCTTACAGCAGCACCGCCCGTCTTCTTCGCCAAGAAGGCTAACGCTGCTGCCTTTGCTGCATCTACCGCTGCAGAATCGGGCTTACTTGGTTGCTCATCAGTTGTAGGTCCAACAACCTGTGCGATAGGTTGTTGAGCTTGTGACACTACCTTGAGCTCTACTCCTGCTGAGTTGGTTAAGTCCTCTGTGTCGGCGTGTGACCTCCAGAGGTCTTCTGTACATCACCATTGGCTCTTGTGGTCGTTGCGGTGCTTTTACTTGGTGCTGCGTCGTACTGCCAGAGGCCTTTTTATAATCTTTATAGACCTGTGTGAGGGCATCAACGATTTCTACATGTACCGGATAGCCCAGCGTATAGGTGAAAGCATCTGCCGCTTCTGCCAAGTTTACTTCGTTGGTCATTACATTGAGGTGCAATGTATTTTTGAAGGCCATAACCGCCTTGCTTTGGTCTACGTATACAAGTTGACCTTGGCCAATTACGGTAGAGGTCATATTGCGATTGCTATCCTTCAAGTATTTAATGACATTGGACTGTACATTGCGATACTCTTGAGCCGACAAGATTTGATCACTAATAATAGCCTGTGTACTAATACCTTTTTTACCACGACCTTTAGCTTGATTTCTAGCAGGTCGTTCTGGTGCACTGCTTGTACTTGGTGGCGCCATACCAATACCGCCCATTGGAGGCGGAGCCATACCTACTCCATTCATAGGAGGCGGTGTACTACCTGGTGCACCCATAGGTGGAGGTGTCATGCCTACACTCGCAGGCGGTGGTGTCATCCCCACGCCACTTGGGGGCGGCACAGTACCAACAGTACTATTTTGAGTACTACTCATGGAAGCATTCTGTACAGCATTCATTATCTACAGGAACAAAGCTATTGGCATAACCACCTGGCGGTCCAAAGGATTAGCACCGTAAGCAGGTGCAGTTGCGACAGCTGGGCCTCGTTGCTCTAATTGAGCCATGCGGTTCAATAAATCGTTTCGTTCAGATCGTTCTGAAGACTCTAATGCATACACACGGTCTTCTAAGCTTTCATCAACAGAGCCTAATTTAGCACAAAAACGAAAAGGCCCATTTCGATGATAGTTCGTGGATTATCCACCTGTTTTGCATCATTCATGATGGATTGCGCACTGCGCACATACTGGTTAAGCTCATTAAAATCGATGCTTTCAGCTTGAGCTAAAAACTCAGCCTTAAAGGCATCGTATACCTTGAGCTCATCCGCATCAGGTGCGACCTTACCAACTAATAAGGCCCGCACGTGCTGAATGAGGGCTTCCATAATCTGCGTCGCATCACGACCTTCTGCTAAGGCATCGTGGATATAGGACAACAATTTGGGACCATCCCCGTTGCGCAACGCATCTAGGAAGTGAATTATCCATTCTTTGCTAACAAGACCGATCAGTTCTTCTACTACTTGCGGCGTAATAGTTCCTGTTGCCATACCGGCACATTGGTCTAAGATACTCAACGCATCGCGCAAACCGCCGTCTGCATGGACAGCGATGAGCTGTGCTGCTGCAGGATCTAAACCAAAGCCTTCCTTTTCCGCTACATAGGATAAACGCTGTGCGATATCATCAGACGTAATGCGTCTAAAGGTATAGCGCTGACAACGAGAAACGATAGTAACAGGCAATTTTTCAATTTCTGTAGTAGCAAAGATAAACATAACGTGAGCCGGTGGCTCTTCGATAGTTTTTAAAAGCGCATTCCACGCCTCAGTTGTGAGCATGTGGGCTTCGTCGATGATGAACACCTTTTTACGGCCTTCAACCGGCATGAATTTGACGCTTTCACGAAGAGCACGCACCTCATCGATACCACGATTGGATGCAGCGTCGATTTCAAGAACGTCCATGGACTGACCGCTCAAAATCGATTTACAAGCACTACACTCGTTACAAGGATGATCCGTTGGCCCATGCTCGCAATTGATAGCGCGCGCGAAAATCTTAGCCATACTCGTCTTACCAGTCCCTCGCGGACCAGCAAACAAATACGCATGAGCCACCTTATCCTCGCGGATAGCACGCATCAACGTATCAGACACCTGATGCTGACCAACCACATCGGTAAACGTCTGTGGACGGTACTTACGATATAACGCAATATATGCCATTGGAACACCCCCTTTTTCCGAAAATTACAATACTTTATTATACCATATTCATGAAATCTTACTCATTTTATAGACCTTATCGCATAATTCTAAGGTAATATTTTTATTTACAAATAATGTCGATATTTACTAGTCAAAAGAACATCATATTATCCTCAATAAGCTATCATAAACCTTAGATTAGGCATAAAAAAAGCGGCCCCACAGGCCGCCTTGCAATATTCGATCACGACAGCCCCCGGGTTCCCCGTGGCACATGAAGGTTACCGCTTAGTGCTGCTACCTCTCAGTCCTGACACGATTCACAGGCCCCCATTGCACAGGCCCGAGAACTGCCATGATCCAATATTGCAATACAAATATTATACATGAAAATGCCTCTATAGTCAAAGCTATAGAGGCATTTCATATGTCTTATCTAAAGGATACAGTTAGATTAGAAATTATTTTGCATATTTTTCTTTAAATGCAGCTAATTGAGCTTCTTCCAAGGATAAGCCTTGTTCTTTATAGCGTTCAATAGCAGCGTGCATTTCTTCATATGCTACAGGTACAACTTTTGTAAATCTGTTTACAAAGTTATTCCAGTTTTCAAGGATGTGACGGCCTTTAGTGGAATTAGTGTGTAAAACGTGTTGTTCTACCAATTCTTTAATGCGTTTAAGGTCATCATTATTAGCAGGACGTAATTCTACGAGACCTGTGTTTACATAGCGTTCATCGCAATCAAGGATGTACGCATAGCCACCGGACATACCTGCGGCGAAGTTACGACCGATTTTACCGAGTACAAGAACTTCACCACCAGTCATGTATTCACAACCATGGTCACCTACACCTTCTACAACGGCAGTGATACCACTGTTACGAACGGCGAAACGTTCACCAGCTACACCGTTGATATAGGATGTACCAGAGGTTGCACCGTAGAAGGCAACGTTACCGATAAGGATGTTTTCGTCAGCTTCAAAGATAGAATCTTTAGGAGGATATACAGTAATAGTACCACCGGATAAGCCTTTACCGAGGTAATCGTTCGCATCCCCTTCAAGTTCTAATGTCATGCCTTTAGGGATGAAAGCACCGAAGGATTGACCTGCAGAACCTTCAAAGTTCAACTTGATTGTATTATCTGGCAAGCCGCTTTCACCATAACGACGAGTCACCTCAGAGCCAACCAAGGTACCTACAACACGGTTAATGTTTGTAATAGCCAATTTAGCGCGAATCGGTTTTTGGTCCTCAATAGCAGGACGGCACATACGCAAGAGCTTGGACATATCCAATGTGCGTTCCAACTCGTGATCTTGGTCAACAGTGTGCATGTGGCCTACAGAGGAATCAATGTATGGGCGGAACAATACACGTTTAAGGTCGACGCGAGACAATTTGAAGTTATCGTCTTGAGATTTTTGACGAACAAGGTCGATACGGCCTACTAGTTCAGCTACGGAGCGTATGCCTAAGCGAGCCATGATTTCACGCAATTCACGAGCGATGAAGATCATCAAGTTCTCTACGTACTCAGGTTTACCTGTAAAACGAGCACGCAATTTTTCATCTTGTGTCGCTACGCCATAAGGACATGTGTTGAGGTTACATACACGAGCCATTTTACAGCCTACAGCAACGAGTGGTAATGTACCGAAACCAAATAACTCAGCGCCAAGCATAGCCGCAACAGCTACGTCAAAACCAGTCATCAATTTGGAGTCTACTTCCAATTTAACGCGGTCACGCAATCTGTTGAGCATCAATGTTTGATGTGTTTCGGACAAGCCTAATTCCCAAGGCACACCAGCGTGTTTTACAGATGTACGGCCTGCCGCACCTGTACCACCATCGTAACCAGAGATTAAGATATTATCTGCTTTTGCTTTCGCAACGCCAGCAGCGATAGTACCTACGCCAGCTTCAGATGTTAATTTAACGGAAATGCGAGCATCTTTGTTAACGCATTTCAAATCGTAAATCAACTCAGCCAAGTCTTCGATGGAGTAAATATCATGATGTGGTGGTGGAGATACGAGTTCAACGCCTGGAGTGGAGTGACGAGCTTTCCCAATTTCAGGGTATACTTTCTTACCTGGCAATTGACCACCTTCGCCTGGTTTAGCACCTTGTGCGCATTTAATTTGCAACTCTTTTGCATGAATGAGGTAGTTCGCAGTTACACCAAAACGGCCAGATGCGATTTGTTTTACTTCAGAGTTCATGCTGTCGCCGTTTGGCAATGGTTTAAAGCGAGCCACGTCTTCGCCGCCCTCACCAGAGTTAGATGTAGAGCCAAGACGGTTCATAGCGATAGCAATCGTTTCATGAGCCTCTTTACTGATAGCACCATAACTCATAGCACCCGCTTTAAAGCGTTTTACGATGGATTCTTCAGGTTCAACCTCTTCGATAGGAATACCGCCGCCTACTGGGTAGTTTAATTCCATTAAAGAACGCAATGTTACATGATAATCGTTGCGAATCGCTTTAGAGTATTCTTTATATTTTGCATAATCGCCGTTGATAAGGGATTCTTGTAAAAGATCGATTGTTTTAGGGTTGAACAAATGCTCTTCCCCATCTTTTACAGGGCCATACCAACCACCTGGTTCAAGCACAGATTCGTCGGATTTGAAAGCACGGTCATAACGAGCCAATGCTTCATTGGCAACGCCTACAAGACCAATACCGCCAATACGTGTTGGTGTATTTACGAAGAACTTATTAATAAAGTTAGTATTCAAGCCCAAAGCTTCGAAGATTTGTGCACCATGATAGGAACGAACTGTGGAGATGCCCATTTTGGACATAACCTTCATAATGCCGCCTACAGCTGCTTTAATGTAGTTCTTTTCTGCTTGTTCAGGTGTAATATCACCAAGACGTTTACGAGCTTGTAAATCGCGTACAGTTTCAAGAGCCAAGTAAGGATTGATAGCTGTTACACCATAACCGATCAATGTACAGAAATGATGTACTTCGCGAGGCTCACCAGATTCGAGGATAAGACCAATTTCTGTGCGCAATACTTTTCTAATTAAGTGATTATGAACAGCTGCTACAGCTAACAATGCTGGAATTGGTGCATGATTTTCATCGACTCCACGGTCGGATAAAATCAATACATTTTGCTCTGTACGTGCTGCTTCTTCTGCTTTTTCGCACAATTCATTCAACGCATCACGCAAGCCATCCGCACCCTTAGTTGGGTCGAAGAGGATTGGCAATGTAACAGATTTCATGCGACGGCAGTCAAGAGCCTTAATGGACGCCAATTCTTGATTTGTAAGAATTGGTGTACGCATGGACAACGCATAAGTACCAGCTTTATTAGGATCTGTTAAGTTACCAGAGTTACCAAGCATAACACGAGTAGATGTAACCATTTCCTCACGAATAGAATCGATTGGAGGATTTGTTACTTGCGCGAACATTTGCTTGAAGTAGCTGTATAACAATTGTGGTTTATCGGACAAGATAGCAAGTGGAGCATCGGCACCCATGGCACCTACAGGGTCTTTACCATCTTTTGCCATAGGGACGATCATACGTACAAGATCTTCTTGAGTATAACCAAAGGCTTGTTGCTTTTGGAACAAATCTTCTACTTTTGGAATATCGCTTTCATCAGCTTGCGTAATTTCAGACAAGTGGATTACGTGCTCTTTTACCCATTCATCATATGGCAATTCAGTAGCAACGCGTTGTTTGATTTCTTCGTCGGAAATAATACGTTGTTCCTCTGTATCGATGAGAAGCATTTTGCCTGGTTCCAAACGACCTTTAGCGCGAATATTTTCAGCATTTTCGTTTACTACACCCACTTCGGACGCCATGATAACGCGATCATCAGTTGTTACATAGTAACGAGCAGGACGTAAACCATTACGGTCAAGTACGCCACCGATAACAGTACCATCAGTAAAGCCCATAGCAGCAGGGCCATCCCATGGTTCCATCATGAAGCTATTGAACTCATAGAAGTCATGTTTTTCTTGGCTCATGAGATTATTGCGTTCCCAAGGTTCAGGAATCATCATCATAATCGCATGAGGCAAGGAACGACCTGTCATGTGCAAGAATTCCAAAGTATTGTCGAACATAGCGGAGTCAGAACCGCTGTCATCTACTACAGGGAATACCTTTTTAATATCTGGGAATAATGGAGATTCTGCTTTACCTTCACGAGCATTGATCCAGTTTACATTACCACGGATAGTGTTGATTTCACCATTATGCACTAAGAAACGGTTAGGATGCGCCCGAGCCCAGCTTGGGAATGTATTCGTACTAAAACGAGAGTGAACCATTGCCAACGCAGATGTAAAGTCAAGGTCGCTCAAATCAAGGTAGAAGTCACGCAATTGACCAGGTGTCAACATACCTTTATATACGATTGTCTTAGAGGACAAGGATGCAATATAGAAATCACTAGATAATTCCTTGCTCAATGGAACAATGCGTTTTTCTGCTAATTTACGAATAATATATAATTTACGTTCAAATTCTTTATTATTAGTTACGTCTGGGCCTTTGCCGATGAGGATTTGAATCATCCAAGGACGGATAGCAGCTGCTTCTTTACCAACCTTTGTACCATCTACTGGTACTTCACGCCAGCCAAGAACAACTTGACCTTCTTCGCGTACAACCTCTTCAAAAATGCGTTTTTGCTCGTTACGGAGGCTTTCATATTTATGGGCAAATATCATACCTACGCCGTACTCACCAGCTGCAGGCAAGTTGATACCAAGCACTTCGCATTCGCGTTTAAAGAACTCATGAGGAATTTGTACCAAAATACCGGCACCATCCCCTGTGTCCTTATCGGCACCAGCACCACCACGGTGTTCAAGGCGCTCTAAAATACGCAAACCATCATCGATAATATCGTGGGATTTTTTACCTTTAATATTAACGACAAAGCCCATGCCGCACGCATCCTTTTCAAATTGGCTGCTGTACATACCATTAGCTTCTAGTCTAGCTTGATCTAGACGTTGTTGCTCGATTGTGCTCTGATTCATATCCATAACGTGCACTCCTTCATATCACTTGATCATCCCAAGCGCTGCGGCATCGTTCCGTTCGGTCTTGGTGAAAGTATAAACTATAAACTACTTCTAAAGAATCCATTCTGTAGTGATATTATCGGCTGTAATCGTCCATAACCTCATCTAAATTTTAAATTCTATAGAATTTTTGTCTATACATAGTATACTCCTGTCCACTGTGAATTGAAAATATAAAAAAAACATAGTCCATGACTTTAAGTCATAGACTATGCATTTTTATCACTATTGTTTTTTGTATACACGAATACACAATCATCAATTGAGCTTTTTTTGTTTTACGTGGCACGCTCTGTGACCACATCTAGCAATTGAGCTTTCTTTATTTTACGTGGCATGCTCTATGACCACATCATCATATAAATTATAATTGATAAAAATTAGAAAAGCAATTATTACTTTTCATGTCCAAAGTCGTCCCCTACTTCACAGGTTACCGTCATAGCCTCGTCCTTACCATAGGGTACAAAGGTGAGTTCTGACGCATGTAAGCATTGACGTGTATAGGGTTTATTACGTGCCCCATACATGGCGTCTCCCACAATAGGATGACCAATGTGTTCCATGTGCACACGGATTTGATGTGTTCTGCCGGTTAATAATTTGAACTTCAATAGCGTATGTTCGCCTTCATGACCAAGAACGGTATATTCCGTTTGAGCTGGTTGACCAAATTCATCGATGACACGGCGATTATCAAATACTGGATCAACACCAATAGGTTCATCAACTACGCCATCTTCGTTAATACAGCCTTCTACTAAGCCTGTGTAGATACGGTCGATACGACCAGCTTGTAATTCATCAGTGTAATATTGCTGAGCTTCCTTTGTTTTACCAAAGAGAATACAACCAGATGTGTCTCGGTCAAGACGATGTACAGGGCGCACCTTGTGAACTACACCTTTTTTCGCATAATACCCAGCCACATAGTTACTCAATGTACCAGATTTAGTTTGTCCCGCTGGATGAACAAGCATGAATGGAGCCTTATCAACCACCAAGGTATGAGCATCTTCGTAGAGAACTGTAATGGGACCTTTTTCTACATCGACGCCATAGTCCTTATCCTGTGGTAATTCCAAAGTTAATACATCACCCTTTTTGAGGGAGCGCTGGGAATGGGCTACACGGCTATTTACTTTCACCCGTTTCTTGCGGAACATCATTTGAATATCTCGAGAGGATAATGAAAAGCGCTCCTTTACATATTTAGAAACCGTCAATTCTGTTGGTTCTTTCACCGTATACGTTTTCCAGCTCATATTACCACCATTCGTTAATATATGTTTTTTGTTCAGGATAGAGAATATCGAAGAATTCTAGCCATTCCTCATTAGCTGAAAGTTTACCTTCAAAAGCAAGATCACCAGCGGTTAATGTGCCCATTAAGAGTTGGCTCAAAGCACCGACTTCAACAGTAATATCTACGTCCCCATCTAATGTGTCAGACACCTTTTTAACAGATGGTGTCAATGCACCGCCATATTGGACTTTATAGCACCCTTCATTCCACTCACAAAGGCTATCTTTTACACCAAAGGTCATTGTAATAGGCATCATCAAAGCCTCTGGGTTTACAGGAATGGCTTCGAAGGCAGTTTTCACATCCACAATACGGCTCATCATGTACGGCATTGTGGAATGTCCGCTTTTACCATCTGGATAGAAGCGATAGTATGTATCATGAAGGCCCTCATTCCAACGAATAGTAGTACCTTGAGAACGGTGATTATAGAAGTAGTTCAACAATGCTCGTTGGGCACGACGTGTAGTATAAACTAATTCGGATACAGGAATTTCTGGTTGACCTAAGCGATATACCGCATAGCCTTCAATACTTCCTTCATCATTGCGCACTACAGCGATATTCACGCCTTCTGCAAAGAAGCTGCCGAGCAAGCGTTTCCATTCCTTTTCACCGCGCTCTGCATACCCAGAAAGACGAGCTGTATATGTTTTATATACAGGATCAAGCAATGTCCATTGGTCAACGCTATTAAGTAAACCAAAGCTCAAGGATTTATCAGTCATAGGGCGCAAGTCCTCAAGAGACATAGTGTTCACCCATTGATGAGCATAGAGTTCCCAACCATATTGTTGGTAGAATGCAGCCTTGGAAGGCATCAAAATCGTCAATGCTTGACCTCGGTTGCGAAGTTCTTCAAGAGAAGCCTTTAACAACGCACCACCTACGCCACCACGACGAGCCGCTGGATGTGTAGCAACACCTACCATATAGCTTGTAGGCAATACAGCACCACGAACATTGATATTATATTGACGCAAATGAACGGTACTCAATAATTGATCTTGTTCAAGACCAACCATTGTATTTTCTGGTTCATAGCAATTTGTAAAGTAATATTGGAAGAATGGATCTTCCTTTGGTTCAAAGCAGTACGCCCATAGATTTTCCACATGTGGCGTATCTTGAGCTGTTGCAATTCTATATTCCATAAGTATATCCTCGTTATAGTATAAAAACCACGCTCTATCTGTGGCATCACCATGATGATGCAAAATATAATCAAATAGATAGGCTAACACTTCTATTATAACAAAAATGAGCTATGAAGCGCATCGACTTCATAGCTCAGATTTTTATTTACCGCCTGTTGCATTATCTGCTTCATTAGCATATACTGCGTCATATTTTTCAGCAAAATGATCTGGATTGTAAGATTCTTTTGCTTGGCGAAGACCAGGCAAGCCCATGTCTTCTTCGCGGTTGATGAATTCTACTTCGCTAAATTCATGACGAATGAATTCATTATTGATCGCTTGATACAAACCACGGATATCTGGATTTGCTTTTTCAATGTGAATCAACGCCATTTTATCATTCAATAATTCACCGATACTGAAAGCTTCAACGCGGCCAAACAATTTGATGGCGCCACCTTTAAGGCCTAGTGTCTCCCAATTATCGAATAATAAGTTGATAGCAACCAATTCATCTTCAATACCTTCTTCATGATGAGTTTCTACCCAAGATGCTGCTGTTTCGCGGCACAATGGAATGATATCTTCTGTAATTGGCATATATTCATAGTTAGAATATTGCATGCGGAATTGGTTCAAATGGTTTTTCTTTTGACGGAACTTTTTACCAGATAAGTTGATAAGATCTTCAGATTTGTAAATGTATTCGTAGTTGTCGCGGTCAGGTGTAAATTCATAACGACCAGGACATAACTCTTCCATACGCTCTTTTACAACTTTGCTAACACCTTTGAAAAGGAATGGCAAATTATTTTCTACGAACCATTCTTTAGCGCGTAACAAACCATCAAGGAACTTTGCATCTTTACCGGCAAACGGAGGCAATAGGAATGGTTCACGTTTACCGCCACCTTGGATATACAATACGCCGTTTTCCTCAGCCCAACGAATACCATACGCATCTTGCCACATAAATAATGTAGTAAAGCAATTATCAGATGCTTCATAATGATGTTGTTCAAAATATTTGTCGATTAATGGTTTGTCTCTTAGTTCAAAACGTTTAAATTCTAAAATAATAATCCCTCCTATCAAATTCCTCGGTCGAGGTATTTACCATGGGTACCTATCACCACATGGTCGTTCATTATAATTTAACAGATTCGCCTAATTCAAAGTTTCCGTCGGTTGTAATTACCTTATCGCCTTCGTTTAGTCCTGAAATAATTGCTACATTATCGTCTTCTGTCATACCAACCTCAACGACACGTACGTCAACCGTATTATTTTCAGTCAATACATATACGTATTTGCCGTCTTGGTTTTCGCGAACCGCTTTGCTTGGTACAGTGAGCATCTTCGCTTTTATATCTGACTCGATGATGAGCGTATAGAATTCGCCAGCCTTGATTAGGCCTTTGTCATTGTTGAAAGTAGCTTTCACAAGAACGCTTGGCACATTTTCTGGCTGAGTCACATCTACATATGTCAATTCACCTGGTAACTCTTGGTCACCTACCTTGAGGAGTACCTTAATACCCTTTTTAGCATCTGGTGTACCCAATTTCATCGCCGCATCACGAGGGATGCTAAGAGAAGCTACCATTGGTGTAGATTGTTGAATCATCATGAACGGACGATCTGCAATGGCCATTTGACGGTCTTCATTGTAAATAGCAGTCACTGTACCAGCTATAGGCGCTACGATTGTAGATGCTGCCATTTGTGCAGATACTTGAGCAATTTGAGCTTGGATAGCTGCCGTATTGGCACCACCACCGCCACCACCAGTTGTTACCGTCGTAGTTTGTGGCTGAGACCGCTCTACAATGCGATCATATTCTTTTTGAGTAATCATACCCGCTTCACGCATCTTTTGAGCTTGTGCTAATTGACCACTATCCACAGATGCTGCCGTCGTAGTTGTAACGGATGTCGCATAGGACTGAGCTGAGGCTTGCGCTAACTGACCTTGTAAGGATGCTAGCTGTTGCTGTAAAGCCGATGTATCTACAGTGGCCAAGGTTTGACCTTGTTGTACTTGATCGCCTACTTTTACAGCATACGCGACCTGCCCGGTCAACGTCGGTGTTACCGTCGCCTTGTTAAGAGCTGTTACATTGGCATCATTATGAATCTGTAGCGGCATATCCTTGTATGTTACATCAGCAACGGATACAGTTTTCGTACCGCAACCAGCGATGGCTAAGGCCATCATCACAACACCAAGCATAGCAACTACAGAATAAATTCGTTTTAATTTCATTCTGTCACTTCCTGTCATATTGATTTTTATCAATACCTTAGTATATCATAAAATCAATTAGAATTGTATGAAAGCTAATTCCTTTAATTTATGGATATAACGGAGGTTCTTATGGAAGAACGGATGGACTTTAGAATATTAAATAACGGCAGCTTCATTCCTTCTATCGGTTATGGCACTTATAAAACAGGCACCGAAGGAGAAACGGAGCAAGCCGTTTGTAATGCACTTGGCGTAGGTTATCGATTACTTGATACAGCCGCTTACTACGGCAACGAAGAGGCCGTTGGTAGAGGTATCAAAGCATCTGGCGTTAATCGTACAGATATCATTATTACTACAAAAATTTGGCACACCGACGCAGGCTACGATAATACAATGCGCGCTGTTGAAAGCTCTCTAAAGAAATTAGACACTAATTATATCGACATCATGCTCGTACATCAACCCCTTGGCGACTATTATGGTTCTTGGCGCGCCATGGAAGAGTTATACAATCAAAACGTATTGCGTGGTCTAGGTCTCTCTAACTTCTACGAAGATCGCCTCATCGACTTGCTATACCACTGTAATGTAAAGCCTGTGGTGAACCAAATCGAGTGCCACCCGTTTAACCAACGTCAGTCCTTATTACAATTAATGCGTAAACATCAAGTAGTAGGCATGGCGTGGTCTCCATTTACTCGTGATCGCCAACCAATTTTCGACCATCCTATCATCAAGAGCTTGGCTGAAAAGTACGGCGTTAGCAAACACCAAATCATCTTACGTTGGCACATCCAACGCGGCATCATTCCATTGCCAAAGGCAAATAACGTAAGCCATATGGAAGCTAACTTTGATGTATTCGACTTCAAGCTTACTAACATCGACATGGACGTTATGGAATTATTAGATCAACAAGACTTCTTGGAAGACCACCACACTGCACCAGGTTTAGAAAGATTATTACAATTAAAATAGAATATAAAAATAAAACCACTTATATCATCTTCCTTTAGGAATAGATATAAGTGGTTTATTTATTTTATTGTACTTTATTCTATTTAGGCACATTAAAGACGGCTTGTATAAGTATCATATACACTACAGTACCTGCACCAATGGATACGAGCATATTACGTTTCCATAAATGTAATCCTACCGTAACTAGTAAGGCAATAAGCTCAGGAATACCATATGGATACGATAAAACAACGGTCTCCTTAAAGGTATATACCACAAGCATCCCCATAACAGCAGTCGGCAAAGCCTTGCCTAAAAAGAGCACAAAGTCCGGTGCCTTTTTTCCTTGTGGAAACACGAGGAAAGCTCCAAAACGAGTGAGTAATGTACCTGCTACGACAATGGCAACAGTAATAACCATTTCTGTGCTAGTCAAGATGTACACCTCCCCACTTGTACGCTACATAACAAACGAAAAGCATACATATCATAGATAAAAGCATAAAGAGTGATTTGCCAACCAATACAAGCATGATTAACGCCATTACTACCCCAGCTCCCCCGAAGGCTCTAATTTTATTATTCTTGGCATTAAGTAGCATTTCAAGAAATACCACAATGAATAGCCCAGGTAATACAAAGTCAATGCCTCGTAAATCTACAGCAGCCAATAGATTACCAAATAGACCACCTACAAAGGTACTAAACACCCAGAATACATAGTTGAGCCACGAAACGTGGAAATAGAACCACTTCTCATCCACATCTTCAGGTAATTTCGTTCCCATATTGATGGCAAAGCTTTCATCGCACATCCAGGCAACGGTAGGAAACCATTTCCACCCCATATGTACATATTTCTGCAGCGCAGATAGACCATAGAAGAAGTGGCGGCCATTGACGAACATGGTCAAAATAAAGGCATTCACAGGATCAAATCCAGCTACCAACATGCCGATTGTTACAAACTCCATAGAGCCTGCAAAAATAGTAGCCGCTAAAACTGGCGCCGTCCACCAAGGCAACCCCTGACTCGTAGCATATAGACCAAAACCTAAACCAATAACAAATAAGCTTATACCCATAGGCGCCATAATAGGAAATGCAAAAGAAAATGCACTTCGATGCTTTATGTCACTCAAAGAATTTCTCCCTTCCAAATCATACATTATCTATTATATAAACGTTAATCAAGACTAATCTTAGTCTTCTTACAAACACAAAGAACTAATTTGAATAATAATAAAAGACACCATATAGTGTCTTTTATATAAGCTATTTTATTATACATTGTATATAATTAGTGTCAAATTTTGATGGCTTTAACCAAATGTATTATAAAGCACGTGTTAAAATTTCACGAGCTACTTCTGGTGTTACATCGCCTTTTTCACCAAGTCGAGTCATACCATGATCTTCTAATTGTTTCACAATTTTATCAACTGCTTCTTCGCCTAGACCATAGTCTTTCAAATGTGTAGATACGCCAAGGGACTCGAAGAATTCACGCGTTTTAGCGATAGCCTTATCTGCTTTTTCTTCGTTTGTACCTTCTGTGATATGCCATACACGTGTAGCATATTGTGCCAATTTTTCAAGCTTGTCTGCTTTTTTCACTTCTAACAATGCAGGTAATACGATAGCTAATGTAATCCCATGGTCGAGATGGTACGCCGCAGTTAACTCATGACCGATAAGATGTGTTGCCCAGTCTTGTGGCACGCCGGCACCAATCAAGCCGTTTAATGCTAAGGTAGAGGCCCACACGTGGTTGGCACGAATATCGTAGTTTTCTGGATTTTCTACCGTTTCTTTGCCGATTTCAATCATAGTTTTTAAAATACCTTCACTGAAGCGGTCTTGAATACGGCCCTCTACAGGATATGTTAAATATTGCTCTGTGGTATGCACAAAGGTATCAATAACGCCATTCTTAACTTGTTTTTCAGGCAATGTGAAAGTCAATGTTGGATCAAGCATGGAGAACTTAGGGAATACTAAGCTACTGAACACAGGATATTTACCATCACCATAAGTAATAACGGCACCATTGTTCATTTCGGAACCCGTAGCAGGAAGTGTCATAACTGTACCAAATGGTAATGGATTTGGCACCATTTCCACTGGAACCGCTGGTACACCAGCTTTCATAACCTCAATAACAGGACCATCATAAGTAGCGCCCATAACGATAAGTTTTGTAGCGTCTACTACAGAACCGCCGCCTACAGCAAGAACGAAATCTACTCCATGTTCTTTAATGAAAGCTACCGCACGTTCACACGTTTCAAGAGATGGGTTTGGCTCAATACCGCCGAATTGCTCTACCTTACGATTACCAAGTGCCTTTACAATGCGGTCAATAAGACCACTGCGCACAGCAGATCCACCGCCGTAAGTAATAAGCACCTTTGCATCCTTTGGAACCAATGTATCTAATTCACCTAAACGATCTTTACCAAATACGATATGTGTAGGGTTATAAAAATCAAAGTTAAACATAAAGACCTCCTAAGTATTATGTTTGTATTCCACCATTTTAATTGTATAAAACTTATCTTTATTATATCATATTTCGATTTTTTTAGATATATCTAGATAACGCTACTTTCGATTACTTAATAACTCTACTTTACAATCATCGTAAAAGCCATAGTTTCAATCTATAGCCAACCCCTATATTTTTATCTATATACAAAACCCCATTTACATGATAGGATATATCCATTATATGTATATAGAAAGGGATGTTCACATGAAATTAAAAAAATTTATTGCCCCTCTTCTCGTTGGCGTTTTAGCATTCGCCATCGCAGGCTGTGGCACAGATACAAATCAATCTAGTCAGACACCAAAGGAAATTAAAATCGGTGCTACCTCTGGTCCTCACGCTCAAGTGGCTGAAGCAGTTGCAAAAGAGGCTAAAAAACAAGGTATCGACCTTAAAGTTGTAGAGTTCTCCGATTATGTAACACCAGATAAAGCTCTTGCTGATGGCGACATTCAATTGAATGCGTACCAACACGTGCCATTTATGGAAAACTTTAACAAACAAAATGGTTCCAACTTAGTAGCAATCGGTAAAACCCTTTTAGTGCGTATGGGATTATATAGTAATAGTGTACATAGCGTACAAGATGTACCTGAAGGCGCTACGGTTTCTATTCCAAATGACCCTACTAATGGTGGTCGTGCATTAGTATTATTAGCTAAAGCTGGATTAATTACGTTAAAAGATGGTGTCGGCTTCAAAGCAACTGTTGCAGATATCACATCTAACCCGAAAAATATAAAGATTCAAGAATTAGAAGCAGCTCAATTACCTCGTAGTCTGGATGATGTAACAATTGCAGTTATTCCAATGAATTATGTACAAAGTGCTGGCCTTAGTGTAGAAAAACAAGGCTTCTTCTTCGAATCAAAAGATGAACCACTAACAGTCATCGTACTTGCGGTACGTAGTGAAGACAAAGACAATGAAACTTACAAAAAAATTGCAGACATTTACAAATCTGATGCAATTAAACAATTCATCAACGATACTTTCAAAGGTAGCATTACCTCTGCAAACTAAATAAACAAGAACCGACCTCTATCAAATTAGAGGCCGGTTCTTTTATTTATAATGCCAAAAAGCGATACCCTAACTTTTTTTAGAGTATCGCTTTTATTTTATTCTTTAGTTTCAATCACGTTTATTCTTCAGTGTCGAATGTAACGTCCAAGGGTTGGCGTTCCACAATGTTGCGGTAACGAACCTTTGGATATCCCATCAAGATACCACCAGCAATGATTTTATCCTCAGGTACACCTAATAGTTCCAATAATGGTTTATACTCTGCTTCGCCTGCATGTTCAAAGAAGCCTGCCCAACAAGTACCTAACCCTAATGTTGGTGCATATAACTCTGCATAAGACAAGCAAGAATGACCACTATCATGAGTACGATGAATATCCTTTTTAGAACCGATAGCCACTACTAACGCAGGCGCATCGCGCAAGATATATTCCTTACCTTTATCCACTTCAGCTTGTGCTGCACGAGCATAAAGACGCATAATGGGCACAGTTTTTGCAGCTAAATGCATCCACTCAAGAACAAGATCTGCAATGCGGCGCAGCTTTTGTTTATCCCGAACAACAATATAGGAAATACCTTGTGTATTTGTCGCTGTTGGAGCCATTCTCGCAACGTTTAATACCTTGCGAATAAGCTCAGCAGGAACTGGTTTATTTTGATAATTACGAATAGAGCGACGGCTGCGTAAGAATAACTCAGCTTGCTCTGGTGTTAATTTTTGTTCTTTTGTGATATCAATTTGCTCTTTACGTGGTGTCATATCACTATCAAGAGCAAGTGTAGGGCATACAGAAATACAATGCCCACAGGAGATACAACCTCCTTTGCCAGTTACAGGTCCATTTTCGGACATCACTAGCAAGCCTGTCGGACAGTCAGCTACGCAAAGGCCGCATCGTGTACAGACTTCTGTATTGACGGTAAATAACATCTGATAAATCCTCCAAAAACTACTATAAAATTTATTATAACACAATTAATCGAGGGTTATCTAGGCGACGTACTCTTTTGAAAATCAGCCAACCTATTTTGATGGGGCCCCGTTACATTTCGACAACCTAGTAAAAAAAGTACCAATATACTTGCTTGCTCCGTTCTTCGCAATGTCGCTGCACAAGTATATTGGTACTTTTTTATTACTATATTTATAAAGACGTCCCATCAAAATAGGTATATCAACCGTTAAATACGTAACCCCTAGATAACCTGATTAATTCCTATAAAAAAACTTTATAGTAGTGGCGCCACGCCCACCGTCTGGGAAGGACTAGCCTGCGGCTAGTCTTTCCCTTCCCCCATCATACAAAAGCAGATTGAGTAAATATCTAATGTAGCTTGTGATGAGGAATCAGCAATATATGGTGGGCTATTAGTCGCTTGCTATGGGACTGGTTAACAGTAGGTGTTATAAAAATAAAACTAGGTATTTCTGCAGCGACTTTACGAAGGACGGAGCAAGGAGATACCTAGTTTTATTTTTAATTGAGTTGTCGTAATGAAACGGGGCCCCATAGCAAGTGACTTAACTACAGCTTATATGGTGGGCCCCATCACAAGCGGAAAAAGCATTTACTCAAATGCTTTTATAAGTTCCATGTATTCCGCTTTGTGTGTCATTCTCCAGGTTCCAAAGTCTGGTTCTGGAGATTGGTTAAGAATGTTAGCCAAGGCTTCTAAGAATTCTGGAATTTTTGTGGCTACAATATTACCTGCCATTTTACCGAAGTTTTCTGAGCCCATATGCTCAGAGCCACCGTCTACGAGGATAAAGGCTACTGTAGGTTTCTTATCTACTAGTTTTACAGCACCATGAAAGCCAATTTCACCGATTTGGTGTGTACCGCAGGAGTGTGGACAGCCGGAGATGTGTAAACGAGGTAGTTTTCTTGTATCTACACCTTTTTCTTCGAGATGTCGGAAGATGTCTTTTAAAAGACCATTGGAGTCTTGCATACCGATTTGACACACTGTAGAGCCTACACAGGATACGGAGCGGCGGAAGTCATTTTCTGCACTGTCATCTGTTAATTCTGCAATTTTACGAGCCTCATCAGCAGTAAGGTTGATGAAGAACAATGCTTGGTCTGGCGCAATACGAGCCTCCACTTGATCCAGTGTTACTGCATAATCAAGAGCAGACAATAAATGTTCTACATTAGCGTCGCCACCTGCCGGATGGTATTCTACATAGTATAAACCTTCTTGTTTTTGACGATGAATACGATCATTTTCCACCGAATTGTCCCGCTTACCCGTTTTCGTAATTTCATACGCATAGTCAGCTGGATTAATGGTTAATTGCTCAACTTCTATCACCATTGCCAATGTTTCTTCATAGGTCTTAATGAAAGCTTCAGCCCCGCCCATTTCTGCAGGCATGTAGCGGGTACGAGCCTTACCACGGTTTTTGAAATTGCCATGGTTAGCAAAGACCATAAGCATAGCTTTCACATGGTACAATACATCCTCAGGTTGCACATCATGTGCCACTGGAATACCAATGCGAGGATTTGGGCCAATACCACCACAAGCGTATACATCAAAGGTATTATGTTTTGTTAAATTGAAACCAAGGTCCTTGAATGTAGCATGAGGCGTGCTATCAAAGCCATTGTCGATGCCCATTTTAAACTTGCGAGGGATTTTGATGTAGAACATTTGCTCTAGAAGGAACTCGCTAATAGCCGTTGCATACGGTGTAATATCTAATGTTTCACGAGGATCAATACCGCGTAAAATGCTCGCCACTACATTTGGATTGTCCCCACCAGCACCGCGATTATAGATACCGTGATCATAGCATTCTTTATAGAGATTTAAAATTGTATTGCCATCTAAGCCATGCATTTGCAAGCATTGGCCGGTAGTGAAATGTACGTGTTGTAAGTTATATTTACGAATAGCATCTGCTAAGAACTGCATGTGCTCGCGCGTCATACGGCCCCCATTAAAGCGCCAACGGCTCATACCGGAGTTAGCACCGCGTTCAGCGTAACTACCATAAGCACCAGATTGGCCTTTATAGTCCGCAATAGACATTTCTTTCTTATAGAATTTGTGCGTCATATCTTCAAACTTTGGATAGTCTGCAATTAATCGATCTTTCAATTCTTGTGTAATCATATTATTACCCTCTTGGCTTATATTTATTAAGCATAATACAAAACTTTGTAATGGTAAGTATACCATATATGCATATGTATGTTAGTAGCCAAGCTCACAATTTTAATATCAATTACAAATAACACTCTTTACAATCTGTAATAATAATCACTTTTAATTAGAGTTATGGAAAATCCTAATCGTACAAAAAAAGAACAGCCCAAAGGCTGTTCTTTCATTGTTATTACATTCTATTGTGTTGAGATAATCCTAAGTCTGCCTATTAAACTCGACCTTCATTAGGATTGTTATAGGCATCTTTATCAATAGTCCCCATAATTTTATCTACTACGAGAGCATTTGTTAAAGAACCAGATACGTTCAAGCATGTACGGCCCATGTCGATCAATGGATCGATAGCAAGGATTGGGCTGATGGATGTGAAGTACGCACCAAGGCCTGTACCACTAAGGGATACGGATGCAGCCATTGTAGCTGTACCAGGAACACCAGCGATACCAACGGAACCGATTGCGATAACGATAACACTCATGATGTACATAGTCAAATCGAATGGAATATTTGCTACATTAGAGATATATACAACGACAAGTGCTGGGAATACGCCGGCACAACCTTGCATGCCCGCAGTAGTACCGAAAGATGCTACTGTATTAGCTGTTGTAGCGTTTACGCCAAGACGTTTTGTCAATGTTTCAACAGTCAATGGCAATACGCCCATAGAGGAACGGGATGTGAAAGCTAACAAGAGCGGAGCTTTTGCTTTTTTAAAGTATGTAATCGGATTGTAACCAAAGCTAGCAATTAAAATAGCTTGAACAACGAACATAATCAAAAGGCCAACGTAAAGCAATACTACGAATAGACCCATGTCTAAGATAGCTTGCAAGCCACGTGTTGCCAATGTAGATGCTAACAATGCAACTACACCGTATGGCATAAGACCAATAATGAAGTCTGCTACCCAAGAAATCAATTGATGAAGTTCATCAAATAACTTAGTGAAGATTTCCATGCTATTTGTGCCTGTTTGCTTCAACAAACGAGCAACGCTACCCAAGATAATAGCAAATACTACGATGCCAATAACATTTGTTTCAGCAGCTGCTTGAATTGGATTGCTTGGAATCAACGCACGGAATGTATCAACCATTGGTTTGATTTCGCGAATCTTTTTACCAGATTCAACCACATCAAAACCTTGACCTAAACCAAAGGCATTACCCAAGATAAGACCAACGATAGCAGCAACAGCTACCATACCAAGGTTAGTAGATACCATGGCAACTACTAACTTTTTAAGGTTAGCACCCGCCTCCATGTGCAAGATAACATGGACGATAGAAATAAATACAATAGGAATAACAAGCATACGAATCAAATCGATGAAGCCGCCCCCCACTAGAGAGAACCACTTAGTACTTTCTTTGATGTAAACCACTTTAGATGGATCATCTGGGAAGCCCGCAATGATTTGAACTGCAATACCGAGTATGGCACCAACAATGGTACCAATAATAACGAGATTACCGAAGGATGTGCCCTTGCGTTGCAACACATAAATACCAATTAACGCAAGTACAAACACTGCGATAATACCAATACTTAGTGGATTGCTTAACATGAGGTAATCTGTAAAGAATGGAATATTCATAATACACCTCTTTTAATTCATATCACAATAATAGGTTATGAACTAAGTATAGCATGTATCGAAAATTTTGCAAGTAAAACAATTCAAATTTTACAAGTTTATCTATGCAGAATCCGCAAGCTCCATAAACATGTTAACTTCCATCGCTCTACAGAAGCCTATACAGTTCCAAGAGAGCTCTACATCATAATAGAAATCGACACATATAAAAAAAGGTGACCTTCCTAAGGAAGATCACCTTTAAAGTGATTCAGTTATAGCTATACCTAGTTAATGTATTAGCGCTTAACCAAAACGTAAGTTACTTGGATAGGACCATGAGCACCATCTACAGTAACCAACTCAATATCAGCTGTACGGGATGGACCAGAAATCAAGCAGATATTTGTAGGGAATTTGGATGGATCGTTATGATAACGTTCAGCCAAATGTTCCATAGTTTGAGTCATACGTGGATTGATTGTATCAGTGTACAATACAGCAATATGTGTTGTAGGCAACAAGCTGATAGCACGGCCAGATTCTTCACCAGATGCTTGTACTACAGTAGCTGTTTCAGCAATACCGCAGTATGGGAATGTAATACCGATATCTGCATTGGCAGTGTTGGAGATACATTCTTCACGGCCTTTAGCTGGGTCCCATTGGAAGTATGTACGAGTGCCACCATTATTAGCTGCATCTTGTTCGAATAATTCTTTTAATTTATATTCGTCTACTTCAGGAGTGCTTGGGAATACAACCTTACCATTGCCCCAGTCTTCGATAGCTGCCAAAATTGTTTCACCTAATTTATCAGGTGTAGTTTCAACGAATTTTGTACCAACACGTTGACATTGTTCCTTAAACATTGTCAAAATTTGATCTTTATTCAAATCTTTGAACATAGTTTCTTGAGGACCATGGCTGTAATCAAAGTCCTCTACAAATGCAGGGCACATTTCTTGATCACGGCCTAATGCACGAGATAAACGTGCAATAAATTGTTTACGTTTAGCTTCATCCATTATTTTTTCTCCTTCTTCTTGTTCTTTTCATGTTCAGCATATAAGTCACGGAATTTCTTGAACTTCAATGTACCCATTTCTTTAGATTTAGTCCAGCCGTTCATAACTGGAATAGCTTGAGTCCATGTAGGCATATTGCCTTCTTTATTACTAATCAAGTTCATACCGATAGCGCCAGCTTTTGTACCAAGGTCGAATAATGTGGAGTTACCAAACATCTTAGCCGCTGCAGTGAAGATTGCTTCTTCTGCTTTTGGACGAGTTTTTTCGATGTCAGCCATAATATGACGGTGTTCCATCAATAATTCATGCAATGGAATAGCTACTGGACAGTTTTCTGTACATGCGCCGCACAATGTGGAAGCGTATGGAAGATCGCCTGCTACGTCGTAACCTTTGAACAATGGAGTCAATACAGCACCCATTGGACCTGGATATACGGAGCCATAACCGTGACCAGAAATGTGACGGTATACAGGACAGATATTCATACATGCACCACAACGGATACAACGTAACATTTCTTGGAATGTACCACCTAAGATACCGGAACGACCGTTATCGATAATGATGATGTGAGTTTCTTCAGGACCATCAGCTTCGCCAGCACGACCAGGACCAGTCATCATGGAGAAGTAGTTGGAAATTTTAGCACCTACTGCAGAGCGGTTCAACATTTCCATCATTACGTCAAGAGCTTTGAAGTCAGGAACGATACGTTCTGTACCTAAGAAGATTACTTGAGTCTTAGGAATGGAACTAGCCATACGACCATTACCTTCGTTGGAAACGATTGTGCAAGTACCAGATGCAGCAACTGCAAAGTTACAACCATTAACACCTACGTCAGCTTTCAAGAAGCGTTCACGTACATAACCACGTACGAAGTGAGTCATTTCAGTAGGGTTTTCAGTACCTGTATAACCTAATTTTTCAGCGAAGATTTCACGGATTTTATTACGTTCAAAGTGAAGGCCTGGTACTACGATGTGAGATGGTGGGCTCACTGCAGTTTGCAAAATGAATTCCGCCAAGTCAGTTTCGTTTACTTCGATACCAGCTTCTTCAAGAACTTCGTTCAAACCAATTTCTTCAGTTAAGATGGTTTTGGATTTAACGATCATTTTAGCTTCACGTTCACGAAGGATATCCAAAGCGATTTGAGTTGCTTCTTTATCGTCGAATGCAAAGTGAACTTTAGAACCAGCTTTTTCAGCGTTTTCAACGAATTGGTTTACATAGTAATCCAAATTGTTAAGAACGTGATCACGAAGTTTAGCTGCTTCTGCGCGGAAATCTAACCATTCAGGAACGTCCGCAACTACTGTATTACGTTTATCATAAAACACGTCTTGTGCTTTTTTAATAGCTGCAACTTTGAAATCATCAGCCAAACATTCTTTTATACGTGTTTTATAGGGGCGATTGTCATATATAAGTGCCATGTCGTCTCCTCCTTAACGGCAGTTCAAGATTTCAGCAATATGCATTACTTTGATACGGCGATCGATTTCGCCTTCTTTGTGAAGACGGTCAAGCATACCTGCGATGTTCATCAAGCACGCTTGGTCAGAACCGGAAATAACGTTAGCACCTGTGCCAGCGATTTCCAATGCTTTTTCGCGTGTCATAACTTCACTAATTTCAGGGTTCTTAACGGAGAATGTACCGCCGAAACCACAGCAACGGTCTGCACGTGGTAATTCAATCAAATTGATATCTTTAACATTTTTAAGGAGTTTGAATGGAGGTTCTTTAACGCCCATCAAACGAGTAACGTGGCAAGAAGTATGGTATGTAACGGATTCGTTAAAGCGTGCGCCAACGTCCTCTACACCCAATACATCAGTAATGAATTCAGTGAATTCATAAATTTTGCCGCTTAATTTTTCTGCGCGAGCCAACCACTCAGGTTGATCTTTCAAGAAATGATGATATTCATCACGGATTGCAAATGCGCAAGAGCCGGACATGCTGACTACATATTCAGCGTTTTCGAAGCATTCGATTGTATTCTTAATTGCATCCATAGCTGCTTCGTTGTAACCAGAGTTAGTGAACATTTGGCCACAACATACTTGTTTCTTAGGCACTACGAGCTCGCAGCCTAATCTTTCAAGTACTTCTACACCAGCCATGCCTACATGTGGGTAGAACATGTCAATCAAACACTGTTGGAAAAGATGAATTTTCATATTATCGTCCTCGTCTTTTCTAGTACTTAACCTAATAAAAAATTTTGATATGTATGTGTTATGGCAAGAATTCTAGTGAAAGTTTTTCAATAATTTTCTGCCCGAAACATTACTTATGCTTTCAAATAAATATTCAAAAGCTTTATCGATATAATTATAAATTAATCATATAGAAAATGTCCAAAGAATTGCTATATTAGTATGTACCCTTTTATTTCTCATATCGTTATGACTTTTTGTAATAATAAACATTGTATTTTATCACATATCCCTACTTATTTATAAATTATTCTCGTAAAAGCCCCTTAAACTCTAGATTTTGGGAATGTTTATCATTTTGTATTTTCCAATGGTTCTCATATCGTTATTTAACTATAATTCATTGAATATTTATATAAATAGGCTTTGAATTTCAAATTCATGTAATTTTTATCCTTATATATTACATTTTCTTATAGTAGTGTATAAATTTAAAAAGTGTTATAATTTATTTTATATAAGTATAGTTTGAAAGGAGCCTTTTCAATGAAACTAAATAAATTATCTTTATCCTTGGCAATTACATTAGCCCTCGGTTCCACATTCGGCATGGCTCACGCCGAAACAACTGCGGCGCACGCAAAAGCCGAAGTATCTAATGTTGCTACAAAAACTGATACTGCAGTTAAAACTGATGTTAAACGTGTAGATACATCTGTAAAAAATGATGCTAAACGCGTTGATACGTCCGTTAAAAACGATGCTAAACATGCAACTACAGTTGTAAAACACCATACTAAGCATGTTGATGCATCCGTTAAAAGCGATGTAAAACATGTTGATACAGCTGCCAAAAATGATGCTAAACGAGTTGATACATCCGTTAAAAGCGATGCTAAACGCGTTGATACATCCGTTAAAAACGACGCTAAACGCGTTGATACATCTGTAAAAAATGATGTTAAAGAAGATGCTGCTAAAGTAGAAGGTAAAAAAGCTGTAAAAGCTAAAGAAAACTTACCTGCTGGTGTATATCCTGACACTAAAGATAACTGGGCTCGCGATGCTATCCAAGCAATGACACAAGCTGGTTACCTTTCTGGTTACGCAGATAACACATTCAAACCTGGTGCTCAAATCACTCGTGAACAAGCAGCTGCTATTTACGGCAAAGTATTACAACATAACTTAAACGAACAAGAATTAGCTGATATCGTAACAAAAGAATCTTCTACATCCTACTCTGACGTAGAAGCAGATCGTTGGTCTAGCTCCGCTATTAAATTGGTAAGCGCTGCAGGCGTAATGGAAGGCACATCTAAAACAGCTTTCACACCTAGCAAAACTATGGACCGCGAACAATTCGTAGCATCCGCAGCAAGCTTGGCTAAGAAATTAAACCTTTCTACACCTGTAAAAACAGAAAAGGTTACTTTCAAAGACGAAGCTAGCATTTCCTCTGCTTACTTGGCAGATATTCAATACATGGCACAACGTGGCATTGTAGCATCTGGGGCAACAGAAAACTTTAACCCTAAACAACCTGTAACAAGAGCACAAGCGGCAACAATCTTGAACCGCATGCTTAATGGTGCTGGCCTTGCAACACCAAAACATACTACAACTGAAGCTAAAACTGAAACAGCTGTAAAAGAAGATGTAAAAAAAGCTGATACAGCAGCAGAAAAAGATGCATCCAAAGTAAGCAAAGACGCAAAAAAAGATGTAGCTAAAGCTGACAAAGCCGTAAAAGCTGATGCAAAAAAAGTTGAAAAAGACGTAAAAGGCAATAAAAATACAGCAGTAGCTCAAAAAACTGAACCTACTCGCACAGTTCGCCCTGTTCGTCGTAGCACTTTAAAAGCACTTGATCAAAAACAACAAGCTGCTTTAGAAGATAAAGTATTCAATGAATTGAATAAAACATATAAAACAGAAGATGCATTCCAAGATTACGGTGTAATGTACTGGCGCGACAATCAATTGCACGTAGCATTGAAAACAGATAGCGATATCTCCACAGTAAAAGCTAACCTTGCTGCACGTGGTGATTCTACTGTAAATAACTATGTTGTAGTTGAACCATCCCAATACAGCCAAACAGAATATGATGCAATCGATGCGAACTTCCGCAACTACTACAACAAAAACGAAAAAGCTGGTACAATCCTAGCTACATTCCCTGATGTAGAAAACAACCAACTTTATGCTGTTGTAACAACTGCATCTAAAGAAACTCAACAAGGAATGTCTAAATTATTCGGTTCCAAAGTAAAAATGACAGTTAAACGCTAATAGGCGTTCACTCAACTAGCCAAGGCAGCGTATACGTTTAGTATTACGCTGCTTTGTTTATATCACTATGCATGCCTTATTATTCGCTATATAATGGATATAGATTTTATTGTTGGTGAAAGTTTATATTCTTCGGCTATAGAACATTAGCCGTTTACCATAATTAGGAAGGATTTTTATGTACAAGAATACCCCTTATGTATTACGTGCCCTTGTTTTAGGCACACTATTAGCTACAACAGGCCTTAGTTTTGTGTCTGCTAATACTACAACTCATACTCTTGCAGTAGCCTCCACAAAAGCTGAAGCGTCTACAGTAGGCAATACAAAAGCAGTTACACCAAAAACAGATGTTTCTAACGTAGAAGCAACTAACGTAGAGTCTCCTAAATTTGATGCTGCTAAAGCTGCCACACCTATGGTTGTAAATACATCTATCGGTACGCCTCAAGATATTCAAAAAATCCGTGCCCACATCTTCTCTGATGTACCTAGCGATTTCTGGGCTGCCAACTCTATCAGTACTGTAACAAAAGCAAATCTTATGAAAGGTTATTCTGACGGTACATTCCGACCTAACCAACCTATGACTCGTGAAGAAGTAGCTGCTCTCTTCAACAACATCACAGATGATGGTACAGCAGCCTTCTTATCTAGCAAATTTAAAGATATTACATCTGATCGTTGGTCCGCTCTTGCTATCGAATCTGTAGCGCGCAAAAATATCATCAGCGGTTATGGCGATAACACATATAAACCTGAAAAATATATGTCTCGCCAAGAATTTGCTGTAGTAGCAGACAACTATATTCACTACTTAGGATACACAACAGAGGATCCAACAGCACTTGATAGTATTGCTTATGGAGACCAAAAATTCGTAGCTCCTTGGGCTCAAGACGCAGTGCGTGAACTTGCATACCTTGGCTTCACAAACTACGCTCCTGGCACATTATTTAACCCTGAAAAATATGTAACTCGTGCTGAAGCAGCTGAGATTGCATACCGCATGACACAAACAGAGCAAGCACTTGCGTTCCACAATACATTGTTCAAACAACAAGTAGAAAGCAAAACAGCTACTATTATCGACAAAACATTAGGCTATGGCAATGACTTCACTAAATTCCGTCAAGACGGTGCCCTCTTCTGGGATGGTGGGAAATTACATGCTTCTTTAACAGATAAGAAAAAAGCTGATGCTGTGGCGCATGCAATTTCTGAAACTCAAGATCCACAACTTGAAAGTGCTCTTGTTGTAGCTCAAGGTAAATTAAATCAAGCTCAACTTGAAGATTATCAATCCGATGCTCTTGATTTATACAAAGCTAAAGAGCCAAAAGGTAATATCATTTCCATCCGTCCTAATGACGATACAAGCACTCTTATCATCACAGCAGACTCCGTTCAAAAGGACACTGTGAAAGCTTTCAAAAAGAAATTCAAAAACAATGTAGTCGTAGAATTACCGCAACCTGAGACAGTAAAAGCGGATGCAGCAATCCAATTCCCATTGCCTCCACGCGTAAACTACTACGATACAACAAATAAATAATTAAATAAACTCAATAACAAAAAGCCGTGTTCTTACACGGCTTTTTGTTGTATCCCCATGAAAATGTATGATAAGACTACTATTAAATCTATAATGCAAAAAAAAGAACCGCCCCTAAAGGAGCGGTTCTTTCACAATTAAACAGCTGTTACTATACACACATAATCGAATTCACACAGTTCGATTATTTTTTTGTTACATCATTTTGGCGGTCACGTAGATTACCAACTGGTACATATACGGTACCTGCACTGTGGATTGTATCCACGTCTTGTTGCAATACCATTACAACAGAATAGTCATCAGTTGTGTAGAATTCAGTAGGCATTTTGTCGATGTTTACTTCGCCGCCCAATTGATTCTTCACATCTTGATTATTCTCAATAGCATTCACTAATTCTTTTTTGTTAAGACCACCAAGGTCATACAAGGATAATTGACGACCTGTTGTAGTGTTGAATGTGAAGCCTTTTACATAGTTGACGCCATTAGCATCACGATCACGCATTGTGTACGTATGAATCAATACACTGAAGATACCATTTTTGTCTGTTTTAACATCGTAGTACATAACTACATTTGTTTTATCAGATTCTTTGGTATTCATTTTTTCTACGTCGTTTTGTACTTTAGCAACGTATTTTTTGATAGTATTATTGATTGCTTTTTCTACAATTGGACTAACAGATTTAACTGTTGGGAACACTAAATCAAGATGATCTGTTGTGGATTCCACTGGAGATACAGCCACCTCTTTGCGGTCCATATAGCGGTCCGCATTAGGTGCTACTACTTCAACTGCATCGCGATCTACCTTAGATGCTACAGAGCGCAACGCACGGTTTTGCTCCGGTGTAGCAGTACTAGAGATACGGTATGTTAAATCGTTGCGATTTACTTTATTCGTATCAGCTTGAACTGTTTGCACTGTTGCAGTGTCTTTGGTTACAGGAATTTCGCTTGCTGCGAAAGATACTACTGGCAATGCAGCAGCCATCATGATGAGTACAGACTGTTTTAATTTCATTGTTTAACCTCTTATTGTTGTTCTTGCTCAGCTTTCATTGCTAAAGCTTCTTCTTTATTGAATTTGTGAGTTACAACACGACGAACAAGGTAGAGACCAGAGAATGCAAATGCAAGCAATCCTAACCATTGTGCTGTGCTTTCAAAATCAGGACCTACTAATTCAAGTGGAGATTCACCGCCACCAGTTGTAACAGACAATACAATAATAACAGCTATGATTACACCAATCAAGCTTTCACCAACAATCAAACCAGAAGCGAAGAGAACGCCACGGCGGTTAGATTGTTCAACATCGTACTCAGCGAGTTCGCCAGCACGCATTTTAGCACGAGCTACTAAGTAACGGCCTACGAAGTAGCTAATGAAGGAACCTATAATGAGAGGCACTTCCAATGTTGGTGGTAAGTAGATACCCATACCAACTGCCAATGGAGGCAATGTTAAGGAAGCTGTTGTGCTCTTAAGAATCAAGTTAACGATAATTGCTACTACGCCAACACCAACGCCGATCAAGATATAATCCCATTCCATGCTGGAGTTGAAGATACCTTGAGCGATTGTAGTCATCAAAGTTGCTTGAGGTGCGGATAATGCAGCATTAGGATCCATTTCAGCACGTGGTAACGCACCTGTGAAGCCGTATGCTTGATAAAGCAAGTTAAGAACTGGAGCAATTGCAACTGCACCGGCTACGGAACCAAGTAACAACGCAATTTGTTGACGCCAAGGTGTTGCACCAACGAGTTGACCAGTTTTCAAGTCTTGCAAGTTATCGTTAGAAATAGATGCAATTGCGATAACTACGGAGGTCATGAAAATAGCCATAGCTGTAGCGAATTGAACCCCTGCTTGTGTAGCGAACAAGTTATTTTCAGAAGCGATGAAGTACACCACTAAGGAAGAAATAATAGTCGCCAAGATACCAATACCAGAGATTGGAGATGCAGATGTACCGATAAGACCTGCCATGTAACCACATGCAGCAGCTACGAAGAAGCCGATTAGCAATGCTACGAGAACACCTACGATAACAAGTGTCCACATTAAGCCTGCGCTAATAGGTACTGCAGAAACGAATTCCCAGAATGTGAATACTAAACCAATAAGAATAACTGCGAACACGCCTAAAACGGATTTTGTACTCATATCTGTATCCATACGATGCAATTCGCGTTCACTAGAACTGCTGTTCATGGATTTAACAGAAATTTTCATACCTTCGATGATAGGTTTGATTAATGTAATCAAAGTCCAAATCGCTGCGATACCGATAGCACCCGCACCGATGAAACGAACTTTAGACTTCCAAACAGCCATTGCAAACTTAGCAGTAGCACCGCCATCTGGAGCAAAGATATTAGTGAAATAAGGTACGAAGCCAGCCCACGCGATGAGTACACCAACTAGGATAGCGATACCAGAAGCGATACCGATAAGGTAACCAGCACCTAACAACGCTGTAGAGAAGCCCAATGGAATTTGAGTAATACCTTTGCTACCTACAGGAAGCCAGAAGCTCATGCTGTCCCCAAGAACTTTGAAGCCGTTCGCACAAAGACTGATAAGACCAGCTACCAAACCACCGGATACGATATCGCCCATACCGGAGCTAGATTGAGGGCCTTGGCCACCATTGTGAGAACCAACCTTCAAGATTTCTGCTGCTGCACGGCCTTCTGGATATGGTAGATCACTATTTACTACCATAGCACGACGCAATGGAATGGTGAATAACACACCAAGGGAACCACCGCATGCGCAGAGCAAGAATGTTTGCCAGAACGGGAAACCATTCCAATAGCCAAGCATAAGTAGACCTGGCAAGATAAAGATAATTGCGGACAAAGTACCAGCTGCGGAAGCCTGTGTTTGTACCATGTTGTTTTCAAGAACGTTAGAATCCTTGAAGAAACGTAAAATTGCCATTGAAATAATGGCTGCCGGAATGGATGACGAGAATGTCAAACCAACCTTCAAACCGAGATATACGTTAGATGCTGTAAAAATAACAGTAATTAATGCACCAAGTAGCATCCCACGTACCGTCAGTTCCGGCAGATGAAGGTCATGGCTCATAAAGTCATGTTTCATAAGTACTTACCTCCTCTGTGAAACTAGAGCTTACAACAATATAATAAGCTACTTCCATTTTATCGTGTTAAAGCGATGATTTCAATATATATGCGATATTTATAATGTATACATATTTCATTAGACCATTAACTATGTAGAAAAAGGTAATAGTCTAAAAGCCTCCAAAGCCACCAACCTCGCTACGCAGGGCCGCTAAGTCGTTTTTGGACTATCGCCTTTCCCCGCTCAAATCAACCTTATATGAAATATGTATACAAATTAATATAAATCATCGCATATATATGGGGAGAAGGAAAAAGATGTATATGCACAAATCGCATATACAACTCTCTTCTATATGAAAATAGAAATCATTATCTTTTATCCTGTACAAATATACAGGATTTTATATAATTAAAGTACCGACGATAAGGTCGGCATGTCTTTTAAGGAGGTTGTAAACATTATGGAAACAAGAACTGAATATGATTCAATGGGACCAGTCGAAGTCGACGCTAGACGAATTTACGGACCTCAAACGCAACGCTCATTCAATAACTTTAAGATCGGTGACCACCGCATCCCTATTGAACAAATCAAAGCGCTTGCGCTTGTCAAAAAAGCATGTGCTTTAACTAATGCTAAGTGTGGCGCAGTAACGGAGGAAAAAGCGAAACTCATCGCTCAAGTAGTAGATGAAATCGTGGAAGGCAAATGGAATGATGAATTCCCATTAACAGTATTCCAAACAGGTTCTGGCACACAAACTAATATGAATGTGAACGAAGTAATCGCTCACCGGGCTAAACAGTTAGATGAAAGCAACCCGCTCCATCCTAACGACGATGTAAACCGCGGCCAAAGTACAAACGATACATTCCCTACAGCAATGCATATCTGCGCATACTTTGAAATTACAAAACGCGTCATCCCTGCATTAGACGGCCTTATCGCATCCTTCGAGAAATTGCAAGAAAAAGGCAAAGGCTTGCAAAAAGTTGGTCGTACACACCTACAAGACGCTACTTTCATCATGATAGACCAAGAAATCAGCGCCTTTGTGGACGGCTTAAAAACTGCAAAAACTATGCTCCTTCAAAACGCTGACTACCTACTCGACGTAGCCCTTGGCGGCACTGCGGTCGGCACAGGTGTAAACACGCCTAAAGGCTATCTAGACGTTATGGAAACTGTATTGCCAGAGGTAACAGGTGCTCCATTCCGCGTGAAGAACAATAAATTCCAAGGACTCGCTCTTAAAGATGCGTTCATGATGGCTCACGGTGCACTTAACACATTGGCTACAACACTATTCAAAATCGCTAATGACGTTCGCTTCTTAGGCTCTGGCCCTCGTTGCGGTTACGGCGAATGGCATCTACCTGAAAACGAACCGGGCTCCTCCATCATGCCAGGCAAGGTAAATCCTACACAATGTGAAGCCTTGACCATGGTATGTGCCCAAGTATTTGGTCATAATACAACTATGACACTCTGTGCAGGCAGCGGTGCGTTCCAATTGAACGTATACATGCCTATCATGATCTATGATTTTGTTGAAAGCTGTCGCCTCCTCGCAGATGCAATGAATTCTTTCACAACACACTGCATCGACGGTGTCGAATTTGTGCCTGAAAAACTTAACTTCTTTGTAGAACAATCCCTTATGATCGCTACATCCTTAACACCATACATCGGTTACGACAAGAGCGCTAAGGTTGTAAAAGAAGCATACAAACGCGGTTGCTCTATTAAAGAAATCATCTTGGAAGAAAAACTTATGACCGAAGACGAATTTGCTGAAGCAGTTCGCATGAAATAAAATCTCTCTCATCTCTATGACATATATGTAACATCCTCTCATACCTCAAATGAACGGAAAGAACCCTCGATACGAAACCGTATCGAGGGTTCTTATTAATAAATTAATATAGTAAAAAATACTAATTACGATTCTTCTTAAACATGTCAACTTATTTCGCTAATTTTATAATTACCTCTTCTACATACAATATTAAACAAACCGTCAGAAAGACGTATCAAAAAATGTTCTAGATCATTGGCGTTTAAAAGATTTGCACTATCATACACCAATTGTTCTATTAATGTGGAGTTAGTAACCTTATAAAAGAAATGATGTGGAAACTCGGTTCTATCTACACCGGATGTAAAGTTAAACTCATTTAGATACAAAGCTTGCTCGTTGGTATAAGAAAATTTTATTATTTCATTAGCCTCTACAGATAACTCTTTATTATTATCATCAGTTAAGATTAGTTTTATACTATCTAAATCATAACTAAAAAAAGTTATATCTAAAAAAACAGTATCAGCCAAAATCTTATATGCTGGAACCCATACGTTATTCATTATATCCTCTCTATTTTCTTTTACGTCTTAAATAATTATAAATATAGTTCCATACCACATAAAACAAAAGTATTAATACATATGCGATGACAAAGAAATAAAAGTCTACTTCATCTTCAATCAACTCTGGATTTGTGACAAGACTATATGGAATACATATTAGTAAAAAAAGTACTAAGCCTCGTACAAAATAATTATAGATTTTTAAAAACATATTCTCACACCAACCTTAAAACTTTAGCTCTAATATCTCATAAGTTTTATAGCTATTAATATCATAAAAAATACGATCAGAAAAACATACTTCATATTGAATAGATTATTAATCTCTTTAAATCCATTTTGCTTAAATGCTTGCATTAATAGCTTTACTTGTTTACGCGCAAGTATATATATAAGTATATGGAATACTATTACCGCTAGTATTGCTGCTTTTAGATTTCCTTCGTATCCACCAGTTATCATTGCGCTAATAAGAGCTATATCCATAAGAATAATTGGAATAGCACATATAATAACTCTGTAAATAAAAAATTTACTATACATTAATCTACACCTACAAATTAACTCTGCTCTATTAATCAACACAACTAAAAATTTTAACTCTAATATATCACAAATTTTATATAAGTTCATATTATAAAAAGAGGTATTATATTTTCATATACAATACCTCTTTTAGTTTATACCCTATGGTTTTCTAATATTTTATAAGGTTTATAGTCATTAATACGACAAAGGATATGATAAAAGCCATTTGTTTCGTATTTAGTAGTTCATAGGTCTCGTCAAATGTATCATTCTTGAATGCTTGTATTATCAATTCTTCTTGTTTGCTAAGTTCCAGGTATATATCTAAATGGCACCCAATTGCCACTAGTATTGCTATTTTGAGATATCCCTTATATATATCCGCTGTCATATCATAGAGCAGAGAGATATCAAATAGAGCAAGTAGAATGATACATATAAGAAATTTATGGATAAAAGATTTACTATACATGATTGTATCCCTATAATGAGCTCACTTTTTTATTCTAAGGAACTCATCTTTAATTCTAAGCTACTCCATCAAAGAATGTAATGACTGTAATTTCTCGTGGGCAGTTGATACGGATTGGGAACCAGTGTCCTGATCCGTTATTAACGTAGCACACGCTTTGTTCTTCTACGTAGCGACCTTTTGTATATGGTGTACCTGTTGGTACCAATGGCATGCCCATGAATACGATTTGGCCACCATGGGTATGACCAGAAAGGGTCAACGGAATTTTACGTTCAATGGCTTCTTCAAAGAATTCAGGGTGATGGGCCAATAGATAACAAAGGCATAGTCTGGAATACCAGATAAAGCCTTATCAATCATAGCTTCACGTTTTTCTTTTTCTCGATCATTGTCGTACGCAACACCTGCAATATATACAGGTTGTTTACCGCCCATAATTTGAATATTGCTATTCACAAGGATATTCATCGGTGTATTATGTTTTAGTTCGTCTAATACCTTATTTACATCGTGATGGTATTCGTGATTTCCTAAGATGAAATCTACACCGTCAGGAATTTGTTTTGCAAAGGTTGTCAGTCTTTCACAAACCTGAGGCAACCACGCCAGTTTATCGATTAAATCACCAGTGATAACAACGCGATTAGGCTTTTCTACAAGGGCGAGCTTTAAAATTTCATCAAGATCATCTAAGTCGATGCTTGGGCCTACATGAATATCGCTGAGTTGAACGATTTTATAATCCTTTAACCCAGGCGGTAAGTTCGTATAACCGAAGCTTTCATGAGTAACCTCAATCTCATGTTGACCTACATAGGCAGCATAGCTAGAACCACCAATTGTTGCCAACGGTACCACTGTTGCCGCGGTTCTAAAGAAGGCGCGACGGCCCGTTCTATTTTCCTCTGGCGTTTTGCTCCAAATTTTATTAACCGCCCAGTATAGTAAACCTAGGACGATGAATACAGGAATAGCCAAGAATAAGCCAAAGAGAAAACCGTAACTTTCAGTACGGAATAGATTCATCAACGGATAATACATCGTTCCGTATAGATCCACTTGATTGAGTATATAGTATCGGATGGCAGCGAACCACGCACCGATAATAATTAGATAACCTACCCAAGCAGGCCATTTCTTTTTAGGCTTCCACAAGTTGAGGAAAAGCGCCCAAAATCCTACCAATCCTATTACAAGGATAGCAGAAAAAATGATATTAAATAGAATTCTCATTCATTGCTCCTACAAATTATTTTGCCATCTCCGTCAATTTACCATGAGGACCTGCCCAAGCATAATCAGCAAACTCGTCGCGCTTGATGAGCATCCAGTCCTTTGGCAATTGCTTTTGGATAGCTCCAATTGTTATATTTTTAGCATCCCCTGCGTACGTCAAATCGCCGCGGAATGCTTTCATAAACCATTTCCGATGAGAGAAAATATGTGTTATTTCTTTTACTAATACAGGTTGTAAAACTAGTTCAAAACCTAGGTCCTTAACTAATTCTTCAAGGCATCGTTCACCTTCGTCAAAGGTAGATACCATTTCCACCGAAGGGAATTCCCACATGGACCGTAACAACCCACGATTCGGGCGTTTATGCAATAGATAGTAGTCTTCGTATTGCAAGATGCCTACAAATAGAGGCACCTCTACAACCTTCGTTTTCTTGATGCGCACAGGTAATTTGTCCGTATCCTTATGTTGGTATGCTTCGCACATGTTTACAATAGGACATTCCCCACAGCGCGGAGTTTTTGGAATGCACACAGCAGAGCCAAAATCCATCAAGGCTTGGTTAAAATCACCAGGCCGATCGTGAGGTAATGTTTCCTCTACAATAGCAGTTATGGCCTTCTTGCCTTTAGTGCTCAAAATATCATCAAAGATGTGATATAAACGAGCGTAAATGCGCAGCACATTGCCATCTACAGCTACCTCTGGTTCGTTGTACGCCATGGATAGCACAGCTCCAGCTGTATAAGAGCCTACGCCCTTCAAGGACTCCATAGTCTTGCGGTCACGGGGCACAATACCACCGTAGTTTTCCACGACGTCCTTTACGCCAAGGCGCAAGTTGCGAGCACGGCTATAGTAACCAAGCCCTTGCCAAGCGTGAACCACCTCATCCTCAGTAGCCTTTGCTAGGTCCTCCAAGGTTGGGAATAAACGCATCCAATTGTCATAATAGGGCTTCATCGCCTCAATGCGCGTCTGTTGGCTCATCACCTCAGACACCCAAATCTTATAAGGGTCTCCACAATCGCGCCACGGCAATTCCCGTTTATGCACATCATACCACGCCAACAGCTGTGGCACCCACTTAGGGTTCTTTTTATCAGTCATATTACCTCAAAATATTATAAACTTAGGACTCTAGTACCACTTTCATGACTATAGGCATATTACAAGCATATTGCATATATGTTGCAGCCAATAAGGTACAAATTATCCATTAATATACAGATCAATGCGCGCCAAGTGTTCGCTTTCAAGAACGGTATCCACAGTGATCAGATCCATCTTATCTACCGTACTGTTGTCTCGGCCAAATACGATAGGCCCTTTTAACTTCTTGCCTTCTAGCAGCATCGGTAACCATTGGCGGTCACCATCCCACATGTGCTCGTAAGGAATTTCATCAACCGTTAGCCAATGAGGCTCCATCTCTTCCGTTTCCTCTACATTGCCTGTGAAAGCACGCAAAAAGTACACATAACCTACATGTGTTAAGCTTTCATCAAAAGGAAATTGAAAATCAAAGGCAGCCACACATTCTAAATCTTCCGGGCGACCATGAAGTCCAGATTCCTCAAATAATTCGCGAATAGCACAGTCTCTGAAGCTTTCACCAGCCTCGAGTTTACCGCCAAATCCATTATATTTATCAGCCCCGAAACCACGTTTCTTACGACCTAGCAATATGCGATTTTGTTCATCAATAGGAAATACGAGCGTCGTCGGTTTCATAAGGCCTCCTTAATCGTTAAAATAATACCCTATTATTATACCATTATTTCATGTACGAATGGGCTAATTATGGTATGATTAAGAGTATAGATTTTCTTATACGGAAGGAGGCACATGATGAATAAACCACTACGATTTAACATCGCACTAGGGCGCACAAAGCCTGTAAATATTCGCAACGAAGAAGTGCGCTGCCCCTTCTGTGATCGTTCAAAATTAACGGATATTCTAGATACATCAGGTCATATCATATGGCTCATGAACAAATATCCTGTATTAGATAAAACATGGCCAACGGTTATTATTGAAACAGAAACGGACGAAGGCGAATTTTCTACATTATCTGCCGATCAAGCGGCTCGTATTCTCCAATTTGGCCTAGATAAATGGCGTGAAACACGAGAACGGAAAGAGTTCAAATCAGTACTCTTCTTCAAAAATCACGGATACATGTCTGGCGGTTCCATCCGCCATCCTCACAGCCAAATTATAGGCCTTGAGGATTACGATTACCACGAAGATATTACGGCTCAAAATATGGAAGGCTGGCTCTTGTACGAAGATCAAGATGTGCGCATCACCTTATCTACACATCCTATAATTGGATTCTTTGAATACAATATTCGCTTCAAGCCAGATGCACCGGTTCGCTCCGTTGCATTGCGTTTACAACAGGTATTGCGGTATGTATTGCGCAGCATCGCCAATTACAGCCAGTCCTATAACTATTTTGTATATAATCTTGAAGACGGCTGCGACTACATCAAGGTTGTAGCCCGTTATGTCACAACACCACTTTACGTAGGTTACAAAATTCCTCAAACTTGCGATGAAGAGCGCGCTGCAAAAATCATCCAAGACATTGCGCCGTACTTCCACGCTTCAAAATAGTTTTACTTATACATATTGTATCTAAATAATTTTGATATATTTGAAAGGATGTTTATGAAAGTATTTGCCATCGGCGATCTCCATCTATCTGGCAATCCTCCGACGAAGCCGATGGATATTTTTGGCCCCCATTGGGATAACCACTGGAGCCGCATCAAAGAAGATTGGATTGACCGTGTAACAGATGAAGATATAGTCTTTCTCGTAGGTGACATGAGTTGGGCCCTTCGCCTTGATGAAGCAGCTTGCGATTTACAAGAGATTGCATCCATGCCCGGCAAAAAGTATATGATTCGCGGTAACCACGACTACTGGTGGGCATCAGCCAATAAGATGAGAAATCTCATGGGTGATGCTATCACCTTTTTACAAGGCCATGGTACAGCAGAACTCATTCAAACAGAAGAAGGCCCTCGCATTATTGCCTTTGGTGGAACACGGGCCTACCTCTGCCCTGGAGACTCTCATTTCACACCAGAAACAGACCAATCCATTTACGATAGAGAACTGATGCGTACCGAAGCAGCATTACAAGAAATGAATAAAGCTGTAGAGATACTAAGAGAAGAAATCACTGCTGAAGCAAAGGTTGATATAACAAAGCTTAATAAGGCTGATACAACAGATTCTGATAAGGCCTATCTATCAGCAATAGATATAGACAACATACCAGTAACAAAAATCTTATTGTTACACTACCCTCCATTTAACGAGTCCAATGCCCCTTCTGGTTTCACGGACCTTATGGAGCAATACAAAGTAGATACATGTATCTTTGGACATTTACACGATCAAATATCCTTTAAGCGCATTCCAAAGGAATTTGGTTCTACTAAATTAGAGCTAGTGTCTGCAGATTACCTAGACTTTAGACTGAAAGAAATTATGTAAGGAGAGACCATGAGTCGCATTCATAAAGAACATTTACAAGCGGGATATATCTTTGGTGATACTATCAACCAAGAATATATTTACTTGCCCTCTGGTGAGGTAGGTACGGACCATCCATTGGCAGTCCTCGAAACACCGACAAAGCGTGAGGACATTACGTTGGACGAAGCAGTCCACATGATTGACACCCTTACATTAAAACGTTGTAGCCATCCTACACTAGGGAAAAAATCATTTTAATAATATAATGGCACTAACAAATTAAGCGGGTAGATATCTACCCGCTTTTTGTATGGACTTATACAGTTTTTAGATGTTCCATAAAAGGATTATCCCAAGAATCCGCCATGCCCCATGCGAATGCAGTCTTCTTTAGTAATTTCATCATTTGCTACGAGGCGTGGCAAGATTTCATCAAATGCCGTTGGTTTGCTGAATAATACGCCACCTGGAACGCCAAGAATCGGTGTACCATCAGCACAGTAAGCAATACAAACCATAGAACCTGGCAATACAGGTAATCCGTATGTCACTACGCGATCTGCATAACGTTTAATGGCCCCTGGTGTTAAATCGTCAGGGTCAACGCTCATGCCACCGGTACAAAAAATAATGTCAGCACCAGCTGCTTTTACCTTGTCGATAGCCGCCACAATATCGTCTGTATTATCCGTTACGATTTCATGGGCTACTTTATTCACACCAAACTCTGCACAACGTTCCTCAATGATTGGGGTGAAAGCATCTTTAATACGGCCTTCAAATACTTCGGAACCTGTAGTAACAATGCCCATTGTTTTGCGTACAAATGGTTTTACATTGAGTAAAGGCTTGCCATTAGCAATTTTCTTTGCATCCTCCACTTGTTGTTCCTCTAATAACAATGGAATACAACGCATGCCCGCTAATTTATCGCCTACTTTCACCGGTGTATTATTAAATCTCGTTACGATAGTAAGCTCGCCAATACTATTAATAGCATGTAAGCGATCTACATCAACTTTAAAGAGACCGTCTACGTCTGCAATAGCTTCGATTTTGCCTTGCGCCATAGGTCCATCGTGCATATTTTCGCCACCTGCCATATTGTACAAAGCACGTGCCACGTCCTCTTCGTGCAAGAATCCTTCATCCTCAGGTTCCATTACAAAGATATGCTCTTTACCAAGGTCTAATAATTTTGGAATATCCTCTTCCGTAATCACATGACCACGACGGAATGGCGTATCTTTCACCTCGCCGATAACAATGCGTACTAAATCATGTATTAATGCATGCCCTACAGCATCTTGTGTTCTAATGGATTTCATAATATCTCCCTTTATAATCTAGAATTCTGTGTAATGTATTAGACCCAAAATTGTATTCAAACTTTAAATTCTGAATTCTATACAATGTATGTTATAACAACAAAATATACCTAATCCTATTCTGAATTTCTTGCAAATTAGTTTATAAATATCTTCCAAATAAGACCTAAATAGTCTTATGTATTAATCATATAAAAATAGCTTTATATATGCTGTAACTCAAGTCACCTTATTCGGTAAGATCAGATTGCACCGAGTATACGCGCAAGTAGTACACCAATCCAGCAAAGGATTAAGCCCCCTACAACTTGTACAAAGCCATAGAATAAGGCTTGTACATAAGACTCTGTCATCATGAGTTGTAACATTTCAAAGGCAAAGGTTGAAAATGTTGTAAATGCACCGAGTCCACCAACAACGAGGAAAAATCTCGCCAACTGCGATAAATCTGGCTTTTGCATATATAGACCTAGTACAAGGCCAATAATAAGGCAACCAATGAGGTTTACTACAACCGTTCCATATGGAAAGGAACTCACCTTTGTCATAACCCATTCGCCAAGAGCCATGCGACACAACGCACCAACTGCGCCACCAATGGCAACTGCAATGTATTTTTCCATATTGCCTCCTATACTTACAGTAGTATCCTACGATTTTCACAATCCGTGTAATTATCTGAAATAACCGATAAATATCTAGTTTTCTATATTAGTCAACGACCAACAGTCTCAGTATACTATATTTAGAGAGCAGGGAAAAGAAAGGAATCCCTATGAAACCTGCAACAACACCGTTAACTGAGCTGCGAATAAATACCTACGAAGACCCATTTTTACAACATCAATATGTGTGTTTAGGTCATAAAATTGCCAGCATTCGTATATCTCTAAATATGTCCCAACACGAGCTAGCACGCCACGTTGGTATTAGCCGCAGTTATTTGAGCAAGCTAGAGTGTGGCACAGGCATATCCGGCATGTCTTTAGAAATTTTATTTAAAATCGCTCAAGCATTCCAAATTGATGTAGCTCAGCTTGTAAGGTTGCGTATCATAGATTATAAAAGTTGCAATGCTCATCTTACGTCACACTATAAACGATTAGAATTTCTAAGTCATACGAGGAACAGCGCGCTAACTAAAGTTAAGCCAAAGCTAAGTTAAGCTAATCAAATACAGTATTAACGCTCGTACAGAAAAAGCCCCGCCAACGGCGGAGCCTTTCATAAAGCATGCCAAGAATAGGCATTATACTTCATTAAGTTTTTTGTGTTGCACTTCAGCATTTGCTTTTTTGAAGATAAATGCATTATTAATATGCTGACGCATAGCAGTTTCTGCTGCCACTTCATCATGACGCTCAATAGCATCTACGATATGATCATGTTCATCGTCGCAATCATGAGTACGCACTGCATTAAAAGAGCTAATGTACATGTCGCGATTAACGCGTTCACGGAAGCTCGCTAAGTATTCTACAACGCGTTCATTACCAGAATAATGAGCAATCATAGTATGGAAACGACTGTTTACTTCAACGCGTTCTGTAGCTTCTTCGATTTGATGCATTTCTTTACAAATTTCACGCAACTCTTTAATTTGTTCATCAGTGGCATGACGGGCACAAAGTCGTGCACCAAGGCCTTCCATTACTTCACGCACTTGATACAATGCAATAATCTCTTCAGGAGTATCCGCCTTTACAGTAACACCCTTCCAAGGAACAATAACTACGAGATTATCTTTAGCCAATTTACGGAATGCTTCGCGAACAGGTGTAGCACTCACTTGCAATTGTTCTGCAATTTTTACTTCGTTAAGCTTTTCTTGTGGCATCAATTCGCCTGTTAAGATAGCTGTTTTTAATGTTAAATAAACTTGTTCACTAAGTGGTAATCTTTCAATGGAGTCCACAGCGGACAATTTGTATTTATCTTTAGAATCTTGTCGTCCCATTAATATCCCCTAATCTTATATCCCGTCAACTCATTCGTACTTTCAAAGAACGGCTAAAATGAGTATAATATATTGTACGATATATATTGTATTTTGAATAAATATGTTATATGTGATTTAGTACATATAGTATAATTATAGAGCTCACATCTAAGACTGTCAATTTAACGATAGATAATAGCTATATCTCATTTTTGAAAGTAAGGAAGTTGTACCATGAGCCGTTGTTTAGTTATCATAAATCCTGTATCAGGTGGCGGTGCGGCACGTCGCTATGCCCTCGATTTACAATGGAAATTGAGCACCTTGTTTGAAACGATTGAGGTCAAATTCACTACTGGTGAAGGCGATGCTACACGTTTCGCAAAAGATGCTTGCGAACGCGGATTCGATGCTGTATTCTGCATGGGCGGTGACGGCACCGTAAATGAAACCGTTAACGGTATTGCCCAAGGTGGCTTTAAATCTACCTTTGGTTTCATTCCTGTTGGTACTGTAAATGATATGTCTCGTGCCCTTGGTATTCATCAGAATCCAACACAGGCGATCAAACGTATTGATATCAATCAAACACGTACCATTGATATCGGTCGTTGTAACAACAAATATTTCTGCAATAATATCGCAGCCGGTGTTATTCCAAAGGTAATCGAAGAGGTTACCCCAAAGGAAAAAAGCATTTTGGGCCCTCTAGCCTACTTCTTACGGGCAGGGCAAGCCTTATTTACAACAAAGGACTACACATACCGCATCAAAACAGAGAATGACGATTTTATCTGTAAATCTCCACTCGTTCTTGCATTGCTCACCAATGTAGTATCTAGCTTTGAACGCTTCATGCCGGAAGCATCTGTAGATGATGGTTATATGCGCATCATAATATTCAAGGAATACTTCATCCTCGATATACTCAGCGTATTGCCACTTATCATTAGTGGTGCCATCTACAACTCCCGTTATACAACAACACTAACTGTGAAAAAGGCTCATATTGAGTTATTATCTAATATCGGTGATTTACCTACTAATATGGATGGCGACCAAGGCCCATCCATGCCAGTAGATATCGAAGTATTGCCACGGGTTCTAAAAGTATTTGCCCCAGCAAAACACAAAAAGAAAAAGGCTTTGAATTTGCCTATACTACCACATATCTAATAAATTGTAGAGAAATCTACAGGACAAAACTATATAACAATCTATAACATAAAAGCTCTCTATTCAAGAATAGAGAGCTTTTTTATGTTCATTACCTTATAGGAAATACCTACCTAGTCCCTACATATTTCTCATGCATAGCACTAAGTTAAGCATAGACTTACAAGGCTAGTCTATGCTGATAGCATCATGCAAACGGAAGCTATAGATATAAGATGCTTTCACAGGCATCCCGGTCAATCGCTGCAAGGCCTCTTTATAGAGATCCATTTGTATTTTATAGCGCTTGATGAGGTCTTCCCCAGATTTGACGCGGTCCGTCTTGTAATCTACAAGAACCCATTCACCGTCCTCTTCAAAGGCAGTATCGATAATACCTTGGAGGAATAGATTTTCACCGTCCTCTAAGGTATCGTATACGCGTTTTCCTTCAAAAAGCATACTAAACGGCAATTCTCGTTCGATACGCTTAGCGTTGATGAGACGTTTCCCAAGATCAGAACTAAAAAATTTATACAAACTTGTATCGCTTAATAAATTTCGTTCTTCCTCTGTGAAAGTCCCTTTCGTTACGAGTGCATCAAGCTCTTTTGTTAAAGAAGCTTGAGTATACTGCGCAAGAGGAAGCCATTGCATGGCCTCATGCATCAAGGTACCCCATTGAGCCCCTGTCAACACATCCTCTTCGGACTGTAATGCTTGCGGCTTGCGGCCGAATACGGAATTAGCCAATTCGTCGGATGAAACAGTTACATCTGAAGCCTCCGTAATTGGTAAACTAGCAGCATTGATATTCTTCGCCTCAACATTTACAGATGATTTTGGATCTAGCTTAATAGCTTGACCTAAGATTGCATCTGAAATGGCTCGTTTAACCCCTGTATCTACCGTTATAATCGGTTCGTTCAAAGTATCAATAGTGCCTGCTTCAAGTTCCCGTTCTTGGAATCGTCGTTTCAATTCGCTGACGGAAATCTTAGCCGTGCGCCGCGTAGCGTCGCTGTACGGATAACTATAGTTGAAGCGGTCTTCGATTTCCTGTGGCAGTTCCACGGAATTAACAGCTTGTAATTCGCGTACCTTATTGATGGTAGTTTCATCGATATCTGCCTTATAATCGAGGTCACCGTAGAGAGAGCCATCGTGGATTTCGACCTTGATGCGACATTTTTTATCTGGTAAATCAAAATAGGTCGGTCCTTCGTACTCAATGGCTACGCGCAATGGATTACCACCGTCTAAATGACGGGTAAAGCCCATAATTAACCATTCTAGATACGTATTAGCTTGGGTGATAATATCCGTCGGCAATTGTTGACCTTCTACTGACGCTGCATTTTTAATGAGTTCACCTAAGGTACTCAACTTACCTTTAGCATTTTTAAAGCCTTTAAAATGACCTGTCATAATCAGCTTATCTCGTGCCCGTGTTAAGGCTACATAGAGAATACGCTGTTCCTCTGCTTTGAGGGCCGCTTCCTTTACATCTTTTACATAGAACCACGGTATAGTTGGGAAGGATACCCGAATATCTGGGAAATATCCCTTAAGACCAAGTCCTGCATTCTTATCGATGAGTAGCTCTGAACGAAGGTCCATCATGTTGAATCCCTTTTGCACCCCGGATAAGAATATTACAGGAAACTCAAGGCCCTTACTCTTATGGATGGTCATGAGGCGCACCACATTGTCCGCTTCACTTACCACATTAGCTAGCGGCATATCTTGGTTGCTATCGCGCAAGCTTTCCACAAAGCGCAAGAATCTAAAGAGGCCACGGAAACCAGATGCCTCATAGCCCTTAGCTCGGTCATACAGAGCGAGTACATTCGCGCGGCGCACGAGACCATTCGGCATGGCGCCCACATAGTTAACATAGTCTTGAGATTCGTAAATATCCCATAGCAAATCTGTTACACCGTGACGGCGCGATAAGGTACGCCACCGCTCCATATGGCCAATAAACGCAAATAAGCGCTCATCTTGAGCCTCTTCAGCATAGGCTGGCATAAGAGACCACAGAGAACCCTCACCAGATAGGCGCAATGCACCTAGTTCATTTGCATCAAGCCCCACAAGGCCAGAGTGTAACACCGCCGCCATCGGCAAGTCTTGTTCCGGATTATCTATGATGGATAACAACGCTAGTAAGAGCTGTATTTCTTGTGCTTCAAAGTAGCCATCCCGTTCGTTTACCACCGCAGGAATACCCGCTTGACGCATGGCCTCTACAGCACGGGTCCCCCAACCAGCCAAGGATCTGCGCAAAATAGCAAAGTCGCGCCACTCGATTTGACGGAATGTACCATCTGGATTTTGCACCTTCTTCTTAGCACCATGGATTTCCTTAATCTTTTGAATGATGAAATCTAGCTCACGCTCGTTGTTTTCAGGGTCACCCCCATCGTCCTCGTCGCTTTCACTAGCACTGAGGGTATCCTTACTCACATCGAGGAGCTGCAATTCCACGTCTCCTCCAATCCAATCCTCCGGTGCATCCTCAACGATTCGGCCAGGAATGAGGGATTCCGCCTCCGTATAATTGAGCTCCGCTGCCTCTTCTGTCATAATTTGGTAGAACAAGAAGTTCGTAGCGGCCAAAATATTTTCGTGAGACCGGAAGTTCTTTGCTAGGTCGATACGGCGTTCTACCGCATCAGTACCGCCGTAGGTATTGTATTTCTCCATAAATAGAGAACTGTCCGCCATACGGAAGCTATAAATCGCTTGTTTCACGTCCCCTACGTAGAACCGATTATCAACGCGAGAAATCAAATTGATAATCGTCTCTTGTACGCCGTTCGTATCTTGGTATTCGTCGACCATGATTTCCTTGAAAGTATCTTGCAGTTCCTTCGCTACATCAGACGGCTGAGGATCATCCTCTGTGCCCGGCTCAACAAGAAGAGCTAAACATAGATGCTCCAAGTCACTAAAGTCCATGATACCTTGCTCTTGTTTCATATCCCGATACGCCTTATGGAACGCAATCGTGAGCTCTACTAAACCTTCGATGATTGGATATTGAGCCTTGAACTGCTCTTGCAATGTAGCTTCCGGCACTGTGAATACAGCAGCTTGCATCGCTTTAAGGTCATCTTTATTTTGGGAACCTAAAGATTTAAACTCTGCTTGTAAACTAGGGTCAACCTCTTCTCCAAGTTTATTAAAGCGGTCTTTTATAAAGGTATCCGTATGTTTACAAGCTTCCCCCATATCGTCCCAAGTTTCAGCCCCTGAAAGCATGCTTAGTGCGGCTAGTTGGTTATCATAAATATTTTGCCATTTATGAGGCCCCACTGGATCGAGCAAGATTTGTTCCATCCGTTCTAAGCGCTCGCGAATACGGTCAATAACAGCTACATGTTGATCCCACATATATTGGCCCCATAGGGTCTCACTGGGATTTACAGTCATGGCCTCTTTATAAGGCTCTAAGGCTTTTCGTAACCAACCGTCAGGATTAGCAAGAGACATAGCGTAGTTATATAAAGACATAATCTTCGCCGTTAAGCCTGCATCCGATTTATCATCACTGAAGAAATCCGCTAATTCATAGATATTATAAAGGCCTTCTTCGTAAGATTTAGTCAATAAATCAGCTAATACCTCTTGTTGTAACAATGCCATTTCTGCTTCGTTACCGATGCGAGCAGTAGGGTTAATATCGAGCTTGTAAAAGTAAGACCGAATCACCCATTGGCAGAATGAGTGCAATGTAGAAATATGAGCAGATGGCAACAGATTAAGCTGTCGTTCGAGGCGCTCTTGCATGGCTGCATCCTCGGTGGATTCCATGGCTTTCGCCAAAGCAAGACCAATACGAGCGCTCATCTCTTGAGCTGCCGCCTTCGTAAAGGTTACAACCATGAGCTCTTGAACGGATAACGGGTTATCCATGTCTTTAAGACGCGTAATAATACGCTCTACAAGAACTGCCGTTTTACCTGAACCGGCCGCAGCCGCTACTAGTAAGGTTTGATTATCTAAGGACGAGTCCTTAGGAGCTATGATGGCAGACTCCTGCTCTGGCGTCCATTTAACACCCATGGTTTTCACCTCCTTCGTTACTATTATTTCTATCGCTACTGTTATTTCCGTCGTTTAGAGCCTCTTTCATCCGTTCTAACGCATCAGCTTCGGACAGTTTAGACAAATAATTATATCGATTTCGACTAGAGTCAAAACGGCATACAGTATTGTAATCACAGTATGTACAAGGTCTATTCTTATTTAACTGGTAAGGTTGAATTGGGAATTGACCGTCCCCAATATGGCGGCCGATGTCAGCCATTACATGATTGGTGTAGCGGCACATCACATCAAATTCACCTGGATTCTTAACCTTGCGCAAATCATTCCTAGAAATGGTTTGATCTTTCGTCGTTGCAATTGGCACATATGGGCCTTGTTTAAGACCATAGGATAAGAACTTATTATCAATATGCGTCAACAACTCAACATCGTCTGAGAAGTACCCACTATTTCTCCACGCGTCGCTTTCCTTAGCTAAAGATACTGCATCTTCATAAGATATAGGAGCATCGGCAGGAATTTTAGGGTTCTTCACATAGGAATATACCACAGCCGCGGGAGCTATAGATTCGCCTTGCATTTTACCGTAAGCAGATTCTAACGCCAATAGATAGGTCATAAGCTGCAATTTAAGGCCATAGTATACATCTTGGGCCGTCACATGTGCGCCGCCCGATTTGTAGTCAATAACCATGCCATAGGTTTGACCATCCCTTGTATATTCATCGATACGGTCAATTTGACCGATGAGGCGTAAATAACGGTCTTCCCCAAGGGGTACCCGAATCGGCTCCCAGCTGCCTTGACGGCCAAAATCTTGCTCTAAGTATTTCGTATCAAAATCACTGCGCTTGGACCACTCCACAAGGCGATCTACCGTCACATGTAATGTTCTTTGTACACGCTGCTCGATTGCCTTTTGGTAGGCATCGCTCGTTTCCTCGCCGCCCTGATTTTCTTGTAAAATTTCTTCCGCTACCGTACGGCACAAGTAATGTTGATCCTCTTCGTTAAGGTCACGCCATTGTTTATTGTTATCTAATAGATAATTACCTAAACGCTCTAGGTTAGCATGGAGGAATGTACCAATTTCAGGAGCACCAAAGGAGCGTACACGACGCGGTTCTAGTTTTAAACCATATTGAGCATAGAACTTGAATGGACATTGCTGATATCTCTCTAGACGCGTTACAGAACCAGACATATAGCCTTTAGATAGGAACAATCCATTCACTAAATCCTTCGTAATGACCGGCACATCATTATTATCTCGAATACCACGAGACACCTCCCCTAAACGAGGACGGTAGGTGTCACTTTCACGAGCCCAGTTATAGAGGCCCCACCACAATGGATTGACCTCATGACCACTAAAGAGGGCGCCCCAGCGCTCAGACAATAAGGACAAACTCTGTAAAGGTCTCCATACATAATCCGACTCAGTATCAGGTGCAATGGAAAGAGGAATCTCTATAGGCTTATCTACATAACCAAGGGATTCTAGTCGCTTCACCACGAGGGATGGCTCAAGGCCGGTTCCATCTTCGCCAGAACTTGCATAGGACAGCGTCAAGGAATCAGATGCTCGCGTCATAGCTAGGTATAATAGGAAATTCTCGTTGAAAGCCTTCGGCAAAGCCCCTTCAGCCAACGTAATGCCGGCCTCCGCCAATTCTTGACGTTCCTTATCCTTAATAAGGCCTTCATCACCCATGCTTTGTGGGAATATGCCTTGGTTGAGGCCCATGACGAACACCTTAGGCCACCATTGGCTATAACCACGTTCGATGGTAGTGATTACCACATGATCTAAGGACGGAGGAATCATGGAATAATTGACATCGCTCAAGCCTTCTTCTAGGAGCAACATCATCTCATCTAGGGTCAACACTTCATCCTTCATGACCATAGAGATTTCATCTATGAAAGAGATAACAGCATTATACATCTGTTCATGGCTGGCTTTAGACTCTTGATCCCCCACCGTTTCAGCGTCTTGTGCCCATTCATAGAGACGCTGTGGCACTTGCAAGGTTTCTAACAAACCATACAGCTGCGCACCCCACTCAGCGCCCGTATGACCTTCGCTATGAGCGGCAAAGTCAAACCACGGGGATAGGATGTCCATAATGGTTTGCCTTGCTTGGTTGACACGTGCTCTACGCGGTGCATCTACATGACTTTCTTCATCTTGCCCTTCATGGAAGCCTCGTAAATAGGGCCAGCTTTCACGTTCCCATTTATAATGGTCGATACCAAACTCGAGTACGTAGTTTTCTAATTCATCTACGGCCTCACGGGTAAGGGGCATCAAGTCTGTTTTGAGCAAGAGGAACATGCTGTCTCGACTGTAACTATGGCGCACGATATCAAAGAGCGCCGTCAACAACTCGCCTAATGGATGGTTTTTCATAGGCCGCTGGCGGTCGATAAAATTCGGAATGCCATAACGACTGAAGACCTTCTCTAAGGTATCTCCATACGTTTCCGACTCACGAAGCATGATGCACACATCGCGGTATCGAGCCTCTGGAGAAGATTCCACATAAGCTAAAATACGGCGAGCCACTGCATCAGCTTCCCGTTCTCGGTTGTAACCACGAATGAGTGGAACAGTAGTATCAGTAGAATTTTGCTTACTAGGGCTAGTAAAGTAATTAGCCTCTAATTCTTGTACGATTTGAGGGCCCCGTTTCCCATCAAAACCAACCCAATTAATACTAGAACCATAACGAGCCAGTAAGGTATCGTATATTTCTAAAGGACGGCTAAAGAGATGTTCCCCTCGACGTACAATATGTAAAGCCTTTGGCGCCATTGGCAAGTCGATAGTAATAACTGCTTCCTTAGCCAAATCAAACAAGGTATAAATCAACTCGTAGTGTGTGGGCGTAAACCAATGAAAGCCATCGATAAAGACATGGCTATTTTCCATCAGAGGAGATTGGGGCAAAGCCTCAACGATTTCCATAATTGGATCGATATCGCGCTCCCCATGACGAGTGATTTCCTCCTCATAGGCAGCCATACAGATGGCAAGCTCGCGCAATTTCTTTTGTAATACTTTATTTTTTACGGAATCAGCTCCACGTTCTAGGTCATTAGGACCGACGCGGAATGCGCGAAACTCAGAAAAGAGCTGTTGCAATACAGAAGAAAATTCAGGGCGTTTAGTAGCCTGTTCTAAGAGACCTAGCTCCTTTTGTTTTCGTTTCATAACAAGGCGCAACAACATCGACCGGCCAAAGCTAGATAAGCTTGATTGACCGGCCCCTTTGGACCCTATAGATTGATATACTTGGTAACCCAAACGACCAAAACCTACGACGCGAACCGTGGTAAAGCCTTTTTCAGGCATAAATTCAGCCAGTTCCCGCTCTACCCTATAGGTAGCTGGCTCAGGAACGAGTAAGATTATAGGTTCTCCTGGACAATCGGTCATGACTTGACGTATCCGTTCATATACGGCACGTGTCTTGCCTGATCCTGCTCGTCCATAATAGACGCTAATATTCATGAGACCTCCCTAGTGAAACTTTCACCATCTCAATTTATATAATTTATATAATTCACAAATTTCATCTTATTTATATATTTCTTGTTCTTAGGTATAGCCTAAAACTATTTTTTTCGATATAATATATTACTATACGTAAGTATTATTATATAGTAATATGACATTCTGTGCTTAATTCTGGGGTAAATTTAAGATAATTGTACAATATTTGACTCATCTGATTATATTTGTTTATAATTAAGAAAAAAATTTATATTTTATTTACAATTAACAGAATTTCATATATAATACATTTTAGTATTTGTGTTATTTGTAAAATCATGTATTTAGGAGTGAACTATTATGAACAAAAAACATTTAGCGGCTGCTTTCGCAGTATTTGCAGCTACAACTATGTCTTTCTCTGCTTTCGCAGCATCTGTTGATGCTAATGCACGTGCTTACGAACGCGCTGCAGCTGAGCAATATACTTACGCTGCACCTCAAGCAGCTACACCAGCGTACCAATCTGGTTATGTAACAAGCGCGCCACGCCCTGGTTACAAACCATTACCAGCGGTACCTTACACAGCAGGTGACATGGCTCAACAAATGCCTGTATCTAAAGAATTAGGCGATCCAATTTTCGTAGCGCCTCAAACAACAGCTGTAGGTCTTCAAATCATGGACCCTATCGCACCTAGCTACCAACCTGTATACCAAGAAACTGTAACTTCCGTAACAGCTAATGGCAACGGCAGTGCATATGTTTCTCGTTACAAAACTAACCAATTAAATGCATTCGACTTATTGTTGAACGGCAAATCCTATACTTACGACTTGCCTGCATACACTAACGGCTACCAAGTGAAAACTGCTAGCTCCTACAACCGTGCTGGCGACGGCGTTGCAAACGTATTCTCTACAAACGTAATCACTGAAGCAGTTGTAAACAATAACTCCTTGCGCATCACTGTTAACATGACTCAACCAACAGCTGTAGCAGCTGCTAAATTGCGTTCCATGCAACAAACTGGTCAAGTAGCAGGTGGTGAAGTAGCTGCATTGTTCGCTTACAATGAAAGCTATGATGGTGTAAAACAAGCTGCTCAATATGACGTATTCAACAACGGCAACCGTTACATCGTTGTTAAATCTGGTGCTGTAACTGTTCCAAACGGTGCACAACACCCTTACGCAACTGCCTTGTTCGCAGTAACTGACGACACTGTAGCAGCTGTAACAGTATCTGGCAACACTGCTGATGCTTACGATTTAGTTAAAGGTACTGCATACGCAATTGCACAATCTGCTCGCGTATCTAACGCACGTACTCGCTAATTCTAACTATAATTCGTTACGAATTAACTATAACGTGAAGTCTATAAACCTTCACACATGAAGACTATATAAATCATCAAAGCCCCGAATGAGATATCTCATTCGGGGCTTTTTTATGCATCTTACCAATTGAATTCTTAGATTTATTTTTTACGATAATCTTGTAAATACTTCTAACGCTTTATACGCCATCAAACGATAGCCTCTTGCATTAGGATGTACTTCACCGGCAAAGACAATTTGGCCGATTTGATCCGCTTCGTATAATGATGTATAAAAGTCTATAACCTTCAAATCATGCTCTGCAGCATAGGCTTTCAGTTGTTCATTGACCTCTCTCACCACAATGTCGAGTCCATCCATATCACTATCGATTTGTGTTTCTAAACCAATAATAACCTTCCCCTTTGTGCTCGCTAGTTCAATAGCTTTCACCAAGGTCTTGAACACATATGCACTATCTCGACCTTGTAAGATATCATTAGTACCACACATTAAGAAGATATGACGCGTTGAATCAGCTACAGCTGTAGGTAGCCATTTTTCAATGTTATAAATCATGCCCTGAACGGAGCATCCGTCTTCACCATAATTTGTAAAATGTACACCCTCTATAGATGCATCACAAATTTCAACCCAACCTTGACCATAAGGCACATCATAACCGCGGGTAATGCTATCGCCAAAACAGATAATTTCCATATCTAGACCTCCTGTACTATGCATTAATCATATAACAAAATGACAATTATATACAATATACATACTATGAATTTTTATATGCATTTTTTATAGAATTACATGTTTGACTATGGTATACTAATTCCACATAAGAGAGGTCAAAGATGAGAAAACTATATCCCTTTTTAATACTAGCATTAGCAACATTACAATCAGCTAGTGCGATTTCACAATATGAATTAGAGAACAAGCCTACTCAATACCAAGTTGCTTATAATAGCCCTTCGGAGACTGTGTATATCGACTTAAGTACACTTAGCCTAGCACAGTCAGGTCCTACATATAGTACGCTTCACGCCCGTACAATTAGTCTCTATAAAAAGCAGAATATTATTGCTGATTATTCAACTAATTATACATACCATCGTGGTAACACATCTAAAGATATTTATCTTATGGATTGGCATGTAGCACCGGCGAAATTCTACCAAGTAAATGGTGCACCTATAGGAACTGCTAATAATCAGCGTTCTGTTCTATCTACAGGTGCTCACGTCGCTACAAAGGGTTCTCCTGTAGCTGAAATAGGGCAATTTATTTTACATAATGCATTGGAATTAGAGCGTATTACCTATACAACTAAGAACCCATACGTACCACCTCGTCCATATAAACCATTAAGTACACCGGCTCCAACAGAAGATAGGCCATTATTTGGAGTTCAACCACCAGAAGGTGTCTATAAACCGCTAAACCAATTAGAATCTCCTTATACATCTAATCAACCACGGTTATATCCTTCTAAATTAGGTATGTATGGACCCGTTCCAGCACCGTCTCCACAAGGACCTCGACCTAGTGATTGGATTCTCGACATTCAAAATCAGGACATGCCAGATCCAAATACACCTATGAGTGATTGGAGACCGCAACCTGATTATCATGCACCGCAAAAACCATAATCAAAAAATATAGTTACTCGTAACGTATAAAAAGAGACTGAACTGTCCCCTATTTTGAACTGCACCCCAAAAATTGTGTCCAATTTTTGGGGTGCAGTTCATTAGGAGATTTAATTCAGTCTCTTTTGTTTCATATTTTGTTTGTTTCCATACAATTAGAGGAACCTATTGTATGATGCTTTCACATTATTTAAGACGTACAAAGAACAATGCAATAGCACCGATAACTGGTGCAATGGCAAGGGTCATCAATGCAGATTGATAACTGCCTGTAGCTGTTAACATGCTACCTAAAATCATAGGTGCCAACATAACGCCGATCTGATTAAACAAGTTTACAAAGCCTGCAGTTGTACCGCGTAAATGAGGTGCTGCAGATTGAATTACGAGAGCATTTGTTAAAGCACTATGCATGAAAGCACCAATACCAAGAATTGGACCTGTTATAAAGAGCATATCTGGATTTGTGGTGCTCGCAAAGAGGATCAATGCTGGTGCAAATAAGAACATAACAAGCGCCACCAAATGGTTCTTCTTAATCGGTAAGATATCAGACAAAATACCGATAGTCGGTTTCGCAATAAGCGCGGCTAAACCAAAGGCAGACATTACATGGCCTGCATAGATGGCATTAACGCCGAGCTGTTTAACCATGTACAAGTTTGACCATTGGGCCACGGCCCAGGTAGCACCGGTAGCAAAGAAGCCTGCAAAGGCAAGACAACAAATGTTGCGATTCTTCAAAACATGTAACAAGTTTTCCTTTAAAGAAGTCTTTTCCCCTATATGAGCAGATGCAGCACTCACCTCTGCTTCTCGTTGAGCTAAGATATCAGCACTTGGCTTACGAACCGTAAAATAGCTAAGAATGAAAACAAGGATTGGTAATACCGCTGTTAAAAGAAATGCATTTTGCCAACCATAATTAGTTGCCACATATGGTGCATAAAGGTTTACAGTAGTCAATCCAAGGGATGTACAGGACATGAAGATACCCACGGCTGCACCACGTTGATTAGGCCCAAAGTAATCCCCAATAGCACTTAAACAAGATGCTTGTACCGGACCAGATACAATACCTAATAAGAATCGTAATACCCAGCCATAGGTGTAATTATCTATAGTACTCATCAATGCCGTAATAACTGCCATGGCAAGTAAGCTTACCAAAATGGTGTAACGATAACCAATGCGATCCGCTAAGATACCACCTGGTAGAACCATGATAGCATAGCCCATATAAAAGGCCGATAAATAGGCCGTACCCATTTGAGGAGTAAAACTCAAGGCCTCATTAACGATAGGCATCAAGGACGCCCAAGATAAACGCATAACAAAGCTAATCAAAAATGTTAGCCACACGCTGACAAGAATTAAAATCTGAGTTCGTGAGAAACTAAGTCGATTCATACGAGCTCCTTTCTACAAAAAACCTAATAAACATAAGGCTAGCATATCATAGAGGAGAAAGATTGGCTATATAAAAGTACCATGCTTAGATCTATACAATAATAAAAAGACCTCTAGGCATAACCTAAAGGGCTTTCTAAGTCGTGGCGGAGATAGTAGCTATTTCGCATTGGTTGCTTTCTCCGTCTTCTTTGGTCTGGTTAAATCCTTTTTAGTTTTGTTTAAGTTGTTTGAACGAAGAATAATCCACCAGATAGATCTCGATTCATAAAAATATATCCTATGTTCTCAGTTAGATAAAAAATTTCATTTACTTCTTCAGGCAGATCCATTCCTAAGATTTGACCTATGAAAATATATTTTTCTAGAAAATCATCACTCTCTTGCTGTAAATATTCAGGTTGTCCTCCTAGAAAACTCATTTCATCTAAATTCTCAATAGGATTAATTGGATAAAATTTATCTAGGTTAAACTTGAACTGATTTTTATCTCCGATGATAACTTTCGTGTATCCTTGAATAGCATCGTCAATTTCAGTAATGTAGTCAAGAAAATAATCTTCTTTATCATAATAAGAAAAAACGTAAATTGCTTTATCTTTATATTCCATATCCTGAAAATCCGTTTTAAATTGAGGTGCAATAGTTAATAGATTTTCAATTGGTATAAAAGCAACTAATGCTAACTCATGACCATCTGGCGCTATCACTTTATTTGAATAGTCTAAATCTAGCCCAACTAATATATTATTTATATTGGGTTTGCTATCTAAAAAGTTAAAATTAACGTATCCATTTTTTTCCATTTAAATTCTCCTAAAAATTTAAGGGCATTTCTCACCTACTTTTTTCAATTTTCTAAGAAATTTCTTGGCTTCTTTTCTTAATCCTCCTCCAGAAGTTTTGGGTTTGTAATGATAATCCGCTAAATCTTATTAATTAATTGATATTTATCAATATTTTTAATTCGTCTGGTAGTTTGGCACCATTTCTATATACCTTTTTAGCCCAAAATATGGCTTTTTCTTTATTGCCTTGTGTGAAAAATAAATCGGCTAAATTGGATTGGGCAATTGGATGTCCATTTTTTGCCGCTATCTCTAGCCATTTAAATTCCGAATCTTGATCTAAAGATACAAACATATGGTATTGATATAATTTGAATGCTGAGTTTTTATCTCCATTAGTGGCGTTCTTTTCGAAAATTTGAATTTCTTCATCTGAAATCCAATAAGTATTACCTGTTGATATAAAGTTAGTCATTTTAAATTTCTTTCCGGATGTTATTTACATGATATTAAAGGGGTTATTACGTCGGGATTGGAGGTTTCATACGGGCTACGGCTTGCTTTGAAATCTATTTTTGAACGTAAGAAATTTATCATATGAATTTAGTTGTTCAGCAGAATAATTTTCCATAATTTCAGTATTATCACTATCTACAATAGAAACAAAAAATATGACATTCTTTGTTTTTTTCTTATCAATATTTTCTATCGCTTTTTTAAATCCTTCTATAATTGAATCATATACTTCCGCCTGATATTGCTCAAAATTATCTTCTGATATTAATGTATTTGCATCATTAAGAATATTTTGAATCTCATTATTGAATATACTATCTATTTTCTCAGGAACCTCTCCAAGCCCTATTGCAAATTGAGGGTAATACCATTTAATAAAAGGCTGTTCTTCTTTTGGGTAGTTTACTTTTTCTATTTCATAGTGAGAAATAGTGTTAGCAGCCCAACCCAGATATGAACAATAGTCATCAATAAATAATGTATAGGCAAAAACTTCATTAGAATTATATCTTTCTAATACAAATTTAAATGTCTCTGTAACTCCTTTAGATACATTCTGGATTAAATCTTGAATTATATAATTACTTAAAATACTCATTCTAGTTTTCCTTTTATAAGTTTTTGTTATCAATCAGTTTCTATGCACATTTACTACGTGATCTGTATTTTCCAAAAACCTTACCACCAATTCTAGTTAATTGCTTACTCATGTATCTATCTGTTTGAGCTTTGTTATACTTATCCAATACTTTTGAATAAATTCTTTAAATTTAATTAATATGAAAGTCCTTTGGCTATGATGTTTATAGCATATCCTTGAGTTATATTTGTTCATATAAAGTTAAATTCTTTTCTGTGCTTTTATATATATCTGTATAGAAATAAATTCTATTATCTTTTATCTCTTTCAGATAAACCAAGTCTTCGATCCCCCCAATATACCCAATTGATAAATTATCTAAATTTAATGTTGCAAGCCTAAATCCAACAACGCAAAATCGTCTAATAAAAACTGGAATATATATTTTTCTATTGAAATACAACAAAGGCCCTCCAAACCCCTGTTCTTTAATAATAACTTGACCGTTAATGGATAGACTTCCAACTAAGGGAGAACCTTGATTTACTTCCATCAAATCAAGGTAACTGACTTCCCATTCGTCAAAAAAATTTTTTTCTTGAAAGTCTAAAGGAGTTTCATTCAAAATTTTTAGCTTAGACATTTTTATATTTTCTCTTGTCAAAGAATTGAAATCTTCTTCTAATTCTACAAGGAGTTTACCAACTTCATTATTAAATGGCCAAGAATCAATTACTATCCGAGATAATAAAAATTCTTTGCCTTTTTTTTGTTGAAAAATACTTTCTGAATTTAGATAATTAATCATGTCATATAGTTCATTTTTTATAGAAATCAACTGCTGTTTATTTGTATAACTATATTCATCGCAATTATAAATCATTTTATCAATTTCGACTAAAACTATATTAATCTTTTTTATAAATTGCTTCTGATTCATTGCTTACTAACCTTTCGAAGTCATTAATATATTTGTGTTTATCCGCCAAGAAAACTCAAACCTTGAGGTGCAGCTTTACCTTCAATATAGTTGTTCTTAATAGCCGTCGCTGCAGTAGCCGTGGAAATCGGGTTATTAACAAATACAATTACTCTTAACAAGCTACAATTACTTAAAAACAAATCATTTATGTTTATTTGTAATTAAGTTGCCTGCGACTAATAGATCATGATGAATTTTGCATACACATTCATCAATCCAGCCATAGTGAACATCATCATTAATAGAATAATAAACATCATCTGTTAAAACTTCCTTACCAACAGTGAGTCTATTTGCTAGTGATGCAAAAATACTTCCCTCCTGAGGCCAGTTCGTACAACATGGCAATTCAAGTAAAGTATTTCCTGCTTTTAATTCTTTATCTAGAATCAGTTGCAACTCTTCACATAATTTAAATTGACCGGATTTTTTCATAAGATCTCTTTCTACATGCGATGGTGTCATATTTTTATCTGTCATATATGTATTTCCTTTTTTATTTGGCCTTATGGATTTAGATTGCATACTTGCATCGAATCCCGCGGGAATGGAAGTTTCATGTGGTCTACGGCTTGCTTGGGCTACTTTACAGTTGATAATTAAATTTAGAAAATTATGTCTAATACTCTATTTTTTAAAATAAATTCTTTTTTTAAATGTTCTAAAATATTATCTAACTCTTCCTTGCTTAAAATTTGGTTGGTCTTAGTAAATTTTGCTGTTTTCGCATATAGGGAAAAGTGAAACTCATCATTTGGAAAGAACATTTCTCCTTCAAATGAAATTTCATGTCCATTTAAAGAAACAATTAACATACCTCTTGAAATTTTTTCAATTACGAAATCATCCATAGTAATTACCTTTGAAATATAATAGTTGAAATCTTTGTTTTAGAATCTATTATTACTATTTTTGTTATATTAGGATACAAAAAACAAGCTGTTATGCGTTGTATATATTTATCTATACCATTTAGCACATCATATCTAGACCAAACATCTATTGCTATTCATATATTCGTGAGGTATTCAAAAGGCTTTTCAAAGAGTACGAAGCATTTTACTTTCAGGATAAGCTTTGAGTTGGAATAGATCATTTGTTCTTATAGATGAGATTTTCAGGTTTTTTGTCGGGAGAAATAAGAAGTTTATCAAGGTATTCGGGGTCATACCAGTCATCCCAAGGTGCTAGACTAAAATAAGCTTTAATAAAATCATCAATAATGGCTGAACCTTCGGTATTAATACCAATAATATTTCCTTGTTCAATTAAATCAATATTAGGAAAATATTGTTTCAGTATATTTTTATTTACTATACCTTGTTGAATAATTAGCCAGAATCCTTTATCTAACGATTCTTCAGTAATAAACATAGCAGCAATAACATCGTTTTTATCTATTTTTATATCTTCATATAAAGGAAGGTTTTTTGAGGAAATTTTCCTTTTGGTAATTAAGCAGGCTACACCTATCCAATCATATTTTCCAAGAATCTGTCCAACAGCTAAGAAATCATCTTCTATGGGAATGCCAAAATAATCGCCTACCTGCCATTTCTGTTTTTTTCTTGCCATTTTTTAAAGTTCCTTTCTGTAATTCAATAAGGCATGGGAATTTTTCCACCTAAAAGGCGGCCCGAATGCCTTATTCAACATTGTCATAAATTATGTTTTATTTGTAGAAAATATATTATCTTCTATATGACAGTTTTGAAAAGAACAGTTAGATATTAAATCATCTTGTATATGCATTGATCTGAATACACAATTAATAAATGTACAATTAGTAAATTTTGTATTACAAACTATTGCCGTAATAAAAGAACAATTAATAAAATTACAATTAGTAAAGGAACTATAGCTTATGAAAGCACCACGAAATGAACAGAAAGAAAATTTGAGACTTTCAATTTTCCTATGGGATATTTCGTATCTGTGAAAATCAATATTATCTATATGGGTTAACTGTCTAGAAATTAAAGCATCTAACTCTTTTGTTTCGATTTTAATTAGAGACTTTGTAATATTTTTAAGTAATTCTTGAATGTCATTTGATATCATTTTTATTATCACCAATCTATAGGATCTGGTTGTATATCTTTCAAAGGTATTCTTGGTTTAGATAATAGAGCAGTTCCAAGCACCCCATATGCAATCCATTTAGGCAATGCCGCATCAGTGGGGGCTGGAGTCATTGTATCAATTGCAACCATAGACAATGCCCCCTTGGCTATGCTAACAGCATTCAACCCCCAAGGGTCCATCATATTTTGTATATTTTTGCAATCGGAAGGGTTGGTATGCGCTATCCGTTACCATGGTTTCCTCTTTCAGACGACCTTGATGCTGACTAGTGATGAGGTTGTTAAGGAGCAAATATTTCAGAAGACCTCAAAGAAGGATTACAGTAAGTCTATTATAGGTAATTCAAGAATATCTTTCGTTGTTAACTCTCCAATTTTCTTTTCAGTAAAAGACAACTTCTTATTTTTCACTAATTTGTCATCATGGAACGCATATTCGTAGATTTTTCCATTTGTTTTATTATAGACATATCCATAATAATCATCCTGACCATCCTCATCTTCAACAAAATTCATAAAGAATACTTCATCGTCTTGCTTTAATCTCTCTATTACTGCACTGTATAAGTTTGGCACCTCATTTACTACAAAATCTGTACATTCTAAAACACTTTCCAGCAAAATTTTAGAAGTTAATTCCTCAGACTCCATCAACTCAACTCCTATCTTTCTAAATAGTCTACTCAGGCTTGCATCCATTTATCTATATTTCTTAATATCCTGTAAGGTAATTATGCTATTTCTTAAATCATCTAAAAATAACAATTGAATTTCATATTCACGTTTTAAATTTTCGTCCTCTATTTTGCCATCTTCGGAGTATGGGAAATTCGCTAAAGCATCTTTCCAGTTAATTACGTTTTCAGCACATGCAGCAAAGTAATAACTATCAGATGATTTTTGTTGTATACCTAGTAACATATTTCGAATCGAAGCTAATAATTCTATAGTTCCTTGTGTTTCTACCATATCATTTAATGGATCATCATCATTCCAATTTATATCTTCTATAGCTTTTTGAGAGATTCCAATATTTATTTGGGAGAAATCATACCAACCAGCTTTAATGATAGTATCACAGAGTTGGTAGTTCACATTTGAATTAGTTATTTTAGTCATATTTTCATTTATTTTTTTCTCAATGATCAGTGCATTACAGCACCAAGCTGCAAATTTACATTTCTTTTGTAGATCCATTTGATTTAAAATAGATTGTACTCTTTCAATATACAATTCTATATTCATAATTTATTCTTTCATTAATCATATACACCGCTAGCATTGTCAACACTTGGTCATCGAAGTACTGTTTCTGTAATCTGAACGGTTGATGTACATTCCGATAGACCCGCCATCCTTTTTCAGACGACCCAAGGCGGTGCATTCGCCGTACCACAAGAGATTTCTGTCCTTATCGGACATCTCACGCGGGATGCCGATTTGGTAGCAGTGGAAGTAATGGGTTTGTTGTCGGCCTTCGCTGTCTGCGGTTGTCCAATTGCGGACCTGTGCCAAAGGTTCGTAAGAACTGGAGGTTTTGTGTGGGCTACGGTTTGCTATGGCTTACTTGTGATTACCAGCTAGTAATAGGTCTATGCAAATTTACCCAAAATTTTAATAATGATTGTTCAAAAAAACGAAATTCGGACAGATCTTTTTCTACAACTAGACCTAATTCTTTGAAAAGATATTTAGATTTCGTTCTCTCAATAACTTCATATTGACTTAATAACTCAGTAAGCCCTTTTTTTGATGATATATCCATTTCATTATAGTATATTGCAAGCTCTACTTTCTTATCATTGAAAATTGTAACCTCAGTTAACTTTTCATTATCAAACCTTAGTACAAAATTGTTTATCTCTATAATATTTTTTACCTTCGGGATAACATTATTTGATATGTCATATTTTCTTATAACATCTGATAGAGAACAATTTAATTCAAAATCGCCTACGCTCTTATAAGGAATAAATATTAATTTATCATGATTTAAAGTTGGGTTTTTAAGTTTACTTTTTTGAAAGTCTGAGTACTTTTTACCTTTACTATCATATAAATCTCTTATACTCTCATCGTAAATTAATATCTGCAGAAACAAATTATCCTTATAGTCAACATATAAAACTAAATTATATTTTGGAAAAATATAAAAATAATTTTCTTCATCCGAAACTTCTATTAGAGGATTCTCCTCTTCTAAAAATTTTTCAAGATTTGAAAACTTAATAACTTTTCCATTTAAGCAAAATTCATCACAATTCCTCAAGAAGGATACAGTAATCAATTCTGAATCAGATTGTATCTTGTGTTTTCTATCAAACTCTAATGAATAATTAGGATTATTTAAAATAACATCATCAAAGTCAGCCTTTTTTTGACCCAATACAATTCCATCCAAAGAATTATTCAATATTTTCAACATAATATATATCCTTTCCTGTATTTGTCTATGTCAATTAGCTTCTCAGCCATCAGGAAAAACGACCTCTAGATAGAATCCCATTGCTAATGGTAATGAAACTGTTAAAGAATCGATAGCTCAGACGCCTTCAAAGAAGATTTAGATGTCGCTTAAAAAGTAGAAGCCGCGTGTATGTTACGCACATACCCCATACCATAATTAAAAGTTTCATCCGGTCTACAGTTTGCTTTTTTTCATTCGAAAGAAAATTTTAACATTTTTGATAAGCGATTTATAAAATATAGAATTGCCAAATGTTCATCTTGGCAACAATATTCTTCGGTTCTCAATCCTCTTTCAGAATAGAATATATGCCATTTTTTATTTTCTTCAACAATACATAATGATTCATCATTTACTTCATTGATTGAGTAACTATCTTCTGGTACTCCTTTACTTTTAAGAAATGAATTCAATTCATTAATTTTTAACATTTTCCTATTTTCACCTCTTTCAGATGCCCAGATTCTATATGATTTAACAGATTTTGGTAATTCATACTGTGTCCCTAATCCAAACTCTCCAAGCAACGGCATAATTTTACTTGCAGCTACATTATCAATTGGTTTCAGTACCCTATATATGGTATAAGGCTTTCGATTAGAACCAGGAAGTAAGACTCTCATAGGGTATGGTATTCCTACTGGAGATACAGATTGACTCCGCCTGAAAGCCCAATCGGATTCTGATTCACAAACTGACCCGCATCAGGCTCATAATACCTGAAAAAATTGTAATGCAGACCCGTTTCACGGTCGGCGTACTGGTTTTGAAGCCGGAACGGCTGGTATGCGCTATCCGTTACCTTGGTTTCCTCTTTCAGACGACCCCAGCCGGTATAGTTGCCGAACCATAAGAGGTTACCGTCCTTATCGGTCATTTCTCTTGGGATGCCGATTGGGTCGCAGTGGAAGTAGTAGTTTGTTAGCGATTTTCGCCGTCTTCGGTTGTCCAATTGCGGACCTGTACGAAGAGTTCGTAGCTGTCGTATTGTAAGTGTCGGTAATGGTTTCGGGCAGCCATCGGGCGTTGTAGCCGTAGCTGGTGGTGTAACCGGCGGGATCGGTGATATTGATGGCGATTTGGTAGAGGTCGTCTGAAAATATCAAATCTTACTTTTGGTTTTTTTTCTTAGGTTTTAATTCGTCTTTACGCTGCTTATAAAACTGCCAATATTTTTTGTCCTCAATACTAAATGGATAATATCCAGCATCATTATAAGCAATATCAAAATATTTATAAGCTTCATCATATTTTTCAAGGTCATAATAAAAAATACCAGCTAACAGATACGTCCCTGCATTAGTGGTTCCTAAGTCAGCAACACTTAAAGCAATACTCAGCCATTCCTTAGCCTGTTCATATTTTTGATTTTTATAATACAACTCAAACAAAGCAATCGTAACCATTGTCGTTGGATGCGCCCATTGGGTTACTGGCTTGGGTATTAGCTCAAATGCTTCTTTTAATAACTTTTCTTGTTCTAAAAAAGGTTTATTATAAGTCTCACAGACTAAATCATTAATCTTTGATTCTAATTCTGGATTAACTGCATCTAAATTCATAGCATACAACTCCTCAATAAAAATGAAACAATGTCAAATGTAGATTTTATATGTCAATCATGACCATAATTAGATTTCTGTCTAGGTCCGATTGGGTCAGTCAAATCGTATCTACTTCGATTTTGTGCGCCACGATAACAGTTTCCACCTTTTCCCGCACCTTTTTCAAGCCTATAGTTATTTGAATCTCTCATCCATGACCTGACTTCAGGCGATTTGGTAGAGGTCGTCTGAAAAACAGAATCCGCGTGCGTGCGTATCGCACGCACTCCATGTCAGGACTGAAGGTTTTCTCCGGGCTATAGCTTGCTTATTCGTAAGGAATCAAACAAAGGTCATCTGAAAGTTATGTTTCAAACTACCCTATGGTTTAGTTTTGTCTTGACTCAACCAACTTACTAGGTTTGCTTTAATATTTTTCCCAGGATAAATCTAAATCGTTTTGTGGAATACATCCCATAGTCAAACATTTTACAGCACATTTGAATGCTATTTCTTTAGATAAAATATATTTAGACTCAAATAAACCAATTTGCCCTCCCGTATTTAATTCTATTTTTAAGGTACTCCCAGCCTTAGGGTTTATTAAATTGAAAATGATGCCATTTTCTTCACCTGTTACAACATATTTCCCTCCCCCTCCACCAATCATTAAATAGTTTTCTTCTGATAAAACTAAATTTACAAGAGTATGTTGCTTAGCATCTAATTTTTCTAAAATTTCTAAAAGTCTTTCCGAGGAATTAATATGATAAACCTCTTCCTTACAATGAGATCCATTCCAGTTATCCAAAGTAATTTCCATAATAACCTCCTCATTTAGGTGGGAAATATCTTTTACTTCTACTAGGTGTATGTACATTAATTGACTCAAGCCCTAACTCTCTAGCTAACGAACCAATACCATTGTTTCTACCACATGAAGAGCATAATTCTCTATCAACATAAATATCAGCTGTTTTTGCTTTGCCTTTCATACCAGCATTTAAAGCTCTTTGAGTAACGTGCCCTTCTGCATGTGTCTTAGTAATAGCATTGACTTTGTCAAAAGTAGTATCTATTCCGTGTCCATTATGTCCATAAAATACTCGACCACCGATTTCTAAACGCGCAGCTGTATGCGCATCCAATTCAGACCCTGCCTTAGGCATTTTTTTACGTTTGTGGAATCTAGCCAATAATCGAAACTTGTGTTTAATATCACATGGAGAATCAATAGTTTCCGTTCTAGCCTAACCAGAAGAATCAATCCATCCCAGTACATTAGGCGCAAACTGATACAGGTTACTACCACCTGCCAACCCAATCGGGTCCTGATTCACAAACTGCCAAGTTTGAGGTTCGTAGTAACGTATCAAGTTGTAATGTAGATAAGTCTCCTAGTTTCCTTACACTAATATATCCGTAATCGTAGAGAGGAAATCTAAAATAATACCTAAATATAGATTTTAAAATTCAATGTAATCATCATTATCTATGTAATAATTTAGAGCATCAATAAATTGATCTTTTGTAAAATTTGGATACCGTTCATCTAAGTCATCGTAAACATCCATAAATACATCCCCACTACATAAAATATCTAATCCATTTTCGTTTACAAAATCAGGAAAAACTTCTTTTCTATCCATTATTTTGGGGCCGTTATCCAAATAACAAACCGTCTCTAAATCAAGAATACTCTCATCTTCATCAGAAGAAATATATATGTATGGAAATTTGGCAAATTTATCAGTATCATCATCATTGAATAATCTAGCACAATCAATAACTTCTGATATACTAATTTTTCTTCTATAAAATTTATCTAAATTCATTTTTTGTTCCTTCTATGATTAAATTAACATTTATCTAATGGTTTACCAGTGCGATCGTTTAATTTTCCTCGTTGACCTGGTCTACCACCTCCCCATATACTTCTTCCAACTTTTCTTTGTGGGTGATATAGACCATGATTTCTTCTATGGTCATTATAATTAACCAGTACCAACCTTTTTGTATCCTCATGATGATGCCACGTTAGTCCCTGTTTATTTTACCTTTTCTCCAATCGGGACTTGAACTCATATCTCCAGATCTCGGTATTTCCCGCGGGCTTTTTGATTTCAGCACGGACGAGCTGGTTTTCTAAATCGTATTGGTAATATTGGTTTTCACCATTAGGCAGCTGGCGGTAGATTAGGTTGCCCAATGCGTGAATGAGAAATTTTTAAAGAACGAATGTTTCAGACGGCCTTGATGCTGATCAATAATCGGATTATTAAAGAACCAATATTTCAGACAGTCTCAAAGAACGGATTGAGACTGTCTTAAAAACAGAAACCGCGTACATACCGCATACACCCTACGTCAGGATTGAAGATTTTGTGCGGGCTACGGCTTGCTAATAATTAAACATTCCTTTTTTTACTAATAAAAAGTCTTCTAAAGAAGATGATATTTTTTCTAAGGAGTCTTCACTCATTACTCCCATGCCCACAGCAAAAATATTTTGATTTTTATTATCTATCAGAATGGCAACCCCTCCACCATTATCTCCAATCATAAGAAAATTCGGCAAATACTCTTTTACTTCATAGTCAATATTCCTTTGTTGGATATCCTCGGCTTCCAAAAGGGTTATCTCATCTCCAAATAATCCATTGCTTAGTTCTAAAAATTGAAGATATGAAGGATATAAAATATGCCACTCTGGAGGTAACATTTTTATAGCTTGGCTAGTAGCAGGATTATTTAAAGTATATAAGGCTTCTAATTCATGTCTATTCATTTTAAAGTCCTCCTAGTTCTCTGAAATACGTGTAACTTTGACTTAGTGCTCGTTTAATTTGTTCGTAATACCGCATCAGGTTGTAATGCAGCCCGGGCTCTTCATCATAATACTGGTTTTGCCGTCTTTGGCGTTGTCAAAGATTTGAGATAAAGGTTCGTAGCTGTCGGGATCGATGTAGATATAGGTATATCTGCCGTCCGGGTGGATTTCCTGACTAATGTTTCACTATCACTAGCGATATTTTTTTCTTGGGTCTTTAAAAGTTCCTATAAACTTCAAATCATTGTAAAGTTTACCTGGATTTTCCTCATAAAATGTTGCATTAGAATAGTAATATAAAGAATTACCTTCATTTATTCCTTTCTCTTTTGCTACTTTCACAATATCTTTTATAACTTTATTGGAGTGTGCCCCAACTTCTTCTGCTAACACTTCAACTGGCACAATTTCCCCATTATCTGTCTGGAATGCCACAAAATAATCAGAATCAATAAATGAAACTCCAAAATCTGCAAAAGCTGAACAATGAGAATCTGAGTCCTCCATTCCATCTGTATATTCATTAAACTCATCAGGTGTTTTAAAAGATGTCCCCATCCACACAGAAATCATATCTTTAGTTGTTGAATCAATCATATAACAACCTCTCTTTATTCATAAATAATATTAATTATATTTTAACATAATAGGGTATTAATCTATATTCCTCAACATCCTCCACCATTTCTCAAAGCATTTGGTATTGCATTCTTAGTATTTGGATCTGCCATAACTTTGCAAATATCTGCAACATTTGCACTATCAAAGCTACCTTTCCCCCATGGAGCTTCGGGAAGTCCCAGTGCATCGACCCATATCTGGCTATTGAAAGCAAATAAATATAGGTTATCTCCACCATCCAACCCAATCGGATTCTGATAAACAAACCGACCTGCATCAGGCTCATAATACCTGAAGAAGTTGTAATGCAGCCCCGGCTCACGGTCGGCATACTGGTCTAGTTGCATACCTGTGCCAAGGGGTCGTAGCTGTCGTATTCGTAGCAAGACACTAATCCGTCGGGCTGGCTGTGTTCGACCATGAGGTATTTCGGTAGGCGAAACCGCGCAGCTTTTTACCATCGCGTCCGTAAACGGTAGTGAGAAGTTGAATTGTTAAAGAACGAGAAAGGCCGTCTGAAAAAGTTTAGGATAGTGTTTTCAGACGGCATGGTGTTATTTTTATTAGATTTGCTAAATGATAAATATTTTTAAAATTGGTTATTCAAATTTTTCAAATTCAGTATCCTCTTCCCACTCTTCAGGAGGAATATCAGGAAAAAAAACACCAAAATTTTCATTTTCTTTTGTAAGAAGGAAACCAGCTTGCCTTCGTCATCGGTCATCTCTCTCGGGATGCCGATTTGGTCGCAGTGGAAGTAGTGGGGTTGTTGGCGGCTTTCTCCGTCTTCGTTGATGTGGTTTTGATAGGCGAAACCGCCTTCGTGCGTACCACAATGCTCTACGTCGGGATTAGAGGTTTCGTACGGGCTACAGCTTGCTATTTTGAATGGGTTATTTTTTCTACTCTCCCATCTTTTTTAGAAATAACTATATGGAAATTACCACCTAGTGCTTGTGGAGGGGCTCCATTAATGATCCAGACATCTTTCTCTTCAATAATACGGTATGGTTTTTGATTTATTGAAACAGTATTTCCATATACGTTTTTTATGTATATTTCAGCAAGCTCAAGCGCCATATTTTCTGAACTGACCAACATATTGCTCTCCTTTTTGTCTAAAAAATCTTTTGCAAAAACTGAAGTAAAACAAAGAAATACTAATATAGTAAAGAGCCAGATTTTATTCATCATTCTTTCCTTAATACCAAAATTTAAATTGAGTCATAAGCCCCATGAGTATGGTAATAAGCCACATCTTTTCCTTTTTGATTGCCAAAGGGGTGCATTTTTTTATTCCCTAAATCATGTTTACTTTTTGGTAGTTCTATAATTGGGCCTTCTGGATTTTGTTTTTGCCACCTCCCACGGGAGAAGGGGAAGGGTATGGTTTGACCTTTTCTAGAAACCTTGGCTTATATATTTGATTAACAAAATAATAAGTAGATTTAGGAATTATTTATTAACTTTTCGAGATATTCAATACTTCTGAATAAATAATGTTCACCTATTTGCTGTATCAAATTTGATGAGCCCCCAAATAATATTTTTTCTAAATACTTTTTAAGAATTATAAGCTCATCTTTTTTTAAGAGATTTAAAGCATGAGTGATGTTTTCTGCGGTAGGTATATTTATAATAAATTCTTCTATATTTACTGGAATATCATCATTTCTAATGCCATTACTGATGCTATCAAAAATTTTAGGCATTAAATAATTTATTCCTTCTGGTGAAAAAAAGATAAATGGTACTAAATTATGTTCATCAATAATAATTTTCTCTATTGGGGTATATTCGTAATACTTAAATTCATCTTTAAATTCCTCTATTTTATAGATGTTTTCTCGATAAAGGTTTTTAAACAATCCTTCTTCAGGATAATCTCTATAAGGAATTTTCAGGAAGGGCATATTTATCTCCATTTTCGGCAATCAATCGGTCGAGGCCGTCGTAGTTAAAGCGGTAGCACGCACCGTTTTCATTGGTGATGGCTGACCGACTATTTTCCCAAGCATACCTTTGTCAGTATTTTTTGGATAAAAATCATAGGGAAGGTCTTCTGAAAATTGATTTTAGACGACCTTGATGTTTTGTTGGGGCTCGATCCAACCTATGGTCAAAAAAAAGGTCTTAAAGAGGCTTGTTACCTTTAAATATATTAAATCTTAATAGATTAGCGCCTTTTGATTGAATATGTTTTATAGCTAATCCAAGTTCATTAAATTCATTAAATTCTTCTATCTCATAATCTTCAGCCTGATCCAATTTATTTTTTGGTACTGTATAGTAATATGTGCTATAAGTTCCATTATTTTTCTTAATAGCAAATACTTGATAAACAATCTCTCCATCAATTTCAATAAGTTCATCATATCCTTTTGTTTGTAAATTAGTTAAATTTAACATATCTATTTTCCTATAATATCAATACGCATTTGTTTCCCATCCGTAATAATCCCCGAACCAGGTCACCTTTATCATCAGTCATTTCACATGGGATACCGATTTTGTCGCAGTGAAAGTAGTGGGCTTGTTGGACGCCTTCTCCATCTTCGTTGCTCCAGCCTCGAATTTGTGCCAAAGGCTCGTAGGAATCCAGATTGGTCTAGATATAGGTATATCTGCCGTCCGGTTGGATTTCTTGCAGTAAATGGCTGCCGGCCCAAACGAATCCGGCTTCCTCTTCGAGGCTGTCTGAGAAGCAGAAGCCGCATGCGTGCGTTCCATTCGCACTCTACATCGAAATTGTAGATTTCATTGGCTACAGCTTGCTCATTTATAGAGACTGTATTACTTCTATATATCTGTTTGTTTTTTTATCCCAAAAAATGTACAAATAAGTAGTATCATGCTTCAACTTCGATATATCTAACTGCCCTAGAAACATTGCGGGAATATTATCAACGATAGGCCAATCAGGCTCCTGTAACCATTTGGGATATTTATCCATGCAAATAAAATATTCCTTAATAATCTTTTTAAAAGTGGTCGCCGTCTTAGGTTTGTACTTATCATACAAGGAATTTAAATAACCCATATCAGCAGGTATCCAGTTAGGAATAGCCTCCAAAATCAAATCAAAATTTTTTTCTGTCGTTGAATTCGAAGAGTACGGGATATGCTTGTAATCTAAAATTTCCCTGAAAATATCCATCAAATTTAACTTTGTATCAAGAGATGTAAAGTCCTGACTAATTAAATATTCATAAGTGGAATTACTATTCATATAAGGTTTAGCTTTAGTATTTTCCAACAAGGAAATTAATTCTTGATTGGAATACAACGCCATTTCCAATTCTTCAGTTGATAATTTTTCTTCCACAAAATTCTTTAAAATTTCTATTGCTTTCATAGCTAATCTCCTAGATTCCTATAAGGGTCAAGCGCTGCATGTTGTTATCTAGTTACTTCTCTCAAATTAAAAGGACTATGCCTATTCTTCTGCCCAAGGCGTCGTAGCTGTAGTATTGTAAGTGTCGGTAACGGTTTCGGGCAGCCATTGGGCGTTGTAGCTGTATCTTGTGGTGTAACAAGTGGGGGCGATGATGCTGATGAGGTTGTTAAAGAACCAATATTTCAAACGACCTCAAAGAAGGTATTAAGGTCGTCTGAAAAACAGAAACCGCGTGCGTACCGCACGCACTCCATGTCAGGACTGAAGGTTTTCTCCGGGCTACGGCTTGCTCGCTCCCTATCTGTGAGTTTTGAGAACTATATAGGCTACGGCTTGTTGTTAATGAAAGAAGTATTATTAATGAATTAAGAATGTTGCCAAAATCCAGCTACTACATCAATATTATCTTTATTATCTTTGTAATATATATAGAATGCCCCATAATCAAAAGGGTAATTACCATTAAGAAGATTATCTGGGTAATAATCTTCATCTATACTCATCAAGTACAAATATCCGTTTTCTTCTAAATTTTTATAATAATATTCTTCTTCTTGAATCAGTTGCAATTCTCCTCCTACTGTTACTAAACCAGATAAATCATCACTATTTGCTTTCCTATACGGTTCAAAATAAATTCTATTTAAGTCCATATTTGTAAATGAAGTAATTTCACTTTCCTCAGATTTTGGATGAGTAAAAACTTTTATTGCACAATTAGGATAAATATTATTATCAAGCATAATATCATGATTTTTAGGCAAGAAAATAGATAAGACAAAATTAGTTTTTAATGGATGTTCAAAACATCCATAAAACATCATTTCTGAAATACAATCTTGTTTATCATCAAAATATTTAGGAATATTTCCTCCTATTCGATTAAGGCTAATTTCCTTAATCTCGTTCAAAATAACTTTTTCTTGAATAGCTTTAGTCATTTTTAATTCCTCATTTGTATTAAACTTATAAGTTGCTTAATTGTAGAATGAAATTGAACACATAAAAAATCCATAGTGAACCTTGTGTTATGATTTAGGTGTCTAATCAAAATTCTAGAACAACTATTTATACAGAATTAAAACGTGGTACTGTAATTCAAATTCGACAAGGTAAATCTCAACTTGTATATTTAGCTGATGCTGGACAAGCAACATATGAAAGACAACATGTTGGCTCCTTTAATACCATAAAAATTGGTGCTATAGGATCTTTTATAAATTGGATTGAAAGCAAGACTCTAGCTGATCATTGGTCATTTGATGCTGCTGTTAGATATGCTAAACATAAGGTTTTAGAGTTTTCAGAGATATCTAATTTAGAAAATGAAACTTTGTCTATTTATTTTGCTCGACCTTATTCTGCTTGGAACGTGAATCAAACGAAAGGCATAATGGTTTACTTCGTAGATGTATACCGAAAGGAATGCCAATAAAAGCCGTTTCAGAGAAAACTAGTCAACGAACACCTAAATGGTGTAATACCTTGCCACGCAAGCTTCTAAATTATAGAACTCCCTTGGATGTCTTTCTTGAAGAAGTTAATAAAATTGTAGATTTGGATACTGTTCAATTTCATATTGCAATTTAAGTAAAAAAATAAGATTCAAAGTTCGTTATATTTTAATGGTAAGCATAAAGATTCCATGAAGCTTTTAGCTTTTTCGGAAACAAAAACTCCTAATTTATCCCCTGCACCATGATAAAAATCCGATTCATTATCAATAGCATAATCCCATTCTTGAGGAGATTTTTTATGAAAACTAATAAAATCATTAGCTTTTATCCACCACAAATTTGGCATTTTGTCTGCAATTGATTGATTGTGCCTACCTTTATCAATTACATCATCAATGGAGTAATATTTTTCAAAATAATCTTCTGAAAGATTTTTCCAATCACACTTAATAATTTTATTTTTGACTGCAAGAATTGGAGTAAATCCAGTTAGTCCTGAAGTAAATAAAGAATCTTTAATTTTCTGGGAAACTATCAAGCTTCTATTCGATACATAGGCCTCTGGTACATCAGGACCTAGTCGATCAATATATATTTCAGGGCTAGGAACATTTCTAGTTTTTTTAGAGGCATGTCCTTCCCATAAAATATAAGCAAAATCGCCGTAAATACCAGTTTTTTCAGAAAGCGAGGAAAGGTCGCTATAAACTTCAAATAATTTCATAATTATTACCTTTCACAAAAAATCTATTATTTTTTCCAATTATAAATGCAGTGGGCCCATTTCGTTTATATTTCTAACATAATTTCTAGTTGCTCTAGGAATGTTGTGTTGTTTCAACATAAAAGGGTTCGTAGGAATCCGGGTCGGTATAGATATAGGTATACCTGTCGTCCGAATGGACTTCTTGCAGCAAATGGCTGCCGTTCCAGACAAATGCGGTTTCCTCTTTGAGGTTACCTGAAACTTCTTTGTCTTTCAGACGATCTCAAAGAGGTATTGAGGCCGTCTGAAATGGTTCGAGTTCAAACAGTTTGCTAAATTTGCTTTTTAAGAATTTTCATTAAATAATCTGAAAAATTATCAGCTAAAGTTAGCAATTCATCAGTGTCATGATTGTAAATCATTACCGTTTTAGATGGGGAAATATAAATAGGATTTCCCCAGCCATCGGTACCAATTATTAAATTACTTTGACCATCTTTAAGATAATCGGAAAATTCTTTATTCAAATCAATAATTGTATCTTCCCCAAGAAATTCGGAATTATGTATTCCATATATTTGAGTATCCCTAACGACACACCCTCCAAATCTCATTGTAAATTCTTTAAAATCGTCATCTAACTTGATATTAAGTGCTTTCTCTATATTGAGGACCTCATCATTAGTTGTTGGCTTACCTTGAGCCACTGGATTTTTTTGAAAGAAAGCTATTAACTGCTCTAAAACAAATTTATTTAACATAAATATTCCTTATTAAACTAACAAGACTTACCTACTTTTAGGCCTCTACGTCTTAACTCTTTTCTGGATCTATATATCCAATATTCTCTACGCCAATTTCCAAAATCACTTCTGACACTGCCATTTCCCACATTTTTACCCTTCCTCCTTTGGTTGTGCCTGAAACTCCTTCTTCCGCCATATATCTTAATGTACATTCTGACATATGAGATAAATCTTGGGGATTTCTAACTTCTAAACTTAACCCTTTTGAGTCGGCGAAAATTTCCCCTTTCTTAGATCGTTTTGCCACTCCCCAAGGGTCACGCCACATGTCCACATTAGGCCCGAACCAATAAAGATTATCCCCACCCCATAACTCAATCGGGTCCTGATTCACAAACCGCCCGGCATCAGGTTGTAATGCAGCCCGGTCTATTCATCATAATACTGGTTTTGACCTAGATTGTTAAAGAACCAATATTTCAGACAACTTCGAAAAAGGATTGAGGTCGTCTGAAAAACAGAAACTGTGTGCGAACCACATACACTCTACATCAGGACTGAAGGCTTTGCGCGGGCTACGACTTGCTTAATAAATTTATTGAATATTCCAATTAAAAATACTTAAATGGATAAACATTAAACAAATTATTACTTATACTATTTACTGAATATATAAACTCAGTTTTTATATTATCCGTAAGTGTCTCTCCTTCATCTAATAGGTGCTCTAAATCTCTGTATAACAAAGCCAACTGGATAAATTGTGAGAAATCTATCCCTAAATTTGTAAAGCAAGATCTGGTATACTCTCCAGCATCATGATTATAATGAAAAATGGTATTATCAATTTTATTTAAAAACCATCCATCTCCCTGTCCTGCTTGCCCAATACTCCAAAAACACCTTGATATTTCGGGATAATTACACTCTAGGTATCTATTTTCATTTAAAGCCTCTTCATAATTAAAAAGAGAAATATCAGGTATTATTTCTACTTCCTGATACTTAGCAATAAATAACAAATAGTTATTATCCAGCTTAGGAAGTTTATCTAACTTTTTAATTTCTACGTTACGCTTAATACATATATTAAAAAAATCCTCGGGAAATAATTTTGATTTGAACATAAAAGTATCCTCCACAAATCACAAACCATGTATCGGATTCACCGGCCGACCGACGCCCACCGCACCTTTGAAGGCCGGGAAGTTATAAATAAAGTTGGATCGTACTTGTTATTTTTTTTTGTGTTTCGACACTAATTTCCTGGTTAAAATTTTGGATGAATTTTAAAAAATCAATAATTAAGTTGATTTGAGTAGTGTTAAATGTCGTACTTTGATTTCTTAGGGCAATATATAAAAATTCAACAACGTAACCATATAAATGAAATTTAGATAAATTAGAAAAAATATATTTTAAACAGCAAGGAGTAAAATATAATAAAGCCTTATTAGTAAAAGCTTGCCACTCTAGTGATTCAAGTATTGAGAGAAAATCATCGTATGTTATCTCAATCCAAGTTTTAGTAGATAGTTGCATTATAGAAAATATATAAGAGTTATCACTATCATCAAAACTTATGATGTTATTTTTATCAACTTTGAAAACTGGAAAAGTAGGCCCAATTTGTTCCTCTAGATAATTTCTTTCTTGTATATATTTTACTTCCGTTAGAAAGTTTTCAAATTCACAACATAGTCCTAAGTCTTTGATAAACTTGGAAATATATTCTAAAAAATCATGAATTATATTGATTTCATTTTTGGTTAAAGATTGCAGTAAATTAAATAGTTCACTTACTTCTCCTTGGGATATGTTGGAATAATAGCTAAATAATTCTATGAAACAATCATTATCTATACTAGGATTTTCTATCGAGCTTAGTAAAAGTGTATTTAAATGTAAAGCATTTTCATTTTTTTGTTTATCTGACATTTGATTTTTAATTAATACAATTAGATTGTTTTTTTTCATGTCTTACTTTCTACATTTTAAGATATGGCACCATTTGATTGATTTATTATCTATTTTTTATTTACGCTTTTAAAATTATTTAATAGCTTTACTATCTTCTCTTTATTTTCGCTGGATGAGTTAGTTGCAATTCTAACGGCATTTTCTCCAAATTCATTTTGTATATTTTTATCAGATCCATTATCAAGGAGTAATTTCACCATTTCTATATTTCCAAACATGCATGCATAATGTGTCTCATATTTTTTTAAAATACATAATAATTTTTTTTCCATTAATTATTGTCCTTGACCAAGAATTTCTTCTCCAATTATTGAATCTAACTCTATCCATGCTTCTTCAAGTTGATTAACAATAGAAGATTTATTTTTATTTGGATCGTCTTTTAGATTGAGATACCAAATATGTGTTAATTTAGGTATTTCATATAAATAAGACGCTAATCTTTTTTCAATTAGATTATGATTATGAGTATAATGCTTTATTTCATTTAAAATTTTTAATAATTCTTGATAGTCTTTTACATCGAATTCAAGATCCATTCTTACCTTATAAATAAACCTATTATTTTCAAGCATTTCTAATAATTCTTTCATAGGAAACTCCTTTAAGTTATACAAGGCAAAGGATTGCTTCTGCTGGAATAGTTTATTTATTTTAAAAAAGTTAAGCGTTCATTCCAATAGAAATAGATAACACATCTTCCTCATTGTCGAGTAGAGATATATCGATAACTTTATCTATTTTATGACTAAAGAATTTTAAACAATAAAAATTAGGTTTGTTTATTAATTCTAGCCAATTGCTAATATTTTTCATTTTGATAATAAACAAGGGGAATAATTCTATTGGTATTTCAGCCGAATCATTTATTCCTCCATAAAAGTATACATAAGCAATATCATTTTCCTCTGGTGCAAAAAAATTTAATATTTCATTTTTTATCGATAAACTAAATTTTTCTTTTGATAATTCTATATTTCTATAGGGGGTAAAAGTACGATTTATTATTTCACATGAGAGTGGATATGGAATAATTTTTTCAGAATCTGAAATTAAATGATTCAAAAAATGAATTTCTTTCATTTTTTTCATTAAATGATTCTGTTTTAAAGTAAAGATCTTATTTTCTAAAGTTGTCATGATACTATTTCCTGTGTTGTATGGTTACATTATCTTTGTAATACTCCAAGAAAATGTACCATTCCCATTATTTCTTTTTTGACTAAGAGTTCCATCCATTTTGGCAGTAGCTACATACCAGTGCGGTCAAGGATTTTTTACAATCTAAACGGCTGGTGCGCATTCTTGTAAACCCGCTCATCTTTTTTTAGACGATTCCAACCGGTGTATTCGCCAAACCACAAGAGGTTGCCGCGGATGTCGGTCATCTCTCTTGGGATGCCGAACGGGTCGTAGGCGTAGCGGCGGTTAAGTACGGTACCCAAAAGGTCGTCTGAAAATATCGAATCTTACTTTTTGGTTTTTTTCTTAGGATTTAATTCTTCTTTACGTTGCTTATAAAATTGCCAATATTTTTTGTCTTCCATAGAGAAAGGTGTGTAACGTAGCTCATTATAAGTTAGGTCAAAATATTTATAGGCATTTTCCATATCACCCAATTCGTAATAAACGATTCCTGTCCATATAAACACACCTGCTGCAGGTTCATCTTTTCGTGCCTCAAGTGCAATTAACATCCACTCAAGGGCTTTTTGATAATCACCTAATTTTTTATAATTTTCTGAAATGCCACAGGCGATTGCCGAAGTAGGCTCAACGAATTGAGTGGCTGGTTTGGGTAAAAGTTCCCATGCTTGATTCAGAATATCAATGCGTTCCTCCGGCGTAGTAGCATCATTTGAGTTACATACAAAATCATTGATTTTTTTGTTTAATTCATAATTTACTTGATCTAAATACATAATTTATCCTTCTTATGTGCATTCTTTAAAGAGTATTTATTACCATGTTGGTCCGGTTGTGTACCTGTTCCAAGGGTTGTAGCTGTCGGGATCGGAGGTTTCATACGGGCTAAGGCTGCTCAAACATCTTAAGCATTATAATTTAGATAATCTTTAATAAAATATTCAAAGTTCTCCCAATGTTTGCTAAATTGTTTATTTTCTATAAACTTTTGAATAGTGGGAGCCTCTACCAAAAAAACCTCATCGGTATTTTTATCATACAGGATATAATCATCCAACTCATTATTCAACAGGGAAAAATAATTATCAGGTAAGCCAATATTTTTTCTCAAAATTTCTGTTTGGCTACTTGAAAAATCCTCTAAGTCCATTGCTAAATCAACCAAATATCCAATTTTCCCATAAATTTCATCACTATATGTTGACCAAAATTCAATGAAGTCATGATTTACCTCCCCAAAACCTAACTCTTTGAATAATTTACGATATTCCTCCTGACTTTCTGGGAATATTCTACCAAATTCATCATTAAGATACTCTTTAAAATCATTATCTAACATAACAAACCTCTCTATTGTAAATAAAGGATGTAAAGCATTTGTTCTATCTGTAGGATCTTGATTTAACAATTCGCACTTTCCTAAGTTAAACTTTAGTAATATTCTTTATAGAATCATACATTCATTCTTTCAAATAACTAATATTTTCTTCTTCGCAAGATAAGAAGTAATCATAATTATTTATGTCTAATTTCTCACATAAATAAGGTTCAATTACTTTTGCAACTTCATTTGATATCCAATATTCTTCATACATCGGGCTAGTTTCATGAAAATTTTTTTGTAGAAAATTAAGAGGTGGTTCATTCTTAAAATGTATGACTTCAATAAAATTTTCTCCATTTTTTTCGAATTTTGATATAAATCTTATAATTTTTTTCACGGTTCTATCCTTCTACGTAAACAATGCTAGAATTTTCTACATATTACGATATTACGCAAGTTATATCTTGCACAAATTATTGTGCCAAATACCCTGTATCATAATCTAGATCGTCAGTTTCCACAAACTCATCTAAGAAATTATATATTTCTTCTATATCTACTTGAATTGGTATGTTTATTGCATAGAAATTTACATTAAATGCTTCATACTCACATCCAAGATCTATTAGTTTAGTTAATATTTTATCTTTAAATTTCTGGTTTTCATTAAAGAAAACAATCCGCAATGTACTATTTTTACTATGAATTATAGTTTTATCATATAATAAGTAATTTTCTTCCGTTTGTATTCCACTAACAATATCACCTAAAGAGATTTCTTTGCTATAAAAAGGAATATTATTAACTTTAAAATAGCCTTCTTCAGTCACTTCTACCCAAATGCTTTCCATAGATACTGGAGGATAACCATCAATTACTTCTAGATTAAAAAAAAAGCTTTTTCATTTTAATTACCTCAAGGTTTATTAATAAGACCATTGTATCCCAAAGTTTTGTATTTATGAACCCATTGATACAGTTATCCAGAGTTAATACTCGCTACAATAGCTACTGCCCTTAAACCTTGACCAGAAAGAACTTGGCATACTAACTCATATTTTTCTTTTAAATTCATAACTATATCTCATAAAAATACCCCCTTTACTGGTTATCCAGTAAAGGGGGTACATATCATAACCTAAAGGGCTTTCTAATGTGGCGGAGAGGGTGGGATTCGAACCCACGGCCCCTTGCGGAGTCACTGGTTTTCAAGACCAGCTCCTTAAACCACTCGGACACCTCTCCATAACGGTATTATTATATCAGATTGGTCCAATAATAAGCAATAACGTAATATCGTTAAGCAAGTAAAAAAAGCTGGCTCAAAGCCAGCTTTTTCATGTGTATTTGTTATTAAATTAATATTTCAACTATTTACTATTGAATTAAGTATTCACTAATTATCATAAATTAGAATAAATCTTTTTTCCACATACCGATAATGGCAATAATAGAGAATACTAATGCAACACCTATAACCTCATAGAATCCATTCGGATCCTCTTGGAATGGCAATGGCACGTTTGTTCCCCACAAGCTAAATACGATTGTTGGCACCGCCATAGCAATAGTAAGGGTCGCCAACATTTTCATAACCAAGTTAAGGTTGTTAGAAATAATGGATGTGAAGGCGTTCATCATGTTCATCAAGATATTGGAGTACATTTCAACCATCTCGATAGCCTGTTTATTCTCGATGATAACGTCCTCTAGTAAGTCCTCATCCTCTTCGTACATCTTGAGAAGATGTTTATAGGAACTATGACCACGCAAGCGCAATAGACGTTCCATAACGGTACCATTCGTGCGCAATGCAGATGTAAAGTATGTCATGGATTTCTGTAATTCCAACAATTGGAAGAAGTCTTTATTCTTTGTAGTATGACGCAATTGGACTTCAATATCGTCAGTACGGCGGTTGATTTGTTGCAAGTAGCGCAAGAACATAGTTGCTGTGCGATACAAGATTTGGAACAAGAAACGCGTCTTTTTGTATGTATAGAACGTAGAAATCTGATTAGAAATGAATGGATACAACACTTCAGACTCTTCTAAGCAGATGGTAATGAAAAAGTCTGGCGTTAAGAAAATACCAAGCGGTACTGTATCATACATATCGTTACCGCGAATAACCGGAATGTTAATAACGATAAAGATGTAGTTATCCTCTAACTCCACGTGAGAACGTTCTTCCATATCGAGAGCGGTCTTTAAAACGTCCGTTGGGATTTCCGTCAAAATATTGATAAGGGATAACTCATCGGGGTCTGGGTTCACCAAATTTACCCAAGAACCTTTTGTGGCATCTGATACAGTGCTATCGGAAACTAACTCTTCTTCTATGTGTTTATACACCGTAATCATGCTATCCCTCCTTCCAACGAACTTATAGTAATCATCTAATAAATTATATACTATTTTATAGCTATTATTCAATTCAATTGTGAAAGTTTTGTGTATCTAGAACATACATATACAGTTTTATGTCTATTTATGATGTACAGATGTATATAGTAAAAGTATCGTAAATGTTTAATCCACACAATAAAATAACCTCTAAGTTAGTCAGTTACTAACCTAGAGGTTATTTATATCCGCCCTAATCATTCAGATCAGGATAATGTAATTTATTTCGTTCCTCTACAGAGCTATAAACTCTGCTTTCACCTAATTGCGGCGCAAGATACGAACAGAGTTCAAGATACAAAGGATGGATACGCCAGTATCACCAAATACTGCCCACCACATGGATGCATAGCCCATGAGGCCAAGCGCCATGATAAGGATTTTTACAGCAATAGCGAATACTACGTTTTGCCATGCTACGCGCAACGTCGCTTTGGACAAGTCAAGGATATGTGCAATAGCAGTCAAGGACGGACGCATGAATACAACGTCTGCCGCTTCGATAGCCGCATCAGCACCGCTACCCATGGCACCACCAACATCAGCACCAGCAAGTACTGGAGCATCGTTGATACCGTCCCCTACGAACATAGTTGGACCATATTCAGAGCGAATATCTTGTACTACGGACAATTTATCTTGTGGCAACAATTGAGCGCGAACAGCACTTACACCAGTTTCTTTAGCGATGTAATTTGCACTTGCTTCAGCATCACCTGTAAGCATAACAGTTTTAATATCTTGACCATTAAGATTAGCAATCGCTTCAGCAGAGTCTGGGCGAGCTTCATCGGCGATGATGATACGACCTAAGTATGTATTACCTTCTGCCACAAGAACTTCTGTGCCATATTCAGCAGCCTCTGTTGGATAGCCTTGCACATTATAGCGTTCCATAAGACGACGGTTACCAATAAGTACTTGTTGACCATCAGTCATACCCACCATACCTTCACCAGCTAACTCTTGAACGAAATCAGAAGGTTCCACTGTAAGGCCTTGATCTTTTGCTTCAGACACGATGCTTGTTGCGATTGGATGTGTAGAAACGGCTTCGATAGCTGCCGCCATGGATAACAATTGACTGGAACTTACATGAGAGCCTACAGTTTCTACGCTGTGAACTTTGAACTCACCAGATGTGATAGTACCAGTTTTATCAAGAGCTACTGCTTTCACATTAGCCAACGCCTCGATAACTCGACCACCTTTTAATAAGATACCGTGTTTAGACGCATTGCCGATACCGGAGAAGAATGCAAGTGGCACGCTAAGCACCAATGCACATGGGCAAGAAATAACGAGGAATGTTAAGGCTGTGTAGATCCATTTATGCCATTCACCAGTAATAAGGGATGGAATGATAGCTACAGCCAATGCAAGAGCTACAACGATTGGTGTGTATACGCGAGCAAAACGCGTAATGAAACGGTCGATTTTAGGTTTAGAGGATGCTGCATTTTCCACGGCATCAAGAATTTTAGTAACCATGGATTCTTCAAGAACCTTATCTACACGCATTGTAATGCGACCAGATTCGTTGATACAACCAGACATAAGTTGAGTGCCAGGTACGGCGCGAACAGGTACAGGTTCACCTGTTACAGGTGCTGTATTAACGCGTGTTTCACCTTCAAGCACTGTGCCGTCTAGAGGAATTAAATCGCCAGGACGAACTTCGATAGTCCAGCCTACTTCAACCTTTTCAGGAGCCATAACTACGATTTCACCACCGCAGTCTGTATCTACAACGCGCACCTCTTGAGGACGCATATCGACAGCGTTCATGATTTCTGTACGACTACGATCAGTTGCTTTTTCTTCGAAGAACTCACCAATACGGTAGAACAAGATAACACCTACGGCCTCAGGCAATGCATCGATAGCAATAGCGCCCAATGTAGCGATAGACATCAAGAAGTTTTCATCGAACACTTGGCCTTTTAAGATATTTCGACCTGCGATGCGCAATACTGGGAACGCAAGAAGAATATAGGCAATATAGTAAATTGGAGTTTCAATACTCTCTGGCAAGCCATAGACGGTACAAAGGATGTTAAAACTTCATAAATCATGAATAACAAGCCTGCTACGATGACTGCAATTGTTACAGCATCACTACCACGATCCTGGTCAGGACCATGATCATCCATAGCCGCTTTAGATTTACGTTCATAATCTGCTACTGTAACGCCCTCTTCGATGGCATCACAAATGTCTTGAATGTCACGTTTAAGAGCTTCACGGTCTTCCCAAGAGCCGGTTAATTTTAATTGATGTGTAGCAAGTGTAAAATTGGCAGTCTCTACCACATCCATTTTACGGATACGATCTTCAATTTTTGCTGCGCAGTTCGGACAGTTCAAATTCTTCAACAACAATGTTTCTTCCATGATATCTCCTTTGATAATAGTGAAAGTTTCTATCCTGTATTATAAGTTAATAGTTAATATTTTTCTAATACTTATTAGACATATCTTGTTTCATATCTTGTTATATATGTTCCTAAACATTTTTCATCAGATATTTTTATTATATGAATACCTGTTCATATGTTTATATTACATCAAAGGAGATTAATTGTCAATACAAAATCATATTCAACATATATCAAATTTTATTTACTTTAGTTCTAACTATATTCACCTTATATCAAATTTCGTTCTACCAGGAATTTATGTGCTACATCAGCTGGCAGTTGGTGTTCCGTTTCAACGGCGTAATTCATCTTCGCCATCTCTTGATCTGTAATCGTATGATTCAAACTTTCTAATACAGGGCGCAGTTCAGGATGAGCAATCAATACTTCGCTACGCACCACATTACCAGACATATAAGATGGATATAAATGTTTATCATCTTGTAACACCGTAATCGGTGCAATACTTAATTGACCATCAGTAGTGAATATCGGCATTGCATCCACCTCATCACGACCAATAGCCGTATATTTTAGCCCTATATCCATATCTTTAGTAGCTTTAAATCTCATGCCATACACGCGTTGTAATCCAGCATAGCCATCTTCACGTCCAAAGAAATCATATTCCCCTCCTAATGTTAGGGATGGTGCTATACGAGCAAGATCAGAATACGTTTTTACGCCATAACTCTGAGCAATTTCATTACGCACCCCTATGCCATAGGTATTATTAAAACCGTACATGCCGACCCACTCAAAATTATATTTCTCTTTATAGGCCTGTGAAAGCTCATTAAATAGACTTTCATCATACGCATCCGTACGTTTTAGCACAGCAGACCAAGCCGTACCAGTATATTCAGGATATATATCAAATTGGCCGGAAAGCATAGCTGGTTGAATATTTGATGTACCACCACCTACACCTTCTGTAACCTCTACGGTTAAATCAGTCTTCTTCTCGATTAATTCTTTTAAAATATTCCCCAAAATAAGCTGTTCCGTCATAGGTTTCGTTGCAATATGAATAACATCGGTCTTCACATGACGGCAATACATAGCCCAGCCACCTATACCCATCGCAATTATCGTCATAATCGAAACAAATATAATCGTATAGCGCTTCATATGAGGGCTAATACGCGTTACTCTTTCACCTAAAGAAAAGAGCGCATCAACAGTAATGGCTAATAGGGCAATCAGTAGACTGCCTGCAATTGTCAAAGCACTTTGATTCGTTGTAATCCCCCTATAAATCGCCACACCTAAGCCACCAGCACCAATAAAGGATGCAATACCTGTCAAGGCAATGGTCATAACGAGCATAGTCCGTATACCAGCCATAATAGTCGGCATAGCCAAGGGAATCTCTATATTCCACAAACGTTGAATCCGCGTGAGCCCTAACGCAATTCCCGCTTCACACATGGCTTGATCAATTTGGTTAAGACCAGTAAATGTATTTCGTACCATCGGTAATAAGGCATAGATAACCAATGCAATGATAGCGGTCGTATTACCAACACCCGATACATACAACAAAAGGCCTAACATCGATATAGATGGAATCGTATATAGGAAATTAACCACTACCATAACGGGCGCAGCTAGCCGTTTATATTCGTATATAAACACACCCAATAATCCACCGATGATGGTAGCAATAACAGAAGCTAATACTGAAATTTCTATATGTTCCCATAACAACTGGAGGAAAAAATCATAGCGATTGATAAGTAATGATATGACCTCATGCATTACAGATACCGCCTTTCTCATAAAACAATACAAAGAGTATATATAGTCATATAACAGCTAACCATATAAGGTGTTTTATACGAGAATATAATTAAATTACAATTCTTATCATCATTGTATACCGAATCACACCTTAACTCTAGCCCTTAAACCATATATAAAGACAACTCTTTATATTGTCATATCATACAGATTCAATTCCTTGATATATCTAAAGGGAATATCTATGCCTTGGACAGATATAATTTGCATTTGCGCACTAATCATATCAACAGCCCCTATAAGCTCTGTATATCTTTGTTTATTGTAGTAAACAATTCGTACCCATTCTCCGCCATGTATAGTCTGTAAAACCTTATTTAACTCATCTATTTGATCCTCTGACAACTCCACATGCGCCTCCTTAGGCCTTGCAACAGCTGACAATAAAGTCTCAAATCCCTTCAATGCCGCAAAGGGCATAAATTGTTTCGCCCGTTGTAAACGAGACATACGGTGTTTCATTAATGTATACCTCCCCTTATGCGACTAATGTATTCCCAATTTAGCTATTCTACTACTTATTTCCAATATATCCATTCTACTATTTATTCCCCATTGTGCCCGCCTACTAATGTATTTCTAAAGCGCATAGTCCCTTCCTCTTGCAAGCTAGAGGCCCGCAGAATAGAGTTTTTGCCGAACTGTTCCTTGATGGATAGCATTGCCTCTTGTACTTGTCGCTCCTTTTCCTCTGTATCTGTCGTAAGGGCGCTAAATAAATCCTCCTCTTGAGGGATTGCGGAACGATTTACCAAATCCTCAAAGCTTATTCCAATACGACGGATGAGCTCATTTTTATGGACATGCTGCTCATATAATTTAATAACAGCCGCCGTCAATGTCTGTAGGGAATCTGTATATTGTTTAAGCTTCTTAGAGCCTCCTGTGGAGCGCACCATTTCGTCTGCATAACCGATATGAACGTGAATATGGTTCGTAACCCCTTTGATTTGTAAAAGCTCTAGTACCAAGGACTCCACCATTTCTCGCATAGGCACATACGCCTCTTCGTACGTATAGTTACGCAATAAAATCTGACTATGCGAGATAGAATGCTTAATAGGACGATACGCATGGATATCTGCAATCGTACACGGCTCACGCCCCCAAGCATGATCGATGATGAGTTCGGCATTAACGCCAAACTCCTTATATAGCTTAGCCTCTGGAACCATGGTAATACCATGCAAATCATACGCTCCATACTTGTGCAAGCGATTGGCTATGCCGTTACCAATCTGCCAAATGTCGGTCAAGGGCTGATGATACCAGATTTTCTCTTTAAAGAGGCTTTCATCAAGATACCCTATAAAATCAGGCGCATGTTTTGCGAGAATATCGAGAGCAATCTTGGCAAGGAACAAGTTTGTTCCAATCCCAACAGTGGCATAAATCTTGGTCGCCTCTAACACCGCATCAAGTAGCATCTGCGCTAGCTCTCGAGGCGTTTTCTTGTAGAGCGGTAAGTAAGGCGTAATATCGATAAAATACTCGTCGATAGAGTATACATGTACATCCTCAGGTGCCACATACTTGAGCAAAACCCCGTAAATCTCAGCAGACACCTGCATATACCGCTTCATATGCGGCTTCACCGTCAAATACTCAATGTGCGGAGGGATCTCAAAAAGACGACTGCGATTCTTAACACCTAACTTTTTTAAGGCCGGTGAAATGGCCAATGTAATAGCCCCTTTGCCACGAGACCCATCGGCCACCACCAAAGGCGTCGTAAACGGATCCAGCCCCAAATCGGCACACTCCACAGACGCGTAAAAACTCTTCAAATCAATGCACATATACATTCGATCCGTATCAGCTGAACCCATACAAACACCTCCTCAAACCGCTAAATACCTGAAGTTTATAAGAATTACAAGAAGAATAATTTCTATGATTAGTATAACAAAAATACAGAGTATTTTCAAACATATGTTTGTTATTATAGTGGTAAATTTTGGACATAAAAATGAAAAAGTACCTACTATTAGACATCAAATCTAATAGTAGGTACTCTTAAGTACGTGTATAACTTTCAAATATGTAATTGTGCCACTATTATAATAATAAAAAGAAAGGACTATACTTATGCAGCGACATCAGGTCACGAGGAGCAAAGAAGTATAGTCCTTTCTTTTTAATTAAAATGTAGCTATGTTACGGGGCCCCATCAATATAGGACACCCCCGATAGTTTTCATTATTGTTCCGGCCCCATATCTCGGAATTCCACGTCTTAAATTGTGTTAATTCCCCAATAATCGAGTTCCACGGTACCGACGGAACCATTACGGTGTTTACGAATGAGGACTTCTGCGTTGTCCCCTTTTTCGGAGTTTTCATCGTAATATTTATCGCGGTACAAGAAGATAACGATATCCGCATCTTGTTCAAGAGAACCAGATTCACGAAGGTCAGAAGTACAGGCCGTTTATCTGGTCTGCTTTCAACACTACGAGACAACTGAGACAAGGCGATAAGCGGCACATTGAACTCACGAGCGATCAATTTGAGGTTACGAGAGATTTCAGATACCTCTTGTTGACGGTTCTCGCTGCCCTTACCGGAGTTGCGGCCTTGCATCAACTGAATATAGTCGACGATAACGAGATCAGACCATGCTCCACCTTAAGACGGCGCAATTTAGAGCGCATATCTTGTACGGTAAGGCCCGGCGTATCATCGATAAATAGCTTGGATTTACTCATGCGATCCGCTGCAGCGATAACCTTTTCCCAGTCAGCAGGGTCCATGTTCGCACGGCGCAATTTTTCAGAACTCACACCTGCCACGGAGGATAGAATACGACCAACGAGCTGTTCCTTGCCCATTTCTAGGGAGAAGAACGCTACCGTCTTATCGTACAACATCGTTACGTTTTGAGCGATATTCAAGGTGAAAGCCGTTTTCCCCATCGCAGGACGGGCTGCTACGAGGATGAGGTCAGATTTTTGTAGACCATTGAAGACATGGTCCACATCTTTAAAGCCTGTTGGAACGCCTGTAATAGCACCATCATGCTGTTGCAATGCATTTAATTTATCTAAGTTAGATAATACAACCTCCCCAATAGGCGCAAAGGATGATTCGGACTGTGTTTGACCACTTACGTCCAATACCATTTGTTCCGCCTTGTTAAGGATAGCCGTTGGCTCATCTTCGCCAGCGTACGTCATGCCTACGATTTTATTCCCTGCATCGATAAGGCGGCGCAACTGAGCTTTCTCACTAATGATTTCGCATGTTCCTCCACATTGTAGGACACCGATTCATTAGCCAAAGATGTAATATATGCAAGACCACCTACCGCATCGAGTCGCTTGCGACGATCTAGCTCTTCACCAACAGTGATAAAGTCCGCCGTCTTGTTAGCATGCACGATTTCTAAGATAGCATCATAAATAATACGATGCGCATCGCGGTAAAAGTCTTCAGATTTTAGAATACTCGTTACCGTATCGACAACGCACCCGAGTTGGATCCATTCGTTAATAAAGCCCCCAAAACGGCTTTTCCGCATCTAAATTATGCGGTGGAATGCGTACATCCATGATAATCCCCTTTACAAACCACTAAGGATAAAAGAATTCACCATACTCAAAGAGCATGGTGAACACTATTATTCAGCTACTACGTTAACCTTGATAGTACTTGTAATTTCAGGATGAACACGAACGAGTACATCATGTACGCCTAATGTTTTCAATGGTTCTTTGATTTCGATTTTCTTTTTATCGATATCTACTTTGTTGCGCTTTAGCTGCATCGGAAATATCTTTTGCAGTAACGGAACCGAATACACGACCTTCTTCGCCCATGCGAACTTTTACAGTTACTTCAACCTTAGTCAATTGAGCTGCCAAGATTTTAGCTTCATTGGCAACAGCTTTATTGTGAGCGATGGATTCTTGCTTTTGTTTCGCATTATTTACGTTAGTTGCTGTACCTTCAAGGCCAAGACCTTTTTTGATCAATACATTACGGCCATATGCATCGCTAACTTCAACGATTTCGCCTTTTTTACCAACCTTTTTAACGTCTTCTAACAATACTACTTTCATTGTTCTTCCTCCTCTTTCTCTGCGGAATGAAGGGCTTCAAGAGCATGGTCTAAAATAGCCTTCTTCGCTTCCTCTATCGTCATACCTTGTAATTGGGCACCAGCCACAGTTCTGTGACCACCGCCACCCAAGGCTTCCATTACAACCTGTACGTTTACCTTGCCTTTGGATCGAGCGCTAACGCCGATACCGCCGTCATTCAAGGAATACAGTACAAAGGCTGCTTCAATATCTTCATTACTGATGAGCATATCCGCACTTTGTGCAGCTAATGCCATCATATCCTTCAAACCTTCAGGGGCTACGGAAATAGCAATCCCTTCAGTTCGATTGGCTTCAAATACCATTTTAGCACGCAATTGAACAGAATCGAAGGTTTCAATAAATAATTGTTTAACGCGTTCAATATCTGCCCCTGCACGGCGTAAGAATGCGGCCGCTTCAAAGGTACGTGCCCCAGTTTGTTGCACAAAGTTTTTCGTATCGAGCACGATACCTGCATAAATGCCTGTTGCTTCTGACTTTGAAAGTTTTACGCCACCACCTGCATATTGTACAAGCTCTGTAACAAGCTCAGATGTAGATGATGCCGTTGGTTCCAAGTACGTAAGCAATGGGTTTTCTACGAAGTCCGCTGCACGACGATGATGGTCGATAACGATGCGTCGTTCAGAAATTTCAAGAGCCTCTTGAGCTGCTACCATTTTTTGGCGATGTGTATCACAAACAATGGTGAGCGTATTAGCATCTACCCAAGCTTTTGCCGCTTCAGGGGTGATGATATGTTCTGTCCAGAACTCAGCTTCTTTCAGAACAGTTACCATTTTATCAATGGCGCTTGTTTCCTTTGAAAGAACGATGCGTAATTCTTTACCCAAGGTACGTGCAATAGCTACAACACCGATAATACCACCTAACGCATCATAATCTTCACGCTTATGACCCATCACAAGAATTTTATCGGAATCAAGCATAAGCTCATGTAAGGCTTGTGATACAACACGAGCACGAACACGAGTATTCTTCTCAACGCCAGCTGTATTACCCCCAAAGAAGCGGGTGCTTTCACCATCCATAATACACACTTGGTCACCACCGCGACCTAATGCGATATCTAAGGCGGCACGAGCTCGGCTCGATACCTCTTTTACAGAGCCTACGTTCTCGCTAATCCCGATAGAAATTGTTGCTGGCACTTGACGGGGAGAAGGCAATTTACGGATTTTCTCAAGGATTTTAAACCCATCTTCCTCCATCGCATGAAGTGCACCACGAGAAATAGCAAAAGTATACATATCATCTTGGAAGTTACGAATAAAACCTTCTTGTCTATCAATTTCATCCATAATAATGTTATTAATATCTGTCCAAACGCTAGTATACTCGCGATCACTAAGACCTTTTGTCAATTCTTCGAGATTATCGATTTGAATCATGCCCCACACAGGCTGATCTTCTTCGGCTTTAATACGGGCCTTTTCTAAGTCTGTAATATTCTTAAAGTAAAGCGCCATTACCGCGTGTTCTGCTAATTCATCGTCGCTATCAATATCTGGTCGTGTATCACGAGGATCAATGAATTTGTAAATAATTTGGAAATACTTATCTCCATACTGTTCCGTCATAAATCCAGATTTTCCCCAGATTTTATCAATACGGAAGCCAGGCATAAGAGCAGACATTTTTTGAAGTTTATTCCAATCTACCTTAACCCAGTCTGCAAAGACACTATTATTCCATACGAGGGTACCTTGTTTATTAACAAGAGCAATCCCCATTGGCAAGTTTTGTAAAGCAAAGTTCGAAGCTTGTGTGACGTTTTTCATCATCGCCCCAAACTGTTCCCTTGCTAAACGACGCCGGTTATGAAGGGTGTTATAATTAACCAAATACGCCGCTACCACGATAATTAAAGCTAGAATTGCAATGGCCCAATTTAGATAGGCCAACAATAATAACAATAATACGATAACGGTAATAATGGTAATTTCTAAACCTTCCCATTTCCGTTGAAAGGATTTCATAACGGCCTCCTTTCTATTACAAGCTACGTTTTTGGAAACGTGCTCGCATATCTAAAAACATATCTATGACACCAAATATAGCTAATGCTTGTCCAAAGAAAAAGGCATACACACCAAGCAATATCCACTTCAATTTATTACTCATGCGGTAACTACTCATTAAATCTGCTAAAGCTGCAAAGCCATGAATAGAACACATAGAACTACCGAGGAGTAATACATTGGTACTAATGGCTATGACCCAGGAAGAGTCCATATTGATATGCGGCGTACCATATATACCAATAATACCTAAAGCATATAGCCCTGCACTCCAGACAGGCATCCTCCATTCTTCAATTGGTAAAAATCGAGGTATGGAGATACGTAATCTTTTACCTAGCCATATAGATATCTGAATAGTTATATAACTGTATGATACTGCAGCTATAGCTACAGCTACAAAAAACGCATCCTTCAAACCAGTAGCAAGCTTATCTACATTTTTCACAAATAAATCAGCTTGTTCCTGTGTGATATTAGGATTCGTCTGTAATGCTTGATCAGCAATCATACGAGCTTGCTCAGTCATCTGTGTATCTATCATTGATAGAGTAATACCAGATACATATACTTGTGCCATTAAAGTTACTAATACAGCAACAAACATAGCAATACTAGGGAGTAGTAGTCGCTTAATCGTCCCTAAAGAAAGACGGTTACCTTCTCCTACCCCTACACCTACCGCAGCAAATAAGCCAACAGGTATACCATTCCATGGTCCAAACAAAACTACCGCTAAGAAAGTAGTAACAACAGCTGCCGATATACTATACTTGCGACCCCATTTTGTTCCAATTATGCCAATGGCTGCAGGTGTAACAAAAAATGATAAAAAAGCGAAAGCTGGTAAATACACACTAATAGCACTAAGGATGACACCTATAGCACTAACAAATCCTGTTTCTACCATCGCTCTTGTATTTGTTTGTTTCATAAATCTCCATTCTAACTAAAAGAAGATAGATTAATTGGTATCTTTTAATTATAACAGTTTAAAAAGGTAACTTCAAATACCCTATATAGTAGACAAATGCGATAGCACCGCTATTTATGGTAGATTTAAAAGGTTCCTTTTAACATGTTAAAAGTACCACACCATGAGGTGCGGTACTTTCATATATTGTATGTGATTATACGTCTTGAATAATCGGCAAGATCATAGGGCGACGGCGAGTTTTATCATAGAAGAATTTACCCAATGCGTCACGTACGTTTTGCTTGATAGTAGTCCAATCTTTAATGCGTTGCATTTCGCATTCTTCAAGAACTTGGTCTACGCGGTGTTCTGCAGCAATCATAAGTTCTTCTGCATCGCGTACGTAAACGAAGCCACGAGATACGAGGTCTGGACCAGCCACGATTGTACCAGAAGCTTTGTCCATCGCCATTACAACGATAACCATACCTTCTTGAGCCAATTGTTGACGGTCACGGATAACGATGTTACCTACGTCACCAACGCCAAGACCGTCTACGAAGATAGCGCCAGCTTGTACACGACCAGCTTTACGGCCACCATCTTTATCGAATTCAAATATTTGACCATTATCGCCGATAAGGACTTTCTTAGGATCTACGCCCATAGCAACACCAAGTTCACCATGGCGGCGCAACATGCGGTACTCACCATGAACTGGGATGAAGTATTCTGGACGAACAAGGTTAAGCATTGTTTTAAGCTCTTCTTGGCTCGCATGACCAGATACGTGGATACCACGATCCTTACCGTATACTACGTGACAACCTAGGCGAAGCAAGTTATCGATGGTTCTACCTACAGCACCTTCGTTACCAGGAATTGGTGTAGCAGAAATGATAACAGTATCATTTGGTGCCAATTCTACAGTACGGTGGTTGCTAGTAGCCATACGGGACAAGCCTGCCATTGGTTCGCCTTGAGAACCTGTTGTTAAGATCATGATTTGATCATCAGTATAGTTGTGCATTACATCTACGTCAATGATTGTATTTGGTGGAATGTTCAAGTAACCGCGTTCTTGAGCGATTTCTGTAACATTTACCATGCTGCGGCCCATAACGACAACCTTACGGTTGAACATAACTGCCGCATCAATAGCTTGTTGGATACGAGATACGTTAGATGCGAAGGTAGCCAATACAACGCGGCCTTTCGCTTCTCCAACAGCTTGTTTAATAGCAGGACCTACGGAACTTTCAGAACCTGTAGTACCTGGTTTTTCAACGTTTGTAGAGTCGGACATCAAGGCCAATACACCTTTATTACCGAGCTCAGCAAATTTGTGCATATCCATCAAACGGCCATCAACTGGCGTTTGGTCAATTTTAAAGTCACCTGTATGAAGCACAGTACCGATTGGTGTATCGAAGTACACAGCGCAGGAATCAGGGATGGAGTGGTTTGTTTGGATGAAACCAACATTTACAGAACCAATTTGAACTTCATCGCCTGCAGCAATAGTACGAAGACATTTTGGAGATACCTTATGTTCTTTGAACTTGCCTTCAATCAAGCCACAAACAAGGTTTGTTGCATATACTGGGCAGTTAATTTCTTTCATAAGGTATGCCAAGGAACCGATATGGTCCTCATGACCATGAGTAATTACGACAGCTTTCACGCGATCCTTATTCTCGATGATATAGCTCATATCAGGAATAACGATATCTACACCAAGCATATCTTCGCTAGGGAACGCAAGACCAGAGTCGAGAACGATGATTTCGTCCTCATATTGGAAGATGGTCATGTTTTTACCGATTTCACCAAGACCGCCAAGAGGGATGATTTGGAATTTACCTTTGTTAGCGCCATTTGGTGTACGACCTACTAATTCCACAGGAGCCTCTTGATTGTTGCGGTTTGTGGAGCGATTATTTGGACGGTTGTTGTTACGGTTTTGACTATTGCGACCATTATTAGAGCGCGTATTACGCGTATTTTCACTACGTTCACCACGTGGTGCACGAGTTTGACGAGGTTTACGTTCTGTACGTTCTTGACCTTCACCTTGCTCAGCATTGCGACGTGTATTTGTACGGCGTGTCGTATTAGTACGACCACCATTTGCATTTGTACGAGTATTTGTACGGCGTTGGCGTGTTGTGCCTTCACCTTCACCAGCTGCATGTTGACGAGTACGACCCTCGCCAGCAGGGCGGCGTGTATTAGTACGGCGACGAGTCTGTTTATGTTCGCCTTCAGCCGCAGCTGTACGAGTAGCATTTTTGCTACTGTTGGTTCTGCTTTCACTTGTGCAGTAACCTGATTATCTGTTGTATTCACAGTTCCTCCTAAAATTTTGTTCATTATTTTATTTAACATAGTTTCTTTTCTCACCTATCACTTGAATTGATCTATGCTATGGAGGCCACACAAAGAAAAAGGCGCTAAAATACTAGCGTCTCGTCAAATAGGCGCAAAAATGCGCTATCAATTTTTGCCGTTCCTAGTGTTGTTGTGACCATTTGCCATAGCAAATGAGTATATTGCCTCATTAGATATGTCAGCCGCGACGGGTACGTTCTCTTCGTCCCTATCCAATGGGTCTTGCAATATAATCCGATCGATTTTGATGAAAGCCTCGCTTTCATACGTTAGTCCTATTGTAACATAAAAATAGCGCAACAAAAGAGGGTACGCCTTTACTGTTAACGCTCCATTCTATAGATATATCCATTCTATTTGTCAGGTCTTGCGATAATCCGGATCGTAAAACCTTTTGATGATAATGCGCCGCGCTACCATTCACTCATGTTCGACAGAAGAAATATAGCGACAATCCAAGCGTGGATGATTCTACCATGGCGCAACGCTATTTGTAGATATCGCATCCATATTACGCGCTTTAAATGCCACCTGTGCGAGTATGTTGTAAACCTTTGCTTGCCAACCTACCACCATACCTATCATTGCAATGGCGAAATTATAGCGCTTCAGCCAACGCGTGGATTTTACAACACTCGGGTTCCAACCTTTGGCTAATGGTTTAGGGAACGCCTCAAAATAAGGCTTGCATCAAAGACAATGCGTTTCAAATCCCCTGTGCGACTCACCCTTGTAACACCTAGGGATACTACATCCACCTTTGGCGCTTGTTTCATAGATCTAGCCATTTTTGTTTTCTGTCGGGTTTGTACTAGCTTGGCTAATGATATAGGTGAAAGCCTTGTCATAATCCTTGTTATTTACGGCATCAAAATAATTTTGCACAGAAGCTCGCGCTGCTTCCGCACTACCTTCACCAACGATAGAGTTTGTAAGCCATCCGTCAGGGAATACCTCATTAGCTGGGCCCATCGCACGTAAAGATGCGCCAAACACACAGATTACTATAACAAGTAATCCCACTAGAACACGTGTAGTTAAAGCACTACTCGTAGGAGATACCTTCATAATAGATGCCAAGCGCTTATCTATGACGATATGTTGCAATGCGCTGCCATATTGATTATCCTGTGGCTGTCCTTTTACACATAACAAACCTAATAAGATCAAAGGCCCTACAAAGGGAATAAGAAACAGCAACAATGTAGCACTGCTTTTACCTGTATCATGGAGGCGTCGTACAGATAACGCAGCCAAAGGCATCAAGGATACTAAGCTGAGTATGGCAACGATAAGACCTGCCAACCCGATTAGATACGGCCCCGTATGGAATATGGCGGTTAAGCCATAAAATACTGCTAGCAAGCCGACAATAGCAATATGCCACAACAATAGAAACTGGAAAAACTCTCTACGAGAGGCACGCCCATCCGTATCCATGAACTTTTTCCCCATTACATAGAGGAATGTATCCTTATAACTCATTTGGTAATGGGCGAAAGGATAGATTACATCGCCTTCTGGTGCGATACGCTCCACCTCTGTTGCCACTGTATACTGCCCACAGGTAGGGCAAAACATAGCCGCCTCATCACAATAATGACGACAAGCATCACAATACCGTTTCATAAACTTCTCTCCAAAACTCTCAATTTTTTATTATTTTAACTATCTCAATTACTTATTATTTTAATAATCTCAATCATCTATTATTTTAAATAGGTATCTACCGCCTCAGCAAATCCTTGTCGATAGAGATTAGCTCCACCATTTGCAGGATGGCGCAAACCGATGGCAGATAGGCCAAATTTTCCCATCGTATCCGCAGATTTTTGTCCTACGGCGAGCACAAGAGGATCTGCACCGCCTAATTCTATATGTAAATCTAATAAACGTTTTGTATACTCCCAACCTAGTTGTTGCTCTTTATCCGTAGGTGTACGGTTAGTCAATGGATTTCCATCCTTATGTGGATGGAAGGGGAATATGTTCCACAGCAATGTGTCATAAGGATTGATGCCCTTTTCAACAATGGCACTCCATACTACAGTGTCAGTAGGTTCATTAAAACCATCCTTTTGCTGTGTTCCTTTTAACAAAGAACTAGTAGGTGAACTAGTACGTTCCAACTGAATAGTCGTGACATCCTTCGCACGAATGGTTTTGTGCTTATCTAGTAGCATTCTTTCACAAGTAATAGCAATACCTGTAAAGCGGCCCCCTTGATAGCCTACAGCCTCAGCCACCACAAAAACCTTAGCTCGACCCAAGCGCGGCAATAAATAAGCGACCAAATTATCTCGACGTACTCGGGCCGCATCAAAGCCCTCTACGACAATCTCTAAATCAGGATTTACCTCACCCCAAGGATTATGAACAAAACTACCTTGATACTGAGCAAGCCAATCTACAAAGCTACGTACCTTCGCTACTCTCTCTGCATCAAAGGACGCTATATATTCATCAAAAGACAAGATCTTCTCTAACTCAAATAAAGACATACAGCCTCCAATTTAAATTTCATATGTTATTACCGATATATATCTACTATACATGATAATTACACGAATTGCATAAGAAATATATAGTCATATGTACTACAATCAAGATGTCACCACTCCGTTCTGGGGAAACAGGTACAGAAAGGAGGTGCACCAGTGAAAGATATTCTTATAATCCTTCTAATTCCTATCATGGTAAATGTGACCAGCTATCTCATTTGCAAGTGGTTAGATAGGAAATTTCATGGTGATTAACCCCGTTAGCTTAGACGATTAAAAGCAATAAAAAACTCCCTCAAGTATTTCGCCGTTCTTGAGGGAGTTTTTTTGTGCTTACAGTGAATTCTTACAATCCTTCAGCTACTTATAGTATACATTATTTTAGAGTTTTGTCTATTATAAAACACCCAAGAGTGTAAAACTCCTTGGGTGTTTCATTAAGGCATATATAACTAAATATAGAACTCGATTTTGTCTTCTTTTGCCAGTTGGAATTGTTCGAAGATATGGTTACGTATATTAACAAAGTTCGGCGATGTACGATCGGTTCTGTCGATGATGTTCACAGGGATGATAGTTTGTACACGGCCTGGATTTGCCGCTAGTACTACGACGCGGTCCGCAAGGACTACAGCTTCTTCTATATCGTGGGTAACAAATACAACCGTCTTGCCTTCTTCGCGGCAGATGCGAGAGATTTCGTCTTGCAAGTTGATACGTGTTAATGCATCGAGGGCGCCTAACGGCTCGTCCATGAAGATAATATCTGGATCTACCGCTAGTGCACGGGCAATGGATACACGTTGTTGCATGCCCCCAGATAGTTCTGCAGGATAGCGATTGCGAGCATGATCGAGGCCTACCATTTTAACGTATTTATCGATGATAGCGGGACGCTCTTCTTTAGGCACCTTTTTACTTTCAAGACCAAGCTCAATATTGCTTTCCACCGTACGCCATGGCAACAAGCCATAGTTTTGGAATACCGTTACATATCTGAGTTGAGGCGCTTTCACCTCTTCACCGTCGATAGTAATGGAACCAGATGTAACGAGCTCAAAGCCCGCTATAGCGTTTAATAGCGTACTTTTACCGGAACCAGAAGGGCCTAAGAGGCAAATAAACTCGCCCTTTTCAATATCTAGATTAATATCTTCAAGAATGGTGAGTGGTTCCCCATCTTTCATAAATTCCTTGTGTGCATTGCGCACCGAAATGTAACCCATGAGGCCACCTCCTATTTCTCAATACCCCAACGTTTGTAAATCCATTTTTCGATGAGGGATACGCCCCAATCGAGTAAAAGCCCAACGAAACCGATGGTCAAAATGGCTACCATCAAGAGATCGTTACGCAAGTTATTTCTCATATCGATAATGAGGAAGCCAAGGCCTGTTTGGGAGCCTACCATTTCCCCTGTTACAAGGAAGATCCACGCTGTACCGAGAGCGATGTGAAGACCCGATGCAATGCCAGGGAATACGGCAGGTAACACGATTTTAAATAACAGTTCTGGCTGTTTAATACCAAAGTTGCGCGCTACCTTGATGTACACAGGGTCAATATTTTGAATAGCAGACACGGTGGACAATAGTACCGGGAAGAATGCTGCGATAAAGATGATAACGATAGCCGGCGCTTGACCGATACCGAAAAAGAGAACGATAAACGGCAACCATGCCACAGGAGAAATCGGTCGAATGACTTGAACGATTGGATTGATGTAGTTCCAAATCCCCTTATACCACCCCAAGATAAGGCCGAAGAATACGCCGGCTACAACGGAAATAAGATAGCCGATAAAGAAGCGTACTAAACTATCTGCAATATCCTTAAATAGAACGCCATCTCCGATGAGTTCCCCAAAGCCGATCAACACCTTATACGGCGTTGGCAATAGCGCTTCGTTAAAACCGCCGAGGCGAACGATTAACTCCCAAATTAGCCAAGCTGCGATAAATGAACCTGGCACATATGTATATTTCTTCATGGTCCCCCTCCTATGGTAACAACGATGTATCTACAAACTCTGAATAACTCGGCACTTTTTTGATTAAATCAATATGTGTCATATGGTGTACGAGCGCATTATAACGGTCCTCTGTAAGGGCTAAATCTTTAAACCCAATCACTTTGAGGGAACGTTCAATAACTTGGTCATTAAACTTCATGTACTTTAAGGAAATCTCCTCTTGTGCCTTTGGATGCTCGTCTAAATATGTACCTGCATCGAGATAGGCTTTTGTGAAAGCTTTTGCCAAGTCATGATGTTCATCGACGAATTGACCATTAAACACAAGAGCACAGCAAATATTATCATGCCAGAGATGGTCAGGATCTTCGAAGACCTTCCCAGTTCCCATTTCAAGGGCTAGAGAGCCAAATGGTTCGGCTACACTATACCCAGCAATTTGTCCTACCGATAGAGCAGAAGGCATTTCTGGAGGGCTCATTTCTACGATTTGTACATCTTTTTCAGAAAGACCCGCTTGTTCAAGCATGCAGTCCACGAGAATTTTTTGAGTAGATTGTTTATGAGGGATAGCAAAGGATTTGCCTTTTAAGTCTTGAACGGAGTTAATATTCTTATTTACGATGATAATATTACCCTCTGTATGACCAAGTGCAGCAGCGCGAACATCAATGCCTTGTTCACGAGCCTTTACACCTAGCTCAACGAGTACCGATGCAGCATCTACCTTGCCTGTATTTAATGCATCCATGAGCTCTGGCCAAGATCCATATTTAACAAGCTCTACATGTACAGGACCATCTGCTGTTTCTAATTCTTTTGTAGCGAATACCGGCAATGCATGGGTAATTGGTAAATAGGCTACGCGTACAGTCTTTAATTCTTGAGCCGTCTTTGGTTTATGGTGTTCATGATAACCATAGGCTATGCAGCCAATAACCAAGAGAACCACTCCGATGATTAGATACCATGTCTTCTTCATAACTTCCCCTCTTTCTACCTCATAACAAGGGGCGTTTTTGACACATGTCATTTTTCACACTTTTCTAAAACCTTGATGAAGTCTGGTTCTAGAACACCTTGTCTTCTAAACTTATTTATACCATACTATACCAATATGTATTAATTGTGTCAATAAAACATAGTAATATTGTAGGTATTATTATTTATGTACGAAATACATCAATATAGACCAAATAAATCCAAATAAATATAGCAGTCTAAGTATAGTAGTCTAAGGATATGAACTACTATATCTACAAAAGGATTTAGCACTCCATCTTTAGCAATACTATAAACAAGAACTCTATCACTAAACAAAAAAGCAGGTAGTATCCAATGGATACTACCTGCTACTAGCTTTAATATTTTCAGCTTTAATGTTTTTCACTTATTATTAGATTGTATGTGAAGATCACTTAAAACAGTGTCTTTTTATTTAGTATATATACTTCCGCTGTACCAGCTTCGCTAGACTCAGATACATTTGGATAGATAGTAGACTGACGGAAGTGCTTGATTTCACCTTTTGGAACGATGAGCATTAGAGGTTTACCAGAGGCGATTATCTTGTTAAATTCCTCTTCGTTAACTTGTTCCATAAGATATTTCTTTGACCACTCGGCACTGCGTTTTTTAATTTTATCTCGATCATCCCAGCGACTTTCATCACCGTTGATTTTAATAATCTTATGACCTGTATAGTATACAGCGGATGTACTATACCCGTTGTAGTAATAGATATCCCCATCATAGGAGTCTACCACAGGCACTACATCGATATTACTACGTTGTTTTACAAATGGTTCTAACCCTTCTACCACAACAATGGAAGAAATAACCATCGTACCTAGGACAATGACACTAACAAGACGATACCCTTTTTTCGTATACCATGCGTGGAATAAAAGGAGTACGGCTACGGCCGCCACAACATAGAGCAAGAAGTAGAAGCCCCATGGAGCGAAGAATGATCCCGCTACATAAGCAATCCATAAGAGTAAGGTAGGTCCCATAATGACCCATTTAACCGCTCTAGATTTACCTTTACGTATAATCTTCATAACGCCCATAGCGCCGATAGCACTAAAGGGAACTAAGCTCACGAATGTATATAAAGGATATTTTGTAGCCATTAAGGTGTAGAACAAAACGACCCCAACACCCCAAGTCATGTTATAGATAAAGGCTGTATGACGCTGTTTAAAACCATCAATCATGCCGTAAATAACAGCACCAGTCCACGGCAAAGAAGCACCTAGGAAGATGGCAATATAATACCACCACACATTATCTTCAGGATGTTCAGATTGTGTGGCCCGTGTTACATTGTGAAGCCCTAAGAAGCCATTGATAAAATCTTGACCGTGAACGCTGTACATATACACATACCACGGCAAGCAGACTACACAAAAGGCAAGAATGCCACGCCAATCAAAGATAGCTTTCACCATCGACCAAGAACGATTGATACCGGCAAAAACGAGTAAAATCATACCTGGCAAAACGAGTGCTACAGGCCCCTTTGTGAGCACCCCGAGGGCTGCAAAGATATAGGCCACAATCATAGCATGTGGTTTCTGTTCCACCATCCCCTTATAGGAATAAATCATGACCATGATCGTCGTATAAAGTAGCACCATGTCCGTAATAACGCCATGAGCTACGGTCCAGAACATGAGGGATGTGCCAAGAACACCGGCCGCAATTAAGCCAAGGGCCCACTTGCCGCTCATAGTACGCGTCGATTGATACATAGTCGCTACAGATAAAGCGCCAAAGATAGCACTTGGCAAACGAACCACCCAATCGGCAATACCAAAGATTTTAAATCCAAGGGCAATGAGCCAATAAATCATAATCGGTTTATCGTACCAATAGGTCCCATAAATTTGAGGTGACAACCAATCTCCGGAGAGAACCATTTCCTTAGCAGTTAACGCATAGTTAGATTCCACCGGATCCGTAACAGGCAACATATTATTGCCAAACAGATAAAAAACGAGCCATACAATAAATACGACTGGTGTTAATCGTGAAAGTTTCATAAGGGCCTCCTTATCGGCGATTGCGATAGTATTTAAAGCCCAATACAGCCGCTATAATAACGAATACAACAATCATAACAATCAAGAACTCATGATTATATTGAATAAGATCCTTCCAATTTTCACCGAGCACTTTACCCAAGTAAACAAGAAGGATTGTCCAAGGAACCGTGCCTAGTACAGTCCAAATAACAAAATGCCACATAGGATAACGAGCCATGCCTGCTGGGAAAGAAATAAATGTACGAACACCTGGCAACAAACGGCCAAAGAACACCGCGGCACCACCATACTTATTAAACAACTTTTCTGCGAGTTCAAATTTATGTTCATTAAAGAATATGTATTTACCGTATTTCAAAAGAAGTGGACGTCCGCCATACTCACCCATCCAATAGGATAAGATAGAGCCTACAATCCCTGCTAAAGTACCTACAACCATAGTCGTATGTAAATCAAATATGCCTTGAGCAATCAGATATCCTGCAAAACCTAAGACGATTTCACTAGGAATAGGAATGTTAGCATTTTCCAAAACCATTGCAATAAACATGGCTCCATAGCCATACGTTTCCATAAATGAAATGATATATTCCACTGTTTTACCCCTTTTTAATCACCATCCGGGTCCATTATGCACAAATTTTTGGGCATAGTATTTTCATCATTACCATACTTATTCGGTATATCTTATATTTTACCATAATAAAAAGGCCCTCACCACAGGTGAAAGCCTTTTTACCATTTAACTGTATACGATTATTGCAATTCAGTAGTTTGAGTTGTTACTTCACGAGCCGTAGTAAATGCAACAAGTTCTGCATCACCAGAACCAAGGATTACTTTGTTAGCTACTAGCGCGTTAGCCGCTGTTTTAGCATCTTGTAAAGTAATTCCAGCACGAGGAGCACTAATTGTGACTGATGTGCTTTTACCACCGACCGTAGAAAATGTAAGATATACAACGCGTTTTTCCGCCATGTGGGCGCCTCCTTTCACGTTTCATAAACAAGTTCTCGAATTTAGATAGAATAGGATGATCTCTGTAACTCTGCAATTCTGTAATTACACTAATTACACTAATTACACTTAGATTAAATATATCTATCTACAATTCATATCAATAAGGATGGGAATGTGAGGGTTTGCAATCTCTATATCCTGTTACGACTATGGGAGGATATAAAAACCAGCAATAAAGATGTGTTTGGATCACCTAAAAAACGAATAGATAAGATTCAATTAATGTCCTAAGGATACTTCATTGACGCGGACCACGTCGGACAAGCTGTGGTCATACAAGGCTGCCAGCGCATTACCAACGGTTTTCACATTATCGTCGGACGCTTCTTCTGCAACACGAGTATAGGTTACGTCTTTGTACTTCGGCGCATCTTCGGTGCCGATGTTAAAACGCAACACCAATTTAGTGCGTTTAATGTTAGCCATCGTATCACCTCCTTTCACCCTCTTATATTCCTGAGGCCCCCTCTCGACAACCCCCTCTAGAGTAATTAAGGTAATCATTGTGAAAGTCAGAGAACAACAACTTTAAATCTATACTTCTTACAGTATTTATATAAATCTAACAAACAATACAGAGTATACACGCTATAAACTTGTCATAAATACAGAAAAAGACCCTTACAAGTCATTAGCTATACAAATATAACTAACAACCGTAAAGGTCTACATAAGCCCACAAAGGCAATGAAAATCTATAAAGTACTATAAACCATTATTAAGGTCTGTGCTCAATAGATAAATACTATTCAGTTTTCAAGGCTAGCATAAAGTCATGTGCTTTTACAGCTGCTTCAGTATCTACAAAGTGTAGCGGGTTTAATAAGCGACAGAATTTAAAGAGATATTCATGTTTACGTAAAATTTCTTTTACATGTAACACCGTATCGCGCGCCGTACGAGCTGAACTATAGCCATTCATCATAGCATATAGGTAAGAAATCGGTAGATTATCTTCACGCAAATAGCTATGCACAAAGATGAGTAAATCCCAACCTTGCGGTGTAAATTCAGGCCAACGACGACCATTTTCCCAATCTAATAAAGTAACCTTATCAGTATCTGGATCATAGGTGATATCTCGCATGGCAGGACGGCCATGGGACAAACCATAGTCATGAAGTTGTCCCAATGTTTTACCAAAGCTATAGAAGATATGAGTGACCATATCTTGTAAGCTATCATCATCAGGATGTTGCGCTGGCAATTCACTATAATAGGTTAATGTTTTACCAGACCCTTCTGTAACGAAATAATGCTCTCTAAAGCCAGCAATCACTGGCGCTACAGGCAACTGAGTATTTACGAAAGGAAATTTTATAAAACTCATAATCAAAAGAAGCTCTAGGAGCTGGTTTAATCCAACTAGAGCGGTGATTACTGATATCTTGTTTTACATAATAGGTTTTATCATTAAACTCTACAGGAAAAACACGATGGTCTTTCTCTTCATCGATTATGCGATCAATATATTCTAATAACATATCATTCATTATAGCCTCCCTGTGTATAACACTCTACAACACTAGTGTCCCTCAGCCATATATTTCAAAAAAATCTAATATAACAATTTACCCTTCTATTGTTATATTCCTCGAAATATATAATATTAAATAATTTATGAGTAATAGCATATTAGCTATTACTCATTTAAGTGTATACAATTAATGTATTTATTATACTACAATTATCATCTCATATCAAAGAGAATTCACTTCACCAACAAGATAAACACTGCATTATCGGCAAACTCTTCATGTTAATCTCAAATAACCACCTTGGTTATAACCCACAAAAGAAAAACCCCCTAGCCTAAGCTAGGGGGTTCTTCTGGTAATTATGATAATAGGTTTAGATTTAAGACAATACGAGGACCAACTGAGGTCATGTCTAAATCAAACGAATTAACCAACGAATTTAGTCACTGCTGCAGTATCAGTTAAGTGACGTTTAGGCATGCCCATTTCTTCAGGGGAAATGCCAAGAGCAAGACCCACTAATTGGGACATGTGCAAGATTGGCATATCTTTGCCACCGCCAACAACTTCTTTTGCTTCTTTTTGGAACATATCAAGTTGCATTTGGCAAAGTGGGCAAGGAGTTACTACGCAATCTGCGCCTTCTGTAGCTGCATCTTTGTTGATGGAGCCAGTCATTTGCATTACGGAATCATGTGCAGGGTATACAGCATGGAAACCGCAGCAATCAAGTTTACGGGAGAAGTCGATTGGTGTAGCACCGATAGCAGAAATCAAATCTGCTAAGGATGTAGGCATTTGATAATCTTCGAAGCCCAATTCAGTTTGAGGACGAAGAATATGGCAACCATAGTATTCAGCTACACGTAAACCAGTTAAAGGTTTAACAACTTTAGCTTTTAATTTATCCAAACCGTAATCGCGGATCAATACCCATAAGAAATGAGTGATATCAGTTGTACCGCGGTATTGTTTACCGATTTGAGCTAATTTTTTGTTAACTTCGTTCTTTTCTTTTTCGTTTTTATCAAGCTCGTTTTTAGCTTCACGAAGCATCAAAGTACAAGTGTTACATACAGTTAAAAGGTTCAAACCTTTTTCTTCTGCCAATGCAATGTTACGAGCATTTGTAGCAAGTGTAATTTCTGGAGCGATGTCTTGAACGTGGGACGCGCCGCAGCAAGTCCAGCCGTCAAGCTCTTCCAACTCGATGCCTAATTTTTTAGCTACAGCAACTGTTGCTAAGTAGTCTTCTTTGGCAGCGCTTTCAAGAACGCAACCTGGGAAAAATGCGTATTTCATTATTTGCTTACCTCCTCAGCTGCTTTCATAAGTCTGCGAACACCATCAATACCATTTACAGGTTTTTGAGGTACTACAAGTTCGAATGGATTGATTTTGCTGTGTTTCCACAAACGTAAAGCATAGAATGCTTGTTTAGCGGAGTCAACAACACCATCAGATTTCAAGCTCATAGAAACTTCTTTCAAGCGACCAGTTTTGTAGAGATCGTCTTTGAAAGCAACTGCATGGCGAACGCCTTTGCTGTTAGTAAGACCAGCTTTTGTAGCTTCTTTACGCAAGTTGGAAATATCTTGAGCAGGTTTTAAGTGTTTAGGACAACGGGAGATACAGTTCATGCAGTGAACGCATTTCCAAAGACCGTTGTCGAATGCAGGTTGAATGTGAGCCATAGGTGCATCATCACGACTATCCAATACGAAACGGTTAGCTTTTGTGAATACATATGGTTCTAAGAAGTCATCTTGACGTGCAGTCAATTTGTTACATTCAGATGCGCAGCAACCACAAAGGATACATTCTGTACCAGCAACGAATTTTTTGAAGTCAGCTGGAGTTTGGCGAACGATTTTGTCACCTTCGTTGAATTCTGCTTTAAGGAAGATCCAAGGAGCAACGGTTTTCAAACGATCAACTTTAGCTTCCCAGTCAACAACTAAGTCGCGGATAACACGGAAGTTGCCGATTGGTGCAATTGTCAATTCATCAGTACCATAACGTTCTGTTAATTCGTCGATTTTAGCTTCGCAACCAAGCATTGCTTCGCCATTTACGCGAATGGAGCAAGCGCCGCAAACTGCGGAACGGCAAGCTGCCAAGAATGTTAAAGTTGGATCTTGAGTATCTTTAATTTTTTGAAGGCCCCAAAGAATTGTACGGTCAGCTTCATAGTCAAATTTGAAAGTCTGTACAAACGCGCGACCTTGTTGGTAACGGTGAATATGGTAGGTGATTTGTCTCATCTTAGTACTTCCTTTCTTGTGGTTCGTATTTAGTGAACACTACGTCGCGTTCAGTCAATTCGTACTCGCCGTTAGCACCCAATTTGATCAAAGAGTGTTTTAAGTATCTTTCATCATTACGTTTTGGATGGTCTTCACGGATATGAGCACCACGAGATTCACGACGGTGTAAAGCGCCCATAGCAATAGCTTTAGCTACTGTTAACATGGAACCGATTTCACAATAGTTAACGAATGCCATGTTGTAAGTACGTTCAGGGTCACCTACATAACAAGTTTTGTAATCTTCGATCAATTGATCGATTTCTTTTAATGCTTCAGTAATACCGTCTTCATTACGGAAGATACCTACTTTGTTCCACATTGCATCAGCCAATGCATCGCGGATTTCAACTACAGGACGACCGCCTTCACGAGTTGTTACTTCAGTGAATTTAGCTTCCCAAGCTTTTGCAGCTGCAGCTAATTCTGCATCTACGTTAGGTTGTTCATGTGTTTCAGCATAGTCAGCTGCGCCAGCACCGGATACTTTACCGAATACTACGCCGTCTGCCAAGGAGTTACCACCTAAACGGTTAGCACCGTGGATGGAGATACAAGAAGCTTCGCCGGAGGAGAACAAACCAGGCAATTCACATGCACAAGTTTTGTAATCAACTACGTCGATACCGCCCATTGTATAGTGACATGTAGGACGAATAGGTACTGGTTGTACTAATGGATCGCAATGTTCGAAAGTCATAGCCAAGTCACGGATACCATGAAGTTTTTCAATGATAACTTCAGGACCTAAGTGACGAAGGTCAGCTACTACATATGCGTTAAGACCAGAACCGAAACCACGACCTGCAGCAATTTCATCTTCGATTGCTTTCGCTACAACGTCACGGGATGCCAATTCCATTTTATTAGGCGCATATTTTTTCATGAAACGTTCGCCTTCAGAGTTAAGAAGGTAGCCACCTTCACCACGAACCGCTTCAGACATCAAGATACCAGTACGACCAAGACCAGTTGGATGGAATTGAATCATTTCCATATCTTTCAATGCATTACCAGCGCGGAATGCTGCTGCCATACCATCGCCTGTGGAAAGGAATGGGTTTGTAGTACGAGTCCAGAAAATACGACCTGCACCACCAGTAGACAAGATAACTGCTTTTGCTTTAATTTGTTCTACGCGACCTTCTTTCATGTTCCACACAACTGCGCCACCAACGTGACCATTTGCGTCTTTAACAAGATCTAAAAGGTACCATTCTTGTAAGAAGTGTACGCCTTCTTTCAAGCATTGTTCATAAGTAGTGTGCAAAATTATGTGACCAGTTTTATCCGCAGAGTAGCAAGTACGTGGATAAGATTGACCACCGAAGTTACGTTGAGCAATTTTGTTTTGCTCTGTACGAGAGAATGGAGCACCCATGTGGTCCATTTCAAGTACGCCTTCTGGACAACGAGAGCAGAAGAATTCGATTGCATCTTGGTCGCCAAGATAGTCAGAACCTTTTACTGTGTCGAAAGTATGTGTTTCGATTGTGTCTTCAGCTGCAACGTTGTTCAAACATGCATTGACACCGCCTTGCGCCATCGCTGTTGCAGAGCGGGTTGGGAAAATTTTAGTAATAAGAGCTACTTTTAAGCCTTTGCGACGACCAACTTCAAGAGCCGCGCGTTGACCAGCGCCACCGCTACCTACTACTAGAACATCAAACTGTTCCATAATGACCTCCTCATAACTACCTATTAATAAGAAAACTTGTTAGACTATCTCATTTCAAAAACTTATAAAAATTTTTGATAACCTAATCATTTTTCTTTCAAGAAAAACCTCATACTTATGCGATTTTTCTATTTCTTTACCTATAATTATAGAGAGCATTTTTAGTCATGTCTAAACCCTATTATGCATAATTAATTTTGATTAATCTAATTGATAATCTATTTCACTTATTGTTTTTCTTGTTTACTTATGAACATTTAAAATAGATTTATGAATATTTCATACAAGAAGTTAAGGATATTACGAAAGTAATTCGGTTCCGAAATTTTTGTATATTTTTATTTCTTACAAGACATCAACTAGCCTTATAAATACTGTGTTTATTCAACATCGAAATCATTCATAATAATTAATATCCGTTAAATTCCTACCAAAACCACCTCGAATTTAACCATCGAAAATCATTAAATTTCTACGACTATTATTGGTATTTATCTCTCTGATAATTATTATCACAAGTTTTTTTAGTGATTTCTTTCACACTCGCCAAAATTGGTAAAATCAGGTCTATCTATGCGCATACGGCAATCTTCGATATAGTTCATCTTTATTCATTAGCAGAATTCATTAAGTTTCAAGTTTTTCCCATCTTTTGGCTTTCAAAACATGAAGAAGGCGCTTATAAACTCGCATATACATTCATCTTTTGCTCATTCCTGTTGTATAAGGTATGATAATAGATAAATAAGTTATATAATATTATATATATAGTCACCGCTATATGGTGTTGTGGCTTTCACAAAAAAGAAAGCTTATATATATATAATGACTATATTAATGTAGTTAGAGAGCTATATTTTTAACTCATACATAAGGAGAACAGAGAATGAAAATTTTACTTGTAGAAGACGAAGAAATGCTGAATGGCATTACGCCAAATATTTGCGTGCAGAGAATATGACTGTTGATACATGCTTCAACGGTCAACAAGCGATTGATTATGTTAACACATCCAGCTATGACGTTATCGTAATGGACATTATGATGCCGATCCTCGACGGCATTAGTGCTCTTGCACAAATGCGTAACGATGGCAATACAACACCTGTATTGCTTTTAACAGCAAAAGATTCTTTGCAAGATAAAGTAACCGGCCTTAATACTGGCGCTGACGACTATCTTGTAAAACCTTTTGATCTTGAAGAATTGACAGCTCGTATTTATGCATTGGCTCGCCGTAATGCGCGTCATGCACAAAACGACATCCATGTTGGTCCTCTTACTATTAATGTTCCACAACGTACAGTTAAACGCGATGGCGAAACGATTACATTGACAGCAAAAGAATTCGACCTCTTATTCTATTTAGCAAGTAACGAAAATATCGTATTGTCTCGTCAACAAATTCTTGACCACGTTTGGGAATACGATTATGAAAGCTACTCTAACCTCATCGACGTATACATTAAAGATTTGCGCAAAAAAATCGATACCGATGAGAATGTGAAACTCATTCAAACGGTTCGTGGAGTAGGGTATGTCCTCAAAACTGAAAACTAACGATCCCCACCGGGATTTGGACACCATGTCCGGGGCAGCCACCGATTTATTCAATCGGCTGCCCCTAACCTTTAAAATTATGTCTTGGTATACCATCTTTTTGCTCATCATTTTGATGGTTGCTTCCGCATGGATTTATGCATATACACATGAGTCCGATAACAAGGAAGTACGAGAACGTTTGCAGCAGCAAGCGATGATTATGGCTACGGATATTCGAAAGTTTAAACCCTATCAAGATAATACATTCTTCTTCGTATCCACCCAAGACGGTTATATTATTAAAGGCGCCTTACCGGATGGTTTCCCTAATCAAACAGTCCTTTCCTTAGGACAGGTTGGAGAAATCGCTGTTGGTGATGACACCTTCTACTACTACGATACACCGGTTAACGAACCGAATTATCGTGGTATTTTGCGTGCCGTTACAAAGGTAAAAACAGCGTCTAAAAAGACTGAAAACCTTTTATACAGCTTACTATTAGGAGATGTCATATTCTTACTAATCTCCTCACTAGGTGGTTATCTCTTTATCAAGAAAGGACTTAAACCAGTTCGAACCTTGACCAAAACAGCTAAAGTTATCGGTAAGAACAACGACTTGAGTCGCCGTATCGACATTCCTGATCGCACTGCAAAGGATGAAATCTATGAACTAACTACTACATTCAATCGCATGATTTCAGGTCTTGAAGATTCTTCAAACCGTGAAAGACAGTTTAGTTCTGACGTTTCACACGAGTTGCGCACACCGATTGCGGTTATTAAAGCAGAAAGTGAATTTGCTTTAAAATATGGACGTACCGAAGACGATTTGAGGGAAGGTTTGACACATATCTTAGAACAAGCTAAGTTTATGACAAATCTCGTAAGCCAATTACTTGATGTGGCTCGCTTGGAGAATGCCCAAGATCTTACCTTTGCCCCTGTAGATGTATCAGGGATGCTGACGAATATGGTTCATGACTATACTCGGCTTTGTGCAGAAAACACAGAAAAGCAAATCTCCATAACATCTCAAATTGAGCCAAATTTACGCATGACGGCTCACGAAGTATCCTTGCGTCGAGCTATTACAAACTTAGTGGATAATGCTATTAAGTTCACAAATACTACCATCGATATTTCAGCAAAACTCGTAAATCATGAACTCGTTATTACCGTGTCAGATAATGGTATCGGTATCGAGCAAGAAAACCTAGAGCACATTTGGGATCGTATGTATCAAACGGAACAATCCCGTAACAAAAAATCAAATCACGGTATCGGCCTCGGCCTGTACTTTGTAAACAAAGTTATTAGCTTGCACCACGGCACAGTAACAGCCACTAGCGAACCGCAAGTAAAAACTACGTTTACCGTGCGATTACCGTACAATCAAAGTGAAGAATAAACTAAAGGGACTGACCAATGGTCAGTCCCTTTGCTGTTATCTAATTTTATCCTACAAATTGTTGCCAGAACGGCATATACACATATTCTAGGAATGTCCATACGAGCAGACCTGCTACAGCACCAACGATAGCACCATTGATGCGAATCCAGCTGAGGTCGTCCTCTACCTTAGATTCGATGAAGTAAATAAACTTCTCTGTGCTAAGGCCGCCGAGCACTTGGCGTATGATGGTTTCAATGAGGTCGTAGCCTTGTTCAAGGACATAGACACCTATATCGTGTAATGTAACCTCAATACGGTTTCTAAGGTCTTCAGATTGACCGTATACGGTCCACAATTCAAGGGCGATATTAACTAATACTTGAGCTGGTGTTTCCCCATTTTCATCCCCTACGAGCAATAGTTCTTCTACATACGGGCATAAATGGTTTTCAATGACAGATTCCCAGTCTTGTTCGCGAATCCAACGCTCCCATGCTTCATCGAGGGCATTACAAACTTCGCGATTATCTTCAATATTGCGAATTGGATCTACCCATTGGCGAAGCCATGCAGTCCGTTCAGGACTATTTGGTCTCTTCCAGTTTTCAAGCATAGCATAAGCCTCTTGAACGATAGCCTGTGCCAACTCATGGTAGTTCACCACATCAGTCGCTTCAGACATGGAGATGAGGAAATCAGACCAGAAGCCTTTTCTCTTTTTCTTATGAGCCTCTTCTGCTACAACCGCTGTAAGCCATGTCACCATAGCTGGATGGTTGATACGTTCTTGAATTACGTTCAATACCTGTACAACCATGCTTTCATAGCGATTATGTTCACATAAATCGAGCAATACGTGTTTTAACACAGGTACGAGGGAGTGTTTTTCTAGCAAACCGCGAATGCGTTTCGCCCCCCACTGTGCCCATTCTTCGCTCGTTTGAGATTTCCATAATAGATGCAACCCTTGATGGATTACAAGACGCGCTGCCCGTTGCCCTTCCGGTGATAGCAAGAATTTTTCAAACAATGGAACAAATTCCACATTATTTAACAATACCTTGCAACGATCCTTGGTCAGCATCTTTGTCTCAACCAGCTTGATAACACCATTGATAAGGCGATCTTTATTTCTTGGAATGAGCGCCGTATGGTATGGGAAACCGAGTGGCTTACGGAACAAAGCAGTTACGGCAAACCAGTCGGCTACGCTACCGATAAGGGCAGACTGCACAGCCCAGTAAAGCGGCTGATACCAGCTTTCAGAACCAAAGAAAAATTGACCTACGAAAGCAAAACAGTACAATAGAGCAGTCAAACCAAGAATACCATTTGCGCGCTGCCGCAAGGTGAGGGATTTCAAATATCTAATCATTTGAGCACCCCCTCTACAAAAATGGTCAAGCCGTAGAAGATGCCGCCTAGGATAGCCCCTACGAGAGAGCCGTTAATACGAACCATTTGAAGGTCATAGTACATCTTGCCGCGTACGATTTGGGTAATTTCCTCAGGTGAATAGCGAGATAGTTCCTGCCCCACCACCTTATCGATAAGAGGGTTCAATTTTTGTAACCACGGAATGCTACGAAGCAAGAAGAACCGTTCAAATGGCGCCTGCTTATCTGGGTTCAACAAGATTTCCGTACCGAGCACATTAAAGCGGTCGATAACGATGTCCATGAGGCGATTCCAATCTACAGTATCGCCGTCGATGAGCTTACCTTCCCATTCTTCGAGAACCGTTCTAATCCATTGGTCTTTATGTTCCTCGATAAATGCTTGCCATTCCTTATTAGTTTCCAAATTATTAAAGAATCGAATCGCTTGGCCCCATACGTAACGACCTAGCGCAGAATCGATGGACTCATTTTCCTTGAGGAATTGAACAGCCTTTTTCTGCACCGTTTCCACCAATCGTTCTGGTGAAAGCCCATCCCCACCAAAGGCAATAGCCAGTTCGCGGAAGAAGGAATCCTTCGTATAGGTTTTCATAATGTCTAGCATGACGCGATACAAATAAGGGTACACCTGATTCGATGCGATAACACGCTGACAGGTACGGTTAAAGTAGAGCCAGAAAATACTTGCTGTTTGGCGTTCTAACATGCAGCGGCCAAACAAGATAACGAGAGGCGTCGCCTTCCAGTTCGTAACACCTTTATAAACAGCCTTGTTGATTTCTTGACGCATAGGCTCAATATCCATATGGGATAAGACTTGATTACCTACACCATACAAGATTTCTTTAATCTGACCTTGTCCTACATCACTCATGCCGTATTCAATGATACGAACCATAACGCGTTCTTTTTTGATGGCATAATACATCTGCGGCACACGCAGCAACTCTTCACTGAGCATGGTACGACCTATTTGAATGAGGCGCTCCTTGCTACGCGGCAAGATGGCTGTCTTAAAGGGAATCCCCAAAGGCTTCGTAAAGAGTGCCGTTACCGCATACCAGTCCGCCAAGCCACCAATCATGGCCGCTCCAGATACGTGCATGATAAACGCCCAGAACGTATCCTGTCGTTGTGGATATGCAATTAAAAATATAATAGCCATGACAACCAACAGGGTGGTTGCCACTGGTTTAGTTTTCATCATCACTTGATCCTAACTTACTGAATTACGTATATAGACTCTCCCCATATAACGTAGTGACCTCTAGTGTCACGGACTTTCACAAACTACAAACGGTGAAAGTAGATTTAGAATGTGCATTCGTCGCCATCTTTTTGAGGCGCCCAAATCGGCACATCTCCAAAGAGGGCCTCAAAATACACGGACGGAGTCCATAATGGACCATTTAGATGCATCGGAATAAAGGCTTTTTTCACGTCTACGTGGCGTAAAAACTCAATGCTGCCCCACTCCATAGCGTCTTCGAGACGATTATCGACAGGGAACATCGCCACATCTACAGACAATCCTTCCAGCTCCTTAAACTCACGCCAAGCCATACGCTTTGCATCTGCATTATTTTCTGGTGTATCACCAAGCCAATGCCACCAGTTGAGGTCGCCTGCATGGAAGATAGAATCAGAGTCGATATTAGCCGTATTTGTCTTTACGTAGAAAGAACCGCCTTCATCGGTGCTACCATACATATGGATGCCTACATCATCAAGTGTGGCATCTTGGCCAGGGCGCATAGTAATACATTTTTTCACCTTACCCTCTAATGGTACATCTTGATGGCAAATATAACGAGTTTGAGGACCATCAAACTCCGTAATAGACGGATTGAAGTGGTCCCCATGAGTGTGGCTCACAAAGAACCAAAGCTCACGACCTCGTTTAGCTAATTGCCAAACTATATTATTAGGATCTTTATAATAATCAAACACATAGCAACGCTTGCCATCATCTACGACAAAGCCGCTATGAGCTAAAAAAGTAACATCTAACATTATTATCAATACCTCTAGTTTATTGAGAATTTATATCATTCGTATTGTTTATTATACCATATTTTTATAAAGACAGGGCATGAATAATAGCGATACAGTTTAGAACAATTCTCTTTAAATGCGACCGGAAGATTTCATATGGTCAATATATTGGTTACCCCAAGTTTCAAGGGATACTAGAACTGTTTTAAAACCTGCCCCCACTTCGGTAAGGCTATATTCAACCTTTGGTGGAATCGTACCGTATACTTCACGGTGTACAAGGTCATCATCCTCTAATTGGCGTAACGCTCTAGTAAGTGTTGCTTGTGTAATTGGGTATAAGCGGCGCTCTAATTCACGAAAACGCACAGGCCCTTCGGATAATTCGTGCATGATCAACAAAGACCATTTGCCGGCTAATAACTTTTGACTCGTTGCAAAAGGACAGCGGCCCACTAAATCATGAATATTTACGAGTTGCTCTGCCATTGTAATTCTCCTTCTCTATATAGCTTAAGTAGCTCGTTATAACAAAGCTAAACCTCTATAGCTAAGCTCAACTATATATAGCTATACTACTATTTCCATTTCAAAATTAGAAATATGTCTTTCTAATGTAGTTCAAATCATATCACAAATTTATCGTATTGCAAGCATTTTATAGTATCATTTTTTAGGGTACAATATTTTTTTGAAAAATTTTTAGTCAGTAAATATCATAATTCTATCACTTTTGATAGTACCTATCCAAAATAATTCTGCTATTCAAAATAATGGCACACCTATATAATGAGGATATCAAGTAACAGGAACGCCGTGAAGGCACCATCAAAGGCTTACAGCCAAAAGTATTTAATCAAACCTACAACTCAGGCTCCCTATCGATGACAGGATTTATTTTTGAAGATGCAGAATAATAACTTACATACTAATACTATAAAATCTATACATACAAAAATATACAAAAATGGCTTGTACCTATGGTACAAGCCGTTTTTACGTGTCTATTATTTTTCAAGGTAAGATTTTAACTGATTCGGCATGTTTTTTCTCCTTGATTAAATTATAGCAGTTCATTAATGAAGGATTCCATTTCAGCCGGTTTTACAACAGGTTCAAAGCGCCCTACCACCCTGCCTTGCCGGTCTATGATAAATTTAGTAAAATTCCACTTTACTTCATCATCATTGAGATAATTAGGATCAATACCATTAAGATAATCCGTAAGCATTTCCGTCTTATCACTAGGTGGAAAACCTTGGAATTTTTGTTCTTGAATCATATATTTAAAAAGATCTAATGCACTTTCACCGCGCACATCTGCCTTTCCCATAACTGGGAAGGTCACACCGTAATTTAATTTACAAAATATTTGAATTTCGCTATTAGAACCAGGTTCTTCTTCTCCAAATTGGTTAGACGGAACAGCAATAATTTCTAGACCTTGGTCTTTATATTTCTTATAAAGCGCCTCTAACCCATCATATTGATGAGTAAAACCACATTTACTAGCAGTATTAACAATAACAAGCACTTTACCTTCAAAGTCTTTTAAGCTTTGCTCTTCACCAGCTTTATTGAGTAAAGAGTAATCATATACAGTCATGATATGCCTCCTAAAAATAGAGTGTATTTGCACTTTCACAAGGACAAATACACTCTATATAACTATCCTAGATAGAGCTTTAACATATTACAATTATTATACTAAAAAGTTTTATTAACCGATACTATCCCAATAATGTTTTCACGTCATAGCCAAATTTAGCTGTTGTTTCAGCAGCTGTTTTTTGCCATTCTGTAGGTGCTGTGCCGTCTTTCTCAAGGAAGAATCCAGAGTCAAGATAGCGGATAATAATATAGTTGGAATCTTTTTGATCAAAGCCATTGCCACGACTGAAGTCGATACCATGGCCTGTATTGCGCGTTACGATAGCTTCCAATAACGGCAACGTAATGGCATTCAATGTGATTTTCATATCAGGGGAATCAAACATCTTTTTAAGGAAAGAACTAGGCTTTTCTTCCTTGTATACTAAAAGCTTACTAATCGTGCCATTAGATGCACATACTACGCGGTGGATTTCATTAATAGGAATATCTACCTTGCCATTAGAGATAACGCCGTTTTTAATGGTAATTTCTCGTTTACCCATAAAGGAAGAGTCTAATGGCAATTGAAGAGTATCTAAGTTCGCAGGAAAATCTGCGGTCAATTTATTTCGAGCAAAGGCTGTAAGAATCGCTTTTGTTTCACGAATATTATGACCAATGTTAGATGCTGTACGGTCCGTATCTAAATCTTGGCCTTCTATATTTTTCCAATTATGGTCTCTAAACATAATCGTATAGTTACTATTTGAATTTAGATATCTTGTAAGATATAGCTCATTTACATCTTCAAAATCAATGTCAGTTATAACCTGTCCATTTGCATCTTTGCAAAGTACACCATTGTAACTAATAGTTAAGGTACGATCATTACTTTCAAAAACAACAGGATTTGTGTCGAATACAGAAATCATAGCCCTCTCCTTTTCACGACTCTAAACACAATTACACTTGTGCATATCAAGTGTATTCACGCAAGCATTGATTAAATATATTAATCAAATACTATCAACTTAATCATACACCTTCTATATAAGTTTAAACAACTACTATATTTTTCTCACACTCATATTCTAAATTATCTGACAAACACTAGATGCTTTCACCAATATATTTACAATAGATATATTTACAAAAGATATCAAACAATATCTGTATAAAATCAGAACCACCCGTAAAACGGGTGGTTTGCTCACGGGCTATAAGCCCGTAGTACTAGGCCAGCGTCTAAAGGCGCTGGCTTTCACTACGTTCAAGCCGCATAGCCATTGACTCGTAACGGTCCCCTTAAAGGGGATATGTATTACTTGCTACCCTTAAAAGGGTCCTCATATTCTTTTACACTAAGTTTATCTTTCATTTGGTCATGTAACTCTTGCTCACGTATATATTTTTTTACGGTGGCTTCATTTAATCCTACCGTACTTACATAATATCCCTCGGACCAAAAGTGTCTATTTCCAAATTTATACTTTAAGTTTGCGTGTTTATCGAACATCATTAGCGCACTTTTACCCTTTAGATATCCCATAAATGATGAAACTGATATTTTAGGTGGAATTAACACTAGCATATGCACATGATCTGCCATAAGCTCCCCCTCTATAATCTTGACGCCCTTATATTCACATAAACGTCTCAGTATTTCACGTAAACTATTTCTGTATTGATTATATATAACTTTACGTCTATACTTAGGTGTAAATACTATGTGATATTTGCATAACCATTTTGTGTGCGCAAGGCTCTGTGTCTTTGTTGCCATATAAAATCACCTTTCTTTTGTATATAATGCGGCTTGAACACCTACATTATACTTAAGCAAGGTGATTTTTTTGTATAACTTTCGTTGCCGCACCCGCATAGCGGGTGGTTTTATGATTCGCGACTACGTCGCGAACCAGTCTAAAGACAATAACAAAAAAGCTGATTCCAAAGAATCAGCTTTTAGTGTTTCATTGAAGCACTTCAAATGAAGTTATTGTGGAAATTAGATGCTTTCAACAGCAGTGATTGCAGCAACCTCTACAATGTCTTGAGCGGAGCAACCGCGGGAAAGGTCATGGATAGGAGCAGCCAAACCTTGAATCAATGGACCAATAGCTTCAGCGTCAGCGAAGCGTTGAACCAATTTGTAACCAATGTTAGCAGATTGAAGATCAGGGAAGATCAAGATGTTAGCTTTACCAGCTACCTCAGAGCCAGGAGCTTTTCTTTCTGCTACGGAAGGAACGATAGAAGCGTCCAATTGTAATTCGCCGTCGAATTTGAAGTCTACATTACGTTCTTTCAAAATGTTAACAGCTTCTACTACTTTGTCTACTTCTGGAGTGGAAGCGGAACCTTTAGTGGAGAAGGACAACATGGATACGCGAGGATCAGCCATACCAACAACTTTGCGAGCTTTTTCTACAGTGGATTCTGCAATATCAGCTAATTGTTCGCTAGTTGGGTTAGGCAATACGCCACAGTCGGAGAAGATGAGTACGCCATCATCACCATATTCTTTTTTGTCTGTGAACATAACCATTGTGGAAGATACAGTTTTAAGGCCTGGTTTAGTGCCTACAACTTGTAATGCAGCGCGCAATACGTTTGCAGTTGGGCAAGCGGAACCAGCAACCATGCCGTCTACTTCACCAAGACGAACAAGCATAGCGCCGAAGAATAAGCAGTCGCCTTTCATAGTTGCATCAGCTTTTTCAGGAGTCATACCTTTTTTAGCGCGCAATTCTACGAATGTATCAACCATTTCTTGGTAGCGAGCGTAGTTAGCTGGATCGATGATTTCAGCACCTTCGATGGATACGCCAGCAGCTTTAGCAGCTTCAGCGATTTCAGCAGGGTTACCTACTAATACAGGTGTACAGAAACCTTCTTTTAAAATAGTTTCAGTAGCTACCAAAACGCGTTCGTCTTGGTACTCTGGCAATACGACTTTTTTACCTAATGGTTTTACTTGGTTTTTCAAATTTTGAATTAAATCCACGATTTTTGCCTCCTTAACATTGGCATTACGCCATATCAATACTATTATTATAGCAAATTCAACTTATTGATTAAAGCAAAATTTATTTCTTAGCCTATCATTCCAATTTTACGCTTTTTAGTGAAAGTTGGAGTACATTCCCACTTCTCCAATTTTTACCTATCAACTTGGAATCTATTCCAACTTTGACACTTTTTTATGACTAATTTGGATTCTATTCCAACTTTTAAAAGAATATCACGTGAATAATATTATAAGAAAGTATTGGCTTCAATATATTAAAAAGCTACAATAATACCAAGACATTACTATACTAGTTATCAAGAATATACTACTTTGAGTCCCATTCAGGAGGAATCATGGCGAATACAGAAACGACAATCAACGCAGTTATGCATCCTCAACCCAACGAAACGCCCATCGATATTGAAAAGACTATCAAAGCCTTAGAGCGAAATAAATTTGTAGTTCATTATTTTGAAACGGCCGCTGAAGCCGTTTCGTATCTAAAAAAACGCATCCAAAACAAATGTGTAGCCATCGGCGATTCTCGCACTTTATCAGAAATAGGTGTTCATGATGCTTTATCTGAGGTTAACGAGGACATAACAGACATTCAGCGACCCCTGCCCGGTGAAAGCTTCCGCGATACGGCGTTACGCACCATGGGACGCGATGTATTTCTCACCTCGGTAAATGCCCTTTCACAAACGGGAGAGATGGTGAATATCGACGGCACAGGCAATCGTGTGGCAGCCTCCTTATTTGGCTCCCAAGAGGTCTTCTTTGTATTGGGTATTAACAAGATTACCCCAGACTTAGCCTCCGCTATTCATCGTGCACGAAACGTAGCGGCCCCACTTAACAGTAAGAAAAACAAAAAGAGCTCTCTCAATCCATGTGCTACCTTGGACGAAAAATGCTACGACTGCGGCTCTCCAGATCGTATATGTAATGCCTTAACTATTTACTATAAAAAGATGCGCAACATGCAAACCATGGAGATTATTATCATCAATGAATCTTTAGGCTTCTAATAGCTTGTGGACCATTGAGAAAGTCTTGAACACTTAACTGCCCTAGTCCATTGACGACTCTATAAATCGTAGACCATCTAGGGTCGATGGCACCACTTTCAAGATCACTTATATAAGATTGAGCTAGACCTGATTTATCTGCTAATTGATACTGTGTCATGCCTAATTGTCTGCGCCAAAGTAAAATCAACACACCGAGTTTGTGAACTTCTTGTCGAATTTGTAAATCTCGACAACAAATGATAGGATTCATACCAACCTCTATCTACTTTCACACTCAACACATGCTTATGACCTAACTATAACGATTAACTGTTGGCGCTGACTAGTAGCAGTTGAAAAGCGATAACGTAAAAGCCTTAATAAAAACTAACATCCACAGTAGTTCTATTAAGGCTTTTTTCTACGTCTATTAAGTTATGTCCGATTTCATCAATTCGTGGAATTTTAGTATATCTAGAAAGAGTTAAGGCTAAAAATACAGGTATTGCACGCAACAAACTCAGTGTTTATAAGCATTTATCGTGACTTCTATACATTATCTATACAGGAAAGGCAAATTTGAATTCTAATATCATCCTGTATTAGCCTACATCATAATAGGTACATATATGCATTTTCGCTCCACTTTTACCTTAATCTGAAAACAATAATAAAACACTGCTAAAACAATATAAGGATTAAGACCTTATAGTAAAAAAATATTCAAATCCTTATAGTAAAAAGGGCCTATACTAAGTATAGACCCCTTAGATTATCTCTATAAGATTATTCAGTAATGCTATCTTGCGCTTTTTTGATTTCCATGTATTTAACCATGCCGTCAACAGCTTTTTTAGCTTCACGCATAGCGAGTACTACAGTAGCAGGTTTATGTACTACGTCACCGCCAGCGAATACGCCTTTACGGTTAGTCATACCATATGGATCCTCTGCAGTAATGATGTAGCCTTTATCGTCTACTTGTAGGTTATTACCTTCACCGATGAGACGAGCATTTGGTTTATGACCAGCAGCGATGATAATTTTATCTACAGGCATAACTTGGAAGTTACCTGTGCCATGGATACCTGCACCATCGTCGTTAAGCGCCATGACTTCGTATTTGAAGCCTTCTACTTTATCTTTGCCTTCTACAGCTACTGGAGAAGCGAACCATTGGAATTGAACACCTTCAGCACGTGCTTCTTCGTATTCAGACAACAATGCTGGCATTTGTTCTTGACTACGACGATACGCTACAGTTACGGATTCGGCGCCTAAACGTACACATGTACGAGCCGCATCCATCGCTACGTTACCACCACCGATGATAATGACACGATCACCTTTTTTCACAGGAATTAGAGACTCATCAAGATCGCCGTTCTCTACTAATTGTACATTCGTCAACAAGTACATCGCTTGGAATACGCCGTGTACTTCATCGTTTTCCATACGTACTTCTTGAGGAATATGAGTACCAGTACCGATAAAGATGGAATCAAAGCCTTCAGCAAAAAGATCATCCAATGTTTTATCTTGACCGATAAATATATTACATACGAATTTAACCCCTAAACCTTCAAGACGAGCGATTTCACGACGTACAACAGATTTAGACAAACGGAATTCTGGAATACCGAATAAGAGTACGCCACCTGGTTCAGATTGGCCTTCAAATACAGTTACATTATAACCAAGTTTAGCCATATCGCCTGCGACGGACAAACCTGCAGGACCAGAACCTACTACAGCTACATTACCAAGATTTTGTTGGATTTTCTTAGGTTTGCGAAGTTCATTGATACTTTCAAAGTCAGCAGCAAAGCGTTCTAATTTACCGATATTAATAGGCGGTTTTTTCGCCTTGTTCATAATACAGTTGCCTTCACATTGATTTTCACGTGGACATACGCGACCACAAATGGATGGCAAGTTGGTCCGTTCTGCCAAAATATCGTTGGCTAAACCAAAGTTACCGTGTGCGATGGCTTGGATGAAACGAGGAATTTCGTTTTCAATAGGACAGCCCATTTGGCATAAAGGTCTTGGACAGTTGAGACAACGTTTCGCCTCGGCGAGCGCTTCCTCCATCGTATAATCCGCATCAAAATGTAGTGGTTTTAATTCGTTACTCATGGCACATGCCTCCTAACAAGGATCCAGTACTATACTTATACAGCGTTGCATGCACCTAAACATTCCGATGAGCCCTCTCACATAGGGATGCCGCCACATGCTGCTAACATTTATCTTTTGTAACCATTCGATAGACGTGTGGTCACTGGTCAGACACACACTATTCTATAGTATATTCTAAATTGTGAAAGTCCCAACAGTCAAGCAAATATAGCACCTTTTGTATACCAATATAGCCCCTATTCATGCAAGGATTGCATAGAAAAAGAGGTGCCCATTTTAATCGTTTACTATTTGCCTTTAAGGGTACGATTGAAGAAGTCATTAATGATATTTACCAAAACTAGTGTCAACTTTTGCATATTCTCGTTAACATGTATACTAATAAGAGATACATAAATAGTGAAATAGTTCCTATCTTGGCTTGAAGAAGAAAAACAGCTATTAAAAGAACAGCTCTACAAGTAATATTCCAATGAATTGAATATTTCAAGGAATTAAATATTCATTATGCGAGGCCAACTATGAATCCAGCCGAATTTACATCTACTTATTATATTGATCGCCGTGGGTCGCACTCCCGCAAATGGGACGGCCAGCATTTAAAGTTTAGTTGCACTGACCTATTGCCTCTATGGGTAGCAGATATGGACTTCATGCCACCCCCATGCATACAAGAGGCCATTTGTACCTATGTGAAAGCAAATCCTTTAGGCTACACCATGACAAATCCCAAGTATCTTGAAGCAGTGATAAATTGGTATAAGCGGCGCCACAACTGTATACTTTCTAAAGACTGGCTCACCAGCGCTCCAAATGTCATTACAGGCATTATATGGTGTATCGCAGCTTTCACAAAAACAAATGATACCATCGCAGTCCTCACGCCCGTATATGGAGCATTTGATGCGAGTGCCAGCGATGCTAAGCGCCCTATTATTGCAGTCCCTATGAATCACAATGAAGATAACCGGTATTCTGTTGATTACTCGGCCTTTGAAGCGGCTATCGTTAAACACGATGTCAAAGTATTCATTCACTGCAATCCCCACAATCCAGTGGGCCATGTATGGACTGAAGACGAGATGGATCAGCTATTTAGCATTTGTAAGCGTCACGGTGTGCTCATCATTAGCGACGAAATTCATCAAGACCTCGTCGCGGGCCCGCTTCCTTTTACCTCTGCCTTAACCGTATCTAACGGAGCCTACGCAAACAACATCATCGCCATGTCTTCTCTGTCAAAATCGTTTAATATGGCTAGTTTGCACCATGCAGAGGTCATTATCCCTAACGAAGATCTACGACGCCAGTACAATACCTGTAAAAGCCTTGTTTACCATACTGATTCGGACGTCATTGCCGAAATAGCTATTACAGCGGCCTACACACATCCTGA